>VFQN01003634.1_pt1 | contig 21679 bp, 28 predicted proteins | sample 3512371 | NCBI WGS metagenome assembly VFQN01 (sample SAMN10412370, study PRJNA504923) | tailings metagenome | isolation source: Replicate 2 from Balatoc abandoned mine | place: Philippines: Itogon, Benguet | collected 2017-08-28
CCCAGCGCACTAGCTGGCAGGTTTGGATCCAAGGGCAACGACTTAGCAACGGTAGAATCCACTCCCCACGTAGGGCGCCCGTGATTGATGCACGACGTGCGGCCGCGGGGTGCATGCAGAAATAGTTGTTGCGTGATCTAGTTATATGTAAGAGTATCTGAGCCGTCCTGGTACCTTACTCGAACGCTTCACACACTTCCTTGGGCGCAACAGTCCGGCGGATTCTCGATGTCGATATCGCTATTTGCCCAACCGTCGCAATCGCGATCGACAACTTGCACTTGCACAAAAGCAGCGTAACGCGCACAGCCATACACAAAACACTTGTCTTCACTTCTGCTATAGCGTCGTATAACCCACTCCGGCGTTTCCGCCCCTCGTTCACACCTTTCGACCCTCCTTTCCTTGCGCGCTCACCGCTTCGGACGCTATGGCCAACGGCACAATTATTACCGAGGCGAAGAACAAGAGCTCGGCCATGAAGTCGTTTAAGCAAGCCCCAAAGTCGGCCCTGGGTTCCCGCGGAGACTTCATGCCATGCCCTTTTGCTGCGGCGACGTCGCACTGCCCAAGGCAAAGCCGCGTATGCACACCATTAGTGCTCCATCCACATACTAAGCATCATAATGCGTTGCCTCGTTCACAGGTTCAGCGCGAACCCTGTGCCCGAGAACAGCTGGCAGGTTGCCGCCCCGTGGGTGCCCCCGCCGATGGGCCCCTGGGCAACCAACGGCAGCCCCAGCCGCTACGACTGAGCCTTGCTGTCTACTTCATCTTTTGGTCACGGTGAGTGCAACAGAAGCCTTAAGCACAGCTGCCTGTTGTATGCCTGCTGGCTGTAGGCGGCCAGCGCAGGGGAATGAAGTGGCTTGGTGCGTGGGTAGCAATTGAGATGCTGCCAGTAGTACCAGCCACTGGCACGGATGTAACCTTTTCCAACTGTTGCCGACGTTCTGTCCACAGGTGCCGCATGCCCACATATCGCTACCGGAGAAGAATAACATCATGCGAGCTCTGGAGCCAAGGACCAACGTTTCATCACGCGCGGCATCGACTGCGCCGTATTACACACGTGCCTGGGGCTCAGCCCAAGAACGAGCGACATATTACGTGGGGCAGCTCGGCAATGGCCGCCTTACGATATACACGACATAGCAGCAAGTGTGGCTTGCAAACCGCCCGTTGTACATAGGTTCAGGTGCCAGGGATGGGCCTAGGCGGCACCGGCCTGGCAGAGCAAGGCGTTGAAGGCAGGATGGCTTTGCGGCTATCAAGTGCTGGGCAAGGGCTTTGCTCTAGTAGGCTGGAATTTGGCAGTTAGCAAGCGGTGGCAGCAGCCTGTGCTGCTTCGTCCTCGTAGCGCATTGTGTGGTCCTCTGCATACCCATGCAAGCCCGGCACCTACCTTGCCCGCCTTTGGTGCGTGTAGAGATGTAGGAAGGGACGGGGTCTCGTATGTTGCATCGTATAAGGATAGCCCTGCCGCTGCGATGTGTAGCGGCGTTGAGTGTCGGGGCCTACAAACATTGTAAATTCGTTGTAGATTGTTGTATGTGCGGCAGGAGGCGAATGCGGACACCTGTCCCGCACGTGTCGAGGGTGTACCCCTGCCTGCATGAAGGGCGGGCGAAAGAGGGTGAAGGGCGCTGCGCCCCGCGCCGCAGCATTACCGCGGGAGCTCCCCGTTGCTTTCCTGAGCGAGGTGTTGTAGATGTTGCGTGCTGTTACAGGTCAGAGTGTACCGTACGTCTCATTTAATCACTTCTTAATGAAGCGGCAGGCCTCGGCCATTCTGTAACACGCTGTCGAAGCCACCCACCCCTGCTCAAAGGATGGTACCATGCATTAGATCAGGAGACTTGGGGTGCACCTTGCATATTTTGTTGAAGGCTTGGAGGGGATATGCAATTGGGCTGGGTTACGGTGACCCATAGGCTGCTGGTTACCGGTGTTATGGTGCCCTACGCACCCTACCCTATGCCAGCTGAGCCTTGCCACATAATTACATTGCTGCCGTGTAGCCATTTCGGTTTACCCTTGCCAATTGTATCACACGTACCGCATGACACTGGGACACTCTCATTCGATAGAAGGATCCGGGCTGGTCCTACCACCTCGCCCGCACCTCGCCCGCAACAGGCCAATGCAGCCTCTGGCGCAGCCATCTCTTCAGCAGCCCCGTTGCTTCGGCTGCACCCTTACTTCACTGAACTGACCTCTCTGAAGTACTTGAGCAGCTTTACCCGTCGCCGCGCAGAGCTACAGCGGGGACAACAAACCGAGGCACAGTTCTCTGCGGCGCTAGGCCCCAATCTCTGGTGGCCTTAAGGTCAGTAATAATTCTGATCACTCATAATGCATCATGCTAGGCATAGGAAGGATTGTGTGGACAATGTAGAACCAGAAGTGCATGCCGGACTTCACGAGTCAACGTCGAGACAAAGCGAAGGCCGAGTCTCCCCCAGTAATGATACATCATGGCATCTCCAACAAAAAGCGGTCATGGTTACTGGCATCGTCTGTCATGTCTGAGCCCCTTTTGCCCGGCTGTCCACCTACGCTCACTTCCCTCTCTGCGTCCGGACCACCCAGGTGTCCACGTCCTCGCATATGCAGGTGTTGCCTCCTCCAACGAGCATGGAACTGCCCGGCGCCAGCCCCAATATCAGTCCCACCCAACAACTACAGCAGCTGCCCACCGCAGTCCAGCTACACATCCTGTCCCTGCTACCCCCAAACGAGCGTGCCCTAAGCGCCCGCTTCGTGTGCCGGGATGCATGGGCTGCCTTCGTCACGGATGACCACCTCACAGCTTCGCTCTCCCAGCCGCTGCCACTCCATGCCGCGCGCTGGGCCGAGGCGGTGGGGCAGCAGCACGTGTGGCAGCTGCCCTTCCAGCACAAGGTGCAGCTGCTGTGCACGGCCGCCGCCAGCGGGAGCGAGGTCAACCTGGGCGTGGCGATGGCGGTGCTGCAACCCAGCATCTTCTCTGAGCTGCTTCAGAGCGGAGGCTGTGCTGTCTATCCTGATCCCGGCGTGGCAGCGGTCACGGAGGGCCATGCCCATCTGTTGGCGTGGCTAAAGAGTCGCTGCCCAGGGCTGCTACGCCCGGATAGCGTGCTCCAGGCTGCTGCACGGCACCGCCAGTTGCAGGGTCTGCAGACGGCGTGGGCAGAGCTGACGGCTGCAGTCAGCAGCGGTGGTCATCCATCCATGGACCAGAGGGTGCTGGATGCAGCTGCCGAATCGACCACTCCTGACGCAGTGGCCAAGGTGGAGTGGGTGCTGGCGGCAGGGCACGGCAGCTGCGGGTTGCAGGAGAGCACGGCTGCTGCGGCCGCCTGCTCGGGGGACCCGGGCCGGCTGCGGTGGCTACATGCGCAAGGCTGTCCTATGGCAGGACAGGACGTGTTAGGGTGCGCTCTGCAGCACACTGACCTGGCTACGGTGCAGTGGCTGGTGGGCGAGGCGGGGGGCGAGCTGCCGCCGGAGGGAAGCCGTCATGAGGATTGGCTACCCTTGTTGGAGGCATCGGCCCGGAGCCCTCATGAGGGGGTTTCAAAGCTGGGGTGGCTGGTGGAAAAGGGCGCCCCTGCGTTGGACGCGCATCGTGGCACCGTGTGTCGCCTGGCGTTGGCGTCCGCCAGGGCGGGGCGGGTGGAGGTGCTGCGGCACCTCATGTCGGCCTATGGGCACAGGGCCTTGCTGGATGGGCGTGAGGCTTTTGGGCTCGGAGGCTTGGAGGCGGGGGAGGTGGGTGCGAGGGCTGCGGCACTGGCGGCCGCAAAGCTATTGGTGCCCGAGGCAGCAACCGGCGGGTGTATCCCCGTGCTCGAGTATCTCCGCCAGACGGGCGTAGCGATACGGACCTCGGCCTATGCCGCGGCTGCAGCTGGTGGCAATGTGGCGACTGTGCGATGGCTCGCGCAGACGGCGGGGGTGCACCTTACGCACTGGGAGTGGGGCACGCTGTGTGAGATGATTGGTGACTGGCCTAGGGGGTGTGCCTCCCACAGCCGGGGCTTGCTGGAGGCGGTACAGATTCTGGAGGGCGACGTATTTTGTGGCTGGCTCAATCATAACGGGAAGGCGGAGGTACTCTCCGCCGCTGTGGAGCGGGGCGAGTTATCCTTGGTGCAGTACTTGCAGCAGCAGCTGCAGCTGCCGGCGCACCGGCTCCACCTGCCCGATAAGCACGTGAGCGCTGTTGCTATCGCGGGTTGCGAGGGGATGCTGGAATGGCTGGTGGATCGCCGGATATGCTGGGGGCCCCTGGGGGCCACCCAAACGTTTCCCTTTGCCCCGCCGTACTTGATCGCCGCCAAGAATGCCGACAGGTGCACGTTGACGGCATTGCGGAGGCTGGGCGCGCCGTGGGGTGCGGAGGACGTTGTGGCGCAGGCGGTGTACCGGGGCTGTGTCATTCCGGCCGTGCGATGGCTGGTGGAGCAGGGGGCGCCGGTGGGAACTGAAAATGAGGTTACATTGGTGGTGGCGTTGCGGGTGCATCAGCGGGGCCTGGGCGATGGGGAGGCGGCGTGGCTGCGGGGCTTGGTGGCGGCAGCTGAACAGGGGTGGTGAGGGGGAGCGGGTCGGGCTTTGATGGCCAGAGCGGGAGGCTGGTAGTGGGCTTACTGATGGCCCTCTGCATATGCTGGTTTTCTAGGTGCACCGCGCGTGGACAAAAGGAGTACCGGTATTGATGTTTATGTGGAGTGGTCGTGTGGTGGATACAGGATATTGGCATGGTGTATAAAGCTGGTGGGCACTGGTGTGTGCTCACGGCGCGTGTCGGGGCCCAGCCCACACCTTATCGGCATTTTACGCTAGGCGGCTCTCCAAATGTTGTCGTATGGTATGCGACTGCAGAATACGTACCTGTGGCTGGCAGGACAGCCACCTGTGTGCAACGTTCGGACGTAAGGGATGCGCATGACAAGGGATGGGGATTCGGCGGCACAGGAGGGAGATTAGGTCGGGCATGCATTGGAGGAGGCTTTCACGCTTCCGCACGAGGCAGCCACAGCTGCCGTACGAGAGCTCCCGTCCCTTGATGCAGTCTTGGAAGGCAATGGCATGTGTGCCTCTGTATATGTGCTTCATGTAACATGCTTGCCTTCGGGCCGCTTGCTTCTTGTTGGCCCCAACCCTGCTCATTGGAGACGCCTGAACATGGTACCAAGAGCCCTCGCGTTTGAGCCATGGGCCTAGCGTGCATGCCCAGCCCGTTTCCTGCATCCAAAGCAGTACACGCACACATATACGGTACCACCAAGTAATGCACCACGTGGTATGCGAGTAGCTTTGTTTCCGGGAGCTGCCTTTGTCAAGCGAGGCAGCACGTCCAGGATATTCCACACTTTCTTCTCAACATCCAATTCATGGAACCAGAGCGCATGCATTTTAGGGAACCGTCTTCCGTATCAGCAGCACAGCGAGGGTGTTGCAGTGCTTGCCTGGTTCTGTCAGGGGGTATCCAGTGTTCTGGAGGTTCTAACTGGTCCACAGCTAGCAGCACGTGTGCAGCAAAACGTCTCTCCGGAGGTGGTTTTGCGAGCTCGCTGAAACAGCTGTGCCTACATCGGATAGCGCTGCAAGCCGCCACGTGCCCTGTGTAACGCCCAAATGCCAAAATGTAGTTCCTATTCGTGCCCGACGAGCCGCCGACCGCAGGTCCAGTCCACACTGACCAGAAGCCCCGAGCACGACAAACTCAAAGGGACACTCCAGCGACGGGCAGGTACCGGTACCTGCCCATGCCACAACGGCGGTACGTCACTCCCCTGGACGCAACACACAAAGCTAGAAACATGCTCTACAAGAACCTCCGTCGGCTAGCAAGGCCCAATCACAGCCGTCCACCAAACACCAACACCGCCAACAGGGCACGCAGCGGCAAGTTTCAGTCGGGTCGCGCTGACTGCGCTGATCAATGATTTCCTATCAGCGTTTTGTGTGCAGTTTCGTTTGTAGTAGGCAGTGTGCAACGATCCGTTCGTTTGGTCAAACAGGTCAGCAGATGAATGAATGCACGTCAACCAGTGTTACCAGGTGGGCCCAACAGCCCACGGCCGCTGCTCTCAATGCGTGGTGCAGCAGCCTCTGCGCCGGCACGCTTGCCCGCGCGAAAATAGAAAGAGTCCATGTATGCAAGGTCACGCGTGCTGCTAACCACATGCAGGAGGCCCAATGCAAAAGGACCTGTGGGCCCCTGCACATCCCTTCCCAGGGACGATGACCTCCCGAGACGCCCGCTAACCCTGCCAAACAACGGTTATGTACTCCGAGCAACAACCATGCAGCAGGGGCGACGACAGACCGCTGCATGCAGGCCTGCCGGTAAACCGAACGACACAAAAACCACGCCATTAGAACACTTTGAACAAAGAACAACCTCCACCAACCCGACCAGCTAACTCCGCATGGCGAGTGCGCTCTCATCCAGGCCACCATAACAAACCAAACAACTGGCAGCACTATGTCACTCTCATTGGCTGCGGTACGGAGCTGGCCCCTCGTATTGGCTCCGCTCCCTGGCGCATTGCTCACCTCCTCTCTAACGGGCCTTTCTTTTTCCCGGCACCCCCTGTCATACCCCAAGCCCCCATCCCGGCTCCTCTTGCCCCAAGGAAAGCTGACCGACTCCTCGCCGTTGCAATGGCATCAGCCATCGCACGTCGCCGCCGCCTTAGGGCGGCCTCCTCCCCACGCGCGAAGCGGCCTCCTCACTGACCACGCCGACAGCGATCGGCAGCTGGCTGCGTTCAGCACGCCTTGGGCACCTCAAAGCCCGGCATGGGGAACTTGCTGGCCCAGGCCTCCACGCGCGCGCGGATGCCCGCCACCTTCTCCAGCACGGCCGGCTCCTCCAGCCCCTTGACGAAGTCCTTGAGCGCCTTGCCGGTGGTGGCCTGCACCTCCTTGCACACCTCCAGCACCTCGTGCAGGAAGGCGGCGATCTCCTCGAAGTCCGACTCCTTCAGCCCGCGCGACGTCATGGCGGGGGTGCCTGGGCGTACGGCAGCAGGCGGGCGGGCAGAGAGACTAGGCAGGCAGGATGTGTACAACGTGCGAGAGCAGCTGACGGCGAGAACAGACACATGCGAATGGCAGGGAACAGAGCACGCAGGCATGCAGGAAAGGGGCCTACCCGCTCGCGGAGGCAAGCCATGCTTTCTGCATTAGTGGACGTCCAGGACGAAGCAATGCATGCGGCACAGGTATGCCTATGGCTGTACCTACAGCACGCACGTGCCCTTCCCGGCTGCCGAGTTCACCTACCGATGCGCACGCCGCCGGGGTTCATGGCGGACAGGTCGCCCACCACCGCGTTCTTGTTGAGCGTGATGTGGCACAGGTCGCACACCTTCTCCATCTTGCTGCCCGTCACGCCCTCGGGCCGCAGGTCCCACAGGATCAGGTGGTTGTCGGTGCCCCCGGTCACCAGCTTGTAGTTGCGCTTCACCAGCGCGTCCGACAGCGCACGGCAGTTGGCGATCACCTGCAGGGCGGACACACGTGCCAGACACTTAAATAGGAGGTACCGGTACGCGAGAAAAGCCTCCGAAGTGCCGACGTAACTGGAAGGGCAAACAGCAGCTGTGCTACTTTTAGAAACAAGGACACAATAAACAGTTGCCGTGGGGCAGCAAGTCAGGGCAAGTACCTTTCCGGCACTGTCTGACCCTGCCCCACCTGGGTGGCGTACTGCTTGAACTCGGGCGTGGCCACGTGCTTGAGCGTCACGGCCAGCGCGCCAATCTGGTGGTTGTGCGGGCCGCCCTGCAGGCTGGGGAACACGGCGAAGTTGATCTTGTCCTCGTAGTCGTACACGGCGCCCTCCACCTCGCCCTTGGCCAGCCGGTCGGCAGGCTTGAGGCCCTGGGAGAGACAGGAGGGGTAAGAAGCAGGGGCAGGACTGCCGTCAGCACATGAGGTATGACGTACAAGGTACAACACTAGCCGAGCTGCCTGTAGCCTCGTCACAACGGAACGATGTAGCTGGCAAGCGCATGGCTGTGCCTCTAGCCATGCCCCTAATTGCGAGGGTCAGCGGTAAGGGTTAACAAGCTGGCGCCCGAGCGTACGGCTGCTCACCCTGCGGCAGAAGATCATGCCGGCGCGCGGCCCTCGTAGGGACTTGTGCGTGGTAGTGGTCACCACGTCCGCGAACTCGAACGGCGACGCCAGCGAGCCGGCAGCCACCAGACCGCTACACCGAGGTAGATATGAAGGCAGTGAGGGACAATGGAAGTCAGTTCCGTGGCACTACAAGGCGCTAGACCTTTAGGACTGTGCCTAGCCTGCAAGAGGTGCGGAAAGATTTCCTTCGCTGCTCCCCAACCCGGGACACGCAAGCCATAAGTTCTATTCCGAACTTGTGCCCCACACCCGACCAGGTCCGCCAGGCCGCTCACCTGATGTGCGCCATGTCCACCATGAGGAACGCGCCGACCTTGTCCGCGATCTCCCGGAAGCGCTTGTAGTCCCAGTCGCGCGGGTAGGCGGAGGCGCCGCAGATGATCATCTTGGGGCGGTACTCCATGGCCTTCTCCTCCAGCTTGTCCATGTCCACAATGCCCGTCTGCAATGACACGGGTTGCGGCTTGTATGAAACTACGGCGTGACCAGCGGGCCGGGTATCACTAGGACCTGTGTGCTGCCTTTGCCCTCCACGCAGCGCAAAAGGGCTGTCCTGCAGGCGCTGTGCTGGCAGAACAGCATGTAAGGGCCATGCGGCGCATGTAAAGTAGGACCCCACCTGCGGGTTGAGCTTGTACGGCAGGGACTCGAAGAAGATGGAGGTTGCGCTAATCTTCTTGCCCTGGGTGTAGTACCCGTGGGTTAGGTGGCCACCGCTCGGCAGGTCCAGGCCCATGACACGGTCGTGGGGGTTTAGGAGCGCCGTGTACACGGCGAAGTTGGCGGGGCTGCGAGGGCAGGTTGCGGACAGGCAGCCAAACTGAGGACACGCCCAGCAGCAAGGGGTAGCTACTAAGGCTGCAGCAGCTGCAGTCCTGTACGCCGTGGATTCGTTGTGTGACACGCGATAACTAACAAACTGCTTCTTTACATATGTACAGATGAAGGAGGTTTTAGTGCGTACCTTCCCGAGTAAGGCTGCACGTTGACAGCCCACTCCTCGGGCGACAGCCTGAAGGCCTCCAGAGCGCGCTTCTTGCACAGCAGCTCAATCTTATCGATGTTCTCGTTACCGCCATAGTAACGGGCTCCCGGCTGGCCCTCAGAGTACTTGTTGGTCAAGCACGAGCCCAGCACTTCCATCACCGGCAGCGACGTGAAATTTTCAGAGGCAATCAGCTCAATTCCCTTCCTGCATACATGAGTATTATTTGGGTTCAACGCGGGCCTCTCTTGAACACTAAGCGCGTCATACCGCGGCGGCTGCTACCCGAGGCTCACAGGTCCACAGCAGGGACAACACACAATCACACAACATCCATATTGGCCTTTGCCGCAACTTCGCTCGCCGGATCTGCGATCTATTCCCCCTGCGCGCGCCACTTGCCATTGGCGCGCCTTCTCATCCTCAATCAGTGCGTACAGCTCTGGGTCGGCAGCAGCAAGAGTTGTATGCGCCTCTGGAAAGACTGCTGCCATAGCAGGCGACACGGTGGCGTGATGCCCGTTGGCGTGGCCGTTCGTGAGGCCAGTCATGGCGACCGATATGTTGCAGGCGACTAGGTCGAGAGTGTGCTATCTGCCGCCCTATGAGCGCAAGATATATTTGTGACGCAGGACAGCAGTGTGGGGTATCCGGTTATACCCAGGGCGTGACGTCTCGCCCTTCAAGTAGTCGGCATGAGACCAAGTAAAGGTAGAGACGTGGGCACGGCAGATGACAGCTTTTGGCTATTACCAAGACCCCAAGACATCTCACACAGTCCTTACGTACACGTTAATTCTTTTCAGCAGCTTTTAATTTAAGGTTCCCTCCCTCCTCTGTCTCCAGGCTGTCCCGCTTCGCAGGCCTGATACCGCACGCGCTTATTGAGATAATTATAATGGAAAACATGCTGCTGCAAGTACTTGGTTTGATGTCCCTCTAAGGAGCAGCTTCAACGTTGAAGAAAAGCAGCATGGCGGAGCACCTGTACAGGAAGCGCATATCACCTGCGCCAGCCAGCAATGTGGACGATATCGTGTCAAAAAATGTACTGGCGCAGCTACGGAGAGACCCACCACCCCGCCCCCCAGCTCACCTGGATGCACCCAAGGGTGGAGCCGGGCCAAAGCCCGAGCCCTTGGAGGCCTCTGACCTAATATCATCAATGGCAAAGCGTCTAGCTGCGTTGGAGCGCGAGATGAAGGAGCGGCAGGCGCTTGTGCAGCAGGTGCAGACAGATAACGCAGCCCTGAAGAGCAAGCTCAAGGTGCGGGTGGCTCCCGGATTCACTGCTGCCCGTACACGCACAGATAGTGAGGCTAACAGTGTACGGGGCTCAAGGCACAACCTCGGGTGGCATCTGGGCGTTAGCCCTTGCTGGCACGCACCATTGAGCTGACTGGGGTTTGGGTGCAGGGTGCGCCTTGCCTGTACATCCTTTCTCGCATGGCCGTGAGCTGCACTGGTGCATACCGTATGTGTTTCCTTAGGATGGGCGAGGGATGGGGCATGTAGATCTTTCCTTTAGAAATGCCCGGACCCTCCTGCCCAGTGGCTCTTCGTGGCTCAGCCCTGACCCGGTGTCCCTACTGCTGCCGCAGGTCGCCGAGGAGGAGATTGCCAAGCGCGCCCTGGCCGCCATCGAACCCCACCACAACGACTCCAGCGCAGTCATGCACCTGCGAGCCGAAAACTCCCGGCTGCGCTCGCAGCTCAAGTACGCCTGGAAGCAGGTGGCGGAGATGAAGGCGTTCCTCAACGATTACGGAATGGTGTGGGTCGGGGAGCCGGAGGCGGAGGCGCAGCTGATGGCCCACGGCTACACCTCCAGCTCGGGGGCCGCGGGCAGCGCCCGGACGTCCATAAACGGTGCGGCGGCGGTGTCCATGCCGCCTCCAGGCACGGTTGTGGGCCCGGGAAGCCACGGCGGGCAGCAGCTCCGGCCGCTGCCGCCACCAGAGGCAGCGGAGGCGCCTGCACCCCGGCGGAGAAGCCACACGGGCGGGCCGGCGGCGCACGGGGCCGGCCCTTCCGCCGGAGCTTCCGGGACGGCGGGGCCATCTGGGTCAGGGGGAGCAGCGGCGGCGGGGTCAGCCTCCACCGGCAAGCCCCCGCAGCCGGTTGCATCCTCTGCATCCGCAGCCGCTGGCGGCTCTGCTGCAGCTGACAAGGCTCGCAGCAAGTCCGCGGGCGTGCCCGCGTCGCTAGCAGCCGCCGGCCCAGGGCGGCCAGCCGAGGGCGCCGCCAACAGCCCAACCGGCACCTCCGCATCCACGTCCGCTGCCGCCGCCGCACCCACCACCTCCGCATCCGCCGCCGAAGCACTGTCCAAGCGCAGCACCAGCTACGCCACGCTCCCTGTCGGGGCCTCCCCTGGCCCCGGCCCGGCCCGCCCTGGCTCCCTCGCCCCTCTCCAAGGCCTCCCTAACTCCAGCCCCCTGCCGCCCCTGTCACACCCAGCCGCCCGGCCGCCCCTACCCGTGCCACTGTCCGAGCTGCAGTCAAAAGTGGACGAGCTGAACGAGGTTGCAGGGGACGGGTGCGGGCAGATTGTGAGCGCGGGCGGGGGGCAGCACGTGCTGTCCACACCCGACCCTGTCAACCTGGTGGTCTACCGCGACGGGCTGCAAATCCACACCATGCCCGCGAAGCCGTACAACGATCCCGCCGTAACTGCCGTACTGCGGGACATATTGGACGGCTATTTCCCGTACGTGCTGAAGCGGGACTTTCCTGACGGGGTGCCGCTGCGGGTGGTGGACCGGACGGGGGACACCATTGACAGCAGCCCCATGCGGCGGCAAGGGGCAGGCGCGGCAGGGGGCGCGGGCGGGGCGGGTGCGGCGGGGGCGGGCGTGCGGGCCAGCAACATCCGCACCTTTGACGACATTGACACGCAGGGCGGGGCGGGCGAGCCGGTGGGTCGGGAGCAGTTCCTCAGCAGGCTTCCGCAGGCTGTGATAAAGAAAGGCAAGGTGATTGACATACGGGCGGACATAAGCAAGATGCTGGGCGGCGGGGCGGGTGGAGCGGGCGCGGGCGGGGGCGGCGCCAAGCCGGAGGTGTCGCTGGTGCCCACGCCGGTGGACGCGTTGCTTTCCACCATCCAGCGCAACCACGTGGGGCCGTCGCTGCCGCCGCCGTCCAGGGAGGGGCAGGTCAACGTGGCGCAGGAGGTGACCACGCTGCAGGTCAAGAGCTTCGACGGGAAGCAGACGTACATTGTGAAGCTCAAGTACGATGACAACATTGGGGAGCTGCGCAAGTGCATAAACCAGCACCTCAAGGGGTCGGGCGGGGGGCAGAAGCCGGGGGCGTACGAGATCCGCAGCGCGTTCCCTGCGCGGGCGTACACGGACGAGGTGGAGACGCTGCGGCAGGCGGGGCTGATTCCTAACGCAACACTGTTCCTGCGGGTGCTGCCTGCCTGAGGACTGGGTTGATGCATGGCGCATGTGGGAAGACTGCCAGGCTGCGTGAAGTGATGCGGGCTGTGTGTGTTGGCGTTGGAGGATTTGTGAAATTGAGCTCGTATGCACAGGCTGCTATTCATCTGGTGTTGTGGGTCTGCAGGCTGAAATGGTGAAACTGGCATTGTCGTTGTGCTCATTTGGGAACGTGTGGTCATGCTGGTGTATGGTAGAGAAATGACCTGTGACTCCTTACAACATCGTGACTCGAGCTCCCTAGCTCATGCTGTAGTACCGGTATTCCAATCCCCGGCCGTTGCAAGCACAGAGCAAGCGCCACCGTGCGTGCGGGAGCCAGTTCATGATCATGCATTCATAGACTTTGTGCGTCAGTGGCGTGCGGTGCGTCACCTAATGCATCACGGTCACCGCATCGCCCATGCCATCCACGTTCGAACAACGGTACCCTATCATCTGCCATTAAGCCAAGTGGTTAAGCCAAGATGTCCGTAAGCGGCCCATACGCCGCTAACTCGGACTATGCATGTAACTGCAGCGTCTGCATGCACGCCGGTCAGAACCATGAACGCTAGCTCGCCCCCGGGCCACCAGGCACCGGGACATGACAAGGCCCAGCCTCCTCGTCAGCCAAACTGACCGATCCAGCGCCCTGCTAGCACGCCGGCCGTGTCAGCTTAGCCGTGCAGCACTCCAACCCGGAGTCCCACCGCGTAACCATACGTCTCCGGCTAGCTGCAAGCCGCGCACAGGACCAGTCCCCCATCGGTCCCCGCCAAGGACTGCTGCCACCCCGAACCAGCCGCCACACGCCGCTGCCGTCCACTGCGTCAATGCTAGCCGCCAGCTGCCTGCACGCCAGCCTCCCTTTCCTTGCCCTCCCTTCCCTCCCTTCACTGCGTCAGCTTCTCCAGCGCCTCCGCCTCGTGCTGCAGGCGCATGAGGTACTTCTGCTCACGGAAGTTGATCCACTGGTACTCGCCCTGGTCCACCAGCTTCTGCCGCCACGCCTCCACGTCGCGCCACGCCGTGCCGTGCTCGTACTGCTCCCGGCGGAACATGGTGGCCAGGTTGTAGTAGTGCGTGGCCACGTCGTCCAGGACGCGGTCGCGCTGCGGGGTTGGGTGTGGCAACGCCGGATGCCGGGTTTTGATCGGTAACGGAGCAGGACGGTGGGGTAAGCAGCACCCTGGCACTGTGCAGGCACGGCAAGTGGTTGGCATGCAGCCGCGTGTGGCATTGCGTGGTCTGTGAGTTACTGGTATGACCATGCGCAGCTCAATGGTGGGTTCGAGGTTATTGCTGTTGGACTAGCGCATGGGCTGGACGGGCAGCTCAGTGCCAGCCACACCACCTGCCCCACACAGACTGTGGATCGTACGTGCTGCAACACCCCAGCCAGTATGCCCCGAGACTTCCTGCCCCACCTCGTTGGCGGTTAGCTTGCGAATGAACTTCGCTGGGTTGCCGCCCCACAGCTCCCCCGAGGGGATGCGGCGAGCAGGTGGCACCACCGAGTTGGGGGCCAGGATGGACTCCGTCTCCATGACCGACCCCTCGCACAGCACCGAGCGTGCACCGACGATGCACTTATTCTCCACGCGGCAAGACCGCAACACCGCGTATGGCTCGATGGTCACTTTGTCCCCAATCAGTGTTGCAGCGTTCAGCCCCGTCGGCACCGCCCTGCAATAATGTCAAGACACAGTTTTCAGTTCTACCCAAACACTTGCCAATGGGTTTCGGCCTTACACTGTTGCTGGTGTGCGCACCTGGCAGCGTGGATGACCGCGCGGTCTAGCACGGCAGAGCGGTACCCGAGCCGAATCTTGTTGAGGTCCCCCCTCAGAACAGCACCGAAGAAGACCGATGCCTGCATGAGGCCACGGGCTCAATAGCATGCCCCACGTTTATGTCGGGACAAGGCATCCCTCGCTTTGCGCTCACCCCGCCGTAGATGTCCACGTCGCCGCACACCACCGCATTGGGAGCCACGAAGAGGTCAACGGGGTAGTAGGGCACCTTGTCTAGGAGCGAGAAGAGGTTTCGTTGCCGGTTGTACCATTCGTCCTCAATGTTCACCTGCTTCACCGACGGACCGTTTGGTGCATTGTAAAAGTTGATGTTACGAGCTTGCAGCAGCTGCACCTCTGCGCCCTCGCACAGCTGCTTCCTGGCGAGGGGAACAAGGGTCTGAGCCGCTCGCCGGAGCATTGTGCCAATAGGGCCTTGAGGGCTTAACTAATAGGCAACCAATACTTTTGTTAACCCCAAAACACCTGCGATACTATGCTAACTGCGAGTACATATCCGCTGCTATTGGGTGCCCTGCATGGATCGTTCTGCTCCGCCTGGGCGCTGGGGACTGGGGCTAGCCCATGGGTTGAATGCATGGTCTTCCTGCTCAATGGCCGTGCATGGGGATGAAAGCATTTAGGCAAGGAACTGCCTGCAATTTCTCCTAGGGTGTCCACCAGGAGGGGGGTGACAAACACGTGCCACCGCCAGGCGCTAGCCTGCTGCCCCAGTCCCCGGCTCGGTCGGCCAGGGCCCAGGGGCCACACCCAGGCTGCGGGCTCCCCTGCTGGTACGCATGATGCTAGGTTCACCGCTGGTACACCGCGTGCAGGTCTCTGTGGAGGGCGCCGGTACTGCACCATGCAGTGACCGGCACGTGTCCGGCATCAGCAGTGTGTGGGTGGCCAACGGCCCAGGGACCAGGTATCCTGAGTTCTGCTTTGGGTTTCACTGCTACGTAACCACCTGGCAGCGTGGGTTTGCAGTACTGACCCCGCGCTTCGCTGAGTACCGGTGCGGCCTAGTACGGTGAGCCTGAACGGACGCCTCCCTTGTTCGTTGTGGAAAGGTTTACAGGTAGGGAAACGGGAAGGGTCAAGCTAGCGGGAACCGAGCCCAACCAGCACAGGCAAGCACCAGCACTACCTAACGCCCAAACCCAGCGCAACCCAACCGCAAACAGGGCACACCTAGGGCCTGCCCACATGCCTCAAGAGCACATGATGTCCCTGAGAAGGTGGCCGCCACAGCAACACTAGGCCAACTCCATGGGACTATGGCATCACCTCCCCATGCCGCCCACGTTCTTCGGCACTCGCGCGGTAATGGCATACCTGCATGCAGCTACACACCTGCATGCAGCGCTCCTGCCCATCTCTATTCAGGTGCACGCGACAGAACACCAGGGCACTGGCCAAGCTCTCCGCTCAAGCTCTCTGCTCCATCCTGCGCAAGATCACCCCTGCACGACAGCACGCCCCGTCTGTGCACCCATCACTGCAGGTGCTTCTTGAAGAAGGCGACCACGCGCTCGTGCGCCCGCTTGATCGTGGCCTCGGAGGGCACGGGGTAGTTGTTCTCTGCAGCAACAGCAGGAGCAGCAGGAACAGCATGGCGAGTAACGTAAGCGTAAGGCGGGCGAAAGGACGAGCCGGAAAGGGTGAACGGCCGGCAAGATCCAGGAGTACATACGAGCAGCGGCATGCCGTACTCAGGTATGTTCCGTCCCGTTCTACCGCGCGCCGCATCGCACCGACCCACGCACTCACTCTTGATGAGCTCGGTGCCCACGGGCACCACAGCGTTGAAGAAGCCGTGCCCGGCGTCGTCTGCATGCAGCACAGCAAGGCACGGGGGCAGCCTAAGCGCACGAGACAGGGCGATGCTTCAATCGCAGCGCCCGTGCGGGGAGCTGTTGTGATGTGCACCCGCCGTGGATGGGTGCGGAAAGCAGGGCCGCCGCCAACGCGGTACAGGAGTTGGGCGAGGCCATGCAGACAACACATGCACGTGTAGGTTCAACGGGCAGGCCCCATTAACCCCCGCACAATGCCCCGCAGTCCAGAACCAAGACTACCGGACACGCTGTGGGATTGGGTGGCCGACAAGCGCTGACTGTCGGACGGGGCTAAATGCAGGTTGGCTAGGCGCTCGTGCGCAACACAGTAGTAGCGTCACGCTTCAGTATAGCTCACCGTAGTCAGTGTGGAACGTGGCATCGCACCCGGCAGCCTTCATTTTCTCTTCGTGCGCCTTGGCGGCGGCGGGGTCGGAGAAGCCCTGTCACACGTACGAGAACGCGACGGAGACAAGGTCAGGCACCACAGCACACGCTCTGCCACATGAAGGCGAAGATGCCCCACGCGCAGACGCTACAGGCATGCTGCATGAAACAAGTCCTGCGCAGCCACTAGCTCGACCATTTGCCCATCGCGCACATTGTTTCTGGACACTTGACACCCCCTTGACACCCACCGCAAACCCATCCAGCTTGCCGAAGTGCGCCTCAACGGGCACAGTAATCTTCTCCACCTGCGAGGGAGTACCAAGGGGTTGCAGCGAGCGCACACCGGCGTGAGGTCACGCAGTGCACATTACGGCCAAGCAAGCAACAGACGAGAATTCCCAACGTTCCCAGTGCTGCAAGAGGATATGGGAAGGACCTGTGTCTGTAGCTCACATGTCCGCCAGGCCCCAATGTGGGTCGTGCGCTCGTGCCCGATGTCAGGGTCTGAAGACAAACGCCAGGTATAGGCTGCAGCTAACGCCTGAACCCCTTGCGTTGCCCATGCACATCACACACAACGGTAACACAAAGAAATGCCTCCATGATCGACATGATACTGGAAGGGCCTGCGCCCGTAGCCCCCATGAGCAGGAACGTGCCCAGTGTCGAGGTCTTAGGACAAACAACGGCCATACGCTACAACAACGCAACAAGAAGCCAATTGAACGTCGTTGTTGCCCACCAACGCACCTCGCACACGGCGGGGTTGGGAGTGCCGTAGAAGGGTGCGGCGGCCGCCACGCCGCAGTGCTGCGCGGCGCAGAAGGCCAGCGCGCCGCCCATGCAGAACCCGATGGCGCCAACCTGCAGCATCCAGGGCGCCGCAGGACGCGTACCCATGTCAAACAAAAGATGTGCAGGCTGGTTTGGAGACGCAGTGCTGACAGGGTGAGCCGCAGGTTGGGGGCACCCGTTTGTTCACTGGCTCGAGCAAAGTGCGTATTGGGTGACCCACAGTCGAGCACGCACACCTGCTCTCCTCACGTGGCCAGAGCCTTAGGGCCCTGGTGTGCCATGGGGTAAACCCGCATGTATGTCTGGGGAAAATGTCCATTGCAGGGACTCTTGCACAGTGCCACGCTAACGACCCAGCCACGTGCCTTGGCGGACCCGGTGGCCTTCAGGTAGTCCACCGCCTGCTTCATCTCCTCCACCGCGTTCTTGAAGTCCAGGTTGTTCATCAGCTGCAGAGTGTGACCGAAGCAAGGTCCTTCAGCACAAGACAAAACAAATCGCACGTGCATGCAAGGCATCATGTGTACGCACGTCACATGTGCAGGGCCTGAACAACTCTGTACTAGTGCTGTAGTGGTGGAGGCATGGCCTTCTTGCGCTGACAGCCTCGGTGCCATATGGCCATTCGGGGTTGCGCGAATCGCCCAGTTACCCACGTGCGAGGCCTCCTCCGCGTCCACGCCAACCTTGCCCTTGTACAGATCTGCATAGCGCAAAAGGGTAAGCCATTGTGGGTGGACTACAGTTGGGCCCCTATGCGCGGGACAGAGTTCTGAGCTGCAACCATTAAGGCACATAGACGTGGTGTCAAGGTGCTGCTGCTTGTTCTAGGGTACGGTATCACTGGAAGGAGGTAACCCCAGGAAGTATGTGTAACAAGTTTCCCCACGCCTGGCCCCTGTGTCTAGATTACGGGAATCTTGGGGAGAACCCGGTGGGGATCCCCTTGTGTTGGTGTGGGGGGTAACCCCTCCTGTCGACATTAGCGCCCGAAGCAGGCCACACATTCCACCCTGTGAACCAATGCACGCCCATTACCTCTGCATGTGTGGCTAATAGCGCGCACTGAGCCTCAAGCTACTGTCCAACCTTGGCAGCCACTAACACGGTCACGTGAAGACCGACTGAACCCGTGGCTATTACGGCGTCCACACTTCCACACCTGGAATGAGGCAGCGGAAGCCGTCCTTGCTGAGGACTGTAGCAACCTCCTGCACGACATCGTTCACTCCCCACCATTCCTGCGCAGGTGCAGAACCAGAAGGAATCGGGAATTGCCCTGAGCTTCTATATATAGCCGAGTGATCCCACTCGTAGGCACGCCAGTAATTCTGTGCACCTGAATCACAATAAGCGCAGGGGCAGACTTGTCCCCGATCTCATAGCCCGGAAGGCCGTTTCCGAAGGTAACCTTCTCCATCCTGGGCAAGGCTCAACGGCTCGCTCGTTTCAAGGGTGAATAGGGAAATGTTGTCCTTTATCTATGCAGTGGATAACGCATGCACTTGTATGAGACACTGTGAACGGGACATTGCATGGACACGGCGCACGCGACCCAAATCAAACTCCGCAGGCGCAGCAGCCCACAGCTGGACCCTCGTCCAGGCGCCCAGATGCAAACTCCTTGCCTGCTGTTAAAATTAGAAATGTGTTTCATGCTTGATTTGTGACGTCCTTTATTGCAGGCGAGGGCGTTGGTCCAGGTGCAATGCAAAGCGCCAGAACCACAGCGCCACGCACTCCGCAGCATAGCGACACGCCTTTACAGCATTCTTATTAGAATTTTTCCGCCACTTAGCACATGCGTTATTTATTTGACCGTACTCGCTCACCTTATTGACCTACTGAACATCGCGCGCGCATTTGTCCCTGCTCCTTTCTCTGCCAGCGCGACCCCAAATCATCCTGCGAGGTTGTGTACATATACAATTAAAAACGAATATCATGACAACGCATTGCTGGTTTGATAGCTAAGGCAAACCAAGTAGGCCATGCTCCCCGAAGAATGCTGACTGACAGCAGTTCTATGCTGACACTCTGGTGCGACCCGCCATATCATGGATAGCAACTTGTGTAAGTCACGTTTCAATCTAGAATCTACAGCTCTGCACAATACACTCTACAGCTGCCCGGCACGTTACTTACGAGGAGCAGCTGCGACAGGGACACACCCTACCAGCAGCCAGTGGCCAGGGACCATTGGGTGCTCGCACGGACGCCAAAATAGCAGCACCTCTGCTGACTCCCAAACCTTGCATGATGACGGCTCCTTGGCAGGCACTGTCAAGGTGCTGTGGAAGAATGCACTCGGTGGCCGGCGGCAGTCCCGCGTGGCCCTGCCCGTCAAGGACCTGGCAACCCTGCATTCATCCATCACTAGCGCCTTCCCGGAACTCAACGGACAGGTAAGGCCACACCTGTACTTCACATCCTGGCCTGCTGTTTTCCACATCGGCATGCTGGCGGGTGCACGGCACAAGGGGGCACTGCCCTCTGCAGGGCCATGCACCAACATCACCCGGACACGGATCCACCGATTCTTACCGCAGGAGTATGTCATCAGCAACGGGTCAAAGCTGGTTGACTCTGACTCAGCGGCGCAAAAGCTGAAGCCAACCGACACGCTGCTTGTGGGCACGGGCCCGGCAGCCATGGCTAGCCTGCCGCCTGCCCCGGGCAGTGCGATGCGGCTGGGGAACACCAGCACCATGAAAATCAACCTAACCACCAGCAGCAGCGGCGTGCACACGGCGACAGGGACGGCGCCAGGGTCCGAGGGGCGTTTCCGGCCGCCCGCCAAGGCAAGCAGGGTGTGTGCTGAGCAGATGCCAGGCGGATGGGGCCGACGTGGAGAGTGGTACCAGGCCTGGCGCTGCCGTGAATAATAGGGTATAAGCCTGAGAAGGCGAGCCGGGCAGGGTCAAATGTGGACACGCAACATGAGCAGCCTTACTGAGATTGACGCGTTGCCCTGGCATTTGCTCCCCACAGGAACGCATTAGCTTCGTGCCGCACCCCAAGACGCTCACCATGGCAGGCGACTACGAGTACTTTTCGGCGCGGGGGCACCACCCCTTTGCGTTCGCCCTGGCGGAGCTGGTCGACAACGCGCTGAGGGCCACTAAAGGCATGAACGCGCCCAGCAGCAGCAACAACCGCACGCTAGCACACGCTGCCAATGCTGTGGAGCTGGGGGCGGCTGCTCCGCCCGCGACTGCGGGGTCGGGGGAGGCGGCGGCAGGCGGCGCAGCGGGGGGATCCGGGGCCGGGAGTAACCCCTCCCGGGAGATCACCATCAGCCTGGTGGTGAACGAGAAAGGCACGGCGGGCCTCATCCGCGTGCAGGTGGGGTGAGGGGTCGCGACAGGCATCACACGTGCTAGTGGTTTAGGTGCTCTGGTCCTCCCTGGCCAGCTGGCCGTTACCGGGGCCGCAGCAGGGCACAGGCTGGCGTGCATGCCTTTGCGGTGGTGCTGTCGGATGCAAGACCTGTGGGCCCACCTGCGCACTGCAGGACAACGGTCGCGGCATGTCCCCCAAGGAGCTGTCGCAGTGGGCCGTCATGAACCTGTCCATGGAGGACAGGGGCCTGATGGCGCCTGAGGGGCAGCGCGCGGTGGAGAGCGCAGGTGGGGCATGGGGCTTCCAATTGCACACACTCGATTCGTTCACTATTTCGGCGCCGCCAGGTTAAGGACCCCGCAGCTCTCAAGCAAGCCTGTGAACGCAAAACAACGGTGTTGCATATTGTGCGGTCTGCTTACCCAGGCGGCGGTCGCTATCTCAGTGGTGACCTGTCGTTCTTCGGCGTGGGCTCCAAGAACGCTGCCTTCTTCATGGGCAGCTCTGTGAAGCTGGCCACGCGGCAGGCGGGCGCGGGGGACGTGGTGCACGAGCTGTGCATCGTGGGCGCGGAGCTGGAGAGGAGGTGAGCGGTCGAAAAGCTGGAAGTAAAAGGTGAAAGCTGGAAGTAAACATTAAAAGCTGGGGGGAACGGGATATGGTTTACGGGATGAGCGGCGTTGGGGGCGGAGCTGGAGGGAAGGTGGGTGGGATGAGTAGGGGAAACGTGGTGCATGAGCTGTGCGGCGGAAGGGGCGGACACGGGGGTTGGACAGGTGGAACGGGGGAAGTGATGCACAAGTTGTGCGGGCGCTAGGTGCGGAGCTGGAGACGAGGTGGGCGGGCGGCGGGGGGAAGTGGGGGCCGGAGCTGGAGAGGAGGTGGGCGCTGGGCGGGAAGGGGGAGGGTCTCAGGGGCAGGGAAAGGAGGCGCAGCTGGCTGTGACAGGCGAGGCGGGCATGA
>VFQN01003636.1_pt1 | contig 21676 bp, 25 predicted proteins | sample 3512371 | NCBI WGS metagenome assembly VFQN01 (sample SAMN10412370, study PRJNA504923) | tailings metagenome | isolation source: Replicate 2 from Balatoc abandoned mine | place: Philippines: Itogon, Benguet | collected 2017-08-28
TATCTCTTTTGATTTTAGCGAATTTCTGAAATGCTTTTTCGGTCATAAATAAAAAAAACCGGTAAAAACCGGTTTCGATAATAAATCGTTGAAAAATAATGTCTATAGAATTTCATCAAGCTTGAAAGTGTTTTTTAATCGAACACCTTTTTCGGTCATTTCTACTGTAATAATCGGATTATGTGCATCATGTTCTAGCCAAAGAAAATAATTATTTTCGACTGCCGAAGTCAAAAACTTAGATTTTTCAGGCATTGTCAACAAAGGTCGTGTGTCATAACCCATAACGTAAGGCAAGGGTAAATGTCCAGCAGTTGGAATTAAATCGGCACAAAAAACAATCGTTTTATCTTGATATTGAATATGCGGAATCATCATTTTTTCGGTATGACCATCTACATAGAAAATTCCGAAATTCATTTCTTCTGAAAAACCAAAATCACTATTTGGTCTTTTGATAAAATTCAATTGACCGCTTTCTTGCATCGGTAGAATATTTTCTGAAAGAAATGATGCTTTTTCGCGATTATTGGGTTTTGTTGCCCATTCCCAATGGCTGTCATTGGTCCAGAATTTAGCGTTTTTAAAAGCGACTTCATATCCGGTTTTGTTGGCGTTCCAATTTACACTTCCGCCACAATGGTCAAAGTGCAAATGTGTCATGAAAACATCAGTTACATCATCACGGTGAAAACCATATTTTGCCAAAGATTTATCCAGAGAATCATTTCCCCAAAGCGAATAATAACTAAAAAATTTCTCCGATTGCTTGTTTCCCATTCCGGTATCAATCAAGATTAATCGCTTTCCATCTTCAATAAGTAGGCAACGTGCTGCAATATCAATAAGATTATTTTCATCTGCCGGATTGGTTTTGTTCCAAATGGTTTTTGGCACAACGCCAAACATTGCGCCACCATCAAGTTTGAAATTTCCAGCTTCTATAGGGTAGATTTTCATTAGTATAAACTTTTTATAAAGATATTAATTAAAAAATCAATCAAACGAAGAAAAAAATCTAATTATTAATTTATTTAATAGAAAAAAATCATATATTTGCATTATAAAATCTTTTGGCCAAAAGAAATTGTTTAATTTTTAAAAGATTTTTATGGAAGAAATTAATGGAATACCACTTGTTTTTGACACAAAACAAGATGATGCCTTTTTAGGTAATTTGTTTCCCAATGGATTGTCTTTTCCAGCTTTAGAACCGGTAAAGGATAATCCTTGGAAAGAAGGATGGAAATTAAAAAGTCCCGAGGAAATACAAAAATACTATTTTCCTGAAGCTATTGTTACCCAAAAAAATAACATTGCATTATGTGATACAACCGGTGTTTTTAAAAATGTAAAAATTCAGGAAAGTACACCAGAATGTCCTTGTGAAAAGGATGAAAACGGTAATTGCAATTGTGAAGAAGTAAAGGTTGATTTGCCTGAAGCTTTAGTAGAAAACTTTATTCATAGCAGAAAAATTTTAACGATTAGTGACGAAATTACCATTTGGTTTTTTTCTTCGGCTGATGGCGCAAAACTACTTCGTGCACAAAAGGATTTCAAAGAAAGCAGCAGTCGTTATCCTGATGTATTGGCTGTTTTTATGGAAACCGACGATAGTTTCAATGTGTTTGGAACCGTTATGGATTTTGTGATTGGTGCTAATGTAAAGTTGTTTTTCAAAGGCGATACCCATTGGGAAAAAGTACTGGATTTTATGGAAAAAAATGAAATCCATGTCAGTAAAAAAGATGCTAAAAAGCTATTTGATAACGCACTAAATCATTATGTTTTTTTTCAATATTGGAGAGATTTGTTTTCTGTTGTAAAAGGAAAAGCAGTTGCTGTGGTTTTAGAAGGAATTGCCGAAGCTTCGGATAGAATAGTCAACGGAATAGCCGATTGGAAATTCAAAGAAGAAGATTGGGATACATCACTTCCCGGATTTTCATATAAGAATGCTCCTTTTATTATTCTTTCAGGAAATAAACATGGAGTAGTTATAAACCAAAAAGTTCGGTCTAAAACCAAAAATGAAATCTTGGCAAAAGCCAAAAAAATGAAATCTGAGTTGGAACAAAGCGAAGATAAAATTCCAGTTTTCATTTATAAACCTTTGCAAAAACTCATTAGGATGGCAACCGATGAAACCCACCGTTTTTATGAAGTGATGCAATCGTTTTATAAAGAGTTTGTTAGTATCGTTGAAGCCGGACAAGAATGGATGAATGCTTTTTTATGCGGCTTTATCAATGGATTTTTGGACTTTATTAGTGGAATTTTCAGTTTTATTGGTTTTTTTCTCAAAGCCGTAAAAAATTATGCCGATTATAAGCAAAATGAAACGTTCTATCATGCCATTGTACTGGAATATGCCGAAAACTTTATACAAGCCATGGCGGGTTTTGACTGTATTGCCTTTTTCAAACAGGTGCTGTCATTACCGCTCGAAATGCTCAGCAAGTTTATAGCGTTGGCGAAAAGCATCAATATAACATTCAACGGTTCAAAAATTGCCTATTTCACAGGATATATTATATTTGCTATAGTACAGATAGTGTTGGAAATAATTTTTACCGGAGGTTCAGCAACCGTCGAAAGGTTATTTGCCAAAGCAGGTTCATCGGTAAAAAACGTTCTTAAAAAAGCAGGTAATCTCGCTGATGATGTTTTTGCAGCACTGACGCATTTGATAGACCAAATCAAAAAAGGAGCCAATAATTTTGCAGCTTATGTTAAGAAAATCATTGATGATTTTTTCAAATGGTTGGAAGATTTGTTTAAAAGCGGGAAAGCGGATGAGGTTTTTGAATTTGTAGGTTCTGGAGGAAATTTAAAATATTTAAAAATTCTATCTAGGAATATGGTTGCTCAAGAACATAGCATGTCTTGTGCGGCTGCATGTATAAGACAATTAGCGAAAGACCAAGGTATTGAAATAACCGAAGAAGCGGTTAGAAAATTAGCTGGAACTACTCGACAGATGGGAACAACGGATTATGGAATGCTTATGGCATTAGAAGATATATTTAAAGACAATACTGTAGAAGCTCTATCCTACTTTAGGAATTCTGACGAGTTAATTCCAAAAATCTTAAATGATATTTCTAAAGAAGGCAGTTGGTTAACATCAATACATCCGAGAAATGGTCAAAAACATGCTGTAATAGTTGATAAAATTTTGAATAAAAAAGTTTTTATTCGTGATCCATGGCCAATTGAAGGAATTGGGAAAGGTAGTGGTGTTGTAGCAATTGTAGATTTGGATGATTTTATCTATTCATGGTTGAAAGCAGGGGCAAATAAATATAAAGTAAAATAAGAAAAAGATGGACTATATTAAAATTTCTAAAAAATTAGAAAATTTGGGTTATTCAACTCAATTTCATAAAATTATTAATTCATTGTCAGTTGGAATTCCAGAGAATGATAATTTCAAATTAGATTCTACTTTCAGAATAGGAATAATTAATAATAAAATTAAATTGGATTATTTCAACGCTCAAATTCCAGTTGAAAAAGAATTTGAAAAAGTTGATGAACTTATTGATTTTATTAAAGATAAGTTTCCAATCAATTAGAAAATAAAAAGCTACTTTCGAGTAGCTTTTTTACTTTTACGAAACGTTCTTAAAAGAGCAGGTAATCTCGCTGATGATGTTTTTGAAGCATTGTCTCATTTGATAGACCAAATCAAAAAAGGAGCCAATAATTTTGCGGCTTATGTCAAGAAGATAATCGACGATTTTTTCAAATGGTTGGAAGATTTATTTAAAAGCGGGAAAGCGGATGAGGTTTTTGACAATATTACAGGAAACGGCTTGTATGGAGGCAAAGTTTTATCAAAAACAGAATTAGATGATTGGGCAAAAATGCTTTTGAAAAAGTTTGGTACAAAGTTGAAAAAGGTAGAAAAATTTGATAGTCCTGATATTTTAGCTCAATTTGATCCAAATACAAACACTATTCTTTATAAAAATGATGTTACAGAATATTTTATGGTTCATGAATATTTTCACGCTGAAGAAATGTCAAAAATTGGTTTTGATGAGTATGTAAAAGATGCTGCTTTATTTGGAACAAAATTTCCAAATGAGTATACTGTTGAAAATCTACTGAGAAGTTATAAAAGAGAAAAATATGTGTATGAGCAAATAGAAAAAAATGCAAAACGTTATAATTTAAATTCATTGGAATTGAGGCATAATTATTTGAATCTTGACATATATCAATTTCATTTAGAAAAAAGAAATGTAAAAATACCGAAATAGAAAAGTTATGGAAGAGAAAGCAATTTTAGAAAAAGTATTAGAATACTTAAATCAATTAAATTTCAATATCGTTATTGAAGATTTGACCTATAATGGCATAAGAGAAAAAAGTCCTTTGTTTGAAGGAAATGGGACTAAACCTATGCATATTGTGAATTTTAATAAAGAAGCAATAGAGGGTAATTCTCTTACCAGTAATATTTATACTGTTACAATAGATGTTGAAACAAGTGAATTAGAATATATTATAGGCAAAAACATTTTTAAGAAAATTTTTAATTAATTTTAAAAAAGCTACTTTCAGGTAGCTTTTTATTTTTACAAAACGTTCTTAAAAAAGCAGGTAATCTGATTGACGATGTTTTTGAAGCACTGACGCATTTGATAGACCAAATCAAAAAAGGAGCCAAAAATTTTACAGCTTATGTTAAGAAAATCATTGATGATTTTTTCAAATGGCTGGAAGATTTGTTTAAAAGCGGGAAAGCGGATGAGGTTTTTGATGATAAAAATCTAATATGGAAAAAAATAAGTGATGATATTATTAGTAAAATTCCAAAAATAGAATTACATCAAAAATCAAATAATTTAGACGAACTATATAGTGCTGCAGGTATAGCCAATAGAGAGTTGAAAATTAAAACCAAAGAATTTGCTAAAAAGACAAGTGGTAAAGCTGGTTTTAGAAATGGATTAAAAAGTAGAGAACGAGCGTTAGAGAAAATCGATAGTGATTTTTTAAGTGATGCATCAAGATTGGTAGATATTGCGGGTAGCAAAGTAATTTATGAAAAAGTAGATGACTTATACATAGCTTTAAATAAGTTCAATAAAGAATATAAAATTCTAAAAATTAAGGACAGAATACAACAACCACTCAATGGTTATAGAGACATACTGATGAATATTGAAATGAAAAATGGTCATATTGTTGAGTTTCGATTTCATTTAAAAGAAATGGATGAAGTTGCTGAAGACATTGGTCATAAGTTGTATGAAGAATATAGAACTTTAGAGTCATTATCCAAGACCAGAAGATTAACGGATGATGAAGTTTTAAGAATGGGATCTTTAAATGAAAAGCAATTTGATTTATATGAAGCTGCTTGGAAACAAATTATTAATAAAAATAAGTAAATTATGAGCAATAAAAAATTTTACAAATATGGATTAAGACCTGTATATAGCGAAGAAAGTTCAAAAGGAATAGTTAGGTTTTATGCATACGAACTAGAAACAGGTGAATTTAAAGAAGATATGACTTATATGAGAAAAATTGTTTTTGATTTTTCTGGAGATAAAGAAGAATTATCGGAACAAGAATTCAACACATATATTGAAAAGTTAAAAAAAGAAAGAGGTCTTTAATAACAAAACCGTTTCAGAAGTAAAGTATGAAACGGTTTTTTTACTTTTACAAAACGTTCTTAAAAAAGCAGGCAATCTCACTGATGATGTTTTTGCGGCACTCACGAAATTAAAAAACAACTGAAAAATTTTGCAGTTGATAAAAAGGGAATTATAAACAATTTCTATTTCATCATTCGTTATAAAAATGTTAGTTTATGTTGTAAAATAGCCAACATGGAGGATCTTTGCAGTTAATTTAGACAAAATCAATATTAGGTATGAAATGAGCATTAGAAAATAGTTCTCTCAATGATGAGGTATTTAATGCGAATTACATAACATCTAATTAAAACAAATAATAACGAAGTTATGATACAAGTTTCTGAATCAGCAAGTAAAAAAATCGTGTCCATGATGGAAGAAGACGGTTTTAACGCTGCTACCGATTATGTTCGTGTTGGCGTGAAAAGTGGCGGTTGCTCAGGTTTGTCTTATGAATTAAAATTTGACAAAGAAATAGGAGAAAACGATAAAGTTTTTGAAGATAATAATGTGAAAATAGCTGTTGAAAAAAAATCATTTCTATATCTGGCCGGAACTATTTTAGAATATTCAGGCGGATTAAACGGAAAAGGATTTGTGTTCAATAACCCAAATGCCACAAGAACTTGTGGTTGTGGAGAAAGTTTCTCTTTATAGTCGAATGTCAAATGTCATAAAGTCGAAAGGTTGAGAACCTCAACAAGGCTTTAAGACTTTAGACTTTCAAACTTTAAGACTTAAAAAATGGCAAAATATACCGAAGACGACTTAAAAGTCGAATTAGAAAATAAGGAATACGAATACGGATTCTACACCGAATTAGATTCGGAAACGTTTCCTGTTGGGTTAAACGAAGACATTGTTCGTGCGATTTCTAAAAAGAAAGAAGAACCACAATGGATGACCGATTGGCGCATTGAGGCTTTTCGTGCATGGCAAGAAATGGTTGAACCAGAATGGGCAAATGTTCAGTATGAAAAGCCCGATTTTCAGGCGATTTCATATTATTCTGCGCCAAAAAAAGCCGATCCGAATAAAACTCTTGATGATGTTGATCCTGAACTTTTAGCAATGTATAAAAAGTTAGGGATTTCTATCGATGAGCAAAAGAAAATGAACAATATCGCTATGGATATTGTAGTCGATTCGGTTTCGGTGGCAACAACTTTCAAGAAAACATTGGCCGAAAAAGGCATTATTTTCATGAGTATTTCTGAAGCTATTAAAGAACATCCGGAATTGGTTCAGAAATATTTAGGAACTGTTGTACCACAAAAGGATAATTTTTATGCGGCGTTAAATTCGGCGGTTTTCTCAGACGGAAGTTTCTGTTATATTCCAAAAGGCGTTCGTTGCCCAATGGAATTATCAACCTATTTCCGTATCAATCAAGCAGGAACCGGACAATTTGAAAGAACGTTGGTTATTGCCGATGAAGACAGTTATGTGTCTTATCTTGAGGGTTGTACAGCACCAAGTCGTGATGAAAATCAATTGCATGCCGCTGTTGTGGAATTAATTGCACTTGATAATGCCGAAATCAAGTATTCAACAGTTCAAAATTGGTATCCCGGAAATAAAGAAGGAAAAGGTGGTGTTTTCAATTTTGTAACCAAAAGAGGTCTGTGTGAAAAGAGCGCTAAAATTTCATGGACACAAGTCGAAACTGGTTCTGCTGTTACTTGGAAATATCCGTCATGTGTATTGAAAGGCGATAATTCAATAGGCGAATTTTATTCGATTGCTGTGACTAATAATTTCCAGCAAGCTGATACTGGAACGAAAATGATTCATTTGGGTAAAAACACCAAATCAACGATTATTTCCAAAGGAATTTCGGCAGGAAAATCACAAAATAGTTATAGAGGTTTGGTTCAAATTGGCTCCAGAGCCGAAAATGCACGTAATTTTTCACAGTGCGATTCGCTTTTGATGGGAAATAATTGTGGCGCACATACATTTCCATACATCGAAAGTAAAAATTCAAGTGCCAAAATCGAACATGAAGCTACGACTTCCAAAATCGGTGAAGACCAAGTATTCTATTGCAATCAGCGCGGTATTCCAACTGAAAAAGCTATTGCATTGATTGTTAATGGTTTCAGTAAAGAAGTTTTGAATAAATTACCAATGGAATTTGCCGTAGAAGCACAAAAATTATTGGAAATTTCGTTGGAAGGTTCGGTTGGATAAAACTTAAATGAACTTATATGCCTTAATTGGTTTAAAATAAAAACAGAATGTTAAGTATAAAAAATTTACACGCTTCAGTAGAAGACAAAGACATATTAAAAGGAATCAATCTTGAGATAAAAGCAGGAGAAGTTCACGCCATTATGGGACCAAATGGTGCCGGAAAATCAACACTTTCTTCCATTATCGCCGGAAATGAAAATTATGAAGTTTCCGAAGGTGAAATCTTTTTGGAAGGCGAAGATATTTCAGAGCTAGCACCAGAAGAAAGAGCACACAAAGGTGTTTTTCTTTCGTTTCAATATCCGGTAGAAATTCCCGGAGTTTCGGTAACCAATTTCATCAAAACAGCGATTAATGAGAAGAGAAAAGCCAATGGAGAAGAAGAAATGCCAGCCAACGAAATGTTGAAGTTAATTCGTGAGAAATCAGAATTATTGGAAATGGATAGAAAATTCTTGTCACGCTCATTAAACGAAGGTTTTTCAGGTGGAGAAAAGAAACGTAACGAGATTTTCCAAATGGCAATGTTAGAGCCAAAAATCGCAATTCTGGACGAAACTGATTCGGGTTTGGATATTGACGCATTAAGAATCGTTGCAAATGGCGTTAACAAATTGAAAAACGAAAATAACGCAGTATTAGTCATCACGCACTACCAACGTTTGTTAGATTATATTATTCCCGATTTTGTTCACGTTTTAATGGATGGAAAAATCGTTAAAACAGGCGGTGCAGCATTGGCTCACGAGCTGGAAGAAAAAGGATACGACTGGATTAAGAGCGAGTTAGTTTAAAAAGTTCTCAGTCGTCTGTTATCGGTTTCAAACTGACGACATAAACAACTGACAACCGACAACAAAAAATATGGATTTAAAAGAAAAATTAGTATCGTCTTTCATGGCATTTGAAGAGCAAATTGATGTTCATTCAGAACTTCATGATGTACGTACTTCGGCTATAAAAAACTTTGAAAATAAAGGTTTCCCAACCAAAAAAGAGGAAGCATGGAAATATACTTCGTTGAACGCCATTTTAAAAAATGACTTCACTGTTTTTCCAAAACACGAAAATGCGATTGAATTTGCTGAGGTAAAAAAATACTTCTTACACGAAATCGACACCTACAAAGTGATTTTTGTGGACGGAAAATTCTCTTCGTTTTTATCGGCAACAACCCATGACGGAATTGATGTTTGCTTGATGTCATCGGCATTGACCAAACCAAAATACAAAATGGTGATTGATGAATATTTCAATAAAATTGCCAGCAAAGACGAGACTTTAACCACGTTGAATACTGCTTTTGCTTGCGAAGGTGCATACATCAATATTCCAAAAAGTAAAGTTGTTGAAAAACCAATTGAAATCATTTATTTCTCGACTGGAGTTGAAAACGCTTTGATGGTTCAACCTCGAAATTTGGTAATTGTAGGTGAAAATGCTCATGTTCAAATCATTGAAAGACATCAATCGTTGAATGAAAACCCGGTGTTGACTAATTCGGTTACGGAGATTTTTGCGCAAAAACGCGCCATCGTAGATTATTACAAAATCCAAAACGACTTGCAATCGGCAAACCTAATTGATAATACGTATATTTCTCAAAAACAAGAAAGTAGAGTTTCGGTTCATACCTTTTCTTTTGGTGGAAACATCACCCGAAACAATTTGAATTTCTATCATTTTGGCGAACGAATTGATTCAACTTTAAAAGGAATTACGATTATTGGTGATAAGCAACACGTTGATCATTACACATTGGTAAATCACGCAACGCCAAACTGCGAAAGCCATCAAAACTATAAAACTATCCTTGCCGATAGTTCAACAGGTGTTTTCAACGGAAAAATTTTCGTAGAAAAAGAAGCTCAAAAAACCGATGCTTTTCAGCAAAATAACAACATTTTATTAGGTGATAAAGCTACCATTAACGCTAAACCACAATTAGAAATTTTTGCCGATGATGTAAAATGTTCACACGGTTGCACCATTGGTCAATTAGACGAAAGCGCGATGTTCTACATGCAACAACGCGGAATTCCGAAGAAAGAAGCCAAAGCATTATTAATGTATGCTTTTACCAACGAAGTTATAGAAAGTATCAAAATACCCGAGTTAAAACAACGAATTACTAAAATTATCGCCATGAAATTGGGCGTTAATTTAGGATTTGATTTGTAGTAAATATAATTTTATCATAAAAAAAGCGCAGAAATATTTCTGCGCTTTTTTATAAACACTAATCATCTTTTCTCATAGCTCTGACAAAATCGTATTGACCTATAACCCATCCAAATCCTCCACCAAATTCATAATCTAATTTAGCCAAGAATCCTTTTACAGCTTTATCACTTGCAAGTAGTAAAACCTGATCATGATCATCGGTTTTGATAAATAGCTGATTGCCCTTTTTTGTACTAGTAAAACCTCCCATTTGGGTTTCTGAATTTATACTTTCATAAAGATGATATATATATTCAATATCTTTATCATCAATATTATCTAACCATTCTTGGAAATCTGTTGTTGTTGCCATTTAATAAAATTTAATTTAAGTTATTTTAACTCAATATAATAAAAAGAAGAGTGAAAGTCAAGAGAATAATTTGTTTTATTTCCCTAAACTTCCAATAACGCCACTCAACAATCCATCAAAATCAAATTCAGGATTTTCTTTTAAACCCATACGAACAATTACTAAATTATGACTTGGGAAAATCGCAACCATTTGTCCCTGAAAACCGCTAGCATAATACATGTCTTTTGGAGTATTTGGGAACTTTCCACCGGCGTTTAACCAAAATTGCGCACCATAATTTCCGTTGGAAGTATTCGTTGGAGTTGACACATATTTTGCCCAACTTTCGTCAAAGATTTGTTCGCCGTTCCAATTTCCTTTGTGTAAATACAACAAGCCAAATTTTGCCCAATCGCGCGTATTTGCCCAACCGTAAGACGAACCCACAAAATTTCCAGTCATATCAACTTCTGTTATAGCCGAATGCATTCCAATTTTATCAAACAAACTGCTGTACCAAAAATCCAGATATTCTTGATGTGTTTTGAACTGTTTTCGCAAAATTCCGCTCAATAAATTGGTCGTTCCTGAGGAATAATTCCAGGTTTCATTCGGTTTTCCAACGAATGGTTTGTCGATTTGCGATTTGGTCATGTCTTTTTCAATGAAAAGCATTTTGGTCACATCCGAAATTTTGCCATAATCTTCTTCCCATTCCAAACCCGAATTCATTTGAAGTAAATTATTGATAGTGATGATTTTGCGTTCATCGTTTTGCCATTCAGTAATTGGAGCTTTATCGTTAATATTGATTTTTCCTTGTTTTTGCAGAATTCCAAAAAAAGTTCCTGTCAAACTTTTCGTCATCGACCAACCTAATATTCTAGAGTTTTTATCAAAACCATCGACATATTTTTCGGCAATAATTTTGTCTTTATAAATCACAATTACCGAACGAGTTCTTTTGTTTTTTTCTCCTTTTTTGTCAAAAGCATTTTCAATAATAGCGTTTAATTTGTCATAATCAATATTGGAAAAAACAGTGTCTTTTGGTTCTAAATTTCCATAAGGAAAAGGCAAATTAGTATTAATTTTAGTTCTTTTTGGAACCAAATACGGTTTTGTAACATCAAAATCATCATTAATTAAAGTCGCACCCAAACCTTCACGATAAATAGCTTTTCGACTTTTTAATCCGTAAACATTCGAAATCGCCGACTTTTCTTCTTCATTAATTTCATTAGTTGCCCAATCTATCTTGTCAATATCATTGTCGCCTTGTTGTATGGTTTCCAAGCTTCTTCCATCAATAAAATGTCCCGAAGCCACACTTTTTGCCGAGAAACCCGAGATTAAGTCCAGTTGCGGATAAATAGCAATTCGTAGATAAACTAAAAGTAATAGAAGTAAAACAGCGAATATTTTGAAGAATTTTTTCATTGGAGATAGGTTTTGATGCAATTTAGGAAATTATTTTTTTAACCACATAGAAACATAGTTTTGATTTTTAAATGATTAGACACTTCGTTTTATTCAAGCTTACATAGCTATGTTTAAAAACTAAGGTTTTTATCTATTCTTTTTACGTTTATAATCTATGTTTCTATGTGGTTAAAACAAAAATTCTTGTTTGATAAACATTCAACAATTATTAACAAACGTTTGATAAAAAACCATTTCAAAATGTGTACTTTTGTATTTAGATTTTTTCTAAATAAATCAATGTTAGACATACAAAAAATAAGAGCCGATTTTCCGATACTTTCGCAACACGTTAATGGTAAACCATTAGTCTATTTTGACAATGGCGCAACTTCACAAACGCCAAAGGTTGTGATTGATTCCATAGTGGATTATTACTCAAGATATAATGCCAATATTCATCGCGGTGTTCATACGCTAAGTCAAATGGCAACCGATGCTTATGAACAGGCAAGAACTAAATTGCAACATCATTTTAATGCGAAGCATAATTATGAAATCATTTTTACTTCGGGAACGACTGAAGGAATAAATCTGGTTGCCAATGGTTTTGCATCAATTCTGAAAAAAGACGATGAAATTATTGTTTCAGCATTGGAACATCACAGCAATATTGTGCCTTGGCAAATGTTGTGCGAACATACAGGTGCAATTTTAAAAGTAATTCCGATGAACTATGACGGTGAATTGCTGATGAATGAATACCTGAAATTACTTTCACCAAAAACCAAATTGGTATTTTGTAATCATATTTCAAATGCATTAGGAACGATAAATCCAATCGAGTTTATTATTGAAAAAGCACACGAAGTTGGTGCAGCAGTTTTAATTGACGGTGCACAAGCTGTTCCTCATTTAAAACCTGACGTTCAAAAATTGGATTGCGATTTTTATGTCGCTTCGGCGCATAAAATGTGTGGTCCAACAGGTGTTGGAATTTTATACGGAAAAGAAGAATGGCTACGAAAATTGCCACCATACAAAGGCGGAGGCGAAATGATTGCCATGGTTACTTTTGAAAAAACAACCTATGCCGATTTACCGCATAAATTTGAAGCGGGAACGCCTAATATTTGCGGCGGAATTGCTTTTGGTGTTGCGGTTGATTATATGAATTCAGTTGGTTTTGATGCCATTGCAAAGCAAGAACAAGAATTACTGGAATACGGAACAAAACGGCTGAAAGAAATTGAAAACGTTGAAATATACGGAACCAAGGATTTGTCTAAAAAAGCTTCGGTGATTTCGTTTAATATCAAAGGAATTCATCCGTATGACATTGGAACAATTATTGACAAGTTAGGAATTGCCGTGAGAACCGGACATCATTGTGCGCAACCGATTATGGATTTTTATCAAATTCCGGGAACGATAAGAGCGAGTTTTGCATTTTACAATACTAAAGAAGAAATTGATATTTTTGTAGAAGCAGTGAAAAAGGCCCAAATGATGTTGTCTTAAAACAAAGAAAATGAAAACAATAGGAATGATTTTGCTTACTATTTTCCTTGGAAAAAGTTGTAGCAACGAAGCTCAAAATGATATCAAAAATGCGGTGTTGCAATATTCTGCACATACACGTGGTTTTCATTTGAAGATTATCGTAAACAATCAAACGGCAACTATTTCCAAAGGAAGAACGCCGGATTCCATGACACAAACACAAATGAAGATATCAGATAGTGATTGGAAAGAGTTGATTGCATTATTTGAAAAGACAAATTTGGAAGCTTTTCCAACGTTGAAAGATCCAACACAAAAACGCCATTATGATGGTGCAGCAATTGCGGATCTGAAAGTTCGTTATCAAGATAAAAACTATGAAACAGTAAATTTTGATCACGGTTTTCCACCAGCTGAAATTGAAAATTTAGTAAATAAAATTGTGGCATTAGCCGACGAAAAAGAGTAAAAGCAAAACACAAAATTAAAAAAAATGAGATTGCTTCGTGCCTCGCAATGACTATGACAATAAAAGAAATACAAGACGAAATTGTTGATGAATTTTCAATGTTTGACGATTGGGATGAACGTTTTCAATATGTAATTGATTTAGGGAAAGGACTTCCTTTAATTGAGGAAAAATACAAAGTTGATGACAACACGATTAAAGGATGTCAATCAAAAGTTTGGCTTCATGCTGAGCGAAATGATGATAAAGTAGTTTTTACAGCTGATAGTGATGCAATCATTACAAAAGGAATAATTGCAATTTTAATTCGAGCTTTTTCCAATCAAAAAGCTTCCGATATTTTGGATGCCAATACTGATTTTATCGATGAAATCGGATTAAAAGAACATTTGTCACCAACACGTGCTAACGGTTTGGTTTCAATGATTAAACAAATAAAAGTGTATGCTTTGGCCTTTAGTGCTAAAAATTAATAATTAAAAATAAGTGAGATTGCTTCGTGCCTCGCAATGACTTTATGGAAGAATTTAAAGACGATATCAATTTAGGGGAAAATGTAGTAAAGGTTTTAAAGGGTATTTATGACCCGGAAATTCCTGTTGACATTTATGAGCTTGGGTTAATCTACGATGTAATGATTAACGAAGACAACGATGTAAAAGTATTGATGACTTTAACGTCGCCAAATTGTCCGGTTGCTGAAACGTTACCTTGTGAAGTAGAAGAAAAAATTACCAAGATAGAACACGTTAAATCTTGTGAAGTGGAAATCACTTTTGATCCGCCGTGGAGCAAAGATTTAATGAGTGAAGAAGCAAAACTTGAATTAGGAATGCTTTAATTTAGTCCAAAGTCTAAAGTTATAAAGTCCAAAGGTTCTTCGGGTTGACTTTTAACTTTCGACTTTCGACTTTAAGACTTACACAATGGAAGAGATAATCAATAAAGTTGCCAATTCATCGCTCGAAGTTTTCGATTTGGAAGATTATTATCCAAACGGAGTTCGATTGCAAATTGACATTTCACAATGGCTTTTTGAAGGTTTTCTATTAAAAGAAAAAGACTTTCGCGAAGCACTGAAAAATCACGATTGGTCGCAATATCAAAATCATTTGATTGCCATTCATTGTTCTACCGATGCTATTTTGCCGGCTTGGGCAAGTATTTTGGTTGCTACTTATGTTTCACCATTTGCTCAAAAAGTGGTTTTAGGAACAATAAATGATTTAGAAACAGCATTATACCAAGAGATTTTATCCAAAATCGATTATACGCAATATCAAGACAAACCAATTATCTTAAAAGGTTGTTCCAAAAAACCTGTTCCCGAAAGTGCTTACATCATGGCCATTCAAGAACTTCAAAAAGTAGCCAAAAGCATCATGTATGGCGAAGCTTGTTCGGCAGTTCCATTATTCAAAAAGGCTAAATAATTAGTTGTTAGAAAGTTAGATTTTTATAATATTTTGGTCAAGCCAAATGTATTCTTACCTTTGCACCCAAAATTTTAAATTTAACAAAATGAAGAAAATTTTACTTTCAGTGGTTTTTACATTTTCTGTAACAACAATTTTTGCACAAGTAAATGAAAAAGAATCATTGCAAAAAAACGAAGAAGCTGAAAAAAAATCGAAAGAAGAAAAACCCAACGGTTGGATTAAAAAAGGAACTTTTACATTCTTAGCCAATCAGGCAACATTCAATAACTGGCTTGCAGGTGGACAAAGTAATATCTCCGGAAATGTTGGTTTAAACTATGATCTGAACTACAAAAGTGAAAACTGGAATTGGGATAACAAAATCATCGCTGGATACGGTTTAACAAAAATCAAAGACCAAGACATGCAAAAGTCTGATGACCGATTGGTTTTTAACTCATTGGCAGGAAGAAAAGCAAGTGGCGAATGGTTTTACTCTTTGTTTTTTAATTTCCAAACCCAATTTGATTCAGGTTTCGATTTAGCTTCAGGTATCAAAACATCACATTTCTTTTCGCCTGCTTATTTCCAATTTGGACCTGGTATGTTATGGAAAAAAAGCGATAATTTGAAAGTAAATATCGCGCCGGCAACATCAAAATTAGTCATTGTTCATCCTCATTTTACAGAACTTGGACCATCATTTGGTGTAGAACAAGGTGATTCTACAAGATTTGAATTTGGAGCGGCAATAAACGGTTATTATAAGTTTACGATAATGGAAAATGTTACTTTTGAAAACATTCTAAACTTATATTCTAATTATTTGGAAGATCCACAAAATGTAGATATCGATTATACATTGAATGTTGTGATGAAAATCAACAAATATTTAACGACTAATTTTGCGTTCCAAACCATTTATGACGACAATGCCTTTAGAGGTTTCCAAACGCGTCAGGTTATTGGTTTAGGAGTGAATTATGGGTTTTAATTTAAAATCTATTTGATATAAAAAAGTCCCGAAATTTTCGGGACTTTTTGTTTTTATCTAAACGCTTGCTCTAAATCAGCTAATAAATCATCAATATCTTCCACACCAACGCTTAAACGAACCAAATCATCAGTAATACCAACTTCCAGTCGTTTGTCTTCCGGAATGGAAGCATGTGTCATTAATGCCGGATGATTGGCTAAACTTTCAACACCGCCAAGCGATTCTGCCAAAGTGAAAACTTTTACTTTTTCCAAAAACGAAATCGCATCTTCTTTTTTTCCTGATTTAAAGGTAAAAGAAACCATTCCGCCAAAACCATTCATTTGTTTTTTGGCAATTTCATGAAACGGATGATCAGGCAATCCAGGATAATAAACCGTTGCAACATCGGGATGATTCGCTAAAAAGTTGGCTACTTTTTCTCCGTTTTCACAATGCCTTTGCACACGTAAATGTAACGTTTTGATACCGCGTAAAACCAAGAAACTATCCATTGGACCAAGTGTTCCGCCGGTTGCAAATTGTTTGAAATGTAATTCATCGCCTAAAGCTTTATCTTTGATAACCAAAGCTCCGGCAATAACATCAGAATGTCCGCCAAGATATTTTGTAGCCGAATGCATCACGATATCAGCACCTAAATCCAAAGGTTTTTGCAAATAAGGTGTGGCAAATGTATTGTCAACAGCAAAAAGTAAATTGTGTTTTTTAGTGATTTTAGCAATTTCGGCAATATCTGCCAATTTCATCAACGGATTTGTTGGCGTTTCTACCCAAACCAATTTGGTATTTTCGTTAATCAGCGATTGAAACTTCTCCAAATCGTTCATATCTACGAAGTGAAATTTAATGCCGCTATCTTTATACAAACGAGTGAAAAGACGGTATGTTCCGCCATATAAATCGTCCATAGCGATGATTTCGTCTCCGGCTTTGAATAAGCGAAGTAAGCAATCAGTTGCTGCCAATCCTGATGCAAAAGCCAGTCCGCGAGCACCATTTTCTATCGAAGCCAAAGCATCTTCAAGCGCTTGACGTGTTGGATTTGCCGCACGAGAATATTCATAATCGCCAACAGGTTTTCCTGGTGAAACTTGAGCATAAGTTGAGGTTTGAAAAACTGGTGGCATTACTGCTCCGGTTACTTCTTCATGGTGTTGATTTCCGTGTATGACTTTTGTATTGAATTTCATTTGAGTTAAAATTAGGTTACAAAGGTATTAACTTCGGATGATTTTTTTTACTTTGCAAGATGGATTGATGTTAAAATTGAAATTTTTAACGTTCTTTTTTGATTATCTATTATTGCTAATTCATGAAAAAAATACTGTTGGTTGAAGACGAAGCTCATGTGGTTTCATTTATTAAAAAAGGACTTTCCGAAGAAGGATTCGAAGTCAGTGTTGCTTTTGATGGTAAAACCGGTTTACAATTAGCTTTAGAAAACACTTTTGATTTAATCATTTTAGATATTATGTTGCCCGAAATGAATGGGTTAGAAGTTTGTAAAGCCATTCGTCTCGAAAATCAATTTGTTCCTATTTTATTTTTAACAGCACTCGGAACGTCCGAAAATATTGTTCTTGGATTAGAAAATGGTGCCGATGATTATCTGGTAAAACCATTCAAATTTATTGAACTTGTTGCTCGAATAAAAACATTGATACGAAGAGCTAAAGGAAAAGAACCCAAATCTGAAAATAAAGCTGAGGAAGAACACACCTATGTTTTTGGAGATTTAAAACTCAATGATTACACTAAGACAGTAACTCGTGCCAATGAAGAAATATCATTGACGTCAACCGAATATAAGTTGTTGCTTAATTTTATGAAAAACAAAAACAAAGTGTTGTCGCGAATGGATATACTCGAAGCGGTTTGGGGTGTTGATTATGATTTAGGAACCAATGTTGTTGATGTTTACGTTAATTATCTGCGAAAAAAAATAGATACAAAACCCGATGAAAAAATCATTCATACGATTATCGGAATGGGTTATGTTTTGAGAGAAAACGAGTGAAAAATTTAAAAAAGTAGTCTTATGCAAATGAAAAGAAGCTCCAAAACGACCTTGTTGTTTTTAATTCCGTTTTTGGTAGTAATCTTCCTTTTCAGTTTGTTTATCTACTATTCGGTTTCCAATTATTCTGAGGATTATTTGTTTAAATTATTGGAAGCCAGAGCGAATAAAGTGGCTCGCGAAAGAATTGATGGCGAAACAATAGGTAAAAGTCCGCTGCCGATTAATGAAACTTCTAAAAAATTGCCACACGAAAAAGACTTTTTTATTCTGATAAATGACGAACTAAACGTAAAATCGGAAGCCCAAAAAATAGGAATAAAAGAAAAATTCTTTACCGATGCTATTCAAAAAGGAAGTGCCGAATTTGTATCCAAGCAATATCTCTATAAAGGCATTCGTTATAAATCAAAATCGGGAGATTTTATCGTCATTACAGCCGCAGAAAATTATTTTGAAATAAATCAGGCAGAAAATCTCATCAAAACGTTGTTGTTTGCCATGGGAATTGCTTCATTGATTTTACTTTACATTGCCATTTATTTCTCCAAAAATATTTTCAAACCTATTTCTGCCATTACCGAAAAAGTAAAAGAAATCAGTTCCGAAAATCTGCATTTGCGATTAAATGAAAATAATACAAATGATGAACTCAATCAATTGACGATGACATTTAACAATATGTTGGATAGGATTGAAACGTCATTTGAAACCCAAAATAACTTTATCAGCAATGCTTCACATGAATTGCGAACTCCATTAACAGCAATTATTGGCGAAACCGATGTTGTTTTGTCCAAACCAAGACAAGCCGGAGATTATATAGAATCGCTGAAAATTATTCTGCAAGAAGCCGAAAAATTGGATAATAAAACCAAAGCCTTATTGTTTTTGGCACAAACCGGATTTAACGGAAAGGTTCAAAAATTTGATAAAGTTAGAATCGACCAACTTTTATGGGATGTGAAAGAAAATCTCGAAAGCATGAACGGAAAAAACAAAATCTATCTCGACATGGAATTGTTGCCCGAGAATCCAATGAAATTGAAAGTAAACGGAAACGTTCAGTTGCTTCATTTGGCGTTTAGTAATATCATTAGCAACGGATGTAAATATTCTGATTTTGATATGGTTACGGTTTCTATCGGTGCTTCAGATGATTTTGTGTATGTTGTTATTAAAGATTTAGGAATTGGAATTCCCGAAGATGAACTGCAATATATCTATGATCCGTTTTTTAGAGCTTCCAACACTAAAAATTATGAAGGTTACGGAATTGGTTTGCCATTAACCCGAAACATCATTAGAATGCACAATGGAAAGATCTTTGTGAACTCCATTCAAGATCAAGGAACAACCGTTCAAATTACTATTCCAACCTGGAAACCCGAAGTTGTATAATTCAGTTTTTCAACGAATTAACGTTTTTTTAAGGTTTTCTAATCTCATTTTAATCTCAAGGGTTGTATTCTAATAACATTCTAATCTCAAATTAAGATTGCTCTAATTTGGTGCTTGTAGTTTTGTTTCTGTAAAACATAAAGAAACACAAGCTATGAGAAAGACAATTTTAATTCCAACAGATTTCACGGTAAATTCATTAAACGTATTAAAGTCAATTTTAATTCAAAACGAAGCAAAACAAACGTACAATGTTATACTGCTTCACGGAATGAGTTTAAGCGATTCCATCAGAGATTTGCTGTTTTTTTCAAAGTCAAAGCAAATAGACTCATTAACTAATCCTGAATTTGAAGAAGCATATGAAGTGATTAGAAACAAATTTGAAAATCAAATCAGTTCATTACGTATCGATTTATTTACAGGATATAATCTTTCAGCGTTTAATAACTATTTGGAAGGAAATAAAGTAGAGCAAATTTTTATTTCAGATAAAAAACCGGTTTTGACTAATAAAAACAGTTTTGACTTATCGCGTTTCATAGAAAAATGCAAAGTTGAAGTAACCAAAGTTGATTTTGGCGCCAATGCAACTGTTCCCGAAAAAGGGAAAATCGCTGAGGTTTTCATGAATCAAGTTTCAATAGGATAATTAAAAAAACAAACGCTATGAAAATATGGATTAGATATATAAGCTTTTTTGCCGTTGGCGTTTTCCTTTTCGTTATACTAATTGGTATGGCAAATAGTCCGGAAGCAACGATAGAAGGCGAATGGAAAGAATTGGTTTGGGAATATGAAAAAGTAGATAAAATCAACGATACAACCAAATCAGATTATGATAACGTTTCTTATTATGTAAAAGACGTTGCCGGTCAAGATTTGGTAATTCACAAAGCCGAAAAATGGATTTTTTGTTCCAATGGAAAACTCATTTTGGAAGGAGAAGATTATTCAAAAGAAATCTCCTGGAATATTAAAGGCAGAGGAAATATTCTCGAACTGAAATATGACAATAACAATGTAGAACATTACAGTTTAACCGAATTATCAAATAATAAGTTGGTTTTAAACTTTGATACTAATACACATACACGAGGAATTGCCCGTTTAACATTTGAAAAAATAAATTAAGATGCTTAGAAAATATAGTAATAGTAGATCACTTTCCGACAATATAAAGTTGGGAACATTGTCGGCTTTTTCTGCCGGAATGGTCAATATTGGCTCGCTGTTGCTGTTTTTTTCTTTTTCTTCTAATGTAACAGGACATTATGCCATCTTGGCTGCCGAAATTGTAAAAGGTAATTTATACCAAATTGCCGTAGTATTTTCGTGGATATTTTTATTCTTCTTCGGGAGTTTTGTATCCAATATGTTTGTTATTCACATCAATCAGAAAAACAGCTATATCGCACATTCCATTCCGTTGATTTTGGAAATCATCTGTTTGTTGACTGTTGGTATTTATGGAGAATATTTTTATAAAGAAACATTAGCCGAAACCGAAATACTTTTAGCCTTAATGTTATTTGCTATGGGTTTACAAAACGGTTTAACAGCTAGTATTTCAAACTTTACAGTAAAAACGACACATTTAACCGGAACAACAACCGACTTGGGAATTCTTTTTTCGATGTTTACCAAAAAAGAATACCGAAACAATGAAGCTTTGAAAGGAAAAGCAAAGTTGTTGCTTTACATAGCGATTTCCTATTTAACAGGAGCAATTTTTGCTGGATTTAGTTATGTTTACCTGAGTTTTAAAATGTTTTATCTCGCAAGTTTGGTTTTGGTTGTCATTATCTTTTATGACTTGTCAAAACTTCGATTAAAATTATATTGGCATCAAAAAAAATTGATAAAACTCAATTTGGATAATGTCATAAAAATAGAAAATGAAAAAGAAAAATCAGTAGCTTCCTAAAACAAACATCCCAAACCGAATAGTTTGGGATGTTTGTTGTTATAAAAATTTTCGAATGTTCATCATCATGCCAAGATGAATGCCTTCGTGATAATTACTGAATTCCATCGCATCTTTGAAATTGGCCAAATGAAATCCCGTT
>VFQN01003637.1_pt1 | contig 21671 bp, 31 predicted proteins | sample 3512371 | NCBI WGS metagenome assembly VFQN01 (sample SAMN10412370, study PRJNA504923) | tailings metagenome | isolation source: Replicate 2 from Balatoc abandoned mine | place: Philippines: Itogon, Benguet | collected 2017-08-28
TTTGGACGTTGGACCACTTTCGCAGTATGGCACGTGCCTGGGTGAGACCGGGTTGCTCGCTCCCTACGTCAAAAGTCCCCTCCCCCCGTGGCTCATGCGTCGTACCCAGCCAAGCGGACCTTACGACTTAATGTACAAGGTCGCAAAATATGGTATGCCATGCGCTTCTTCCACATCGTTAAATCCTCAGGTAACCCTGGGCGAACGTTCCTGCTTGCAGCGCAGGTCGCATCCCACACCTCTCCAAGCTGGGCCCTAGTTCAGTCGTGCAACGACGCTGCTACTACGTGCTTCGGCCCAGCATGTCGCACCCGCTGCCTTGTCCCTGCTCGTACGATCCGCGTTAGGCCCGTAGCCCCCGCCAAGCCCTGCGCCTCCCGCCCCTCAGTTCCAGTACGCTGAGTCGGGGTCGGGCTTGCCCCCCTCCAGCTTGGCCCGCTCGATGGCGATGAGGCACTGGCAGCCCTGCAACGACCAGCGTGTGGTCAGCAGGGTGTATGGGACTGCAAACAAATTAACATGAGGAAAAAACCAGGAAGCTGCTAGCCCCTTACCGGCTACCGAAGGGCCCAGCCTGACCCAACACACAGCGTACCCCTCACAGTACGACTCCAACGGCGGCACGTGGTAGCCCGCCATGGTGTGTGTGACTGTTGGGAAAAGAGCCCATGCCCTGCATGCTACACATATTACCCTGTACTGTGCGTGCGTCAGCATCACAGCCCACCGGCGGCACGTGGTAGTCGGCCATGGTGCATTGGTCGTCGTCCAGCACCTCGCCGGCGTAGATGAGAGCCTGCATGGGGCACCAGGGAGGGTCGCACCTGGCCCGCCACAGTCCTGTCACCTTCATCGCCGTGCATGTTGGGCAGCACACCCACCAGGTCCTACCAGCACCGCAGGTCCACAGCCCTCCTGGTCACATCCCCAATCCCCCGACCAGACACACCAGCTACATGTACCCCCATTACAGGTAGATGTCTGTTCCCACTCACAGACCTACGAGCCCACCGAGCAGCCATCCGCCGCACCTACCATTCCTCCCAGCACTGCAGCCCGCCTCGTGATCCTCGTCACACCCTCTATCACCCCTGCCTGGAGTCCACCCTCATGCCCGTCAGGCACATTCCCTAGCTACCAGGCCCCCCAAGCGCTGGGGCCCACCACCTTGCGCCTCGCCGCCACACCCACCAGCACCCCTGGTCCGGTCTGGCGCGTGCCAGGGGGCAACCCGACACCGATGGTATAGCAAGCAGCGCTCAGCGGAAGGAGCCGGGCGGAGCTTCCAGCCGCCTGCTCGGCACCATCGCCTCGGCAACTCGTCTTGTTCCGGGGTATGGCAGTGAATGACCTATTCCTACTTGTCTGCTTGTCAGGGATTTTTTGTATCCCATTACCGCACCGCATCCGCTACCCACCAGCACCCCTGGTCTCACCAGGTCTCACCCCCCATTTCGCGCAACGCCCACGCGGCAGCATGCATTGAATTCTGCACGCACAGGCAACCACAGCCCACCCACCAGGTCCTCCCAGCGCTGCAGCCCCGGCGTGCCCCTCCGCTCCGGCGGCTTGTTGGAACGCGCGATGCCGCCCGCCCACAGCGCCCGCTTCACCGCACCCACAGTCCACTCGGGCAGAGCCGTAACGCGGTAGCGGCAGCCACCGCAGAAGAACACCTGAGAACACCACAGGGGGCCGGTGGGCGTACAGAGCGCGCGGGGTGGGTGCCGGTCATGCAGGTTGTGTAATCCGCGTGCGTTGCACTGGACGGACACCTGTGCCGACTTGGCTGGAACGGAAGCAAACAGTCCTTGCAAAGCATCTCGTGTTACGCATAGTAACATACCAACCCCCGCATCGCACCCAGTAGCACGCACTCCGAAGCACTTCACCCCAACCCCAGCCCCACCGTGTCCGCACCCTACCCCACCCCACCATGTGCGTGCGGTCCTTGCGCGGCGGCACGGTGGGGATGCCCTCGAAGGGTAGGTCCATGGTGGCAATCTCCTCAAACACCTCGGCCTGGAGCGGGTGTGACGGTGGGGTATGCAAGTTGGAAGTGAGATGCAGGCGGCACAATCACGGTGGGAAGCGCGTGTGGGACAACACCGGCTTCGTCGCACACCCGCAACCGGCAACCGCCACCACGCGGCATACCTGAGGACGTGTGCACCCCGCGCGCACACATGGTGCTGCGTCCGATGTTTGGAGCAGGCCTAGCATCCCTAGGACGCAGTTTGATTTCATGCATGCATGCCGACTTGGGTGCCCCAGGCCCCTTGAGGCCCTAGCCCCTGCTAGCCTCGCACGCCGCACCTCCTTCTCTGGCGGTATCTCCTTGTTGGCGTCGCAGTCCCACGCGCCCTTGCCTAGAGACACACCCTCGGCCATCCTTCACCAGGATCTATGCAAAATCTAGGTGTGGATACAGATTATGCAAGAGTGTGTTTGTGTTTGTGTAGCTCCGTGCGCGTGGTCTGGGTGGCTGGTTCAGAGGGCTCTGGTCCACGCTAGGACGGGGTAGTGGGGCACCCACGCCGGGCAGCTGCAGCTGTAGAAGCCCTGGATCCTAATTATTAGTGTTCAAGACAACTTTAATGTGCAGTATACAAGGCACACATCTTTGGGCAGTCCACGGAGCTGGGGTGTCGCATGCCGGCTTATGGGAAGCACCCGTATTCGGCATCGGACCGATCCACAGGTGCCAGCACCTGCCCCAATGGCTCAGCGCCCAGCCTGCATGGTCATGCTTCCATATCACTGTGGACCTGTACTATTGACCTGGGTTGCATTTACATCATTCGATGTCCTTTAGGGCCCGTCAGGCTAGGTTGAAGCATGGCAGCAAGGGCAGCAGCACGGCACGTGGCGCTCAGCACGACCAGGCAGGGGTGTACAGGGATGCAGGGTACGAGGTGGCCGGGGAGCATATTGCAACGGACTGGGACGGAGATATCACTATGGCATGAGGTCTATAGGGTGGATGGCATCTTGGCATGGGCCCGGTAGTGAGGTAGTAGCCCGTTGGAGTGCCTGGACCGGTGCGAGGGTGGACTGCATGTACTCGTGTTGACGCCACGACAAAGAGACCCCTACCTTCTAATACATGTTATACATTTATTCTACGAGGACAGCTTAAAACCCCTTGCTTCCCTCCTCCTTGGTTTAGAACTTGAACGCATCATCCTGTCCAAACACACGCACCAGCGTCAGAGCTTGCACTGTTATACCGCATATTTTCAACACGTTGGCATCTACTTTTAGTCCGGCTGACGCTGTTCACATCGACCTGCCTTGGCGAAAGCGCGAAGCTAGCGAATAGCTGCTCACGCAGTTTATGCAGCCAGCTCCCGCACGCGATCAGGAGCTTGAAGTTCACTGGAGGCATATCCTTCAGCTGCTTGCGCAAGCCGCGGGAGAACGCCAGCGCGCCGAGGGGCGCGAGCATGGGGTTGCTGCACCCGACCCCCGCGCCCTGGAGGAGGGTCAGCTAGGCGAGGATGGAGCAACATCATCTTCCAGCTCGCAAACTGACCCCGCTAGCCCCGCAGGGGGCCGGCGAGGGCAGGGGGGAAGTGGGAACGGACCTCCAGCCCTCCTCCCCCTGTGGCGTCAACCAGCACAGGGGTTGGGCAACAGCCAAGGCACAGCGGGCCGCGATTTCCTGAGTCAACTCAGTCGCCGGACACAGGCTGCTGCAGCGTCTGCGGTGGCTGCTGCTGCCTCCCTGAGCGCCGGGCAGGGGGACGATGCCTCTGTGTCGGCATCCGCGGAGCACTACCGGTTGACCAACGAGAACGGGGGCGTCAGCCCTCAGGTAGGTCGTCACAGGCGCTGCGAGGGCATAGCCGCTGCTGCGGCAGCTATGTGGTGTAGGGGTGGTGCGGTCGCCGGGATTTGGAGGGCGGCGGCATTGGGGGAGGGCGGTGCGGTATCGGGCCTTTGTCGGTCCCCGTGTCCAATGCACGCTGGGTACTCAGTTAGAGAAGGACTAGTGGTTGATGCCACGACCGGCTGTAGCACCTTGTGGGCTACATGAATGCAATGTGATACTACGCAACAATTTCAGGGCATGGGTGGTGGCGCACCAGCGCATGGGGCTGCCTGCAGCTTCGCCGGAGACACTGGGCGCTGCCTCGAGCCGAAACCCAACACCTCTCCGTGTGCGTCTCGTCCTGGCCTCCTGGCCTCCTCTGGCCCCAGTTCCCTCGAACCGAGCCCCCCTTACCTCAAGCAGCCGGCCCCCCTGTGTCTGCAGGCGCTGGCCGAGTGGGCTGCGGACCTCCTACCCTTCCTGCTGCTGCTCATATGGGTCTTCATCTTCGGCCACTTTGGCTGTGAGTACCTATCGCAGCAGGCGGCGTGGGTACAGGAACAGGCCACGTGGGTGGAGGAACGGGGCATGCGCCGTTGGCCTGCTGGGTGTGGCCCTGGCGTTGGCGTGTGACAGGGCATTGGGACGCAGTGCCATATCAGCAACTCCATATGCCGCCTTACAGGCCACCACGGTAGAACCACGTCCAACCTCTGCTCATGTAGTCACACGCTGCACTGTCCATACCACTCTTCGCACAAATCTCAGCGTGCTTATCCGTCCCACCTGCGTCGTACCACCCGACTAACACGTAACGCCTACCTTGCCGACCCCCCGCCCCCAGGCCTGCTGCTGGTCGCGTGGCTTACCGCCGCCCTGTTGCGCCTCAACTCGGTCATCCGGCGCCACATCGCGCTGCGCAAGGAGCCGTGCGGAGGGGCCTGCTGCGGACAGGCGGCATACGTGCTGCTGGCGGCAACGGGTGGGTGGGGTCGCCTAGTCGCTTGGCTGTTGGGACGCCTCGGGGCCCCGCCTTGATCAACACCACTCGTATACAGTATCGCTGGTATAGGCCTCGATGGTAGTGCACAACAGCCCCTATCGGCGCTGGAGCAGCTGGTCGGTACACAGCAGTGCCTGTCCTGCTCGTTCTGCCTGCACGGTGCTCTCCCCTCATGTGGGGCACCAACTAGTGTAGTAACCCTCGCATGCCCGCAGGCGTGCTTCTGGGTCTGGGCCCTGTGTTCGGGCTGCCCGGGGCGGTGGCGGTGTGGGCGCCGCAGCCCCCGCAGCTGGACGCCAAGCCGGGGGAGGGGCCCAGGGTGAGGGGGGTAAAAAGAACCTGGTGTGGGTGGTCTGTAGTACAGCAGGCAAACCCTGCGGACAGCACTGGGCGCTGTGGAAGGGGATGCCAAGCCGGGGGAGGGGCCCAGGGTGAGGGGGGGTAGGGGAGGGGAGGGGGGAGGGGAGGGGGGAGGGGGGAGGGGGGCCTGGTGCGGGAGGGCCCGTAGTATGGCAGGGGTGGATAGCGCTTGTGGCTGGGTGAGGGACCGAGGGTGTGGGGATGGTGGTGGTGATTTGGTTTGGGGATGGTGGTGGTGATTTGGTTTGGGAGGGTGGTTTGGGACAGTACCAGCTGGGCTGGGCAGGGGCCAAGGGTGAGCGGACACAGGTGGCTTGGTGAAAGGTGTGCGTGATGCGGGCTGGCAGGGGCAGCTCGGCCGGATGGGGGCACAGTTGAACGAGGCCCTGGACTGCTGCATCTGGTATCGCCAGCAACATTTTGTAATTCACTTCCCCGGACGTCGCGACCATGCAGACCGGACACTAGTGGCCCTTTGCGCCAACACACCACCCCTTTCCCAGGCCTTGGACTTTTGTGGCTGGAGCTACAGAACACCATTTGTGTCTCTCTTCCAACCTTGCTCACCCTCAACATGCGTCTGCTCTCCCCAGACCTTGGACTGCCTGCTGCTGGTGCTGCTGGCCGACTCGTGGCTCCGGTTCGCCTCCATGGCGCCCAAGCTGCTGCTGGTGGCGTGGTTCCGGAGCAGGAGTAGGAGGGCGGACGCAGCGGCGGCGCGCGGGGCAGCGGGCGGCGGCGGGGCTGCGGGCGGCGGCGGGGCGGGCGGCGGTGGCAGCGCTGACGTCAGCTCCCGGGGTCTGGTGGGCAGCATGGCGGGGGCGCGGGTGCAGCGGCAGCAGAGCCGTGTGCTGACGGCGGTGGAGGCGGCGGTGGGGCTGTACAGGGTGGTGCTGCCGGTGCCCATATGGTGGGTTGGGTCGCGCCAGAGGGGTCCCTTGGGGGTTTCCATCGCGAATGCCCTATGTAGCCCTATGAATCAGGGTGGGTGGGGCTGCTGCCGGACGGGTTCCCGTTGTGCCACGCAAGGCGCGAACCCAAATCCATGACCGTTGATAGTGGGTTGGACCAAGGGGTACTCAGCGCGGGCATCCAGCCTTAGGTTGGGGAGAGGAAGGTGATGGGCCTGTTGGACGGGTGCTTGACATTGTGGTATTGGTATTGGTGCCTTCCTACAACAGGTATCCGGTATCTTGTGTCCAGTATTACGAACCCAAGCATCTGGGCAACACACGTAATGCAAAGCTCTAGATGCACTGTCATAGGTAGCTGCAGCGTGCAGCGAACTGATGTTTACCTCTTCGCCCTGAACCCTTCCCTCCCTCGCACTCCTCCCCCAGGTACCGCTACCTACTGTCGGGCGCCTCCTCCTCCCCCGTCATGGCCTGTGTGTTCACAGGCTGCTACCTCACGCTTAAGGCGGCGGCGGTGGTGGAGCGGCTGAGGGTGGGTTAAGGAGGGTGGTGGTGTGGAGCAGGGGACGGTATGATGACGGATGGACGTACGGGTGGCTGCCAGGGGCGATGGCGGGGCACAAGGGCAGGGCCTCACGCTGGTGGAGCGGATCAGGGCGGGATAGCGGGAAACTGGGGGTTCGGGTAGGCGTAAGGCACGGGAGGGAGGAAGGGTGAGGCGTACTGCTCTTCCTCATTGGGAGGATAGACGGTGCATGCCTGCCCGTCTCAGCTACAGGTGTCACTGCGTGGGGCACGGCTTGACCACAAGAGGTCCACTGCGACCTGCGTGCCGTTTTCTACGGCGTAGTTCCCGGACGCCAGACTGGCGCTGCTTACGGCATCTGGACTCAGAGGCGCAGGTGTCATTGTATGCGTAAAACAAAAGATTACGGCGCCCGACTGACCGTTCTCGGGCTGTCCTTCTCCGCCGCAGGTGCTGGCGCTAGCGTTGCGCACGGCCACCCGGCAGGGGGCGCTGTACGGCACCTACGTCGGGGGGCGGGGGGACGAGGAGGCAGGGGGGGGAGGCGGCATGTGCCCGGTGTGCCAGGTATGACCACCGTTGTGGGTCAAGTGTTGCATACGGGAGTGCACGGCACCATGTGTGGCGGCTTGGGAGCTGCGTATGCCATTGCACGTGTGCGGGGTAAGCAGGACAGCTTTGGTGGAGCTGCGACACTTGTACAGATCGCCGCGGGGCTAGCTTGACCCCATGGATCGACGTAGTACGTGATACATGGTCAGCCTGTCAGTACCAGAGTCTTTACATAACCACTGCTGCACCGTTAACCCGCACTGCTTCCAACCTCAGGCGTTGCTACGCCGTGCCTCGCATGGCCCCTATCCTTGGTGAACAAGCGTGCCTAGTGCACATTGTACCTCCTACCTGCTAACGTGTCGTACCGCTTCGCCTTTTGTCCACTTCTCCTCCCCCCACACACATACAGGACCCCGTCCAGACTGCTGTGCGGCTGGAGTGCGGCCACGTGTTCTGCGAGGAGTGCATCCTGGAGTGGCTGGAGCGGGACAGGACCTGCCCCATGTGCAGGGCAAACGTGCGGCCGGCGGGATTGCCGTCGGCCTCAGACGGGGCGTCGCCGCTGCTACCGCAGCTCTTCTGACAAAATGGTGTCAGCGGGAGTGGTCATGTCTGACGCCGGCGCTGGTCTGCAAGCAGTGTGCGGCTGTGGGAGTAGGAGACCGGATGCTTGCTTGCATGGCGCATCGTGCGGTGGCAGCGGCGGTTAAGAGGGGTCCCAGCGCGCCCAGTCCTTGTGGGCACGGCACGAGTTCGGACTGTTCCTCGGCCTCGGACGGGGCGTCGCCGCTGTTTCCGCAGCTGTCTTAACCAGGAAGTTGTGGATGCTGGGAACTGCAGCAACGTTTTCGCACATGTGATTTCATGGCCCGGTATGTAGTGGCGGTGGCGGCTGTTGAGTCGGGATTGAGGGGCGTTGGGCTGCAAGGCCTTTGTGGGCAGGGCACGGCAGGTCCCTTGCCGCCGCCGGATGGCTGCGCAGTGCGCACGCTGCACACGTTGCCAGGCACCGGGAGTCCACTTGCGCTCTGCTGCATGCGTTGTGCAGGGGAGACGCGGTGGTACGCGGGACTATTGCATGTAAGAATGTCTCCTACCCTACCGAAGTGGATAAGCGTCGCACGTTGGACAGGGTGATGGCCGCCGTTGGCTTTCGATTTGCCCAAGGGCCGTGACAAGCGTGGTTGTCTTTGTGGACGGGTGGGGTCCTGGAAAGGCACCAAAGCCGGCAAGCATTCAATGGGTCCGCGTTCAAGTGCAGCTCTCACTGTCTCACTCATCGCAGGCATCATGGTCTGGGCCCCTGTGCCGTACCAGGCCGTACAGCCCCATTGCGTGGTAACTCCGCGTCCGTGGTCCAACTCCATCTTGTCCCTCTGCTGCGCCTGTGCAAATGCGCAGTTGCCACGCCCAGGTAAAACCAATGTCAGGACTCCCACATTTGCAAACTGCCAGAGTCCGGTATCCGGTGCACAACAGGACACATACCGGTATCGGCGGGCGCCTGACAGACAACACCCACGGAAATTGGAAGTAGAGGGCGTTGCAGGGCCCCTATTGGGCGCCGTATACTTGCAGTCCGTGACAATTACTAGCGTGCACACCGGGCTTCACTGCTCATTCTTGTGATGCCCGGCCCAAGCCCAGGGCTTTGGAGAGTTGGTGCTGATGAGGACATGAGATAAGAAGGAACCGCGTGCAGGGGGCGGGTCTGGGCAGTCGACCTGCCGTCGGAGCCAAAGCCACGTGATTCACCTGCCAGCCTTGCTGCGGCCGTTTCCGCCTTCACCGCACCCTGAGGAACAACTAGTACCATGCCTTCAGCTGCAAAGGCCTTTGTAACCTGTCCACTCCTCCGCGACAGTGAATCTCTGCGAATCTCCATCCAAGAAGTATCAGCCCTACGGACATCACATTCCCGCCTCCCCCGCTTGCCCCGCTACCCCCGCCGCCCCCGCCGCCAGCTCCCTGCACTCCCCCTTGTGCCCCTCCCGCCAGTGCGCCCGCTGGCACGCCGCCCCGCAGTACCGCACCACCCGGCACCCGCCGCAGTGCTTGAGCGGCAGGGCCCCCTCGCTCTCCCGCGCAAAACTGCCGCACCACGGGTTGCCGCACATGTACAGCCGCGGCAGTGCGCCTGCCCGCCCCAGCGGCAGCGTCAGCGGCGGCGGCAGGGCGCCGGAAGGAGCTGACGGTGGCGGCGGCGGCGGCAGCTTCCCCATGGCGTCAACCACTCCGTCCAGTAGCGCATTCGGCACGGAGCCGTCTGGCAACAGCACCGGGTGTCTCTCAATTGCGGATGGATCCACCAGGCTCAACCACACCACTTCCGCCATGGCCGCTGCGCACTGCTGGAAGCCCCCGTCAGCCTCCCCTGTCGCGTCGCGGCCGCCCGCGCAGCAGGGGACGCCTACCTTGGGCCTGATCTCCCCCACAGCAATCGCCATTAGCGCCGCTGTATGCATGGCGTATTGTGGCGCAAGGCTGATTGTGTGCCGCAAGGCGCACTGCAGCGGCTCCGCTAGGCATCCGGCGCATGTGTCGTCCTCGTCGCATCCGCTGCTGGTGCTGGCGGCTGCGGCCGGCCGCGCTGGAGGCACCAGCCAGCTGCGAACCCGGGCGCTGAGGGTCTTGTATGACGCCAGGCCAGTCAGCAGGCCGGGAATCCACATGCCCAGGCTTTCCTTTTGATCCTGGTCCGAGTCAGCAGGCAGCGCCGCCGCCAGTGCGCACGCTGCCGCCAGCAGCCGGTGCGGCTGGCAGGCCAGCAGCTGCGCGGGGGGCAGCTGCAGCGGGAAGTTGCAGCACTGGATCATGGTCATCAGCAGCTCACTGATGGCGATGACGCCCCTCTTTTGGCAGCCCGTCATGCAGCGCACGGCCGACCCTCGGGCTGCTGCCGCCGTCGCCGCCGTCGCCCGCTCCATCGCCAGCTGCCACGCCAGCGGCGCCGCCAGCTTGCTCCCCGCCGCCACCGCCAGCGCCAGGGCCTCGTGCACCTCGTCAACGCAGCCAGCGTCCGGCCGCCACATCACTTCACCGCCGCCGCTGTCGCCGCCGCCTTCAGCTGCTGCGGCGCTCCGAACCACCTTCAGGCTGCGCTGCATGTGAGCTTCAGCGCAGCGCAGCACCCCTGTGAGAAGGTCGAGGGCATCCGACGCCCAGGCCACCACCTGCTGCCCCCTCTGCACACCTAACGGCCCCTGCGCGCCCCCGGGCGCTGCCACCATCCCTGCCCCCGCTCCTGCCTCCAGCTCCCGTGCCAACATGGCCGCCCGCTTGGACAGCGTGAGCAGGAGACCCAGCTGGGGCCTTGTCTCGCCGCTGCCAGCAGCCGCACTGCCCCCACTGATCCCGCTGCTACTGCCGGCGTCGGCAACGCCGCCGCCGCTGCCGCCGCCAGCCGCACGTGTGGGCGGCAGCATGGGGACCAGGTCAACGTCCGTGAGAGCGCTGGCCAGCGGTGCCGCTCCACGCAGCGCAGAGGCAACGGCCTGTGGGCCATTGTCATGCGCGCTGTACAGCAGGCGCAGGGTGTGGTCCAGGCTGGCGGCCAGGCCGCAGCGGAACAGGCGGCGGCGGACGTCGGCTTGAGCGGCTGCCGGGAGCGTCCCGATGCCTGCAAAGCATATGACGAGGAGCGTGTCACCGTACCAAATGATAGCAATTACTTGGAGGCAAGCTTCACTCATACACAGACGTGAAGAAGTCATCTTCAGTGTGTGGCCGGACCGGCTGCCCGACTCGGCTTTCCGTCCAGTCTGCCCCCCGACGCCATTGGGAAGTGCCTCTCACCATATGCTGAGTTGTTGGCGAGATCCTTAATGGTCTCGAGCATGTCAACCAACGTGGTAGGCTGCGAGCCCTCCCGGATCGTCTGCGCAGGTGGAGTGTGGATGGGGCGAGTACTAAAGGCGCTCTCAGCCGCGCGTGCCCAACAAAAAGGATGAATGCGCTCACAGAAGGAGTGTTGCCTTTCAACCATGCTGCACCTGTACACAACCTATGGGAGACCGGAACTTGGCCGGGATGAGAGGTAGTAAGACAGCACGGTGCCTTCCTGTTAGCTCGGCATGGGTACAATGGGTGCCACACGATGACCGCACCGCTCAGAGGGCAGCTGCATTTGTATGCCAGTCTCTACAGTATGTTGACCACGCGCCCATCGTCAGCTGCAAGCGGTTAGCAGCTCACCACGCAGATGATGACGCTGTCTGGGTCGCTCTTCAGCGGTGTGGCACGCAGGCGCCCCATGGCCGCCGCCGTGGCGTCCGACAGGAGCACCGCCAGCCACCCCGCCGCTTCCAGCCAGTGCGGCAGGCAGGCTTGCGCCGTGGCTGCGGGTATGGACTCCAGTTGCTCTTCGCTGGGCATCAAAGCAAATAGGAGGCTCTGCGGCGTGGACGGCAGGTGAGCAGTAGCGGCAGTTAGGCCCTGGACGGCTCGGTTAGAGTCCTCAGAACGGCTGTACCGGTCTGGCGCGTTTGGCAATCCATGGGTGTGCAAGTCGGGTTGCCTGTGTCAAGGAGGGGTGGCCTACAAGGCAGGACAGCGCACCCGTGTGCGTTGTCGTCGCCAGCCGTGTAACGTCGTTCAGGACAGCGGAAGTGCACGCACGCACGTGCCCTCCCTATTGTTGTGCTCTTGACCCGGCAGCAGCCTAGACGTGAAGTACGACGCAGGCAGCTTTCAGTGAACCGGCAACTCACTGGCGCCATGGCGAACTCCCACGTTGGCGCAGGAGCGTACGCCCCTCCCAGGCCCTGCCCCCGGCACAGCCGGCACAGCGCCTCCGCCGCACGCGCCGCCAGCCGTGCCCTGAGGACCGGCGGCGGCGCAGCTGACGCGCCCGCCTCCGCGTCCAAATCGTCCTCCGCCCCCGCATTCCACTCCACAAATGCAGAGTAAAGGATATGGCAGTGGTAGTCCTCAAGCCAACCCGCCATCCTGCTGCGCGTCTCCCCAAACTCCCCTTGACCTGCCTCGCCCTCCTCCAATCCCAGCAGCTGGCCCCGCTGCGCCTGCTCCCGCGCGAGCCACCAGCTGCCACTGCTGCCCGCCCACGCACCCGCCTCCCCCTCCTGCCCCTCCCCCTCCCCCTCCCCTTCCAGCTCCGCCCCCATCCCCGCGTGCGCCGCCAGCTGGTCCAGCAGTGCCACCTGCAGCCGCTGTACAGCCTCGTGCCGAGCGGCACGCAGCAGACCAGCCGCCAGCGGCCGGGCCTGGCAGCCCTTCGCCAGCTGCAGCTTGACCTGGACGATGCTCATGAGCACGACCATCTTCGCTGCCTTTTTCGCAGTCTGCTGCATCATGGCGCATGCCCCGCTGGCCATCTCCCTCCTCAGCCGCTGCGACGCCAGCACGTTGGGGCAGTCCAGCAGCGCGGCGGCGGCGGCTGCGAGCAGCTGCGACTCAGCCAGCGCTTCCGCCACTGTCGCGATGCTGTGCGGGATGGAGGAGATGTTGGTGGGGCCGCCGCTGGCGAACGCCGCGGCATTGAGCCGATCGAGCACCGCGCTGCCAACGTTCGACGCGAACGAGACCACCGAAAGGGCCGTTGTCGTCATGAACATGTCGTACTTGGCGGACTCGTTGTCGTCCAGCGTGCCGTACAGTTCCGCCCCAGCAGCGGCGCCCTGCCGTACGCCGGCGCCGCTGGCGGTTCCGGAGCGGGTGGTCAGCGATGCAGTGGCGACCATGCCCCGGACGGCGTCCACCACGACCTTCATGAAGCCCTTATCCGTCATGGCGGCTATGGCAGCTTCGCCCGCCTTCCTACCCGCCTTGCTGGTCTTGGTGCTGCTGGTGTCGGCGGTGAGGAAGCGCGCCATGCAGGAGGCGTTGTCGAGCAGCAGCAAGGCGGCCTTGCCGCCGTACATGACAGCCATGGCCGCGTGGTGCCTGAGTGTGTGCGGGGCGTGTCAGGCAATGGGGCAGAAGGGTGAGCACGTGCAACGGCGTGAACAGCTTGTAAGTGGGAAAACATGAGGCAATGCCTCCGGGGTAAACTGATTTGTGTCCACGCTGCCCTTTGGGCTTATACGTCGTAACGAAAGAATGAGCCGGTGGCTTACAAGAGGTGGCTGGGTTAAGCAGTTACATCCGGTGGCCAAGCGTGAGGTACTTCAGCAAGCTGAGCTCGGAAACACCGGCACGTGTGACCCAGGATGCAACAGGTGCAGCAAAGCCCTGTGCAGCGCAACAGCACGCAGCACTTTTACGTACTCCTGCGTGCCCGCAATCGAGATTGCAATAAGTGCTATATGCTCATTAGATATGGCCGCCGTTTGGATCAAGGCCGTGCAGAAAAAGCTGCATGCTCCGAGGTTGGAGCGGCTCTGGTGCCCGAGCTGGCTCACCTGGGCATGGGAGGGCCGGAGGACGAGGTAGCGATTGAGACCTGTTGCGTGCTTCTGACCAGCAACGACTCGATCCGTTTGAACAGGTGCCCGCTGAGGTGCGGGTCGATCCACGCCTTGGCGCAGACCGTCGCCGCCTCGGTTCCCGCGCGGTCCCGAACTTGACACTCCAAACGCTGCCAGTTAGTGCACAGCGCGTCTAGGCTTTCATGATAAGCATTTGTAGCCGCTGTGGTCCGGGCATCTGATGCCGCGGCAAAGTTCCGAGAGCTTGCGTTGATGACCTCATCTGCGCAACGCAGGAAGCGCTCTATCCCCTTGCCAATGTCGTCCATTGTAAGTTGTACCGTAGCAAGTGCTGCTAAAGGTTGCAGGTCTGCTTTGCGGTGCGGGAAACTTGTCGGCGCAAATGCCCGCAGTGTACGACAAGCGGCCAGTTGGCGCGAACATGCACCTCGGTCATTGGGCCCGTTTCTATAGGCTTAGGATGGGACGAGCACCGCGTTCCTAAGGCGCTCGTCCCGCCTGAGGACTGTACGGAAGCCTTAGGAAAAGCTAAGCCGCTGGGCCGGCTTAGCATTTCCTAAGTCGTTGTACGGTGGAGCGAGGCAGTTGTAAGCCGAGTTTGTAGAGGAGTGTTATACTTTGCTATGCATATGTATGCTGCATGCGCAGAGCTCTGCTCTTTGCTGCGCAAGGACTCGCGAGGGAACCTGCCGCAGCACCTTTAGCAGCAACGCGTGGATGTTTGTCTTTATCAAATAACAAGTGTAGGTGTGCTGTTCTAAGATGCTTTGCTGTCTGGTGCGGAAGGAAGGCGTAGACGTTCTTCCCCGCGGAAGCGCAAGCACAAACGCTGCCAACGCGAGCCCAAAAGCACACACAAGCACTTATTGTTGCAGTGCTTATCCTAGCAGTTACGCCATGTACAGAAAGCGGCATGGTGCAGGGGGAAAACACCCTGTTTGTCCGTTCTGGCCGCGAGGGCCGGCCTGTTTTTGCTGTCAATTAGCACAGGTCAGGAAGGGCACTCTTAAATTAAAGAAGGGAGCTGCTTTGTTGTCAACAACCACAACCACTGGTCTCTAAATGCTAAGCCGGCCGTTCCTGTAAAATTTTGGAGCGAGGGCTTAGGATCGGAGGGCTTAGGAACCGCCCCGCCCTTATAGAAACGGGCCCATTGTTGCTTTGTCACGTCATCAGTATCAGCGTTACAGCCGTCCGTTGGCTTACGGCAGTAGCACAAACTCAATGGAATAAGTTCTTGTTGCTGAAGAGGTCTTGTCAACAACCACCCCAAGCGTTCAAGGGGGGTATGTCCGCTCCAGAGTTGCTCTGAGGGTAGCCCCTCCATGCCTTATGACATGGGCCCCAGCAGTACGTTTCCCGTATCTACAGGCACGTGTAGGCCCACAAAACAGCACCCTTGTGGCCCTTTACTACCGTATGAAGCGCCAAGACATACAGGACTAGCAGGAACCTGCAGGAACAGAGCCTGTAGGGCCTTGGCAAACACTCAGTCCGGCAGGGGGCATAAGTAACCCGCGCCTGCGTGCACCATCCTGCGTTTGCCCCTCAGTGTAAGGCGTACGCTGGCGCACCATACTGTCTGGCCAGATGAGAATCAGGTCCGGCCGCCCCGGCTGGCGGCTCCACTGGGGCCCCTCCTATACATACTCCAGCCTGCTGCTCTCCCCATCAGGGCGTGGCTTAGCTAGCTTCCTGCTGCCATCTCACAGGCCATCCCATGCTGCACCAGCCAGTTACTCGACAACCATGACAACAGGACATCTCCTCCTGTACGCCCACAGAGCTCTTCCAGCAGCCGTGCGCCGCGCCAGCCAGCTTCCTGACACCAACCAACACAACCTCCACGCTCATGTTGGCTTCCTGTTGCCGTCTCCTTACACGCACCCGCCGCTTCTCACATCATATACCGGTACATATCTTCCTGCGGCATGGCCCCACCTCTAAGCTGCACCACCAGCTTCCTGACGACAACCAGCACGCCTCCACGTCCCCGCTAGCTCCCTGCCACCATACCGGTACCACAGCACATCTTCTTGTAGCTGCTCACAGGTACAGCTGCGGCCTGCTTTCCTCGCCGAGCTGCAACATCGGCTTCCTGGCACCCGGCAACATGTTCCTCAGCCCTCCGCCAGCCCCCTGCTACCACTCCCCATTGCGCCTCGCAGCTTGCCTAGCTCCGCACAACCTCTCCTGTGACCAGCTCCCCTTCCTGAGCTGCGCCAGCCACCTGGGACGCCACCTAGCAATGCCCCACCTTCCCGTTGGCTCCCTGCTGCCGGCTTCTCCACAGCCTCTCAAAGCTCCTACCGCGGCCAGCTGCCCTCGCTGAGCTGCACCCTCCAGCTCCTTGACTCCATCCAGTTAAACCCCCCCGCCCCCGCCACCTCCCTGCTACCATACCCTCACAGCTTAGCTTCCTGCTGCGTCCCAACAGTTCCTCACAGCTCCTCCTGCGGCCGGGTCAGCAATCCGTGAAGCTTCCTGCAGCTCCTCACAGCTCCTCCTGCAGCCAGCTCCCCTCGCTGAGCTGTGCCATGCTGAGCGCCAGCACCGCCACACCGTTGGATATGGCCTCCCTGGAGGAGAACTCGTCGGGGCGGTGGCTCCAGCCGTTGCGGCAGGGGATGAAGATCATGGCCGTGGGGGCGATGCTGTTGGCGGGGCGGGGGGAAAAGGAGGCGGGGCAGGGAGGGACTCAGTGAGGGTGCTTGCAAGAGGGTGGGAGGTACATGGAGCCACGGGATAAATATCATGACCATGGGGGCGATGTTGAGGTGGGGGAACGGGGCGGGGCAGGGCAGGACAGGACGGGGCGAGGCTTAGCAGGTGTTGGCTGGAGCATGGCGTAGCGGAAGGTCACACCCGCGTATCATACCCAATAGATGCGGTGGGCGGGGCAGACGTGTGGGCGTGCCCGCTACTTATGAGCGGCTCAGCAGTGCTGATTACAGGAAAGGGCAGCAGGACAGCAACATACGCTGGATGGGACCGTTGGCAAGTGAAGGGCGGGGCCACCCTGCAAAGCTACACATGTTGCCCGCCGTGGCTCACTCATATCACACGCGTTAACAGTGCTATAACAACACACGTTAACCTCCAACAGCGCAACCGGACGGATTCCCGGCAGTAGCCTGGTAACCCACAGGAGCCACCCCGTGCGAACCTCCCCCGTCACTCACCGCGCCATAAACAGTGAGTCGTGGTATGCCCGCGACGCGATGTGCTTGGTGCTCAGCCCCACAACCACCTCCCCTTAATACACATCCCTCCTCTCTCAACGCACACTCTACAGCCGTTCTCCTGCCTCACCGTGCCATGAACAGCGAGTCGTGGTATGCCCGCGACACCATGTGCTTGGTGGTTAGGCCCAGGGCTGCGGCGCTATCGGCCACGGCCTTCACCACGTCAGGGTGGGAGGTGGCGGGGGGGTCCTGGTTGATGATGCGGTGCGTGGTGCGGACCTGGGGGGCAAAGGGGAGGTGCAGGGAGGGGTTCGGGGGAGCAAAGACTGTGTACTTCCGTGCACGCCTGGGTGCGGGGTGCCTAGAGCCAGGAGTGGGCTTGTCTCTGACACAAACACCTAGGTTACGCCCGCCCTCTCCGTTGCGCCCACACGCTGCGCTCTTCAAGGCTTGGCCCTCCCGCGGGTCCGTGCACGGTGCTGTGCCGCGCCCTGCCGCACCGCCGTCATGATATGGCGCCTGCCTTCTCGTCGCCACCGTATTCCTGATCTGACCTGTGCCGCCTCCACCACGCCCCACGCACCACACGACGCTTATCTACTGTACCACACACCCTATCAACACACACAACGCGCGCGGCACACCTTTCTCATCTCCGCGATCTCCGCCGCGCTGGCCAACACCGCCGCCACCACGCCGTCCCTCCGTGGGCCGTCCGTGTCGCGGATGTCAATAGCTAAATGTGCGTCACGCGGCACGCTGTTGATGGCGCCCGGCGAGATGACGAAGGTGCCTGTGGTGCCCACCGTGTCAGGGGCACCCGTGCCCAGCACGTGCCGCTCAACGGCCAGCGCCAGCTCCGCACCCGCAAGCCCGGCGTCGTTCCTGTGCATGAATGTAAAGGGAGTACACAATGTATCTTATACACGTGCATTCATGTACACGGGTCACGGAGGTGTGGGCGTGTGGTAGTGGCGTGTGTCAGTGGCCGCACACCTGCGCTAACCCACCTGTCGGGCATGAGTTGCCCCCCCGCGTTGCCCCCCATGGAAGGTCACCTCCACGCACACACGGAGACACCAACCCAGATCATTAAGACACAGCCACGCACGTGTGTTAGCCCACCTGTCGGGCATGAGCTGCCCTCCCGCGTGCCCCCCATCTCCATGGAAGGTCACCTCCAGGGCTGCGGGGGCGGCGATGGCCGTAACCACACCGATGTCTAGGCCCTCGCGCTCCAAGAGGGGGCCTGGGAGGGCCGCAAAAGGAAGAGAGGCCAACAGCACGGGGTAACTATGCTCATGCGGTGCCTCCCTTGCAGAGCTCTCTGCCCAGTTGTGACTAGCCGTTGTCCGCCCCTGACCTCACACCCAATGCACTAACAGGCACCCACGCTTGTGCGCCATCCCGCTCGACCTGCAGCTCGCCAAAGCAGCCCATGGCTCCTTGTCTCGCTCACACACAAACGCCAAAACACAGAGGCTACTACCCACGCCCGCCCTCGTGCCCCACCCTGCACTATGTGCAGCACCACGAAGTAGTCCACCGCTCTTGTTCCACACCTCAGCATGCTAACGCACATATCGGGTTATACACACGCCAACACTCGAGTCTCACCCTGCTCGATGTGCAGCTCCACGAAGTAGTCCACCGCCCTTGTTCCACACCTCCGCACGCTAATACACACATCGGCTTATACACACGCTCGCCCTCGTGCCTCACCCTGCTCTATGTGCAGCTCCACGAAGTAGTCCACGGCCCCCGGGGCCACCCGTGTGGCTTCCAGCATGGCCTGCGTGGTGGGGGCGCCGTAGCCCACGGCGTTGGCCGCCTGGGGGTGTGGGGAGGGAGGAAGGCATGGCGCGAGGGGGCGGGGAGCATTTGCATGAAACATGAAAGCGAGTTGAGGGCAAGGTGGGCGTACACATGCATAATTGCCTGCCTGCAGGAAGTGAATCCCCTGCCCGCCCAGCTTGCTCCCCACCCAACGCCCATCTACCGTACAACCTCGTACGTACAGAATTATACTTCGCCACATCACCCAACCTGCACTGACCGCATTGCGGACCACCGAGGACGTGCGCGGCGTGCGACGCTCACCGGCAGCAAGCGCACCCCCTGCGCGTCCCTCTTGCCCTCCCCTCCAACACCCAAACCCCATACGTGAGCACACCACACGTGCATACACGGTTACGCTCTAGACATCCACGACCAAGAACCAATGACACACCGCTCACCTGCAGGAAGTGCAACCCCTGCGCGTCCCGCTTGCCCTCCAGCGCCTCCGCGCTCAGCACCCCGGCCATGGACCTGCTGCCACTGCACGACAGCCCAAAGCGCGTGGGCTCCTCGCTGGTGAACATCAGCACCTCCAGCGGCCGACCGGGCTTGAACCCCTGACGGGCGTACAAAAGCACGGGCGGCGGGGGTTCCGTCGAGTTACACTAGTTCTCCGTTAGCCTTGTTGCGTGGTGCTGAAGCTCAAGAGCGGCGGCGGCTTGACCCCACCCGACGCCCGGCTGGTAGTGGTGGTTTGCATTGGACGTGGTGTTGTTCACGAGTGCGCAGCTGGCAGCAAGGGCCACGGAGCACGGGGGCGGGGCGGGGCGCGGCGCGGCGTATGCGTGTGGATAAGGGTGGTCTCATTCGCAGGACAACTACAACCCCGAAGGACCGCGCCTAACTTGCTGTCCGGCCCTCCCCACAACGTACTCCCCGCCCCAAATGCAGCAGAGCTTCCCACGCTCCATAAGCCTCCGTCCCCGCTGATCCCCGCCAGCCTCGCACCGCCCCGTCTCGCCGTCTTAGCCTACCGTCCCAACCCACACCGCTGGCCCTGCCCCGCACCCAGGCCCACACTTCGACGCCCCACATCCCCACTGATCTCACCGCCCCGTGGGCCCCCCGGGCCCCACTGCCTTCACCTCTCCACCGCCCCCACGGCCCCGCCACCCCAGCCCAGCCCCCCACCCACCGCCTGCTGCAGGGCCCTGATGGCCTCAATGGCGCCAATGACACCCAACGTGCCGTCGTACATGCCTTCAAGGTAAGGGGGTTACCGCAGAGCGGCAAAGGTAAGGAGGGGAGGGCAAGGCCGAAATTGCCGTAGTGAATCGTGCAGGGTTATGGTTTGGGCGTAGGGGGCGTGCAGGGGGGTGCGTGGACGCCGTGGGGTAGGCCGTAGGCCACATGCACACGCCCAACTCCTCCAGGGTATACGCAGCATGGCGCATACCCCTACATTCCGCTTGGGGTCCACAAACTATGCTGCATGGTAAGGCCCAACGCCGCCTACAGCTAAAGGCCCTTGTTCATCCCACCCCACGCCCGCCCGCCCACCTGCCAGGGGTATGGCGTCGCAGTGTGAGCCGGTGAGCACCGCCCCCGCCCCCTGCCTGCTGCCCTCCCAGCGCCCGAAGATGTTGCCCATGGCGTCCTCCCTGCCAGCAGCACAGCGAATTAAATGTAGGAGACATTTGGACCAATAAAGATAGTTGATGGTCTTATGATGGAGAGCAAAGCTGCCTAGTGGCGTAAACGCTCTGGGGGGCGGTTACATGTATCAGGGAGCTGTGGGAGGCTGGGCGTGTCAAGGACGCTAGCATGAGATGTGCAGGGCCCGTTTTCACCTGATAGCAAGGTTGGCTTCACGCATCAGGTCCTTTACAAACCTGGAAGGGTTACGGGGCCGTGCCATGTTGTAGCAAAAAGGGCAGGTCGTTGCCCGCACGTGGGCACGTGGCACGAGGCTGACTCAGACACGCCGTGGTTTATGAAGCATACTTCCAACATCCTGCAGCTTATTCATGCCGTGTTAACCAATGATATATGGACAACACTTACTGGCGCGCCAGCATGTCATTCGGCGTGAATAGGATGCGTGTGACCGCAGGGTTCGGGTCGTCAGAGTAGTTTGCCAGCTTTGTAAGCTGCAAATGGCATTCAATCATGCGCCATGTCACATATAATACTCGAGGGCAGGGTCTCCGCCTCAGATATATTGCCAGTACAGGGGATGCAGCCTCGTCCTACCTGATCCACGACGCGCGCGCCATCTACCTTGACTGAATTGGCTGAGCTTTCTGCAACTAAGCTAACAGCTAGTGCAGCGACAAGGAGCGCGCCCGGCCTGGCCCGGGACGCCAAAGAAGCCATCGTTGCAAAGACGTTACACTTAACAGTATTCACGTCTTTGCTACTGCACGTGTGTAGGTAGCCAACTGTAAAATTGGGACGATTGAATTTCAGGAAAAAAAGCGACCAACTGTTGCTGCCACATGGGGCCAACCTCCAATCCACGCGATCTCGGCGACTTACCACGCCCCGATGCCCGGCGCACAAGCTGTGAAGCTGGCAAGCTGCCAGGGACCGGTTGATACTTCCTCATGGACTTGCGCAACGATTCTTGCTTGCGAACCTGCGCATCCTGCGCGTCACAACCTGTCGCAACCGACTCTACCCACAGCAGCGTACCGCACGGTTGCACCTGAGATGCTTGCCTCACTTGCCATACTGCAGCCGCCCCAACTCAACTACCGACTTGCAGAGAAGAAGGTTGTGCGCTTGACACAGTGTATGTACATTAAGGTGCACCCCTGTTGCAATTGAGTGCGCCACACGTTAATGCGCACTACGTACGTGTCCGCACGCATTCCTCCCGCCCGCTCCCGCCCAACGGCCCAAACATGTCATTCGCCAGTCCCCCCCGCAGTGCCAGCTGGGCCTTGGCTGCCTGCCTAATAATGTATGGATTTACAGTTTTGGTCCCTTTCCAGGGCTCAGCCCCGTCCCACTCGGGAGACAGAGCTGATCCCGGCAATCAAGGACACGGGGTTTCCCACCCCTCTCGCTGTACGCATAGGAGCATTGACATTTTGACATTTTATGTTACATTCCAGGTGGTGTGGCCACACGATCCTTACTGGTCC
>VFQN01003638.1_pt1 | contig 21671 bp, 15 predicted proteins | sample 3512371 | NCBI WGS metagenome assembly VFQN01 (sample SAMN10412370, study PRJNA504923) | tailings metagenome | isolation source: Replicate 2 from Balatoc abandoned mine | place: Philippines: Itogon, Benguet | collected 2017-08-28
ACTCTAATTTCTTATATGCATCGGATTCAATTTTCGCTATACTATGAAACAAGGAAAAGAGGAAATCTTTGCGATCATCTGGTCGGGGATGTGTTATAGGAAGCAAGTTAGGATCGTTGACAGGGAATCTCTCACCAGGCTTTGTTAAAGGATAATATTCAGCGAAAGGGATGGAGTCTATTTTCATTTGTCTTGTTAATGAAAGAAGATCTTCTTCGGAGAATCCCTCTTCTCGGAAGATCTGACATCCTACATTGGAAGCTCCTCCCACCAACCAATTATCTCCTAAGCGATGACTGTAAATTCCCAGGGAGGAGTCCTCTATTTTGAAATGACTCAGAGCTTTAATTACCATAGTCGATCCAAGACTTGTCACAGCTTCTCCAATGCTCTCACAACCTGAAGCCAGAAATGCAGCGATACTGTCAGTCGTCCCAGCGATGATCTCACAGGAGGGAGACAACAATAACTGTTGTGCAATTAATGAATCAATCACACCAAGCGATTTCCCCGGTTGGACAACCTTTGGTAGGACTTCCACAGGCAAGTCTAGTGATTTGAAGAGATTGAGCAGCCAGGCAGGATACTGCAACATGTCAACGTCATAGCCCAACTTCAAACTATTATGCCAATCAGAATAAAATACATCGGTATTTATAAGTCTGTTTAGAAGATAATTAGAAACATAATCAGCTTGATGTAGAAGACGATGATGCTGGTGAAGTGGATGTTCGTCATGCCATGATACGAGCTTCATCAATGTTGAAGTTGTCGAAGCAACCACGCTATTCATTGGAGCTTCCTGTTTTATGGTTTCCCATGGTATTTTCCCATAGTTAGAGCGGGATGGATCGGAAAATATGTTGTAATTGTAAAGTAACGGAGATTTACAAACTATTCCTTGTTTCTGGTCAAAGAGGAGAGCAGTAGAAGACGTTCCACTAACACAAATCAATGATATCTTCGATCGATTTTCAATTGGAATGGTATTAATCATATCAAATAAATTGTTAATCCACCCTGATGGCGAAGTTATCTCCCCTCTATCCCATTTCCTCGAGCTTTCAAAGAAAATATCCTTGTTAACAGAGTCGATGACAGTAACTCGAAGCCCACTTGTTCCATAATCAATTCCTAATGATAGTTTCATACTTCCTACATGACTGACCAGTATGAAGATTACAAGGAGATATTGAAGATAACTCATCGAAAAGTTCGTAAGTTATCAAACGTAAATTTACGAAGATGCTCATTTTAACCGCTTATCTTTTTCTCTTATATTAAAGCATTCTTGTGGTCTAAAGTTCGTTCCTCTCACGTCCTACAAACAAAGATTTTTGCGAAAGTATTTTTGCAGAAAAAAAAGAAGTTGGCTCAATGAAGCAGGGATTACGAGCTGCCAATTGGTTCGAGTGCAAGCTTGGAGCAGGGAAAGTTATGAAGTTATGAAGTTATGTGGTTATTTCTTATCTGATATTTATTTAACCTTCTTCAATGATTATAGTTGAGAATTAAGATTGCAGAGTCATTGGCTTTAGCGTGAAAAAGTGAAAAATGGTGTTGGTCTTATCTTTAGTTATAAGATTTATTTTTAATAAGGCGCTGGAGTCAGCATCTTAGCAAACTGACGAACAAAACACAACAGCAACGGTGCACTTCTTTTGCTTAATACCTTCTGTGGGATCAAGAGTTTCGTCATTTAGTGTTTAGTTTCCAGTAATTGTCATCTTTTAACATTATTAAGAGGAATAAGAACTGAGAGAAATGAAGTTTTGTTGGCTTTTTTATGCTTTGTTATTTCAAGGGTATACTGCATTTATAACATCAAGAGAGCCAGGATTGAATAATTTTCAATCAACTTCTTTAATGAAACAGCATAAACGATTAATAGAATGGAAAGGTTTGCCGCTAAGTTCACAAGAGAACACGAAAATCATCGCTGAGGGGAAAAAGCCTTCTCCTTCAATTCTACCATCTGGCGACGCTATAGATACCAAAATTTTCCAATTAGCTTTCCCTGCATTACTAAACTTTGCTATAGGCCCGTTAATTGGTGCTGTTGACACCTTCTGGGTTGGTCGGATGGAGAATGCTTTCGCACTTGGCGGACAAGGAGCAGCAAATCAATTGTTTAGCTCTGCGTTTTGGTTTTTCTCCTTTTTACCATCAGTAATTACACCTCTTATCGCTCAAGCGAGAGGGAGAGACGATACGGAAGGTATTAGGACTCGTATCTCGGAGGCGATTTTTATAGCTTTTGTCATGGGATTAGCTGGCACTGCTCTACTCGGACTCTTCCCACATAAAGTCCTATCTTTAGTATTAAAAAGTGATTCTCACTTACCAACGTGGTCTTATGCTCAACCTTACCTAACAATTCGTGCCGTCACCTTTCTCCCTGCTTTACTTTCTACCATCGGATTTGCTGTCTTTAGAGGTTTACAAGATGTCGTAACTCCGTTAAGAATATCACTTTGGTCAAATCTGATTAATGCATTATTAGATCCTTTATTCATCTTTGCACCTGCTCGGTTAGGAGTAGTGGGAGCTGCTGTGGCAACATGCATCGCTGAAATCGTCGCCTTTTCTCTTTATGCCAAGGAATTAATTCAAAGGAAGTTATTAGTACCAAAGAAGAATGCCAATGGCGATGATCATTGGTTTTTATGGGGTTTAGTGCATGCTCCTCCCCTGAAGAGTATAGTTCCTTTATTAATAGGTGGATTAACTATGCAAGTCCGAGCATTTGCTATCAACGCTGCTTTACTTGGTGTGACTAGGGCGACCCAGCGCTTAGATAATAAAGGAACTGCGGCAGCTGCTCATGCTATTTCAGCGCAATTGTTTCAGTTAGGAAGTATCGCATCCCTCGCGATGAGCACTGTAGCAAGTGTGATGATTCCTATTGAAGTATCCAAAGCCACGAAAGAAAGAGATGAAAGTCTTCTTACGAATGCTAAACCTGATTTTACGCAAGCTAGAGGAGTGGCTAATCGTTTATTAGTTTGGGCATTCATTGTTGGTATATTCTTAGCGCTCTTACAATTAGCCTCATTACCGTTATTGTCGTTCTTTTCCCCATTAGCTGAAATCCAAGAAGCAGCGAAACTACCTAGTATGATTGGTGCTTTCTTACAGTTGGTGAATTGCTTTGTGTGGACAGGAGAAGGCATACAGCAAGGAAATCAAGATTTTACATCGTTGGCGGTTGCAACGATCTTTGGAACAATAGGAATGTTAATATCATTGAGATTCGCTGGTGATTCTTTAGCTAAAGTTTGGGGAGGTTTTGTAGTTTTATCTTTGGTACGCCTTGTTGGAGTCCTACGTTATCATTTCTTTACTTCGCCTTTGATTTCTAAGGAGAAGAAGGAATAGATAGTGGTAGAGAAAGCGTACCTGTATAAAATGTAGAAAAAAAGAAAAGAAAGAGAGCTCGGATAAAATTTCATTGCAACTACTATAGAAAATTTTATGATATGAATGAATGAGATGAACATGATATGAAAGTTTAGATGTAACAAAGCAGATGTAACAAGTCGCTAATTTCAACTCAATAAAATGACTAGGATTCCTAGAATCCTTGAGTCCTAGTGGTGTTGATTTGGGAAAGGTGCGACGTCATGTTTGAAGAAGAAGATTCCTCTCTCTTATTCTATCTTCTTTCTTCTCTTCTATTAGTTGATGATATCTGCAACAACAAATCATAATCATAAGACATTATCTAATACAAGAATATTAACAATACTTTATCTACTGATACCTTCTATCATGGCTATGTTTGTTGGGAGATTTACTCGGTCTAATTTGATCTTAACATCCTTCAGACAAAGAGCTTCATTACAACGATCCCTCTCCAGTACTGCTTCTAACCATATTATAGCTTTAGACTTCGATGGAGTCATCTGTGCGAGCGCTGAAGAAAGTAGTGCGTCTGCCATTCGCACAGCACAAAAACTGTGGCCAACAGTAATGAAGTCCACCACTGAAAACAAAGAACAATACCAGCAACTCCTTCATCTTCTACAACAAGTTCGTCCTGTAGTCGAAGCAGGATATGATGGAGTGCTATTATCACGCTATATCTATGATAATGCGATTCATTTACAAGTGTTCTCACCACCTGAACTCATTGTTGAGAATCTATTACATGTGTGGAACGCAAAATTCCGTGAAGATTTAATTCAATATTACAATATTGATCAATATTCTTTAATTGATTCATTTGGTAAGATAAGAGATGAAATCATTTCTCATAATCTTTCTTCTTGGGTTTCCTTGAATAAGATTTATCCTCACATCCTCCACTATCTCACACCAACACCACCAACCCCCTCCTCAACAACTAAAGGCTCTTTGAATAGTCATATAGACTTAAATAAAGATCGTTTATATATTATTACAACAAAACAAGAACGATTTGTTCGAGCTATCTTAGATGCGAATCATCTTACCTCTGTCTTGATTAAGGAGGGTCGTAGTAATAGTATCCCCCTAACAGAGAAGGAAGAAGATGAATTACAAAGAAAACAATTGAAAAAGTTTGATCATCATAATAATATCTTTGATTTAGAGAATGTCTATGGTAGCAAGTTAAATGTTCTTAAGGAGCTATTACATCAGCATTCAGAAGGAAGTAGTAGCAGTGGAGAGAGTGTGACGTATCCTACCTTACACTTCGTTGAAGATCGTTACGAAACATTAATAAACATTAAGAAACAACGAGAAGAAGCTAGACGAAGGAGTAAGGATGGGACCACTATCTTAGATCATCTTCGTTTATATCTGGTGGATTGGGGATATAACACAGAAAAACAAAGAACTCTCAGCGAGAGCGATCCTGACATCACACTCCTATCACCTGATCGATTTCTTCAATTACTTGATAAGATACAGAGCAAAGATGATTGATAGTCTTTGAAGTAAGGATAGTTATGAATTTAATATAGTGAAAATGAGAGTAAGAAAGCTTTAGATTTCAGATTATTGTTCGAGGTGAGGATTCTGCTATGTAACTCTCATAATAAAACATCACCAATCATACATGAGACTGTTGTGTCAATAGTTGATTTTGTGCATCAGCAAGTGATTCGCACAGTCTGTTAATACGACGAATACAGATTTAATAAGGATAGCAATAGAACTTATGTCTTCCAATATCGAGAATCTCTTTAAGCTTATTTCTGAGTTTTGGCTGTGTGAGCTTGAAGGCATTGTAATGTAGACACTGATGGATGTCGATAAATCGATGGATGCGATGAAGACGAAGTAATGCTTGTCGAAACAACTTGAGGTGATGAGGGAATCCTCCTATTCATTTGTGTTGTTGGGGGATTTGTTTTATTGACATCATGTGATGAAGGGATAGTAGACGGTAACGAAGAGTCTTGCTTCTTCTTTGTTGTATCATTTGTTGAGGAAGATGCTGATAACTTGGAAGAAGGATCATCCTTTAGAATGAATTCTTTCCCTAGTTTCTGTAATACTATCTCTTTATAAGCATTGATCTTTGCATCTTTCTTCTCTAAGTTGGTTTTTGTCTAAAAAGAATAAATAAAAGATGAATAAAGAAGGAAGAAAGAGAGGAGGGCGATGAAACTCACTTCATAATACTTCGCCATCAAACCTTCTATCACATTCTGTAATTCCTTTTGTCTCGATTCTAACTTTTGAATCTGAGCAGTTAGCTTTGTTGAGTCAGTGATTGAGGGAGGATTTAGCGTCTTTGGTTCTGATGGAAGTGCAGTGACTGGTAAAGTGGGATTCATATTGGTGTTACTCTCAACAGGTTTGTTCGCTTTAGCTTCTCCTTGTTGGAGGTTCTCTAACAAAGGTTTCACTACTTCAAACTTCTTCGCATATTCCTATCGATTTATCTTTCATAATCAATGTTAAAACAGAAACAAAGAATGATACCTCTTTAAAAGTCATCATATCAGATCGAACTCGCTGATTCTCTTCTTCTAATCGACTATTTTCATCCCCTAGAAAATAAAACCGACAATTATTATGATTCGAGGAAAGGAAGATGATTCGATTCAACTTACTTAAAGTAGCAATTGCTTGAAGAAGTCTTTCAACGCTTTCTAATTGAATTTCTTTCTCCATTTCATTTTCAGTTTTGAGTATTGCGTTGATAATATTACTACCCACTCCAGTACCATTGCCAGGAAAGGGAGTGAGAGCTGGTTGCAGTGTCGTGGGTTTAGATACATTAGAAACAGAGGTATGAGAGGAAATTTGATTAATCTTTGGATCAACTTGTTGGAGAGGAAGAGGAGGAGCAGGCGGTGGAGTTGTTGTCGGAGGAAGGTTATCTAATCGAGGTAGTGCGATGGTGCTAAGATTAAGATCTTTTCCTCTTCCTCGATGCGTTAATGTTCGATTTGCTTGATCCGCTATTGCTTTAGTTTTATTTCCAGTAGAAGTGGAGTTGCTTTTCGAATCTAATACCATGAACGATTCTCCAAGTTGCGATGAAAGGTGAATGCTCTGCTGCATCAGCGATTCTCTCATATAAGCATCACTACTATTCCGCTTTAATCCAAAATCATTCATTTTCTCTCCCAATAGAATCAAATCTTTCACCATTTCTTGAGGAGTTGGTGGAATCGCTTGCGTTGGTTCTTGTTTGTCGAGGTGGTTGATATGAGCCTGTAGCATCAATCTCTGACTATAGAGAGTGAATTCTTTCTCTAATTGCTTATCATCTTGATGATTTGATAAGTGAGGGAGTCGGGAAAGTTGTTTCCCGGGTTGTTGTTGAGAGTAAAGGAGAATGGTTTTCACTTTCGCTGCCTCGTCAGATGATTGATTCGCGAGATAAATCAAAGCAAACTTTAAATTTTCTTCTTTCACATCTTCTACAGCTTGAAGATAACGTTTTGCTGATTCTAAAAGTAATTGTAACTTTTGTTGATAATAGAGTCGAACTTGATGGTCATTTTCCCCAAGAGAAAGAGATAATATTTTATCATCAATTTGCATTGCTTCTTGAAACTTCTTTCTTCCCATTTCGACATTAGATATTAATATCTCCATTTCTATCAAAGAAAATATTCCTTTGGCTCTCTATTTGGACTAGTTCAATGATGTCTTTCTTTCTCTTTAATAACAATGAATTCTCTCTGTCTCTCTTTTTTCTTTATGATCGTTTTTTCACTATCGTTTTCTAATACTGATTCTCCTATATCAAGAGAGGTTTTCTGGAAACTTGTCAAATCTGAAATGAAGAACGACTATCATTGATTCAGTAATCGCTCCCGATGATTTTGATTCAATTTGTTATCATTGTTTTCCTAAGTGTTTTGACTCTCGAAGGGTTTGGATTTCAGGGATTATCCTTGTGGAAGCAATCAACTCTCGTAAATGAGAGAAAGATCAAGCAAGTTTCATGCACAACAAAACAGCCAGGAACTCAGCATATTAAGTACTCTATCAATCAGAATGGAACAAGGAGTCCAACTAAAGATCATCCCCCTAAAGAAAGTTGGGAATCGCACCTAACTTCACCACTTCTCAAAAAGCGTTTCTCTAACCTAGAGCTCTATCAAGTTAATCATTTATTCTTCTACGGTGTCAAGCCAAATGATCCTCTGTATCAGTTGAAATCAGGTTTTTTGTCAATTATGGCGAGCAAAGAGAATATCACATCGGCAGATTTGATGCAATTACAGCATCAGATTACTTCTTGTCTGCAATCGGAAAACAGTCAAAGGTATTACTTCGGGAAGTTTAAAGAAAGATTACTCAATAATCGCATTAGTGCAATTGTATTTGTTCGACAAAAAATTTCTTCTTTATTAGCTACTTCTGTGTCGTCTAAGCCTCTTCTCGAACAATGGAACAGCTGTTTTCACGTGTTATTGGATCGATTTAAACTTGTAACTTACGAAGTTTTATCTTCGAGTGATTGGTCTTCGAATACTCATACCCTTATTAATTCAAGGCTGTCATTAAACAGCGATTCCCAAGAAATGCTGTATGATATAGTCCGCGTGGTGCTGAAAGAGGAGGTGATACAGTTATCGATAACGAGTCGGTCGAATTATTTTTCAATGAAAAGAATGAAAATCTTTGGGAAAATCTTGGCGTAAGTACTATGAAAGTACTATGAATTTAGTAACCTTTTCATCTAAACTTTTTCTTTCTAGTCTGTTAGGTACTTCTCCAACAAAGTTTACTTCCCACCCTTCAGATATCATCGAATTAATCGATCGATTCATAGGAATCATCCTATCTCAGCGCCATCTTATTTTCGATAAAGTTGATCATCAGTTTATTTATGATCTCTTTTATATACAAAATGATCGATTCGAGAACTTTTCTCAACCATTACAAAAGTTAATGATGGAGTCAGCTCCTGGCGGTGAGATATTTCAGATGATGTATGAGAGGAAGAGAGAACAAGGATACCATCATAAGTTCTATTCCCTTACGATGATGTATCTTCGACTCCCTTTCTTTGACATTAGAAAAACATCAATGAAACAAGTTCAACGCTTTTTACAACTATTTGAAGAGGAATTACATCATTGCAATAACATTGATGAAGAATTGAGTTATTTTTATACGCTTTACCTCATTCAGTTCTACCACCTTCATTCCTCATTAACGTCACTGTTACTGCCACCCTCCACCGATAAGGCTTCCTTCCGTTCTGAAGAAGAGTTGTCGACCTATAAAGATGTTGAAGATCGTCTGATTCTTTTATTCTTCAATCGATTCCCTTTCCTTCAAACCTCGTCAGACTCATCAGATGTTACAGTATCAAGTCACAAAGATCAATACAAGTTTGAATCTTTGTCTTTCTCTCAATTTTCTTCTTTGCTGAGGATCATGTACTACATTTTAGAGAAATGTACACACTCAAAGAAGTACGTTACTGCGCTGCAACTCCCTCAAGCGAACGCAGCGATTCCATCATCAGCGCTATTGGTAGAGTCAGGCCGCTTCGATGAAGACCAAGCATTTGAAGACGATCGACTAAGAGTCTTCGAAGGGGATAAACTGTCTGACATTGGTAATGATGAAGATTCGAGGGAAGAGAGCATCGTTCGTGTCGATGGGAAGCTTGTCAACAGTGTGGTCGATAACGAGTCATTATTGTTCCATCGATCTACCTTTTTGCAACAGTTATACAACAAATTACGACAATCTTTGCATCATATGAAAGGGATGCAGATCTTCTGGACTTTACAGATTTTTAAGAATGTAAGTACCTTGCAGTTGAATTTTTTCGTTTTTATCTTCTTCATCGTTGTTACGTAGCTCAAAATTCGCTGGACCGATATCCCATCTAATTTACATCGACCTTTAACTGAGGCCATTTACCTCTCACTGCTTCCGATTGTATTGGAAGATTCGAGGTTTTTCTATCAAATTCTTTATCTTTTGAAGCATGAGCTACAACATCCTGATATTTATTGTCCTTCGATGCTGTTAGCTCGCTGCTTACAGATGGTGCAGCTGTTAATGAGAAGCAATCAGCTGTCTCGCCTGTCATGGAGGGATATTAACGCTGTTTTCTATTTCATGTTCCCAACATTAAGTACAGTAAATGGGATTAACACAAGTAACGCATCTTTAAGGTTCAATGGGAACAAAAAGGGGCAATATGATGATTTGGAAGTATTACAGCAGGATGAGATGGCCAAAAGGTATGAACTTGCACTTCGAAGTGAAGGAGGCTTTCAAACTCAAAAAGAAACAGGAAGCGATACGCCTTCCTCACTGGCTCTCCCAATCATGCAACAGAATATTATAGAAAGACTCATTCCTCCGATGATTGCGATATCTCAAAGATCTCATCAGCACGGAAGTGATGTTATCGAGAGCCCTGAGGCTGCCAGAGCCATGATCAAATATTATTCCTCCCAGGTACTCAGTGCAGGGAGAATATTAAGTTACATGGCATCTGCTTCCTTTCCTCGCATTCAATCTAACCTCATGCCTTCTCTTCGACAATCTATCTTGGCGCTTCTAACAACATTCACAAATGGCATTAAAAGCATTCTTCTCGCTTATCGCAGTTTATTGATAGAAAACGATTTTCAGTTATCGGTGATCTTCCCTCCTCCTTTATACAAGATCTTCACATCAGTATTCATCGTTATAAGCAAGTTCAGAATTCCTTTTCAATCACTTCCAACATTACAACAAGGATTACTGCTTTTTCTCTGCTATCAACATGAAGATAAAGTGATCCTCTCTTCTCTGTTGCAATCCTTCTTGTACTGTATCGCTACATCTAATGAAGAGATCGAGAGGAAGAAAAGTACGGCTTCCTCTTATTCGAATTACGTTTGGCAGATTTATTCCCATCAAAGGAAAAAGGTCACGTGGAATTTGCTGCCTCAATCGATACGGAAAAATACCATTGAGATGATTGAAGAATTGTTGAAGACTTCCGCTGCTTACGAAACAGCCTTTCAAACTATTAAAGGTTCTCAATATCCCTACGCAATTCCGATGCTACAACTGGTACTGTCCTTGAAGAGTATGAATTACACTGAGGAAACGTTAGATGAAAGACTTTCTGTCTTTTACAAGAGTGCCGAATCCGAAAAGGGAATCTTAAATCGCATGACAGCATATATTCAAAGTGCTGAGAATGAATTCCATGGTTACGTGAAAGATCCGAGACAAGTGCGTTACTTCTCCGCATTAATGGCAAAATTACATTCATTCGATACCAAGCAAGCTTGAAAAAAGCTTATTTTTTGATTTTTGTAAAAATAAGTCTTTTGAAAAGTCACTATTTCTCAGTTTGAAGACACAGTGTTTCTCTTATTATTATAAGTGAGAGAAGTCTAATTGCTTTAAGGAGCAAAGATCTCTTGACTCCATTGTGACAATTGACATAGTTACTCTGAGATCTGTTCTTTGAATCTCTTATTTAGATAAGATCTGAGAAATCTTGAGACTCGAAGTTCTTCTGACTATTTTCTTTTGCATTGATTCTCTTTTCCTTTTACAAAAGAAAGAAAGGAGATAGCTCGACATTGATCTAAACATGCCATCATTAACAACTATTGATCTTAATAAAAATGATAATTTCATAGATATTGGAGAGAGTGAAGACTTTAATGTAGAGTTAGAGCAGAATAATTGTTCTTCGTCATCGAACTATAACAACAATAATAATCAATTAAAAGCTGAGGATGCAGAAGAATTGATTAAAGTTGTACAATCTAAAATAGATTCAATAAGAATTTCCATGAATGACCTAGCACGCTATGTGATGGGTTTGGAGGATACGATCTTTCGCCTTCGCAGTCAGATGGATCGAGTAGCGAAACAGAAGAAGTCCTTCGAAGACATACAGCATAAATTTCAAAAGAACTTTCAAAGTCTATACGATGAATCATCTGAATCCAATGATGTATATCTTCAAGCACCTCAAATCATTGACGAAACGAATGATCTGGTAAGCTCTCCCATCCTCCTCTGATTGATAGTATCTCATCTTATCTGCTCTCTTCAAGGTGAATCATCAGCGAGTCGATGACATTTGTAAGCTTAATCGTATCTTATCGGAAGAGACGATATCCTTCTTGGATCAAACATATCATGACCTAGACAGTGCGACGAATCGCTTTACGCGCCACAATGATGCTCACGACTCACTCCAAACACTGTATCGACAAGTAAGAACGAGTCTGTCTGTAGACTTTCTATCTTTTTTCTAATATTTTGATCCATAGCTCCAAGATAGATACAATCGTATCGAAGACAATCAAAGCATCTTACAACAGATTAACTCAAAGATCCAACAGCAACAGAAACGACAACAGCAACTCCATCAATCAACCATCAAACAATTTTCTCTAGCAATGGAGAAAATAGATCCCTTTGAGCAGAGGAATAGATTCAATCAGTTCAAGTATCAGCCGCAAGCCAGCACCTCTCGCTTTGAAGAAGATGAGACGATAGACTACAACGACTTCTTCGGCGATCATAAGAGTCCTTTCCAAGCACCATCAGGTCAGTTAAGGTCTGACAGAGAGGTGAATCGACGCCATAATATTGAGGAAGAAGAAAACGATGGAGAGGCAGAGTGGCGGGAGGATGATGACGACAATGAAAGGAGGAGAAAGAAGCCCAGGTACATCACAGAAGATCAAGAGAAAAGTGGATATTTCCTGCCTGAAGAGTCTCTTCGCTCACCTGATATATCTTCTGCGAATATTCTAACTCACAGGACGAGAGGAGAGAGTCGTGAAGACACGGATCTCACGATAATGTCTAAAGTAACTCAGAGGAAATACCAATCTTCACATGAGGATCTTGTACAGTCTCCTCAATCTATTGCTGGTGAGGATGAAAGAGATGAGGTAGAGACAAGAAAGCAGAAACGAAAAGGAGAAGATGGTGATGATAGCGATTGGGTGGATGCTGATGAAAAGCCGAAGAAGAAAGGGAAAAGTTTGAAAACGACCGCAAGGAAAGAGCCAGTGAAGAAACCTGGGAAATCCCCGAATCCTGTAACGAGTAGTAGTGTAATACCAACAACCAGGAGTAATGACAAATCGGTGCTTCAAGTGATAGAGATAGAGTAGTTCGTTATCTTCTAATCGTTTAATGAACTCATTTCATCAGAAAACGGTCGTTCTTCAAAGACCCGCAATGCCGCAATGCCGGCAAATGTTAAGAATTGGAAGAAAACAATTACAACAGAGTGAACGAGAGACATGTCCACTGGAAAGAAACATTCTAGAGACTGGGATCATGATGAAGATGATGGTCGAAAAGAAAAGAAAAAGGCAGAAAAGAAAGTAGAGAAGGTAAGAAATAGCTTCGCAATTTAATATGTCGTTTGATGATGTTTTTGTAGGTTGCTAAAATGTTAGGTTATTCGAACGAAGTGAATCCATTTGGTGATACAAATTTATTAAAACCATTTGTTTGGGGTAAGAAACAAGATCAAGTGAAAGAACAGAAAAAGAATAAAAAAGAGAAAAAAAAGAAAGAAAAGAAGAAGTCTTCGAGTAAGAAGAAGAAAGATCATCGTTCTTCCTCCTCGTCAAGTGATGATAGTGAAGACGAGGAAGAAGAGAACGAAGAAGAGAAGCGTCTGAAGCTATTGCAAGAGATTGAGAAGGTTCGTCAGCGAAGAGAAACGAGAGAAAAAGAACTCGAAGACATGCAACGACTACGTGATGAAGAACAACGATTACGTGAATTAGCAGCTTATTCTAATTGGCAGGATAAAGAAGAAGAGTTTCATCTCGAACAGATTAAAGAGAGAACGAAGTTACGTCTATTGACCAATCGCTGCCACCTCATCGATCGAATCATCACAAACATTGTTTTAGTCGAAGCAGCGAGACATATCTTCACAATCTTTCAGAATAATCATAAACGAGAGGTGGAGGAACTATTAGCACTATCTCAATTGACGTCATCGTCTCAAGGGAAGTGGAAAGAAGAGGAGGAGGGAGGAGGAGGTGCTTCATCCTCGTCACTACAACAGAAGAAGAATAATCCTAATCGCAAGCTACTCGCTCTCTTAGTATTACCAAGTGAGAGAGATTCCCCGGTTGATATCATTCTACAGGATCAGCGCTACCTGACGGTACAGGAGATCAAGGAAGTGCTGGAGGATCTTTTACAACTCCAACAACTCGATGAACGACGTCAGCTGACGAAGTATAAAGACCTTTGGACATCGCTAATCGCTGTGCTTTCTTCACTCGAGAAGAAGAAACAACGACAAGAACAACTCTTCCAACAGCAAGGAGCATCGTTCATGTCTTCGAGTAAGAGAGACCTCGCAAGCTTCCATGAATCCATCGCGGATGACGTCGCAATCTATCTGAAGAATAAAACGATGGCTGAGCTAGTATCTCTGGAGGCTGAGATCACTCAGAATATCGCTGAAAATAAGAAATCTCAGACGATCGATCTCGATTATTGGGAATATATGGTGCAAGAGATTCAGTTCAAGAAGCATAAGATCGTCATTAATCAAGTGAATGCTGATGTTTTGAAGGAGTTGAAAGATCTTTTACAATCTCTCGATCAATACGGTGTTCTTCAGAAGCAATCAGACAGGAGACAAGGAGAGGATAGAGTCTTCTTGTATAGACAGAAGCAAGAGAATGCATCAGAGTCTAACACATCTACGAACAAAGGCAAAGGAGGGAACTACCCTGTTATCCAAGATAGTGCGATCGATGAATACATGCAAGAGATGGAGAATGAAGTTGGCGATGGGATGGACGAATCAGAGGAGACGAAGATGCTTGCAGCAGATGAGATCTTTCTACCGATACCTGATCAACAATACCACTCACAAGACAAGTATCGTCCAAGGAAACCACGTTACTTCAATCGGGTGAAGACAGGTTGGGATCGAAACAAATACAATCTCACTCACTATGACCCTGATAATCCTCCACCAAAGATGATTCAAGGATATAAATTCACTATCTTCTATCCTGACCTCATTGATAAGACAGTCACACCGCGTTATTTCATTGAGCCATGTCCTGACAGTATTAGTAGTAGTCTGAACTCTGATGGTGTTGCAGAGTTTGTTATGATTCGCTTCCATGCAGGCCCTCCTTATGAAGACATTGCCTTTAAGATCATTAACAAGCAGTGGGACACACACAAGAGATCTGGCTTCATATCAACATTTGATCGAGGCATTCTCCAACTACACTTCAACTTCAAACGTGTTTTCTATCGACGGTAGTGTAGAGTGTCAAAGAGTCAAAGATGTAGAATGTAGAAGTAATTTGAAATTAAGATTAACGATGAATAGTGCCTCGAGGAATGAGTGGTAATTGTTTTGGAGAGAAGGAGAAGGGTAGACCGAAATCTTAACATCAAGAAAGTGATAGTAGACAAAGTATGAGGTGAAAGACTCGCACTCGCATCACACCAACATAAGACAATTGTTCCCTTGTTCTTGTTCTTGATCTTGTGCAAAACTGCTTTTGAATTGTTTTAAATTCTGCTATGAGCTGAGAGCAACGTACTACGATTTGCTCTCAACTGTTTCCGAAATCAAACTACCATAGAACAGTGGTGAATAACTTAAGCATTATATACAGCACGGGATAGAGAAAATCAAACAGGTTATCGCCACCATCGCTCTTATCAATACCACCAATAAAAAATTATCACTTCAACTATTCATCCTATTTTAATAATAAAAGCTCCAACCCTTTCAATCAACCTCTTGTATAATAACTCCGTCATACTAAACAAAACAAATTCCTTTTATACACAGAAACCCCATCAAATAACATATATGCAGCTTAATATCAATGATTGAAAAGAAATTAGATGCTACATGTAACTCTTTGGCATCATTTTAAGTAAAGATAAAGCATCCTTGAAGAAATATCAGGAGATTCATCAATACCAATTTAAACTCGTGAGAGCTCACAATAATATGTACATAGCATTACTGGCATGAAGCAAGGCATCCCGAGGAAGAAGCATAAAAGCACGAGCATGCATTCACCCAACATTTTTTGCATGTACTCGACTATTCAAACTTAGGAAAAATTTCAAACAAAAGAGAAGAGAAAAAGAGAAAAAAGAGAGAAAGGAAGGGTGACTTCAACAATAGAAAACACGAGAGTTTTGAAGATGTAGAATGCGAATAGAAAGATTCAAACAAATAAAGAGCAGAGAAATGGCAGGAAATCGCGCGACAAAAGAATATCCGCATTATTAGTTACTGCGAATGATTCTTCTTGTCTAGCGAGAGATTCGCGTAATTGAAGTTTATCGAGTGATAAACTCAGCAATACATGGCTTGAATCCTCCTTTAATTGAAATGTCAATTAGAATAATTATCGAATCATAATATCCAGCGAGTAATAGGTAATAATTTGGCTAATGCTGGGAGTAGAGTAGCGTGTTGGAAAATAGTACTAGTGTTAATAATCTGAAAACAAGGCAAAAATTAATGAAAAAGTAGGACATGTCCTCGAGCTGATAAATTAATTCAATGATAAATTTTGGAAAGGAAGTAAAGGCGTCATTCGCTCACTGTATGTTGTAAAACCAGTAGAAGGAAAGCCCTTGACGCGATTTAAGTCAGTGGAATTTGAGAAAAGGGACTGCGTGCTGTTTTCAGCATCTGCGAATTTCGGGAGAATAAAGGACGATTTCGCACTATCTGGTTGTTGGGAGAAGTCTAAAGGTTTTAATTTTCTTGAATTGTCATCATTTTCATTATTTGTTTTCTTATGATCAAAATCTAATGCGATGCTAAAAAAACCAGATAAACCAGTATCAGTACTCTTTGTTTTGAGTGACCAAGCGAAATCATTCGCATTAGTTTCACCTGGTGTTGTAATAAGATCTTCTGGATAAGGACTAAAAATAAATTTTTGATTGATGATACTATTAGGGTCATTCAGAGAGCATCTAGAGACAACGCTTCTTGGTGTAGCTCCAATTCTTGATGATTTACGGCTTCTTGTAGCTTGAGGTGGAGTATGGGCATCATCTGATTCACTTGCAGTTTCTGAAAACCGTACAGAGGCGAAACTATCCACAGAAGATGTTCTTCTGACTCTATTCTGAATGATTGATTTTCGACGACTTGAGGAAGGAGGTGTGATGGTAACGCTTAAAGGTTTAAAAAGGTTAGGTTCAAAGTCAGGTAGAGGCGGCTCCTCTCTATCGAAATAAAATCGATTCGGTGTTGGACATCTTTGACGTTTGGGGTCAAAGGAAGTGGAAGTTGATGTAATATTTAATCTTTTGGAGTTTTTCCGAACATGACGGGGAGGAGGGTCATCACTGTTATTAAAAGATTCGGAATCTATAGAAAGCCAAATATTGTGAGAAAGAAAGACAAACATTCGAAGAAAATCTCCTACCTTCATCATTGTTCCGCGTCGTGGAGTCACCAGAGCTTGAGAACGGAATATTGGAGGCGCCGGCACGCTCATCCTTCCGACCGGAGTCATCTGATGACGATTCATTTTCACCTTCTTCTACTATACTCATACGATCAACGACAGGCTCATCATTATCCCATACATCATCAAAGCCTTTCTTTTGATCAGTGGCCATAATTCTTGACAATAACTACTAACTAACTTTTACTTTACTAAACTACAATCAATCTAATATGAAACTAACTTTATAATCAAGTCGCGTCGTCAACGACCAACCATTCAAAATTACCTCAACAAACAACAAAACCGAACACCACAAAATGATTCCTTATTAACCAAGACGGTTCAGAAGGAAAATGATCAACACAATTCAATTCAGCTGTCAAATAAAGACAAGACAATCAATTCAATTATGATTCAATTCATCATCGAATTAATTGATTAGGAATATTCAATGATGGTCTTTTATTTCAGTTTAGAATTTTGTTTTGTTGTGGCTATTGCAGTATCCAAACTTAGCAGCTCCTACATACACTTTCTTTTTCTTTTCAGTTCTTTTCTTCGATTTTTCGTAGCCACAAAGCATGAAAATTCGTAATTTCGTCAACCAAAATGGGAAAATTTCAGATTTAGAAAACTTGATTTTTCAATGGAAAGACGGTTTCAAATTGGATAAGAAGGCACGCAAAGAACAATCGCCACAAGTAAATCATGTGTGTACCTAAGGGTATACGACTATTGGTCTCAATTTTCTCATGGTTTAAGCTTGTATTTATGTTGTATATCTTTGCTATTGGTTGTTACTTCGCTAGTTCCTTAGATCTTCAATCTGCCTTTGGAATAGAGTTCGTACAATATGGTTTAAGTTTAATCTTCCTTGCTCTTCTTTCAATATCTATGATTTTACCGTTTAAATATGGGATCAATCGGCATAATAGGTTCTTATTGGCTTTCGTATTTGTAATGGAAACCATTGTATTTGCTGAGTTAATTAATGTGGGATATACCATCTTAGGCTATACTTACCCTGCTTTTCCGAAGGCTCTACAGAAAGATTGTCTTCAATATAAGCCTTCTATTTATACAGACGAGCAGTGCGCAGAGTTTTATAATTCCGATCGTACAGCAGGCTTTCGCTTGTTCTGGACGTCTTACTTCAGTCGTCGCGGTAATAAATATGATAACCAGATCCTTGCAAACATTGAGACTGGTATATGTTGTGGATTTTTTCAACCTTTTCGTTGTATTACGAATACCAATGGTTTTCCAAAGAATCGAAATGATAAGTACGTTAGTTCTGAGTTGGCAGCTGCTCGCGTCACCTGCTCTACTCATGCGAACTATTACCCTCAACAAAGTGACTGTGTCAACTATATCGACTTCGCTGCTGATCCTCCCATTATTGGTGGTTGCTATTATGATTTAGGCACTGGTTACTGCCTAACTGACTCGTTATCGTCCACCACTATGGGATGTGCTTCAGCAACAGAGGATTATTGTGTTAACCTTATCAAACCGCATTCATTGTTGATTATGGGTTTATCAGTCACAAATTTCTTTTATATGTTCCTCGCTTGTGTAATGTGGTGGAAAAGGAAGGAGACAGATATCTTTCCCTCACATGTGGAAGAGGAACATAAAGTTGTAAGTAACAGTTTACTTCCCTCTCTTCTTCTCTTTTGTATTAATACTCTCTCTCTCATAGAAATACATCGATTATTCGAGAGTCAAATTCCAATTCGAGATCGACCCTCGCCCAGGTGTATTGAAAGAAGAAGGATTTGTTCCAGAAGACGATGAGCTTGATAAAACGGTGCAGCTGACTCAGCGAGATCGACCTATAACACCTACAAGAAATCGACCATCTTCAGGCAGAGGTTCTGTGAGTGGAAAGTCGACACGAGCATCGATGATTCAAGTAGAAGATGTGTAATAAATAGCTTAGAAATCCCTCCTAGTATAGTATTAATTTCATGTATCAAGAGTGTCAATATTGTAAATATCTTGTACTATTTTACATTAACTATCCTTATTATTTGTAATATTTTCCTGTTTTAATATACTAAATCAAAATCATTCATTACAAATTCCCCAACTTGTCTTCTCTTCCTAATACTCTAATCCAAGGTTCAGATCATTTAGCGTGACTAATGTCTTTTCTAATTCTTCCATTTCTTTTGCAATATTCTCTCTTGCTATTGGCTCATATTCTTCCTGTATGGAAGGAGTAAAGTAAAGGCTATCTCGTCGCAGGAAGGATTTCAGCACTTCTCCTCTTCCTTTCACATAATCTCTTTCAGCAACGTGATGATACTCTAACCGAATCTGCTTCATGTATTCATTATAACGTTGAGCTGGAGCTGCTAATATGAGGAGATCGAAGTCAAGAAATAGTTTTAGTGTGTTGTTCGGAAGATCAGTCGTGTCAGGCGGAAGGCGATGCGCTTTCGTACAAATTATGAACTCTTCGATCTGTGATACAAGTTCAATAGAGAGATAGGGGTCGAAATGCGACTTCATTATCTCAACACTATCCTCTTCATTCGTTTTACTTTGTGGGTTATAAATGATGTCATGAAAGAGAATTGCACAATACAAGACTATTCGATCTCTTAATAAAAAACCTTCTTTATCACTCAAATATTTGTCATAAAGATGTAATAATTCATCGATATGGTATAAAGTATGATAACTTCGTTGTCTTTCTCCATAAAAAGTAAAGATTTTTACGATGAGTTGATCAATCTTATTCTCTGGAATATGAAACCCTTCACCTTTTTCGTTGGATTCTTGATTAAATTCTCTTAACGTTGAATGAATATGAAATAATACATACTCTTCTGACGCACTTAAAGGCAACAACGACGCGAGAAGATCAGAATCCATTTATCACGATACCAGAAGAAGCTTTTAGAAAATTTACACCACATCAGGAAATAAACTTTATTTTTTACATCACATCGCAGCAGTTAAAGCTTATCAAGAAATTCGTAGTGAAACTTCTCGAAAATTGAAAACAAGAAAATGAACATTTTCCTCTTCCTCTTTGGGGTCTTCACCCTCGAAACCTCTTCTTTTAGTCTTTCCATCAAATTCAGAAAGATCGATTTTCTTTTCAGAGGATTTAACGTCTTTTGAAGGAAAAGCTAATATTGCCGCCTTTGCTACCTAAAGCAAGAAAGATCACTTAGAAGAAGATATCATAAACTAAGATAATCTACCTTATTTTGTACACGCGAAAATGCCAAAAGGTCCAATGCCGAGATCTAAAAAAAAGCTAAGAATGCAGCAAACGAAGGACCAAAACTCTCACCTCATTGGAGTATAAGACACGTATAGTAGCAACAGAATGACCCTCAGAGGGAGAATCTACCCCTTGATATAAGGTAAAGTCGCCACCATAGTTATCGCCAGGTCCTATGAGATATTTGTCCTCTCGAGTCCTATCAATCACAACCTCTTCTTTCTCTTTCTGCTTTTCTTCTTTAGCTGATGTCGTACTCCGCCTCTCCCTCTTCGGTCGAATAAACCGAATTGCTTCATCAGACATTAATTTTCTTCGTTGAATTAGACCGAAAATAGAGTGATGGGAAGGAATAGGATGTTGCATGACTCTGTAGTGTTGAAGGTATCGGAATACCTGATAATAAAACCACTCCTCACGATCTCGAAATAATAGCTGTTTCCTAACATCAGACACTGGTCTTTTACGTTTCTTCTGAAAACGCTCCATTGTGAAGGTCTTCCACCCATCAGCGTCATGACATGCATGGTTTTCAGGGTTCGTCTCTGATCGAGCTGGCTCCCCCTTCTCTTCATTCACTTCCATCATAATTGCTGTTTGATGTGTCTCCGTTGGTAGGGACGACGGTGGGCCGGAGATCAATCGAGCAAAGAATTCAATCACTGGATTCTCTTGTACTGGGAGCTGCTCGTTGTTATCATCCATCTGAAACCATGAGAATAGTCGCTCTAACACTGGGAAGGAAGAACGCCGCCTCTTCTGTTCTCGAACTACATCATTGCCCTCCTCTAATGGACTATTGTTATCTCCTTCTCGATCTCTTTTCCTTCTTGCACATGACCATATATCAACTTCCTTCTTGCTGCTACTGGTCGATGATGATGACGGTGCTATGGATTTCTGGTTCACTTGCTCTCTATGTTGCTGCTCTTCCAGATACAGCGATTGAACTTTCCATAAAAGTGCTGGGAGTGGAAACATCTTAACTTTCTCTATTGTAGTTTTATATGGTGGTCGATATTGATTCTCACTTTGATCAACACTGTCTGAGGTGTACTCTATAGCATGACGAACTTTATGAACAATTTCGTTCTCTACACCCATAAAATGTGGAAGAAATTTGTATTTTCCATTATTATCTCTACAAACAAAATGCTTTAAAACGAAAATACAACTGTTACTCATAAAATCTCACCTCACTTCAGTCTTTTTCCATATGAGACGGTCTTGTAACCTCTCTTCAATATTCTCACCCTCCATATCATCAAAGCATTCTCCATCAGCTCCATGGATTGTGTTGCTCTGAGAATTATCATTTGTTCCTTCAATCATTTCTTCTCTTTCCACTTTGCAATGAAAAGGGCGTAAAATAAAAATAATATTCTTAAACTGATGTTTTTTTAGGCCGAACCGAGGATACGCCGAGTAAAACCGAGGCAAGACGAGGCAAAGCCGAGTCTGCACCGAGGTTTGACGCGGCGGATCCGAGGTTCGAGCCATTAAAAAACAGGGAAAATGCCGAGTGAGGCGGTTCCACAAAAAGGTTCACAAAATTT
>VFQN01003639.1_pt1 | contig 21662 bp, 18 predicted proteins | sample 3512371 | NCBI WGS metagenome assembly VFQN01 (sample SAMN10412370, study PRJNA504923) | tailings metagenome | isolation source: Replicate 2 from Balatoc abandoned mine | place: Philippines: Itogon, Benguet | collected 2017-08-28
CGCTGGGTGGCATCGACCTCCTCTTCAACTCGGCCGGAGTCGGTGACGATCTGGTACCCGTGCACGAGCAGGAGCCCGACAGATGGCAGCGCGTCGTCGACATCAATCTACGCGGGACCTATCTGATGTGCCGCGCCGCCGGCCGCCATATGGTTGCGCAGCGCCGCGGGGCGATCGTCAATGTCTCCTCCGTCGTCGGCCTGGACGGCTTTCCCGGACGCTCGGCCTACGGCGTGGCGAAAGCCGGCGTCGTCCACCTCACCAAGACGCTGGCCTGCGAATGGGGAGAAGCCGGCATCCGGGTCAACGCCATCGCTCCGGCCTACACCAAGACGCCGATGGTCCGCGATCTGCTGGACAGAAAGGTCTTCGACCCCAGCTTGATCGAGCGGCGTACGCCGCTCGCACGGTTGGCGGAAAGCGAGGAGATGGCGCGCGCGGCAGTCTTCCTCCTGTCCGGCTGGGCGTCCTATATCACCGGTGTCACACTACCCGTCGACGGCGGCTGGAGCGCCTATGGCGCAGCCGGTGATGTGGTGAAAATCAGGCACGCAGTGGCCTAGCCCCCGCCCTCGCCTCGGCGGCAGCACTTCATTTCTTGCGGTATTTCTCCAGGTCGCCTTCCTTCAGTGCGGCCACGAGATCACGCTTGCGGATCTTGGCGGCTTCGACCGGCATCGTGTCTATGAGCTCGACGCGGCGCGGCGTCTTGTAGGCCGCGAGTTCCTGTCTGCACCAGGACCGCAGGTCTTCGGCGGTCGCCGAGGCGCCCTCGTTCAGCACCACAACGGCCACCGGTATCTCGCCTTTCTCTTCATCAGGCGCGGGCACGACGGCGCACATTGCGACCGCCGGATGACGATAAAGGACGCTCTCCACCTCGAGCGGATAGATGTTGTGCCCACCGGTGATGATGACGTCCTTCTTGCGATCGACGATGAACAGGAAGCCGTCCGTATCGACATAGCCGAGGTCGCCCGACCTCCAGCCGAGCGGACCGAAGGCAGCCGCCGTTGCTTCCTGGTCGCCGAGATAACCCTGGGCCACGCAGTCGCCGCCGATGATCACCTCGCCGATCTCTCCCGTCGGTATCTCGTTGCCGTCGTCGTCGACAATCGTGATGCGTGAGGAACCGACCGGCAATCCGGCCGAACCTGGCTTGCGGACACCGGCCGTCGGCTCCATGACGTTCTGCCCGCAGGTCTCAGTGGACCCGTAGACTTGCGTGACCTTGACGCCGGAAAACTCCTCGAACCGCTTGATGACCGGCTGCGGCACTGGCGAGCCGCCGGTGGTGCAGATGCGCAGCGACGAGAGGTCGTGCCTCGACGCGTCGTGCTCGTTGACCATGTAGACATACATGGTCGGCGTACCCCCGAAATAGGTCGCCTTGTAATGCTTGATGTCGGCCATCACCCGTTCGGTGTCCCACCGCTCGTGGAGCACGATCGTACCGCCCGTGAAGAGGCAGAGATTCAGGGTCACGGTCAGTCCGAAATTGGTGAAGAGCGGCACGGCGCAAAGATAGACCTCCTCAGCGAAACGCGTGCGATGCGAGACCATCATGTCTCGCAAGGTGGAGACCACGTTGAAATGGGTCTGTGCCGTACCCTTCGGCGTTCCCGTGGTTCCGGAGGTGAAAAAGAGCGAGGCGACATCGCCGAAATCGCATGCTGCGTCGTCGAAGGTCCCGGCTGCCTCACGCATGAGGGCGTCGAGATCTTCGGCTGCGGTCACCCCACCGCCGGCCACGAAGCAGGCCGAAAGACCGGCGAACTCGTTCCTGATCTCGGAAAAATAGGGCCATGTCGTCGCATCGGCGACGATCGCCCGCATCCCGGTGCGCTCGACGATCTTGCGCAGCTCGGCGTGCCGGAACATCGCGCTGAGGGGGGCTGGAACCGCGCCGAGCCGCTGGCAGGCCCAGAATGCAATCACCATGACCGAAGTCGAAGGCAGATAGAGCCCGACCTTGTCGCCCTTGCCGATACCCTGGGCGGCGAGCACATTCGCCATCCGCGCGGTGGCCTCGGCGAATGTCCGATAGGTGAAGCTCACGTTGTCCGTGATCAGAAACATTCGATCCGGCACCAGCCGGGCATTGCGGGCGAGGATCGAGCTCAGGATTTCCATGGAGGCCTCAGGAGATGAGGATGCCGCTGTCGACGGGCAGTTTCTGGCCGGTTGTGCGGCGAGACTCGTCGCTGGCGAGAAACAGCGCCGCATTGGCGACGTCGATTGGATCGGCGATGCCGAGCAAATAGGCATCCCACTGCTTCTTCAGATGCGGCTCCTTTTCAAAGAAGCCGAGCACGCGTGGCGTGCCGACGGCGCCGGGGATCACCACATTGACGCGGATGTTGTCCTTGGCGAACTCGACCGCCATCGAACGTGTCAGGGAAATGATGCCGCCTTTCGAGGCGGTGTAGGCGTCGCGATTGGGAATGCCCATCTCGGCGACGATCGACGCGCTGTTGACGATGGAACCGCCGCCGGACGACTGCATGAGGGGTATCGCAGAGCGGCTGCACAGCCAGGTGCCGAAGAGGTCGAGCTTGATGGCCCGCCAGAATTCCTCGATCGGCGCGACTGTGAGGGGACCATCGGCGGAACTGGAGCCGCCGGCATTGTTGAAGAGCACGTCCAGCCGTCCATGACGCCGGCCGATCGTCTCGAAGGTCGCTGCAACGCTTTCCGGTTCGGTGACGTCGGTCTGCAAGGACGACGCCTCGCCGCCGGCCGCGACGATCTCCGAGACGATGGCTTCGCATTTGTCGACGCTGCGAGCCGTCAGTATCACATGTGCACCCTCGGCCGCAAAGACACGGGCGGTGACTTCGCCAATGCCGCCACTGGCCCCGGTTACGACGGCTATCTTGCCGAGTAGACGACCTGCCATTGCCTTGGCTCCTTTTGCGCGCGACAGGCTGCGCTTCGCACCTAGACCTCGCGTCGGCGTCGTCCATTTGCACTATGCGCCGCGCGGCGGGTCAAATCTGTGGCACTATGAGGATTGCCGGAACAAGCCCTGACGAGACCCGTTTGAGTGTGCCAGCAGCTTTCGCTGGACGGCAACGTCTCACGACGGCTTCGGCACAAATCGATGACTCGCACTTGTGGTACTCGTGGCGACAACAACCGGCAGGCCGGTGGTTCGGCATGCGACTTCCGGACACGCGCGGCCGTCAAAGCCGGTAGACGCGTGCCGCATTGCCTCCAAAGAACAGGTTCCGCTCGTCTTCGCTGGCCGCCGAAAAGATCGTCACCATCGTCTCAAACCACCGCGAGAACCCGCCGCCCGAGATCTGCACAGGCGTATCGCTGCCGAACAGGATGCGGCGCGGACCAAATGCGTCGGCCACGACCTCGACGATGGGGGACACGGTGTCGGTGCCCCAGCCCGCCGGGAGATGGACCGGCAGGCCGGAAACCTTGCACACGACATGATCGCGCTCTGCCAATTCCTGAATCGACCGCTTCCACTGCCTAAACGCCTCGCCTTCGAGCGGGGGATTGGCCATGTGATTGATCACCAATGGGACATCGGGGCATCTGTCGGCCAGCGTGATGACATTCGAAAGGTCTCCCGGGCCGCAGGCGACGTCGAAGCACCAGCCATAACGCTTCAGAAGTTGGATGCCCTCGATGAAGGCGGGGCGGACGCAGAAGTCGGGATCGCTCTGGAACGGTGCCCGCACCACACGACGAATGCCCCGGATCAGGTCTATCCGGGCCAAGCGATCGAGCTCTTCGGCAACCGCCGCACCTCGTTCGATCCTCGCCTGGGCGACGATTCCGGCGACCTCCGGCGCGACAGTGGCGAAGGATGCGAGCCATAGAGCTTCGTCGAACGCTTGGTCGTCGCGCGCCGCCGCCTCGATCAGGACGACCTTCGTGACCTGCGTATCGCCGATCTGGATACGGTAGTCGACATCGGTGAAGTGGCGATCGACGTCGGGTCTGCGCGCCAGCCAGGGATAGTGGAAACACGCCGGGTCCATGAAATGGGCGTGGGTCTCGACGATGTCCTGTCGCGCGCTCACAAGCTTTCTCCTATTCGCCGGCCGCGCCTGGCGCTGTCTTTGCCGCGTTGCCGGCACTGGGCGAGCGGGCAGCGCTGAACCCCTGCAGCCTTTGCCACAGGCCTGCCAACGCGCCGGCAATGCCTGAACGCAAGCACAATATGCACAGGACGAAGATCGCGCCCTGGATGACGTGCACCCAGCTTCCGTAAGACGCCAGATAGTCCTGGATCGCCACCAGCGCGGCAGCGCCGAGGATCGGCCCGAACAGGGTTCCGATACCGCCGATCAGCACCATCAGCAGAACGTCGCCTGACGTCGTCCACGACACGTCCACCAGGGTCGCCATCTGGAAGACGATCGTCTTGGTGCCACCCGCCAGGCCGGAGATCGCGGCGGAGATGACAAAGGCGAGCAGCTTGAATTGACTGGTGTTGTAGCCCAGCGAGATCACCCGCGCCTCGTTCTCGCGGATCGCCTTCAGGATCTCACCGAACGGCGAGTTGATCGTGCGGTAGATGACGGCAAAGCCGATCAGAAAGATCGCCAGGACGAAGGCATAGAGAACAGGCGTGCTGGCGAGATCGAACAGACCAAACAGCTTGCCGCGTGGCACGGCCTGAATACCGTCCTCGCCATTCGTCCACGGGGCTTGGACGGCGTAGAAATAGACGATCTGCGCGAGAGCGAGCGTGATCATTGCGAAGTACAATCCCTGACGTCTTATCGCCAGGACACCTATGACCGCGCCGAGCATCGTGGCGGCTCCCGTGCCGGCCAGGATCGCGAATTCCGGCGTCAGCCCCCATTCCTTGGCGGCGTATGCAGTCACATAGGCTGCGGAACCGAAGAACGCGGCATGGCCGAAGCCGAGCAGGCCGACGAAGCCGAACAGCAGATTGTAGGCGCAGGCCAGCAACGCGAAGCACAGCAACTTCATCAAAAACAACGGATAGATGATGAACGGCGCAACGATGCCCGCCAGTGCCAGCAGTAGCAGAAGTCGGCCCAGGCCCCAGCGGCCGGGATCGGCGTCGTGCGAGCCGATCGATACCCCGCCCGCATGGACGACACCCGCATCCTTGCCGAACAGCCCGGCGGGCCGGAGCAGGAGCACCAGCGCCATGATGACGAAAATCGTGGTGGCCGAAGCTTCCGGATAGAAGATCTTGGTCAGCCCCTCGATCACGCCGAGCATGAAGCCACCGACGATCGCGCCGAGGATCGAACCCATGCCGCCAATCACCACGATCGCGAAGATCACGACGATTATGTTCTGCCCCATCTGCGGGTTGAACTGGTAGATGGGCACGGCCAGAACGCCAGCCAGGCCTGCAAGCGCTACGCCGAAGCCATATGTCAATGTGAGCAATCGGGGCACGTCGATGCCGAACGCCTGGACCAATGCCGGGTTCTCCGTCGCCGCGCGCAAATGTGCGCCCAGCCGGGTGCGCTCGATCAGCAGCCAGGTCCCGACGCAGATGACGAGGGATGCCGCGATGACCCAAAGCCGATAGATGGGAAGATACACGAAGCCGAGCCGCATGCCCCCGCTCAGAAATGCCGGGGTTTCATAGGATGCACCGGTCGAGCCGAACATGATCCGGAAGAGACCTTCGATGACCAGAGCGAGGCCGACGGTGAGCAGCAGTCCGTATGCGTGGTCGAGCCGATAGGTGCGTCGGATGAACAAACGCTCGAGGATCATGCCGCTCGACCCGACGAGAAGCGGCACGAGGAGCAGCGCCCAGCCATAGCCGATCGAGGGCAATCCCAAGCCGGGGAACAAGGCCGGCAGATTGAGAAGGAACCACGCGCCGAAAGCGCCCAGCATATATTGGGCGCCGTGGACGAAGTTGGCTATGCGCAGCAGGCCGAAGATAACGGCGACGCCCAGCGACAGCGTTGCATAGAACGAGCCGTTGATCAGTCCGATCAATACCTGTCCAGCCAGAAGCGATGTGGAAATGCCGAGCTCCATGTCTCACACGCCCAGATAGGTTTCGATCTGGCCACGCCGGGTGGTCAGTTCATCGTTCGACAAGGTGTCGATGATTTTGCCGTGCTCGACCACGTAGTGCCGGTCCGCCAGCTTCGAAGCGAAGCGGACATTCTGCTCGACGAGCAGGATCGTGTAGTCGCGCTCGCGCAGCAACCTGAACATCCGCGCAATCTGTTGAACGATCGCCGGGGCAAGGCCTTCCGTCGGCTCGTCGAGCAGCAGCAGTCTGGCGCCGGTGCGCAGGATGCGGGCGATCGCCAGCATCTGCTGCTCGCCGCCCGACAACTTGCTGGCCTGGCCATGACGCCGTTCGGCGAGGTTTGGAAAAAGCGCGAACAGCTCGGCGACATCCATCCCGTCGTTCGATACCTTCACCGGGAGCATCAGGTTCTCTTCGACCGAGAGGGAAGCGAAGATGCCGCGCTCTTCGGGGCAATATCCGATACCGCGCCTGGCGATCTGGTTCGAACGCAGGGGGACCAGGTCCGTCCCGCCGTGGTCGATCCTTCCCCTTACCTTTTCCAGCATGCCCATGATGGCCCGCAGCGTCGTGGTCTTGCCGGCACCGTTGCGCCCCACCAGCGTGGCGACCTCGCCCTGCGCGACGCGGAAGGTCATGCCGTGAAGGACATGGCTTTCGCCGTACCAGGCCTCGAGATCGCGCACGTCGAGCGCCGACAAAGCCGTGTCAGTCATCGTCGCCTCCGAGATAGGCCTCGATGACCGCGGGTTGCGTGGCGACATGGCGATAGGAGCCCTCGGCGATGACCTTGCCGCGCGCCAGCACCGTGATCGTGTCGGAGAGCTTTTCGACAACAGACAGATTGTGCTCGACGAGCAGCGTCGTGCGACCGTGCGAGACCTGCTTCACCAGTGTCGAGACGCGATCGACATCTTCCCGACCGAGGCCTGCCATGGGTTCGTCGAGCAGTAGCAGTGCCGGGTCGAGCGCCAGCGTCGTGGCGAGCTCAAGAATGCGCTTGCGGCCATAGGACAACTCCGCGGCGAAACGGTCGGCGAAGCCGGCAAGGTTGACCCGTTCCAGCAATTCGTCCGCCCGCTCATCCAGCCGCGCGAGCGAGGTTTTGGGGCGCCAGAACTGGAAGTGCGTGCCCAACGGACGCTGCAATGCTATCCGGACATTTTCGCGAACGGTCAGATGCGGAAAGATCGCCGATATCTGAAAGGAACGCACGATGCCCTTGCGAGCGATCGCATAGGGCTTTTGCCGTGTAACGTCTTCACCCTTGAACAGGATGGTGCCGCCGCTCGGCTCGATGAATTTGGTGAGCAGATTGAAGACCGTGGTCTTGCCGGCTCCGTTCGGCCCGATCAAGGCATGGATCGTGCCGGCCTTGATGGCGAGGTCTACCCCGCCCACGGCGGTGAACCCCCTGAACTCCTTGGTCAGCGCGCGCGCTTCGAGGAGGTTCACACCCGCGGCGGCAACAGGTCCGGCGGGCCGCTTCCCGCCAGACGGTGCGGACGAGACGTTCATGACATGGTGACGCCGCTGTCGACCGGCAGGATATGGCCGGTGATCATCCGCGACTCCTCGCAGGCAAGAAACAATGCCGCATTGGCCACGTCGAGCGGCTCGAGGAAGCCGAGCAGGTGGCGGTCGCCCAGGGCCGCCGGGATCGCCCCATCGTCGATGCGCTTGACCAGCCGCTCGGTGCGGGTGATGCCCGGGGCCAGGGCATTCACGCGGATCCTGTGCGGCGCGTAGTGCACTGCCATCGACCGGGTCAGCGAGACGATAGCGCCCTTCGCGGAAACATAGCAGTCGGTGGCCGGCGCCGGCTTGCCCATCAATGCGACGAGGGATGCCGTGTTGATCACCGAGCCGCCGCCGGCCTTGATCAACTCGGGTATGCCGAAGCGGCAGGTGAGGAAAGTGCCATAGAGGTCGCGATTGATGGCGTTCCAGAAGACGTCGAGATCGACTTCCGTGACCGGACCGTCCTTCGGGCTCGTGCCTCCGACATTGTTGTAGAGCACGTCGAGGCGTCCGAATTCCGCGACGGCCGCCGCGACTGCGTTACGGACGCTTTCCGGATCCGTCACATTGGTTTCCACGAAGGCCGCCCGGCCGCCCTGCGCGGCAACGCGACGAACCGTCTCGCGACCGGCCTCGGCATTGATCTCGGCGACGACGACTGCGGCCCCCTCTCGGCAGAACAGCTCTGTCGTCTGGCGGCCAATACCGCCCCCGGCCCCGGTGATCAGCGCAACCTTGTTCTCGAGCCGTTTCAATGTGTGACCTCTTTGTTGCTGGCGGAGCGCCCGCCTCGACGGGCGGGCGCCGGCTGGCGATCGGCGGGACTTACTTGAGGAGCGGACATTCGCTTTCGGCGGCCGGCCGGAACGCCTGGTCGCCAGGGACCGCGGCGACGATCTTGTAGAGATCCCACTCGCCCTTGGATTCCTCCGGCGTCTTGACCTGCGCCAGATACATTTCCTTGATCAGGCGGCCGTCCTGGCGCAGCTTGCCGTCCTTGGCATAAACGTCGTTGACCGGCAGTTCCTTCATCTTGGCGACGACCGCAGCTCCGCTTTCGTCGGAGCCGAGCGCCTTGACGGCTTCCAGATAATGCCGGGTCATCGAATAGGTGGCGACCTGCACACGCGAGGGCATCTTCCCGCGAACCTTCATGAAACGATCCGCGAAGGCGCGGGTCTCGTCGCTCTGGTCCCAGTACCAGGCCTCGGTGAGATAAAGGCCGCCCAGGACCTTGGTTCCGATCTTGTAGGCGTCGAGCAACTCGACGCTGAGGCCGACAAGCTTCATCTGGTCGTTCAGTCCAAATTCGACCGCCTGGCGGACGCCGTTCTGAAGATCCAGTCCGCCGGTGGCGAAGGCCAGCGTGTCGGCGCCCGAGCCTCCGGCCTGAAGCAGGAAGGAGGAGAAGTCTGCGGTGTTGAATGGAAAACGGATCGCTCCGATCCAGTTCGCGCCGTTGGCTTTGGCGATGTCGGCGGCGTCACGCTCCATCGAGTGGCCGAGCGCATAGTCGACGGTCAGCGCAAACCAGTTCTTCAGTCCACGCTCGATCAGGGGACGAACAGCGACGGCCGAGAAGGAATATGTGTCGGGGGCGAACTGGACGCTGTTCGGCGTGCAGCCCTTGCCGGTGATATCGGAACTTACGGCTCCACTGAGATAGACCCTGTCGGTATCGCGCGCCAGCGCCGCCATGGCGATCGCAATGGCCGAATTGGGCGCATCGACGATGACGTCGACCTTCTCCTGGTCGATCCAGCGGCGCGCGATCGTCATCGAAACATCGGGCTTGTTCTGGAAATCGGCACTGACGATCTCGATCGGCACCCCGTCGATGTTGCCGCCGAATTCCTCGACGGCCATCTTGACCGCCTCGACGCTGCTCTGTCCGGAATTGTCGGCGTAGACGCTGCTGAAGTCGGTCAGGACGCCGAGCTTGATGACGTCGCCGCTCATTCCGGCGGCGGCCGGTATCGACGTACCCATCAGCAGCAGGGCGGCGAGCCCCGACGGCAGTTTCCTCATGATCTTCCTCCCCGATTGTCGTTTTCTGTTCTTGACGGCGCCGGCGCTCCTCCGCGCCGCAACCGCTCAGGTTTCGACTGTTTCGAACTGCCCGGGCATGCTGATGCACAACACTTCCAGATCGTCGGAATAGTCGAGCACCGCGTGCTCGATGGAAGGCGGCTGAAGCCAGCTGTCGTTGCGACGCACGGTGACTTCCCCCTGGCCCTCTATGCTCATGCGTTGCCATCCGTTGAGCACATAGAAGAACTGGAAATCGGCGTGGTGCCGGTGTGCTCCGGGCAAGGTGTCGGGTTCGCATGGTCGCGCGGCGCGAACGACATGCGCGATGGCCATGCCGTCGGTGGCCTTGAGCACGCCGAGATCGCGTTTGAGCAGATAAGCACGCTCACTGGTCGGCCTGAATTCCGCTTCGTCATAGTGGCTGACGACGAAATCCTGCTTGCTTCGTGGTGCGTTGCTCATGCGGCGCTCATTTCCTTGACGGAGACGCAAAGCCATTGCCGCGCCGAAGCGTTGCCCTGGAGTATATGCGGCCTCTCCATAGATTCTTAGATAGCGGCAACCTACACGCCTTGGCGCTGGCCCATCCAATATAGAGTTTCGTGGCGTCCCATCTCGATTTTTGATATCGACGATTGCCCCTATCGGGAGAAAATGCCTTGGACCTGAAGCAGCTCAGATATTTTGTGCGGGTCGCGGAGCTGGCCAGCTTCACCCGCGCCGCTGCCGAGCTCCACATCGCGCAGTCGGCACTGAGCTATCATGTCGGCACGCTCGAAACAGAGCTGGGTGTCGGTCTGCTCGATCGCCACAGCCGCGGCGTGACCGTCACGGAAGCCGGGCGTTCGGTGCTCGCCCATGCCCACCGGGTCCTGCAGGAGGCCAACGACCTCAAGGCCGATGCCTTCTCGCACACACGGTTTCCGTCGGGGCACATCATGTTCGCCGCGCCGCCGTCGATCGCCCGGACGCTGGCGCCGTCCGTCATCGAACGATTCCGTGCCGAACATCCTCAGGTCCGCCTGACGATGCGCGAGGAGACGATCAACGTCATCCATGGCTGGCTGCTGACGGAAGAGATCGACCTGGGAGTCGTGTTCGACCCACCCAGCCTTCCAACCGTCGAGCCCGAATTGCTGCTGGTCGACCTTTTGCATCTGGTCGGGTCGAACCAAACCGCGTTTCCAACGCATCTCTCCGTCTCTGAACTCGCCACGCTGCCGCTGGTACTGACCACGACTTCCTACGGATGGCGCCGCCGGCTCGAACGCGCTCTGCAGGAATATGATCTGAAGCCGACCATTCGCGCGGAGATCGATTCGCTGTCGGTGATCAAAGAGTTGGTGATGCGCGGGTTCGGCTATACGGTCTTGCCGCAATCGGCCATTTCGCAGGAACTTCGCAGCGGCGAGCTGTGGAGCTTGCCGATCGACGGACTGAAGGTCGAAACCAGCCTGATGATGGTGCGTCTCAAGCGGCGGACGCTGACCTTGGCCGCCGAAACGCTCTGCGCCATGATCCGGGCCGAGGCAGCGCACTTGTCCTCGACGTCATCGGGCATTGCCCCGGTGGAAACGTCTCAGCCTGCGGCGATGCCATAGACCTTCGCGGCGGTGCCGGACAAAAGGAACCGGCGTTCCTCAGCGCTGTAGCCTGCGCATAGCTTCTTGAAGGCGTTCCACAAGACGACATAACCGACCATGGCTTTGTCGACCGGAAAATTGCTTTCAAACATGCATCGATCCGGCCCTAAGGCCTGGATGCAGGTTTCGACGTAAGGACGCCAGGCACGCACCAATTCGTCGGAGGATGGCGGCCTCGGTCCGCGATCGAACTCGAAGCCGGCATAGCGCATTGCGAGACCACCCAGCTTCACGAAGACGTTCGGTACGGCCGCCAGTTCCGCGACCTTTGCGGCCCAGCCCGGAAACAACTCGTCACGCCGGCCGTGATACGGCCCTACCCCAAGCAAACCCGCCGTGTGGTTTATGACGAAGCGCACCGATGGAAATGCGCGCGCCAGGGCCGCGGCCTCTCCCATCTGATGATAGAACGACCAGATGTCGACGGAGAGACCCAACCTTCCCACGCAGGCGATCGCGTCACGAGTTTCGGACTTTGCCATCAGCCCGGCCGGCGTCGCCAGGATGTTGACATCAGGTGAAGCATCCCACGCGGTTCGGCCACGCACGCCCTTCAACCGGCCGCCCGAGACAGCCAGTTGGGCCTCCAGCACCGGCTCGACCCGATGGCCGAGCGCGTAGTCGATCGAGCCCACGATCGCCGCGCAGGCACGTGTTCGCCCATGGCGTCTTTCTTCACATTGGATTGCGATACCGGTCACGAATTCGACTTCGCCGACGCGACGAAACGCTTCCGGCCCGGACGTCCTGTACATCGCACCGCATTCGACGAACACCGTCGCTGCGACGGCGTGGCCCGTTTCCGTGTCGGTGAGCAATTCGTTCAGGAGGTAGCGCCTCTCCGGTGGGTCCCACAGATGGTGATGTGCGTCGATGACAGGAAGATCAGGCTCGACAACCGCCTCGCTGCCGAGGGCCAACCACTCCGGCCGGGCAGCATGATGCGCCGCCTGCACCACCGGGTCCGACCGTTCGTTGCGGTGACCCGTATCCGAGCTCGTCATGGAACGCGCTGTCCGGCACCTGGGCCCGGTACATCGTCGAAGGCGCCGTCGATGATCACGCCGTTGCGCTCGGCCACGGCGCGGTGCACCGAATCCATGCCGAGCACCGGCGCATCGGACGCCAGTTCCTCCAGGCGCCGGCTGATGGTTTCGGGCGAAAATTCCGGATGGCCGGCAGCACCTATGGCTCGGGCGACTTCACCGACCCAATGGCGCGGAACGACGACCAGCCCCTCGGCATCGCCGATGACGACGTCTCCGGGGCACACCACCGCACCGCCGCAGGCGACCGGCACATTGACCTCGCCGAACCCGGATGCGGTGCTGCCGGATCGGGGCGTGAAGCCGCGCGCCATGACAGGCAGGCCGAGCTGGCGAAACTCACCGACATCGCGGACCACGCCGTCGACGATCAGTCCGGCAACACCACGCTTGACCATATGCATGGCGATGACGCCGCCGAGCACGGCACGGGAAGTCTCGCCATGTGCATTGGCGACAATGACATCGCCAGGCTTGGCAACCGAAATGGCGGCGCGCAGCAACAGCCCGTCGCCCGGTGTCAGATCGACGGTGATCGCCGATCCGAAGATGCGGCCCATCGGAGCGTACAGGGCATGGATGCCGCCATCGACAACGCCCCTGCCGCGCGCGACATCGGACACGTCGCTGCTGGACGCGCCGGAGAGGGCCGCCAACTCGGCCTGTGATGCCCGATGGATCTGCTCGTAGATACGCAGGCCCAATACGCAGCCCCCATGTAACGTCGAATTCACATGCGCCATATCTTGATCCCTTAACGGAGGACGCGGCCGCCAGCCGGGCAAGCAGGTGCGATCAAGGCTGGTGTCCGGTCAGCTTTTCTACGGCAGAAATGACGGCCAGCGCTACATCGCATCGTCGAAGTCGGAAGAGCCGACAACCACTCACGTTTGCCTCATGTCGAGCAGCCGGCGCACCTTGTCCTTGCCCAGTCGCGTGAATTCCGCCAGAGCGCCCGGATCGACGATCTCCACGTCCACCTTTACCCCGAGGTCCTTGTAGAGCGCCTGGCGCATCGCGGCTTCGAGCAGCGCCGTATCAACATCCCGCGATTTTCTTTCGATCCGGACAACCATTTCCTCACGGCGTGCGATCCCTTCGCCCACATAGTGAACCACGCAAATATACTCGCCTGTCGTACGATCGTCCTTGGTGACCGCATTCTGGCATGCCAGCGGATAGACATTGGTGCCGCGCAGCTTGACCATCTCGTCGGCCCGTCCAAGGAACGTCGACAGCTTGCGCGAGATGATGCCGGACTCCGACTCCTCGCGATCGCTCATGATCATGAGGTCTCGCAGATCATATCTGATGATGGGCGGAACCGACCGATGAAGGCTGGTCGCGACCAGGTTGCCGCGTTGTCCGTAGGGCAAGGGCAAGCCCGTATCGGTATCGACGATCTGCACGTAGCATGTGTCTTCGTTGATGTGCTTGCCTTTGCGTTCACGTCCTTCGAACGCGATCAGGCCGATCTCGTGGGTTCCGTAATTGTCGTAGACCGGACAGCCCCATGCAGCCTCCAGCTTCGCGCGGAAATGCCCGTCGACGTCGGGGCCGAGAAAGGAGAACATGAAGCGCGTCTTCAATTGATGGAGATCGAATCCATTCTCTTCGGCCACCTGAGCGAGCCGCCCGATATATTCGCCTCGCGCAAACCACCAGTCGATGCCCCACTCGCGCGCATATTCCAGCTTGCGCATGCTTGGCGTCACGACGCCGCTGCCGGTCGTCACCGGCACACACCCCATCCAATTGAAAAGCGCATTGAAGGCGTTCCAGCCTGCATTGGCCAAGGAGTTCGTATAGGTCAGCTGCACGACGTCGCCCGGACGCGCGCCCTGCTCGAAGAAGGCCCGCGCCATCTGGACGCCCTGGACTTCCCATGCGACCGGATCGAACAAGGTGGGACGCGGCATTCCGGTGGTGCCGCCGCTGGTCTGGATCTTCAGCGGTATCGTGCCGAAGGCCGAGCGGTCGAAACGGTAGTGATCGCCAAAGGGGGGCGACGATTGAAGAGCCTCCTTCAGATCGTCGCTGTTGAAGATCGGAATGCGGTCTATGTGTTCCAGCCGCGTGACATCTGCCTTGTCCAGGCCCGCCGCGCTCCAGCGCCTCTTATAGAACGGGACGTCCCAGGCTTCGGCCACGCGATCGAGGAAACGACGCTCCTGCAACGCATGCATCGCGTCTGCGGACAGGCGGCCGACCGTCGTGTGGAAGTGCGGCGGCGGCGGGTAATCCGCGATGAATTTGTCCCAGTCCAGCGACTTGCAATAATAAGGGATGCTGAGGGTCATCGATCTTCCAGTTGATATCGGCGGGCGACCAACGCCCTCCTCGAGAGACTTCTTCTCAGTGACGTCCGAAAGGACCACGGCTGAAACGACGGTGCGACGTCAGCCGCGTGATGAAGCGCGACCGATCCAGACCTGCACCAGAATAACCACGCACAGCAGCGCTACGACGAGCAGCATCGACAGCGCCGCTGCGCCGGGAAGGTCGGGCACGTCCCAAAGCGTCCACATCACCGTCGAGATAACCATGTTGCGATTGGTCATGAGCAGCAGCGGGATGGTGAGATCGCGGGCGCTGTGGGCAAGGACCCAAACCCATCCGTTCAGGACCTGCGGCCAGACGAGAGGGATAACGATCCGTAGCAGCGTCGTCCACCAGCCGGCCCCGCTTACCATCGCCGCATCGGACAGTTCCCTGTGCAACTGGACGAATGCGCTCGACATGGTTCGCGTCGCGAAGGCCAGGTAGATCGTGATGTGCCCGATGACGAGGATGGCCACCGATCCATAAAGAGGTGTCCGCAAGTAAAGGAGAAGTATGGCCATCGCCATGACGATTGGCGGGATGGCCATTGGCGAGAACGAGAGCATGTCGAGGGCGCGCGACGTCCAGCCGGTTCCGCGGGCGGAGAGCCACGCAACGACACAAGCGAGCGCCATCGTGGCCAGGCTGCTGGCCAGCACGAGCACCACCGTGTTGACGATCGCCTCCCGCACGGCCGACCTGCCGATAACCTGCGTGTAGGTCGACAGAGAAAAGCGGGACAACGCGGCAATGGAGGGGGGCTCGTAGAAACTCAGAAAGCTCGTCCAGGCCAGGATCAGCAAGGGCATGATCATGACGAACATCAGCAGGAACGCACTCGCCGCCGCCGGCCATCTCCATCGGCCGAGCCGCGCCATTCGAGGTCTGAACGCCTTGCCGGTCACCACCTTGTATCTCTCGCCTGCCCCCACGACCCTGAAATAGAGCAGCATCAGGGCCAGTGCGATCGCCAGCAGGAGAATGCCGAAGGCGGCGGACAGTCCGTAATTGGGCACGCCGACATCAGGTGAAGAGAGCAAATAGATGCGCGTGCTCAGCACCGGGATCCGAGCTGTAAGCCCGACGATGAGAGGAAGCTCGAATGTTTGCACCACGGCGATGAAAACATAGATCGCGACCGACAACAGGCCCGGCAACAGCAAGGGGATGATGATGCGGCGCGTGACGGACATCCGTGTGCCGCCATGCACATAGCCGGCGCTCTCCAACTGGCTGTCCATGTTGCGGAACAGCCCGCCGATCATGACGAAGGCCGTCGGCGTCACGCTGACGCCGGTTATGAAAATCAGTGCCCACATCGAATAGATGGTGAGCGGTCCAGGCTGACCGGCAATTTGGGCCCAGATACCGTTGAGCACGCCGCTGCCCGGGTTCAGGAGCAGTATCCAGCCAAACCCCAGGATGATCGGCGGCACAGCCATCCATGTGAACATCGCCACGCGGATCGCGATGCGTCCGGGCATGTCGGTGCGTTCCACGAGCCAGGCCAGCCAGACGGCGAAGAGGAGGCCGAGCACGATGCTGCCGAATGCGTAGATTGCGGTATTGAGCAGCAGCGAGGGTACTTCCGGATCGCTGAGGATCCGGACGAAATTCTGGCCGGTGAAGGTCCAGCTGTCGAACGGAAAACTGTCCGGCGGAAGAAATGCGGTGCGCAGCAGGATCAACAGGGGCCCGATGATCAAGGCGGCCAGTCCGACGAGCGCTAGTGCCTGAGGCAGCGCAGACGGGCCCGTTCGAACGGCCCGCCGCCTGCCGATGCCGTGTTCGCGCAACGCGGTCATACCCGATCCCGCGCCACAACGACGCAGCGTTCATGAGGAACGCTCAAGCTGATCTTGCTGCCGACGGATGTCGTGTCGTAAGGGCCCGCCACGATCCGCAGGACAACTCCGGCGACAGCCACATCGAGCTCGACATGGTCGCCGAGGAAGCTGCGCGAAACCACGTCCCCTTCGAATCGGTTCTCGGCGCCGGCACCGCCCGCGACGAATGCCTGCGGTCGTATGATGCAGAGCGCCTCGTCGCCGATGGAAAGCTCGGGATTCGCAACGGCCACCAGCTCGCCCGTGGCGGCTGCCAACCGCTGAAGGGTCCTGCCGTTGCTGGTTTCGGTGCCGGTGACTTTCACCTCGACCGTATTGCTGCGCCCGATGAAGTTCGCGACAAACGCATTGCGCGGGGAGAAATAGACCTGTTCGGGCCGTCCGATCTGCATGATTCGGCCCTGATCGATGATCGCGATGCGGTCGGCCATGCCCATGGCCTCCACCTGATCATGGGTGACGAAGATCGTCGTGATGCCGAGCTCCTTCACCATTGCCCGCAGCTCCTCGCGCATCGCGTCGCGCAGCCGCGCGTCGAGATTGCTGAGCGGTTCGTCCAGAAGCAGCAATCGAGGTTCGTGCACGATTGCGCGCGCGATCGCGACACGTTGCTGCTGTCCCCCGCTCAGATGAGGCGCCGGCCGGTCCGCAAATGCACCGAGCTTCACCCGTTCGAGCGCCCCCATCACCCGCCGCTTCAACTCCTCCCCCGAGGAGCGCTTGCGCCCATGCCTCAAGGGGAAAGCGACATTGTCGAAGACCGTCATGTGCGGCCAGATGGCATAGGACTGAAAGACCATGCCGAGATGACGCCGGGCGGCCGGCACGAAGTGGCCGGCCGTGGCATCGAACACGGTCCTGTCCCCGATGACGATGCCTCCGCCGGTAGGCGTCTCCAGACCGGCGATCGACTGCAGGATGGTCGTCTTGCCGCAACCGCTGGGGCCGAGCAGCGCAAAGAACTCTCCCTGCTCGACCTCGAGATCGACGCCCCGCAGCGCATGGACGGGTTGTGCCCCGCCCCGCGCCGGATAGACCTTCGTCAGGTTCTTGATCGACAGCATGGTCTCAGCGCCAGCGGCTGTCTTTGCCGGCCTGCGCGACTGCCAGCGCGCCGGTCAATTGCCGGCACCCGTCAGCAGCTTCGTCAGTTCGTCGCGGAGCTTTTCCTGCGCCTTGATCTCGCGCATCGAGGTGGGCATCGCGATCTTGGCGCCCGCTTTCGCCTGCGCATCGGCGACGAGCTTCGCGATCTCCGAGCCTTCATTGCTGAGGCGCGGTATGGCTTCGAACTGCTCCGCGACCTTGTAGCCTTCGCTGGCAAGCCAGGCGGTAAAGAGCTTCGCGGCATTCGGATGCGGCGCATTCTCCGGCACGTAGATGTAACCCTGATAGACCATGACGTAGTCGTCGAAGAGCTTGAAGCCGACCGGCTGCCCCTTCTTCTCCGCGGCCACGGCGGCATGATAGGTGATGATGCCGAGCGGCGCCTGGCCCACGGACAATGCCTGCATCACGACCGGGCTGCCCCGCTGCAGGATCGGCTTGTTCTCGACCAGCTTCTTCGCATAGTCGAGCATGGCATCCTGGCCGATGACATAGGCGATCGTCGGCAAGGGATTGAGGAAGAAGGCGTTGAGCGCGAGCTTTCCATTCCACTCGGGATCCGCCAGCTGCATCGTCGTTGTCGGCACCTCGTCAGGCTTGATAAGGTTCGTGTTCCAACCGACTCCATAGACGGCATCGAGGAGATTGAACGTCGTGCCGCGCAGGTCCGGGATGACTTCGTCGACTGCCTTTGCGAGCTCGGGCAGCTCCTTGCCGAACACCTCGACCCAGGGATAGGGCTTCAGAAGGTCACGGCTCCGCAGCGCTTCCACGTCTTCCGCGCTTCCAAGGCCGACGAGATCTACCGAGCCGGCCCCGCCGCTCGCCTCCGCGATGATGCGGGCGTTCGTCTGCGGCGCTCCCTGCGGCGTCCATTCGAGCTTCACCGAGAGGCCAAACCGTTCGTTGAAGGCCTTCTCGAGCGCCGCATGCGTTTCCGGGGCGCTGGGATTGGTGATCCGGACGATGACGCTGCCTTCCTCCCGAGCCTTGTCGAGTACAGCCTGAAAATCGTCCGCGGCCCATGCGCCGACGGGCGCCAGGGCAAGAATGCATGCAGCAAGAATTCTGTTCATCACTGATCCTCCGAGACCGGCCAAAATGGTTCGTCTCGCTGCGCGCGCATCGTCCGAACGGACAAGTCGAGCGCCGGATAAACCATTTCAGTTGAGATGTCGCGCGCGGCCGGCAACGACGCGCAGCAGGCGCTCGACCCCATTCTTTACAAAGGTCGCTTCACCAGGCCGACGATCCACCATCGACGGGCATGACGATACCGGTCACTTTTTTCGCTTCGTCGCTTGCCAGAAAAAGCGCGGCGTTCGCTACGTCGATCGGAGCGGCAGGACCGAGGAGTTGCTTGCGGGCAAGCGGGTATGCGCTGACGTCGCCACCTGATGCTGCCATCACACGCTCGGTCATCGTCACGCCGGGCGCCAGCGCATTGACCCGGATCGGTATCTCTGCATGCTGGACGGCCAGCGTCCTCGTCAGAGCCGATACCGCTCCTTTGGCCGCGGTGTAGAAATCGATGTTCGGAACGCCGATCAACGTCACTATGGAAGTCATGTTGACGATGGCGCCGCCGCCTGATGCCTTCATGGCGGGTATCGCCTGCCGGCAAGCCAGGATCGTGCCCAGGAGATCCAGCTGGAGCACGCGCCACAACTCGTCGATGGGGGCCGAGACGACGCTGCCGTCGCGGCCGGACGAGCCGCCCGCATTGTTATGGAGGATGTCGATCCTGCCGAAGTGGTCGAGGCCGCAAGCGAACGCGTCGCGCACACTGCTTTCGGACGTCACGTCGGTCGGCACGAAGATCGCTTCCCCGCCGGCGTCCTCGATCATCTTCACCGTCGACGCGCCAGCTTCGGAAATGTCCAGGGCGACTATCTTCGCGCCTTCGCCTGCGAAAAGCTGCGCGGTCGCACGACCGATACCCGATGCGGCGCCTGTGATGAAGGCGGTCTTGCCGGCAAGTCTATTCATCTGCGGCAACTCCGTGCGGCATGGAAGCCGCGTTGCGGCCTGCCAGACGTCCAAAGATCAGAGCCATGCCGACAAACGTGCCTGACATGTAACCCGCGCCGTGAAAGCCGCCGGTAACCTCACCGGCGGCATAAAGGCCCTCGATCGGCTCCCCGAAGACGTCGCGCACGCGCATTGCGTTGTCGATGCTCAGTCCCCCGTTGAAATGGGTCGTGCCTGGACGGCAGACGGCCGCGTAGAACGGCGCGCTGCCGAGTTGCCTTAGAGTGCCTGACGTGCCCACGAGATTGGTTCGGCCAAACCGATTGTCGATTCCCGACGACGCCACATCGTTGTTGTATTCTGCGACCGCGTCGACGAGCGCATCGGCCGCGAAGCCGAAGTCGCGCGACAGGATGTCGGCCAACTCCGGCACGGAGCCGGCCTCGATCTCGCGATAGCCGGTCAGGACCTTCCCCATCATGGTGTCGGCATAGGCCGTGCGCATCGGCGCGTCGTAGATCTGTGCAAAGGTCGCCTTCGGCTGGCGCAGCGCGGACCAGCACAGGTCGATATAAAGATCCGATTCCCGCGTGAAGCGATGGCCGGCGAGATTGACGGCGATCGCGCCGGCATAGACGGCCATGACGCCCTTGCCGGTCTCCTCGTCTATCGGCGCTGTCGGCGCAATGCCGGCCATCATGTAGGCGATGCCGGCACCCATCGACATGCCCAGGAGGAGACCGTCGCCGCGCGATCCCTCCCCAGTCATCGGCAGGATCATTTCGGAGCCTGGCCGCCCGAAATTCCTGATCAGATCGACGTTCCGGGTGAAGCCCCCGGTCGTTATCACGACGCCGCGACGAGCATGGAGCTTGGATCGATGGCCCTCTTTTTCGATCTCGACGCCGGTGACGCGCTGCTCGCGCTGCATGAGCCGAACCGCCCGCGCCGAGGTCAGCAGCGTGACGCCTCGCTTCATGAGGGCCGATTTCAGGCAGGCGACGATTTCGGCGCCACCACCCATCGACTCGCCGCTGAGTTCATGCGCCCATGGCTTGCTCATATGGGCGAACTGGAAGGTGCGGACGAACTTGACGCCGAGCTCGTCGAGACGCCGCCATGTGCCTGGCGCCTCATCGACATAAAGGCGTGAAAGGTCTTCCTGGCAGTCGTCTTGGTGAGAGTGCAGAAGATCCTCGAGCAGTTCTTCGCGCGAGCCTAGCTGAAGTTCGGTCTCGCAGAGCGTGACATAAGCACCCGAAAGCCGCGTACTGCCACCGACCTCGTCTTCCGACTCGACGATGCAAACACTGGCGCCGGCGTCGGCGACCTCTACGGCCGCCATCAGACCGGCCGCGCCCGCACCCACCACGATGACGTCGAAATCCTGATCCTCGGCCATGCTGGTCCTCCCGCGCGAAAGACTTGCGAATCGTCGCGGGGCCGACATCGTCCGAAGAGCCTAGGTCGACCGACGTGGAACCGATCAAGCAGAGCCCCGCGAACGCTTCACTGGCCCCACAGCCGGAGTGGGAACCTGTGAGAGCAACTCGAACGGAAGAATAGCTCCGGCATAACTCGCAATAGGGAGCTTCCTTGCCTTCTGGTCGTCGCTCGGCCTCGTTATCGAAGCGCCTGCAGTACCAGGATCGCGAGCCTTACATGAGGCGGGAAACCTCGGGCATGAAGCGATCGCCGTCGCCGCGTTCGACGAGCCCCTCCAACGTCCGCGAGACGCCCTCTGCCACGAGTTCGGCAGCGCCGAGATCGCTCGCCATCTGACGGTAATAGCTGAGGTCCTTCGCAGCGTTGTTGATCGAGAACCGAAGCTGCGCGGTTTCGCCGTCGAGAACGAAGGGACGCAGCCGTTCGAGCGCTACACCGCCGCCGCCGCCCTTGGCGAGACATTCGACCAGCGCATCCATCGATACGCCGCCCTTGGAAGCGCAAGCCACCGCTTCGGCGATCAACGTCACTGAGCCCAGCGATACAAAATTATGCAACAGCTTCAGCTGGTGGCCAGTGCCCACACCACCGGCGCGGAAGATGTTCTCGCCGAAGGCCGCGAGCAACGGCGCCAGCCTCTCGACGATCTCCGGTTCGCCGCCGACGAGCAGATTGAGCCGGCCTTCCTCGGCTTCCTTCGGGGTGCGGGTCATAGCGGCATCGA
>VFQN01003641.1_pt1 | contig 21655 bp, 26 predicted proteins | sample 3512371 | NCBI WGS metagenome assembly VFQN01 (sample SAMN10412370, study PRJNA504923) | tailings metagenome | isolation source: Replicate 2 from Balatoc abandoned mine | place: Philippines: Itogon, Benguet | collected 2017-08-28
ACGGCCAATGGGATGTCGCCGAGGTTCACCCACGCATACAACGTGGTCGAGGCATTTGCTGCGATCCACATCCACCAGGTCGCAAGCGAGATTGCCTTTGCGCCGTCCCGATCGGAGGCTATTCGAGTGATCTGGGGAATGTAGGAGAGGACGCGCAAAGCATTGCTTGCGCTGTACGCCACAAAAATGGCGGGTGCAGCATCGAGCATGGATGGCCCCCGACACTAGTCCTTGCGCTGCAGCCCAAGCGCCACGACCATCTCGCTATCGAGCGCTGCGATTTCGGACAGATGCCGCCGATAGTCGGGTCCTGAGCGATAGTTGGGCACCAGCTCACGATTAGACCACGCGTCTCGGACAGCCGAATCCTCGCTCGCGGCCATGAATGCGTCGTGCAACGTGGACACGACCTTCGCATCCATTCCTTTCGGGCCGACGATTCCAAATGTCGCTGCGCCGAGGCCGGATGGGTAGCCGAGCTCGTCGAACGTCGGTGCGTCCGGCCAGCTCGGGCGCCGCGAAGCCGACATCACTCCCAGGACTCTCAGTTCACCCGCCAGCACATGCGGTTTCCACTCCGAAGCCGAGATGTAGATCGCTACGTGTTTACCTAGCACTGCAGGAACGCCCTCCAGGGCGCCACGGAAAGGCACGTGCGTGAGCTTGATACCCGCTTTGCGCGCCATCTGCTCCATCCCAAAATGAGCACCCGACCCGGTCCCAGGCGTGCCGTAAGTCAGCTTGCCCGGGTTGTCCTTGGCGTAGGCGACAACATCGGCGATGGATTTGAAGGGCTGGTCGACGTGTGTTACGACGCCCACGGCGACTTCACATAGCTGGATGATGTGCGTGAAATCAGCGAAGGGATCGAACGCGACTTTCTGTATCAAGGGAATGCGCACGATCGTGCTGACGACGATCGACAGAGTGTGGCCGTCCGGCTTTGCATTGACCGCCATGGTAGCTGGACCGAGCGTCATCGTGCCGCCGGGCTTGTGTTCGAGAACGAGGGGCTGACCCAGCGCCTTCGTGATCGAGTTGGCCATCGGCCGGGCAAAGAAATCAAACGCGCCTCCGGGTAACCCTGGCAATATGAGCGTGATCGGCTTGGTCGGAAACGTGACTTCCGCAAAAGATCGACTAGCATTGCCGAGCAGGGACACTCCCGCCAGTCCGGCAAGAACGTGTCGACGCGTTGGCGTACGCGCAGCAAGGCTCACATCGCGGAGCATGGCAATAATCCCATTCGCTTTGAGTGAAATTGCGGCAGCTATCCGGCCGCCGACTTCGGAGGGCGGCGACCGCCTCCGGGACGGTCGTGTTGTGGATTGGCTTCGATCACCCGCACCATTAGATCGAGGAGGGTCTCGCGCTCTATTTCCGACAGACAGGCCAGCGCCTTGCGTTGCGCGGCCAAAACTCTAGGACGCATTCTGCTGATGAACGCAGCGCCGCCCTCTGTAGTCTCGACGTGCTTTACACGCCTGTCGGTCAGCGAGCCTACACGACGCACGAGGCCCTTGCCTTCTAGGGCGTCGATGGCTTGACCGACGGATGTCGCATCGAACGCCAGCAAGGTGGCAAGACTTTTTTGTTCAAGCCCCGGAACCTTTGAGATTGCGACCAACAATCCCATTTCGTTGCGTCCGAGATGTTCCGAGGTCACCTCAGAAGTTGCGCTCATCAAAACCTGTGAGAACCGACGCCCGAGCTGAACTGGAACTCGTTGAAATGGCAAGACCGTACCGGGTGCGATGGCCAAGTCAGGTTTGATATCCGAGTGGGTCAGCTTGCTCATAGGTTTCGCCTTCGCCAAGATTTCTAATGATAAATATATTTATCAATTGGGCCTGTCAATAAGAATTCTTTCTATCGTGCTCTACCCCTTCATCAGGTCGGCCCGGGCGCCCCGGAAGTCAAAAAGATCCCCGGCGAATGGGTCGCGCCCAAGCGTCTCCTGCACCTGCAGCGCGAGCCGTCCATGGCACGCCGCATATCGGTGCGCCCGACCGAGAGCCATACGCGCACGCCCGACGGCATCGGAATCATCGCTTCCTCAGTACGTCGAGCACGCGCTTCAAAGCACGGCCGTCGAAGCTCGAACCCACACGCACACGGCAGTCGCCTCCGACCTCGATCGATCGTGTCGGAATGCGCCTGCTGCGCCGGCGCCGCCTTGTCCTCAGGCTCGGGCGTGATCGTCACAGGTACGAGCCCGCTCGACGAGGTTGACGATGCTGTCGAACCCGACTCATCTGCGAGCCGCTGCCAGCGGAATACCTGTTGGCGTTGACGTCGTACTGGCGCGCCACGATCGAGACCGACGACCCAGCCAGGTACGTCGCCGCCACGATCTCGCGCTTCAGCTACTTCGGCCAGCGCTTGTTCCGACGTCGCTTCGCGTCGTTTGTGTCCACATCCGGCATTGTGGGCACTTCTCACTCGCGTGATCCAAGACCAGCGTTGAAGACTCGATCAGGCGCCAGCCCGCGACAAGGCGGTGCTCACCGGAGGAAGACGTTGCTCCGAAGTGGCGGATTCTACCTTTGAGGCGCAGTGACCCATGTCAACGCGTACATTCAAGATTACGGATGGACCGGATAAACCCACCCTGCAGCGGGTCCTGACCATGCCCGACAAGACCACTGCCCACTCCCACATTGACGGCAAGGGGGACGCTTCGGTGTCGCGGATGGGCGAGCAGCCAGATGGCTTCAGCTTTGAGCTCGAAGGACGGCACTTCAGGCGTGATGAAAGGCGCCAAATACCGCGCGATGTATCACATCGACGGCCCACGGATCGATGGTCATAGTGACGACACGTCTCGGAATTGCCGCTACTACTGCAATTCCGGTTCCATTAAACGCTGCTTCAGTTGGCCGGCCTATTGTAGGCGCAAAAAGCCCCGTGACGACCACAGATGGATTGGTTACGGGGCTTCTTCTGGAGCCGCGGAGATGCTCGGGAGATGTTTTACCGCCGCTCTTTGCACACGACCGCGACCTGCTTGGTAGCTTCTTCGCGGGTCACGTACGCTTTATCACCGACCACAACAACAGTCTTCTCGGTCGGCCGCTTCTCTACGACCTTGCACTTCTTGTCCGGACCACGAACGATGAAGTATTCAGCTGCAGATGCGGCGGTGACGCTGCCGAGCAGAATGGTAGCTGTCAAAAGATGCTTAATCATGAGACGCTCCATTTGATGCAGAGTGGGACGAAGAACCCATCTGATCGATGATTGGTTCCGCGTAGGGAAACTGTCTCGTGATATGGCCTGGCCGAGAGGAGAGCGTGACGCCGTTCGCTTGTGGGCTTGCAGGCGCCATCCGTCCCATCTATTTCGTGTCTCCAGTCAGGACCGATCGGAGGCGCGCGGCGCACGCGCATGGCGCGATCGGGCGGGAGAAGACCACAGCGTCAGCGCTTGCGGTCGCTCTTGTCGCCCTGACCCTTCTTTGCGACCGTCGTCGCCTTAACGCGCTGGTCGGCTGCCAGAGAGCGGCCGACGTCGTCACTGTCCGAAATGCGCCCTTTGTCATCTCGGCGACTGAAGCGTTTGTCGCCCATTGGAGCTATCAGTTCCCGTTTGACCGCCATATGCTCCTCGACTTGCCCGCTATTCAGTCATTCGGCCGTTTCGTCCAAGCCTATGCCGGCGGGGACAACGTGCCAGGTTGAAAGATTGTCTGGATTTGCGACCACTCAGCTGGACTTCGACCCTATCGTCGAACTCGTAGAAGTATCGATGGATCGATTCCTCTATCGCATCACGCAATGATACCAGATCGAAGGCGGCTCCGTACATGCTGGGAACATCGGCACTGGTCGCGATGTACAGCCCGCCGAACTCGATTGCGCTCGTGCGTACCACGTGAACCATCTCAACGCTCTTGTACATGCAGTGATATCGTGAAACTCGGCAATTCGTACCGTTATCAGCACGAAAAAAAACCGGCACGCGGGCCTGGGGGGTCGAGCGTGCCGGTTCTCGTGATCGGCAAGGGACTGGCAGATGCCGATCGGAGCCGAGTCTGGAGTAAATACACTCACGTGCGAATATGGTTCCGATCGCCGGAATTACTAGCGATCGAGTAGCCGAGCGCGTCGCCATCGGTATCGATCACGTTGCCTGATCCGCGATGAATGTGTGCGATGGTGTCCGATCAGGAACGAGCAGCGTTCACCATGGCGTCGGCCCCTCCTGGCGTCTCCTGAACCAGGCAGAACTCCTGGGGGTGCGGAGAAGCCAATCGCACGATCCTTCCCCAAGCGTGGTCGGCCGAGTTAAGTCGAATAATCGCGGCTCCCCGGAAACAAACCGAATGACGGAGCGTTGTTTCATCAGGCAACCATTACCGGGAAGTTAGTCATGGCAAGTCAGAATCCGCAAGTGGGCACCGCATCTGCGCGTAAGCCCGAATCGTCCGGCTCCAAATTCAAGGATGAGGACAAGCGGCTGGTCGATAAGGCCTCAGACACGGTCCGCAGCGCGGCCGACCACGCCACTGAGCTTGCCGAGCGCGCGATGGAGCAAGGTCGCGAGGTGACGGCCCTCGCGCAAAAGGCGCCCGGGGCCATGCGGGAGGCCGTGGATACGTCATTGAAGCAGCAGCCCATGGCCACGCTCGCAATAGCGGGTGCCTTGGGCTTTCTCCTTGGCGCCCTTTGGAAATCTTAAGTTGAAAGGCTGGATCCGGTGTTCGGACGAGTCATAAGCTATGCTACATCGGGCGTTACGAACCTCATCGGGAAATACGCGATTAGAGCGTCCGTCGCGATCCCCTTCCTGCTTGCGTTGGCCTTCGGCCTCGCAGGGCTGACCGTCGTCCTTATCGACGCCTTCGGATATCGAGACGCCTACTTCCTTTTAGCAGGCGGGTTCGTGTCGTTAGGTCTCGTGGGCGTGGTCGCGGTCTGGGTGAAAGAGCGTCACGACGAACAGGTGAGTCCGTCGCTCGCCGATGTAGCTGCTCCCCTTGCGGCGGCGGCCGTAGAGACCGGCAAGCAGCTTCCGAAGGCCGTTGCGGGAGGTGCGTCCGAAGCGGCGACAAGCTTTCGTGGCCTCGCCGACCTTGCCGCACGCAACTGGCCGTTCGTCCTGGCCGCATCCCTTGCGATCATCCTGCTCGGCGGAGCCCAGGAGAACAAGTATGCGTTCCGCCATCGATCGCGGTTCTGAGTCCAAAGGGGCTACGGGGCTCTGGTCCATCCTCAAGCTGGCTGCCAGCGACTGGCTTCGGCATCGCAGCCCCAGACTTGGTGCGGCGCTTGCCTACTACTCGGTGTTTTCGTTGGGCCCGTTGCTCCTCATTGTGACTGCCATTGCCGGCCTTATCTGGGGTGGGGAGGGCGCGCGGAGCTCGATTGTGAGCCAGTTTCGCGCGCTCGTGGGTGAAAGCGGGGGGCAGGCAATTGAAGCGATGCTGCAAGGCGCTTCGTCGTCGGTCGCCGGTGGATGGTCGGCTGTAATCGGCGTGAGCCTGCTCTTGGTGGCGGCCGTCGGCGTTGTCGTCCAGCTGAAGGACGCGCTTAATACCATCTTCGAAGTCTCCGAGCCCAACAATCCGGGCGCCGCCTGGTACGTGAAAATATATGGAGGTGCATTCGCCGGCATTCTCGTGTTGGGCTTTCTGCTTGCCCTCTCTCTCGTCTTGAGCGCCCTGCTCGCAGCATTCTCAGATCGGCTGACCGGCTCCAGAACGGCGTCCCTCCTCCTCTCACTCATAAACTTCGCCGTGTCGCTGGGGATGCTGACGCTCCTCTTCTCCATGCTGTTCAAGTGGCTGCCGGATAAGCAGTTGGAATGGCGAGACGTATGGCTCGGGGGCTTGATCACAGCCTTGATGTTCAACGTCGGGAAGTCCGCCATCGCTTGGTACATCGGGACGCAAGGATTCGAATCGACCTACGGCGCCGCCGCGTCGGTCGTGGTCTTGCTCATCTGGGTCTACTACGCGTCGCAGATCCTCCTTTTCGGCGCGGAGATCACTCACGCGCACGCCACACATCGGCAAGCAGCGAGGGCCCTGTGAAGGCGTAAGAAGTCACCAAGAAGCGCGTGAAATGGAAGGCTTCGTCGACGATATCGATGGCGACCGCAGATAACTGGTACTGACGATCGACGGCCGAGAAAGTGAAATCACCGATGGTGATGGCATCCTTGTTCCCGCCGGCGCTCGGCACAATAGCAAGAACGTGGGGGAAAGACCGCTAAAGCTTTATACGCTTTATGCCCCGCCCCATCATCGGAACGGTGCGGTTGGGCAGATGCCCAGAAAACTCACGAAGGGTTTGACGGGTACGACGACCGAGTGACGTGTGCACCACCGCATTGTCGTCTTACCGATACTCGAGCCCCTCGCGTGGTGCGGAGGTAGACGCATGCATGACGGGAGGCACTTCCGATCACCGGCTCCGCCCTTTCCCGCCACGCTTCACCAGGTGGTCCCTCACGAAACGCCAGAATTGTTCGGCAGCGGGGGGAAGTGCTGCATCCCGCACGCGGAGCACGGAGACGGTGTTGCGAACGTCCCATCCGCGAAGTGGAATTCTGACGAGCCTGCCGCTGTCGAGGTCGCCAGAAACGACATTTCGGCTGATAGCGGCGATGCCATATCCTTTCTTCACGGCGTGTACGAGCGCCTCAATCGATGGCAATCCAAGACGACGCCGTGGCACGATGCTCGACCGTGCCAAACCGGTATCCGATGAGGCTCACGTGGCAGCACCCTTTTCCAGCGAGATCCAGGTCAGCCTTTCCAGATTGTCACGCGAGGGCTTTCGCGGCACGAGCCCCGGCTTGCCAACGATGACCACCTCATATTCCAGAAGTTACTCTGCTTCGATTTCGGGTGCTTCGACAGTGCCGGCGACGAAGCCCAGCTCTGCGCGATGGGAGCGGAGTTGCTCCACGGCATGCGGAGCCGTTCCGATCTGCATGGTGATGAGTACACCCGGATGCGCGTGCTGAAACTCGGCGACGATTTCGGGAAGCACATATCTGCCAGTCAGAGATGACGCCACGATAGCCACGGAGCCCGCGTCAACGTCGCGATATTGAGCAGCTCCGATACCGGCCTGCACCAGAAGCGCCTCAGCGCGAAGCACGTGTTTGGCAACGAACTCGCCGGCCCCGGTAAGCGTGCCGTCACGTCGCTTCCGATTGACCAGTGTCACTCCCAAGGCGGTCTCCAGTTCGGCAATATGCCTCGACACTGCAGGCTGGCTGACGCGTAGTTCATCCGCGGCACCGGAGAAGGACCGCTGCCACGCAAACGCCGCGAACGCACGTAGTCGAGCTTCGAGCTTCATAGCTTTTACTTATACACGATTGCCGATTATGTATTTCATACTTTCCGGGGCGTTGGCTGTCGTGACACTCATCAGTGCTCAGGCCCGATGCTCAATCGACGCCGCCCCTGCGATCGGAGAAGGCTATGCCTGCGTTTATCTGCTCAACATGCGGCACCCAGTACCCGCCGAGCGAAATGCCTCCAGCCGCTTGTCCCGTATGTCAGGACGAGCGCCAATACCTCCCGCCCGAGGGGCAGTCCTGGACGACACTCGAACGCCTCAAGATTTCGCACGCTAATGCGTTCCGCCAATACGAGCCCGGCCTTATCGGCATCGGCACGCAACCGAAGTTCGCTATCGGTCAGCGCGCGCTTCTGCTGTGTACGCCTGAGGGCAACATCCTGTGGGATTGCATCTCGCTGATCGACGACGCCACCGTGACGTTGATCAACGGGCTCGGCGGCTTGCGCGCCATCGCCATTTCACATCCGCACTTCTACACGACGCTCGTAGATTGGAGCCGGGCGTTCGGCAACGTGCCTGTCCACCTTCACGCTGACGATTCCGGCTGGGTAAGGCAGCCGGACGGCTGCATCAAATTCTGGGAGGGTGAGAGGTTCGAGCTGGCGAAGGGCATCACGCTGGTGCGCGCGGGCGGCCATTTTCCAGGTGGATCGATGTTGCACTGGGCGGCGGGAGCCCAAGGAAGAGGCGTGGTTTGCTCTGCGGACATGGCCATCGCCAATCTCGATCGCAAATCCTTTTCCTTTATGCGCAGCATTCCCAATTTCATCCCCCTTTCCGTCGCGACCGTGCGCAGCATCGGCGCCGCACTCGAGCCGCTCGCGTTCGACCGCGTCTATAGTCACCATTGGGAACGGGTCATCCAATCGGGCGCCAAGAAGATCCTGCGAACTTCGGTGGAACGCTACATTGCTGCAATCGATGGCGCGTATGACCGTGGGCACTGAGTCCGGTTGGGGCCAGAAGGAGACGAATGCATCTATCTGGTCGGTGCGCCGCAATGATCAGCGGTCATTGGCATTGCCGCAGTCGGCGATACAAATACGCCGCCGACCACGTCCGGTCTCGAGGGCATTGCGACCGGGCCAGTTGCCGGGCCTTCTCCATTTGTGATCTCTCTCCACACGACTTTCCGTAAAAAGCCGGCAAGGGAACGGTAGGCCCTTAGACACATCGGGCGTCCACGACCGGCATCGCCCGTTGGTCAGCGATACGTCTGGCGCTCGCGAGCACTTCTGCGCGCTCCGGCAATGTCAACCGGAGGAAACGATCGAGGACCGTGCCGCTGACCTCATAGATTCCGCAGTGCGAGCAATCGATGCGAATGCCATCAAGGTCACCAGGCGTCTTGTCTCGGGCGACAGCGCCACACGCGCAGCATTGCATGGGCTGTTCTCCTAACTGTCCAGCCACGCCAACCTGTCGCTGTCAGCGACCCTGAACCAAGCTTCAAGTTCAATAGTGTGTCCTATTCGCCTTCGCGTCTTGGGCCAGCGTTCTGAGAGGGTCTATCGGAATTACGCCTTGGGCCATTGATCTCAGCACACAACCTTGTATGCGAGGCATCGTGCAGGACTGCGTCTAGCCAATCTCGACCCTGCGTGCCTTGGCGGCCTCGGCGAGGGGTAAGGTCACCGTAAGGACACCGTCCTTCATCTCGGCAGTTATTGCGCCCTGATCGATCTTGTTCGACAGCGAGAAGGTGCGACGATAATGGCCCACGTTGTATTCCGTGTAGACGGGCTGCATGCCCTCGTACTTAGAGAAATCCACGCGGCCCTCGACGACCAGAATGCCGTCTTCGACGCTGACGTCGACATTGCTCCTATCGACACCAGGCATTTCGAGAACCACGCTGAGCGCGTGTTCGGCCTCGAAGATGTCGGCGCCAGGAATATACGTGCGCGCCGATACAGTCGGCTCCTGCTTCGCCTCCAGTGCTCGCTTTTGTTGAACCTGCAGCTCTTGCGGTGACATGGCTGACCTCCGGAAATGGCTGGGCCGGTCAATTTATGCGAATGGTGCGTGGTTTGTCGCTTTCAGCCCTCGGGATATGGAGGGCCAGCACGCCGTCTCGATACTCGGCTTTGATCCCGCCGGTGTCGATTTGCATGGGGACGGTGAGTGTGCGGTCGAACGAACCGCTCAGCCGTTCGCGTCGGTGGACGCTTGCGCCATCCGGATATGCGATCGCCTTCTTGCCTGAGATCCTGATCGTGTTGTCCTTCGCCTGAATCTCCAAATCCTCTTTGCTCACCCCCGGCACTTCGAGGATGGCAATCAGGCTGTCGCCTTGCTGGAATACGTTGATTGGCGGATACGCTCCGCTGCCGCCGGTGGCCCCGCGAAGCCAGTCACTGTCCAACCGTGCGTCCAAGGCCTTCTGCAGGTCGAACAATGCATCCAACGGATGATACATGGCTCACTCCTGTGAAATGATGTCAAAGCGGATTCTCACTTTTGCCTTCTGCACCAAATTTTGGTCGGGCACCTGGAGCATTCAAGCGTGTGTGCGAAAGAAATTATCTGAGCTCGGTAGCTCCTAATTGAGGGCCATAACCCAATTGGCGCCCTCTGGAAATTTTGGCGGCACCATGCCGTAACCCGCGAGCAATCTATCGATCCCATCGCCCGTCTCTGGATCGAGCGTGCGCTCGATGACCGCGACGCCCGGCACCTGCTGCGCGAGTTGCTGGGCGAGGCCACACGCCTCATGCTGTCTCATGCAAATCATAGCTTGCCGGGCGCCGACGCGGGACCCAACGCGCTCGAACGGCACCACGACGTAAGCGGTCTCCATGTGCTTCCCAATGCAAAAGTGGGAGCCGGCTACCGCCGGCCCCCAAGTTGTGGTTCTCAGTAGTCCATTCCGGCGGGCATTGCCGGGGCTGCTGTCGCCTTTTTCGGCTTCTCGGCTACCATCGCCTCGGTGGTGATCAACAAGCTCGCAACCGAGGCCGCATCCTGCAGCGCCGTGCGCACGACCTTGGTCGGGTCTATGATGCCTTTGCTGACCAAGTCTACGTAGGTGCCGGTTTGTGCGTCGTAGCCCCAATTATAGGAGCCGCTCTCGAGGATCTTCCCGACAATCACGGACCCATCCTCACCGGCGTTGTGCGCGATCTGACGCGCTGGCGCCTGTACGGCACGACGAATGATGTTGATGCCGATCTTTTGGTCCTCGTTCTCTACGTTGAGGCTTTCAAGCGACTTCAGTGCGCGCAGCAAAGCAACGCCGCCGCCCGGAACGATACCTTCCTCGACGGCCGCGCGCGTGGCGTGAAGCGCGTCATCGACACGGTCCTTGCGTTCCTTGACCTCTACTTCCGTGGCGCCCCCGACCTTGATGACAGCAACGCCGCCGGCAAGCTTAGCAAGTCGCTCCTGCAGCTTCTCGCGGTCGTAATCGGAGGTGGTCTCCTCAATCTGCGCTCGGATCTGTTTCACGCGCGCTTCAATATCGACCTTCTTGCCGGCGCCGCTGACAATTGTGGTGTTGTCCTTGTCGATGGTCACCTTTTTAGCGCGGCCGAGCATGCTAAGCGTGACCTTCTCCAGCTTGATGCCGAGATCCTCGCTGATGACACTGCCGCCGGTGAGTGTCGCAATATCCTCCAGCATCGCTTTGCGGCGATCACCGAAGCCTGGCGCCTTGACGGCGGCAACCTTAAGGCCACCCCGCAGCTTATTGACTACGAGCGTCGCCAACGCCTCGTTCTCAACCTCTTCGGCGATAATCAGCAGCGGCTTGCCAGTCTGCACAATCGCTTCCAGCAACGGTAGGATCGGCTGCAACCCCGAGAGCTTCTTCTCATGGATGAGGAGATAGGGATCGTCGAGCTCCACCGTCATCTTCTCGGCATTGGTGACAAAGTACGGCGAGACGTAGCCGCGGTCGAACTGCATTCCCTCGACCACGTCGAGCTCGGTCTCGAGACTCTTGGCTTCTTCGACGGTGATCACTCCGTCATTGCCGACCTTTTGCATCGCCTCGGCGATCATGCGGCCAATCTCGGCATCGCCGTTGGCAGAGATCGTGCCCACCTGGGCGATCTCGTCATTGGACGTGACTTTCTTCGAGCGCTCCTTGAGGCCCGCCACGACGGCATTTACGGCGAGATCGATGCCGCGCTTGAGATCCATGGGATTTGAGCCGGCTGCAACCGAGCGCGCGCCCTCACGTACTATGGCTTGGGCGAGCACGGTGGCCGTGGTGGTGCCGTCGCCGGCAAGATCGTTCGTCTTGCTCGCGACCTCGCGCACCATCTGGGCGCCCATGTTCTCGAACTTGTCCTCGAGCTCTATTTACTTCGCGACCGTCACGCCGTCCTTGGTCGTGCGCGGCGCGCCAAAGGATTTCTCAATGACCACGTTGCGGCCCTTGGGCCCGAGCGTAACTTTTACGGCATCGGCGAGGATGTCGACGCCCTTCAGCATCTTCTCGCGTGCATCATGGGCGAACTTCACGTCTTTGGCAGTCATGTTCGAGGTGACTCCGAATGGCCGTCGGCAGCATCAGCCGGACAGGGAACGCGCAAAGTGATTGCCTCGCCGCCTGCTTATGCCGCCGACCGTTGAAACGAGGATCGATGGAACGGATGCGGTATATGAGCGTCAGGCGGCGACCTTGAATTTTCCCTTCTGTTCAAGAACGCCCATGATGTCGCTCTCCTTCATGATCAACAGCTCCTCGCCATTGATCTTGACCTCGGTGCCGGACCATTTGCCGAAAAGCACGGTGTCGCCCGGCTTCACGTCGAGTGGCGTCAGGCGGCCCTGCTCGTCGCGCGCACCGGGACCAACCCCAATCACTTCGCCTTGCTGCGGTTTTTCCTTGGCCGTGTCGGGAATGATAATGCCGCCTGCCGACTTCTCGTCGGCGTCGATCCGGCGGACAAGTACACGGTCATGCAGGGGGCGAAACGTCATGTCTAACCTCCAATTGAGTGCCCTAACCATGTGTCAATCGGAGAGCGGACCTCACTCGAGCTCCCGCTCTCGGCCGGCGATGTGGGTGCAGCTTCGGCACACGCAAGGGGGAGCTGGCAAAAAATTTGCGGCACCCCCTTGAAGGCAAAAATGGGCATTCCTAGCTTCGCCTTGGGCGGCTAGATGGCGCCCATACATCGGAAGAAACCCCAGTATTTCCGTGGTTGTCGCTTCGCAAAGGAGGATAGCTATGGCGACACTCGATTTCGCTCCCCTGTACCGGTCGAGCATCGGCTTCGACCAGCTCCCGCACCTTTTGGCCCATGCGCTGCAGCGCGATGAAACGGGCTTTCCGCCCTACAACATCGAAAAAATAGCCAACGACCAGTATCGCATCACCCTCGCGGTGGCGGGTCTCACGCAGGACGACATCGAGATCGTTTATGAGCACAACATGCTCACCGTGCGCGGCAAGGCCCAGGAGACTGGTGCCAAGACCTATCTCCATCGCGGCATTGCGGGCCGCGCCTTTGAGCGTCAGTTCGACCTTGCCGATCATGTCGAGGTAACCGGCGCCACGCTCGGGAACGGTCTACTGGAGATCGCGCTGAAGCGCGAGCTCCCCGAAGCCTTGAAGCCCCGTCGCATCCCGATCGGCGCCACGTCGTCCGCCGAGTTGGCTACTGCAGGTCCATCAGGACCGGCAAGCCTCAGGGCGGCCTGAGCTGACCATCACCAGCAACGGGAGAACAGCGATGATAAGCGCTGAGCGCCTGACGCTCTGCGAGGCGCCGCCTCTTAACCCATGGCCTGCCGTCTCGCCGGTGGGCCACCCACCACTCCTACCGTTGTCAGCCGGTGGACTGTCCGGGCGCCCACGGTGCCGGATTTTTCCGGTCGGACGGCTATGGGTTCTTCAAATCGAGCATCCCCGTGGTGGCTGGCTCGCCGATGGTCCGCTTGACCCGCCACCGCGGCTGAAGTTCCCAACACTCGCAGCCGCAATCAATCACGCCGTACTGCACGGTTACGACTACCGCATCATCACGCCGGGGCCGGTCGCGCGAATCTCCGACGGCCGTCGTCGAGAAGCGCGGCGCGAGCGCCCTGCGCCCAGTGAACCGACAGGCATGGGAAAGGAATTGGACCACTGACATGTACGCCACGGTCTCTACCCCTAACTTTTTCTCGCACGCTGACACGGACGGTGATCTCGGCGGGAGAACCATCCTCATCGTCGAGGGATCGTTGCTCGCTGGCGCTGAGCTTGCTGACGCCTTCCACCGCGCCGGGGCCCACGTTCGCCTCACTACGAACATCATCAATGCCTTCAACCTGCTCAGGCGCGAGCAGTTTGATGGCGCCGTGGTCGACCAGGGCCGCCACAACGAGGCGTTCGATCTCTGCAGCGAGCTCAAGGACCTCGCCGTTCCCTACATCTGCTGCATCGCCCCACACCGGCTTCAAAAGACTGCTGTGAGGACACGCGACGCTGATCACGCCGTGAGGCAACTTGCGAGCAAGATCTTCGCGCAGGTTGAGACGCCGCCCGCACTGCGGCGACAGAGGACACCGCCAAGAACTTCGGAAGTGTCTTATGCGTGATCGTTCCGATGACAAGAACGGTCAACCAGGCAGATGACGTCCGCATACTTCGCCTACCGCAGTGTCGAGGTCTAAGGCGGCGAGACGGGGCTCGGCGAGTTTCACTGCGATCAACCCGTCATTGGGGATGCGGTGCCGTAGTCTAATGTGGGCGGCTATCCAATCGACTTGTCTGAGTGTCGCTCGAGCCAGTCATTTGCGACAGTCGCCCGCAGGGTCTCACCAATCGACGTGTGCTCTCGCTTTCCAAGCCGACGCGTTTCGCTCCGCAAAAGGTTGGACACGTCGGGGCCTAATGTCTTGGAATTCCTTAGAACGGAAAACTGTCTAGCCTCGTGCCCAAGTTATTGGGACGATGAGATACTCCACCGTCACGGCTTCCCACAGCGCGCGGCAACGCCTATGCGCGTGGACGCCCAACCCAAACGTCCCCATTGGTCCCTGTTCCGCGATGTCGAGCGGCTCGGAACCAGTCCGAGCCGCTCTCGTCTCAGTGCTCAGTAATCACCTCAAGGGGTTGCGGTGACGATGTCCGGGAAGACTTCCTCGGTGAATGGAAGCGCCTCACGATAGTCGTCGTTGCTGGTCCGCGGGAGGGCCTGACGATAATCGTCATTGCTGATCTGCTCCGAACGCGGCAGTGCCAGAGTCGGGTCGTTAAAGGAATCGAACTTGGCGTTCGCGGAACCCATGGCTAGGCCGAGGGCAATCAAGGTGCTCATGATCATCTTCATAGCTCTTCTCCATCTCTTAAAATATGGCTGCTTGATAACTCACAACTGGGAAGGCTGCGGCTAAGCCGCCCCTGTCGGTTTCGGCGACCCATCCGGCACAGCACCGTCGATCGCCTGACGTTCATCTGGGGTGCGTGCGCCGCGATTGGTGTGCTGCACGACACAACCGTGATGCTCGATTGGCGAATTTTGGGGTCCCCATGCCGAGAAGCACGTCACCGGTGGTCCTATGGGAAAGCGTCGAGCCAGGATCGCGAAAGTGGTGGCTATAATGGTGACAGCCGATTTGCGTACGGCTCGGCGGCGATACGAAGATCCCGCGAGCTTCCGACACTTGTTTGACCTGCACTTCTAACCGTCAGACTGACGGCAACGTCGATGCTAGCGGGCCAGGAGCGGCGGTTCAGCAGATTCGATTGCTTCACGCTCTCAGCTTAGGGTCCTCCTCGCCTTGAGGGAGCTCCAGTCTGCATCATCATCTTCGTCGGCTCAGGTGTCGCCATCGTGTGCCACCCGCACCGAGGCTCCCTGCTGACCCAAACCTGCCTCGACGGAACTGATTGGACAGCACAACAGCAGACACATGCGTTGCCGCCACATGAGTTGGCGGTTACGCTTCCGTACGTTCAATGGCCGACTGCCCCAGAGGGCTTCCGATGGAATGTCCCAGTTGCCACAGCGTCCACCGCGCCGGCTCGAAATTCTGCACCGCGTGCGGCGTGCCGCTTCCGGTTCTGTGCCCCCATTGCGGCTCAGCTAATCCATCAGCGGCAAAGTTCTGCGGCGATTGCGGGACCAAGCTTGAAGAGCTGCTCGCCGCCAGCGCCAAGCCGCCGTCGCTGTCGAACACAACCACCGTTGGCGCTGAACGCCGCCAGCTGACGGTCATGTTCTGCGATCTCGTGGGTTCGACGAGTCTGTCGGCCCGCTATGATCCTGAGGACATGCGCGACCTGATCGCCGCCTATCGCAGTTGCGTCACCGATGCGGTGGCGCGCTTCGACGGCTTTATCGCCCGCTACCTGGGCGATGGCGTGCTCGTATACTTCGGCTATCCGCAAGCGCACGAGGACGACGCCGAGCGCGCGGTCAGAGCCGCACTAGCGGCGACGGCTGCTGTCAATGCCCTGAAAATTCGCGCTGGCGTCGAACTGCGAACTCATGTCGGCATCGCCACCGGGCTCGTTGTCGTCGGGGAACCGATCGAGGCGGGGGGATACCAAGAGCGTGACGCGATCGGCGAGACGCCGAACCTGGCGGCGCGACTGCAGGCGGTGGCGGGAGCCGGCGAGGTGGTGATTGCCGCCAGCACGCGGCGCCTGGTCGGGCGGATGTTCGACTGCCGCCCACTCGGGGCGGTCGACGTAAAGGGGCTGCTGCAGCCGGTCGAAGCGTGGCAGGTGCTCAGTGCGACGGCAGGCATCAGTCGTTTCGAGGCGCGCAACGCCGGTGCACTATCTCCGTTGGTCGGTAGACATGAGGAGATCGAGTTGCTGCTCCGCCGCTGGGATCAGGCCAAGGCGGGCGAAGGTCGTGTGGTTCTGCTTGCGGGCGAGCCAGGCATCGGCAAGTCGCGCATCGCCGAAAGCCTGCTAGGACGGCTCGAGGGCGAGCCGCAGGTGCGCCTGCGCTATTTCTGCTCGCCCCACCATACACACAGCGCGCTCTACCCATTTATTGCACAGCTCGAGCGGGCCGCAGGCTTCGAGCCGAACAGCAGTGACGCGGAGAAGCTCGACAAGCTTGAGGCACTTCTCAAGCCGACGGCGCCGAACATGTCACAGAATCTGTCTTTGATGGCCGAGCTGCTGGGGGTGCCGTCGGGCGGGCGCTACCAGTCGCCGAAGGTCAGCCCGCAGCAAAAGCAAGAAATGACGCTCGAGGCGCTCCTCGGCCTGCTCGATGGCATCGCGGCGCAGTGTCCCGTATTGATCCTGTTCGAGGACGCTCATTGGATAGATCCGACATCCCTCGATCTGCTCAATCGGACAGTTGCGCGTGTCGCAGGCCTGCCGGTGCTGCTGGTCGTCACCTTCAGGCCAGAGCTGCAGCCCACTTGGCTGGGCCAGCAGCACGTGACCTTGCTGGCCCTGAGCCGGCTCGGTCGCCGCGATAGCGCCGACATCGTCGCCTCTGTCACGAAAGGCAAGGTGCTACCCGCAACGGTGGTCGATAAGATCCTGGTGCGCACTGACGGCGTGCCGCTGTTCATAGAGGAATTGACGCGCACATTGATCGAGAGCGGGCTCCTCCGCGAGACCCCGGATAGCTACGTGCTCGACGGACCGCTGCCGCCGCTCGCCATCCCGACGACATTGCAGGCCTCGCTGGTGGCGCGCCTCGATCGACTGGCGTCAGTCAAGGACGTGGCGCAGACCGGAGCCGCGATCGGGCGCGAGTTCTCCCACGAGCTGATCGCTGCGGTGTCGGCCTTGGCCGCGACGGAACTCGACGCCGCGCTTGAGCGGCTGACGGCCGCTGGTCTGATCTCGCGGCGCGGAGTCCCTCCGATCGCGACCTACGCGTTCAAGCACGCACTGGTGCAGGACGCCGCCTACGTCACGATGCTCAAGAGCCGGCGGCAGCAGCTGCACACGGGCATCGCCAACGTGCTGGTCGAGCGATTCCCAACGCTGGCCGAGAGCCTGCCCGAGGTCGTCGCCCATCATTTCACTGAGGCGGGGCTTGCGGGCAAGGCGATGGCATATTGGCGCAAGGCAGGCCAGCTCGCGAGCGCGCGATCGGCCAACCGAGAGGCTGTTAGATCCTTCGAACGAGCCCTCAGCATACTAGAGACCGTGCCGGAGAGCCGGTCCACTTTGGAACTGGGCTTTGAGATCCGGATCGAGTTGCGGACGGTATTGGTCCAACTCAGTGAAGTCCGGCGAGCGCTGGCGCAGCTACGAGAGGCCGAAACCCTAGCGGAGAACCTCAACGACGACCGCCGACGAGGTCTGGTCTACAACTTCATGACGAGCACCTATTCGTTGCTCGGCGAGCTAGACGAGGCGCTCGTGACCGGTACGCGCGCGTTGGAAGTCGCAGGACGTCTCCGGGACGACACGCTGCGCATTCCTGCCACTACCTATCTGGAGCAAACGCATTACTTCCGAGGCGAGTTCGAGCGGGTGGTCGAGTTGGCCACAGAGAACATGGCGGCATTGCCCGCAGACCGGATCTCGGAACCATTTGGAATTGGCGCGCCACCGGCAATCTATGACCGCTCGTGGCAGGTCATGGGTCTTGCGCAACTCGGCCGATTCGTTGAGGCCAATAAATTCGCAGTCGACGCGATCCGGCTCGCCGAGCCCACCCAAAATGCGTTTGCGATTGGGATGGCCTACTACGCCGCCAGCATGCTCCACCTAATCAAGGGAGATTGGGACAGGGCTAGTATGCTTACCGAAAACTGGATCGCGATTTTTCGATCGACGAATGTCGCACTCCTCCTTCCCATGGCGGTTTACTTCTCCGCTTGGGCGTTGGCGCAGCTCGACGAGACCAGTGAAGCGCTCGAGCGAATTCAGGAAGCCGAGCAGCTCCTTGAGCTCGACTTGGCGCAGGGGCTCGTTGGCCGTCTCGGCTTGGGCTACCACGCCCTGGGTCGCGCTTGCCTGCGGCTCGGCCAACTCGACGAAGCTCGCAGCCTGGGCGACCGCGCGGTCGAATGCTCACCGGGCCACAACGGGCTCGTCGCCCATGCCTTGCATCTCCTCGGCGATATCGCGAGCCACCCCAACCAGTTCGATGCCGAGGGTGGCGAGGCCTTCTATCGCCAAGCCCTGGCGCTCGCCGAGCCGCGCGGCATGCGCCCGCTCATTGCGCATTGCCATCTCGGTCTTGGAAAGCTCTATTGTCGCGCCGGCAAGCGGGAACAGGGACAAGAGCATCTCACCAACGCCATGACACTATACCGCGAGATGGACATGAACTTCTGGCTGGAGCAGGCAGAGATGGAGATGCGGTCACGAATGGCGGTCGCGACGAGGGACGATTGAGACTGCCTGATGAATTGGGCCCGCGATTTTCATTGCGGGTCAACTGGCTCCCAAGCACACTGAAGCGCTGCACTCTCATCCTTGCGACTTCTCTCCGAAACGTTCGAGGGGGTATCGTGGGCTTGCGCTGGCGACGTCCTTTGCTCATCGCCATGCTGGCGGTTGCCAGCGTGGCCGCCGTCCGCCTGACCTTTGGCCCCGTATCCTCCCGAGGCCCGGTCGGCACATGTTTCGAAGGCGACGTGGGTCCCAATAGTCCGGGGCCGTTTGCCCAGGCGAGCTTCAGCGGGACGGTCGTGGGGCTAGCTGCTTCCGGGGGCGGCAGTCGCGCTGCCTATCTGGAAGCAGCCATTCTGCGTGAGATCCGTCGCGCAGGTCCGGCCCTGCGGATCGGACCGTCACCCCATCCCGGCAACAGCCTTCTCGAGCAGATCGATGCCATCTCCACTGTATCGGGGGGCTCGCTGGCAGGTGGCTACTATGTCTTGAATGCCGCACGTCTGCAGGCTGCGGAAGCCAACGCCGCCGAGTGGACGTCATACCTCGAGGCGATGGCGCATTCTTATCGAATGCGCCAATGGTTCGGCCCACCCGCGTGGAATCCTGCGACCTGGTTCCGATATGCCTTTACTGACTTCAACCGGGGCGTCCTGGCGCGCGACGACTACGATACGCGGCTCTTTCGGGGTGCCCGTCTCGCAGATCTGCCGGAGCGGCCGGCGCTCTTCGTCAATGCATTCGACGTCGCCAACCACGTCCGCTTTATCCTCTCCAAGCACTACGTCGACACCCTCTATCTCCAGCCCAAAGCCGCGACGCGAATGCTCGCCGAGCCACAGACGCTCTTCAGCGAAAACGATCTGAGCTTCGCGAAGGTCAATCCGGCCAGCGTGAGCCTCGCCGATGCCGTTTATGCCTCCTCGGCGTTTCCGCTGGCCTACCCGAACCTGCCCTTGATCCACTGCGGAAACAAAGTCCTGTACCAGGGACGCCAGATCTTTCTCTCCGATGGCGCGCTCGCGGACAATTCGGGCCTCATCACGTTGATGACGCAGCTGCAAAGATGGCTCGACCCTCGCGCGCGCGGCTCGACCGTCGTCGCCCTCTATGTCGACGCCAGCGTCGATCGCATCGACAACAACGGCACCCGCTTTCATCAGTTGGGCATCGAGGACCAATATGCTTGGCGCGACACGATCGTCGGGCACGGCATCGAATCCATTTTCGGCGCCGTTGCTCTGATGCAGGATGTCGGGTGGAAGCTGGTCCAGGGAATGGATGTCATCACCGACCAGCTCAGCTTGAATTGGCCGAGCGAACTCACGAAGCGTCAATCCACCTGTGCGCCGGATGATAGGACGAGCTGGACGAACCTCTATCAGACCGGTGCGCTCTCCATGCGGCCGCTGGTGATGCGGTTAGGGCTCCGCGATGTCGTGCAAGGAGATTTCGTCCTGCAGTACGGCGCCGGATTCCTGGAACGGCCTGAACTCGCCGAGTTGCTCGAGCGGGCCGGTGTCGAGAGCGGGCCCGAGCCCGAGCGGTTGCTGAAGGGCGTGAGTACGAGGCTGCAGGCAATCCCGACCGACTTCACGCTGAGGGACGGCGACAGGAGGCTTCTCGATCTCGTCGCCTTCCTGCTGGTGCACGGCAAGCTCGCGAGCAACATCGCGCTATGGAACGAGGTGCATCAGGATGTCTCTGCTGCGCCGCCCGCAAGCAAGACCTGTGGCTGAGATGTTCTGAGAGTGCACCGCTGTTTGGGCGAGCCTACTCAGCAGGCGTTGTGCTTCGGAGGCCTCCCGATGAGCCAGATATTGCCACCCGGCGGACCGCACGATCGGGGACGCTCGCATGGCTTTACGCGCGCGACGACCGGCGAGCGCATCGCACTGGTAGTTGCTCTTGTCCTGGGCGTCGCACTTGTGGCGGCGGTATGGATCGTGCCCGCGACGCCCTTCGCCGATACCGTGCTGTCGATCGTCCTCTCGCCTTTCGTCTTCATCGGCGGCCTATGGACGGGCACGCTCGCAGGCTGGACCAAGGCCGGCTGGCTTCTGCCCGACCTCGCTTTCAGGCTGGGTTTCGCGACTGCCTCGGGAATTGCATCCGGTCTTCTTATTGCATGGCTTCAACTTGGGTTCGAGGAGCGGCGCGATTCTCGCGCGAGCAACTCGCTGATCTCCGCGCTGTTCTCGCGTGAAATCTGGGTCACGCAGCTCCCAACGACGTTGATGCTCTTCATCGTCGTGGGTCTGGGCAGCTATGCAGCATCCAGCGCGATCGAGGGGATGGTGGCCTCCAGCCTGCACCCAGGCATGGTCCCCGTCAGCGCGGCAGTATCGGGTGGCTCCGGCGGCGGCTTCGACGCGATTTACCGGCTGCCCGACCTCATCATCGCCGTAGTCGCCTTCCTCGGAGCGGGATTGGCCTTCGGGGCCGTCATTGGATTCTTTGCAGGGCTGCCGGCCGGCGCGCTGTATGGCCTTCTCGCACACATCTTCCAATGGCCGGATCTCATTCAGGGCGCGGCGGAAAGGGCGACGGCGAGCGCGTCGGCGCGCAGCGCGTACGGAGGTCGGGATCGGCCGCATTATATGTCCCGCATACTCATGTCGGCGTTCATTGGCGGCATGGAAGGCGCATTCGGCGGGGCAATTGCCGCTGTCTTGATGGGCGGGTTGCGTGCCGCCGGGCTCATCTAGTCCGACTCAGTAATTCACGGCTTGACGTAGCGCTTGCGCGATCTGTTCCTTCGAGAACCTGGGCGGCTCTTGGCGTTTTTCCCCTTTTTGTCGGTCCGTCGTCGAGCTTGACGGTGCAGCACCTTGTGATTGGCTGCTGATGAAGGTGCTGATCGCCGCAGCCAATCTGGGCGTTGCGCCTTGAGCGTCCAAGACCAGGGACGGGTACTCGGAGCTTCCGACTATCATCCGAAGGTTGCGGCGAGCCTTAGTCGCGGTGAAATGCGCGCTCGGAGTCGGACCGGTCTTACCAAGCGTTGATGTCCGCAACGGGTCTTGGTTGTGTGAGAACGCGGCGGGGTGAGTTCGGGCGGATTCGTGTTCAG
>VFQN01003643.1_pt1 | contig 21642 bp, 37 predicted proteins | sample 3512371 | NCBI WGS metagenome assembly VFQN01 (sample SAMN10412370, study PRJNA504923) | tailings metagenome | isolation source: Replicate 2 from Balatoc abandoned mine | place: Philippines: Itogon, Benguet | collected 2017-08-28
GGCGGTGCAGCGGTAGCGGTTATGACCGTTGACGGTTAGGGCAGCGCCATGGTACGACATTGCCGCGGCGGTGTCACACCGCGGGGGCATGAGCCGTGGCGGTGCAGCGGTAGCGGTTTTGACGGTTGGTGGTGGTATCGATGGCACCGCGAACACCACCATGGCCATAGCCACCAGCAGCAGCAACAACAGCCCGTCCCCTTTGGCGCTGCAGCGGTGCAGCGGTAGCAGTTGACGGTTAGTGCCGTACAATGACTGAGGTACCACAAGAAACTGGCCACTCGCTTTCGTAGGTGTTTTGTTGTGGGCGTGGCTGTGGCTGTGGCCGTGCCACTGGCTGGTTAGTGGTGGCGGCCAACACACCGTATGTATGCAAGGAGGTGTGTGGTATGGCGTAGGAACGCGGTTCGGATATGCTGACGGCGTGAAGGCTGCCACATGCTGATGCAGCACCACGTGGTGGCACGTCAACAGGAATACGTTTGTTGTTGGGGTGCCGTACATGAAGGGGCGGGGGGAGGCGGGGAAGGGGTGACTAGGGCATGACGTAAATGCTGCACTGAGTGAACTTGCAAGCGGGCGAGGTTGTGGGTCGGGGTTGGTGGGTTGTGGGTGTGAAGTTGGTCTCGTGGGGTATGTCGGTGTGAGTGTCGGTGGTGAGTGGGTCTGAGTTGCGTGTGCGGGCAGAGTGGCTTGGGAGGCTCTGCAGGGGGACCACACTGCACTGTCGTACTGAGTCTGAGCTGGCGAGTTAAGGTTACTACATCACCGATCGGCCTTGTGTTCGGGCCGTCAGTTTCTGGTGCCGTCGCAAACTGAAGTGAGCCCAGGGGCAGTCAAGTATGGCCCCACGTATTTTCTTTCTTACATCCCAGTCAGTGTTTGCTCTTTTCTCTACTTGCGGGTTACGGGTTGTCGCTGCGGCCAGGAGGTCGTGAGCATAACGCACGTGCTTTCGGGTGTGACCAACTGAACAGCTTGCGTGACCTATTGCTGTAACAAGGAAGTGTGCCGACCGATGCTTGCCAGCGAGCGGTGTCCCTTTCCGTCCACGCTCAGCGCCTCAGGTTTGGGCAAACAGCGGACTGAGGCAGCACTAGCACGCAGTCTCCTAAACGGGGGTTCCACCTGACCAACTAGCAGCGAAAGTGTATGACCCGTCTGCCCATGGGCTTTCCTGGCTGGTCTGCCTCACAGCAACAAGTAGCAGGGCACATGACATATGCCCGTAGCTCAACACTTAACTGCTTGCCTCTACATGTGGCTTACGGTACTGTTTCCGCATCTTGCGTCATAGACAAAACCCATCTCAAGCAGCACAGGTCCCACGTTCCCGTAATCCGGCTAAACATTGCATGCTCCCCCGCTGCCCCACTGCCTCCGTACACCTCCTCAACAAGGCGACAGCACGTTCCACATCATATACTGCGGTAACACCCAGCCACCCATGTAAATGCAGGACCCATGTAAATGCAGGACCCAGGCCTATTTTGCACCGCCCACATCAGGGCCCATTCCAGCCCGCCGCTTCCACACGAGCGGCCGCCGCCGCACCCGTCGCCGACGCCAGGCCAGTTGCCGCTTCCCCCGACGGCTGCCGGGCCAGCAGGGTCGCCGCCTGTTGCCGCCGCCTTCAGGCCGCCGCGGCCATGCCGCCGCCGCCGCTGCACGTGCCGTCGCCCGACTCCTGCTGTGGCAAGAGGGCCTCCCGCACACGGACCCGCCCTGGGGTGCGGTTGGCGGCGGCGGTGGAGGCAGCCGCTCGCGTGCCGCCCGCAGCAGCAGGCATCAAGGGCAGCACCCCAGGGCGCGTGGCCCGTCCCGCATCAGCCACCGCTGCCGCCGGCAGCACCACAGCTGCGTGGGAGAGGCCCACTTGCGCATGGGCGTGTCGCGGTCTGTGGCGGTGGCAGTGGGATGGGGTGGGCGGCGGCATTTGAATGCTGCTGCTGCCTATACCGCCGCCGCCATGCCGGGATAGTCCGCGCCGCAGGACTTGCGCAGGGGCGTGTTGCGGTCCGTGAGGGCGGCGGCGGGGTTGGCCGCGGCGCGGCGTGCCAGCGGCTGCTGCCTCCAAGCCAGCGGCCGCCGCCTCGATGAGCCACACACCCACACGGTCGTCCTCGCAGGGCCTCGCAGGGCATCATAGGGCCTCATAGGGCACCGTGCATGAATGCAGGGCCTCAAAGGGCCACTTCATGCCGCGGCCTCCACATCCGTGGCCACCGCCTCCGCATCAGTGGCCGCCGCCTCCGCATCAGTGGCCGCCGCCTCCGCACCGGTGGCCGCCTGCTGCTGGCCCAGCCACGTGCTCACGCGGTCGTGCTTGTCAGCGTCTTCGGATGCGCAGTCAAAGTTGTAGTCCTCCGGCTTGAAGCCGTCCGGGAAGTTGCCCTTGTGGGACTCCAGTGCCAACATGGCCTGCGGACGAAGCAAACAAAGGAGCCGCATTGAACAAACGTCGAGCCTCAATGTACTCCATGGCCTCCAGGCTGCCCTATGTACGAACATCAGCACGGCTACCGCACTGCACCCGCCCCGCCCCCACTGCCGCCGCCACCGCCGCCGCCGCTAACCTCGCTCTACGCAGGCCGACTGTTTCCGTTTGCCACTTCGCCGCTCCGCGGTTACCCACCCCGCCGCAAGGCAGCTGTATTTCCTAAGCCACTACTCACGTGCAGGGCCAGCGCGCTCTTGCAGGGCCCCTGCCCGTCCGGGCCACTGAGGTCCAACTCCCCGTCGTGCAGCTGCCCGAAGGTAGTGTCGCCCATCGCCTCGGCAAACTTTGGGTCATCCCTATCAACACGGGGCGGGTAGAGTACCGTTGGGTGCTGCGCTACAGCACGGAGCACAGCAGCACACTCAGTGCACCGGCACAGGGGTACGACTTAGGTACAGCACTTGTACGGCACAGCACGGATCACAGCACACCGTATGTATCGTGCCAGATGCTGGGGATGCAGGGGCTTAATGATGCGCTCGCACCCTTGCGCCCATTATTGATCACAGCACACCCTATGTAGCTGCCAGGGCCCTGCGCCCGGCTACACCTTCACACGGCATGTGCGCTTGCACCCTGCAATGGCAGCCGTGCGTACTTCATTTTGCCCGGCATTGCATGCTTTCAGTAGACATGCAACCACCGTACGTACTTACTTGTGCCTCCCCACGCTGGCCAGCTTTGTCGTCATCAGCTCCGCGTCCAGCACGTGCAGCAGGTACTTGTGCGGCAGGCCCCCGTCGGAGAAGCACACCTGCTGCTGCTCGTAAGCCTCTGCAACCGCCGAGTTCCAACGGACGCCCGCGTTCCTGGGGTACGCACATGACAACATGTGGATTGGCAGGTCGATTTGAGGTGTGGTCAATGAAATGGCCGCGGCAATGGTGCGGCTTCGACCTTGACTCGTATGCCTCCGCAACCGCCGAGTTCCACAGGACGAGGACAGGGCGCCCGCGTTCCTGGGGTACGCACATCACATGCAGTGCCCTGTCGGTGGCGAAGATCCCCTCTCAAAACGGCACTTGCAGCGCGCGGCAAGCATGCGAAGGAGCTGAAGTGGTGGACAAGCGAGTCAGGCGTGCAGAAAAATGGTATCAGGCGGCAACGGATTGCCACACGCCGACCAGGGCCCAAGGCCAAGGAACAGTTCCGAGTTCCAAAGGACGCCCGCGTTCCTGGGGTGGTATACGCCACAGACCAACAGCGCATAGTAGGTGTTGTCAGGACATACACCAAGTTGAGAACGTCACAATATGTGGGGATGCCAAGATTGGCACAGGGTGCCCGCGAGGGAGGTCCTAGCGAGCAAAGGATATGGGGCAGTAGTATCGATGGAATCCCCTCCCTGAGGGAGTCCCAGCGAGTGCAAGTGCGGTACTTTGCAACGCAACATATGTACCAGGTCACCGGGGATCCACCTGCACCCTGCAACCCCACGCCACCTGGCCCCGCCCCCGCCCCGCCAGCCGCGGCGCTGCCCCTTAGCCCCACCGCCGCCGCCCCCACGCCCAGCACCTGCCGCACACGGAAGCTGCCCCCCGGCGTTCGGGCCGACGGCGTGTCCACCGAATCACCCGCCGCCCCGGCCGACGCCCCCGCTGGGGGCATGGCCAGTGTAACGTCATCACCGCCGCCGCCGCCAGCGCTATTACTAGTACTAGTACTACGTAGTTCTAGTAGCCAGGTTACTGGGGAGTCACACTGGCGAATACCCCCTCGCAAAACGGCACATGCACGGCATTGCGTGGCAATTGTGCAAAGGAACTGAACTGCTGGTGGACAAGTAAGGTAGTCAGGCAGGGATGTGGTGACGGACCACCACACGACCACCAGGGCCCAACGCTAAGGAACTGTGCGTAGCAGGCACCACATTGCATTGCACAGCCGAGGGGTAGGTGTCTAGCTGCTTTAGTCACACCCTGCTCTGAGCAGCGTGCCAGATAGACTCACAGGCGCCGTTGGAAGACGTGTCCGGTCGTGACGTACTCCTTGGGCAGCAGTTTCTTGAGCACCATGCACTCCACCTGCGCAAACGGGCGCCAGCATTTGACAGCGCGTCGCGTCACTGGAATAATACTACGCTCAAGCCGGCCCATGTACGGGTGTTACAAACAGGCAGGCGCCCCAAACACACCAAGTGCTCCAAACAGGCAGGCGCCCCAAACGAACACAAGCAAGCGCTCCGGTCGCAGGTGCTCCAAACACAGCAGGGCCCAGGGCCCATGCATAGCGTCGTACACACCATGTTGCCGTCGGCATCGTGGTAGAAGCTGATGACCCTGTTCCGGAACTGCTGCTGCGACGATGATGCATGTGATGAAGACGACGACTGCGACCCCGACCCCGACCCCGTCGTCGATGAGCCCCGCAGCAGGAGTCGCTCCGTCGCCATGGCCCACATCAAGCCACAAACAGACTTCACCGTGTCGGCCAGCTCGTCCAGCTCGGCTAGGATGGCCTTGCACGCCTCCTCTGCAGGACAGGTAGGGTGTTAGGGTCAGGGTGTAAGGTTCAGGGTGTAAGGGGTCAGGGTGTGTGCATGCCCCTACCGGGGAGGTAGCAAAGATCACAGGGTGTAAGGTTCAGGTTGTCAGGGTCAGGGTGTGTGCATGCCCCTATCGGGGAGGTAGCAAAGATCACAGGGTGTAAGGTTCAGGGTGTCAGGGTCAGGGTGTGTGCATGCCCCTGCACGGGCCGCGGTGAAGCCGCGGTCAACGGGCATGCATGGGCCGGATGGACCGGGAGCCCGGGACGCACTATGTCCAGGCCATTGGGTCCGTACGGCCAGTGTTTTGATTTGCAGAGCAATTGGGACGTCGCCCACCACAAGGAAGGCACACTGGTGCGTGGTGTGTATTAGCTGGTGTGTATTAGCTGTGTCCTGGGGATGGGGCGGGGTGAGCTGGTGCCACCACAAGGAAGGCACGGGCTGAGGCTCCGTGCAGGGGATGCTGGGAGCACACCCTGTAGCCTGCCCAGGTGTAACCACACCCATCACCCAGCCAGATACGGCATACCGGTATGCGCCGTCGCGTGCAACAACGATGCCAGGAGAAACGCTGCAACCAATCCGGCTAGCACACGCACGCCGGAAAGTTGGTGCCTTCAGCACCCCACACTCTCCCGCCGCAGCACTCGCAGCGGCTGCAACCGCCGTGTCCGTGTGAAATCCTTCTCAGCTACTCGGCATGACCCTGTCCAGAGTGCAATACTAAAGCATAGAAACAGGTGTCCACACTACGCATATTAACACTTGCCTTGCTCTGCGGCAGAGACAGCCTCTTCTTCCAGGAAACACTTCACAATCTCGTTCGCGAGCTCTTTGTCAGCGACGAGGATGGCTTGTCTGACGCCGTTAGTCATCCTATACCATGCTAGAACAGCTTCTGCAATCCATTTGGGTGGCTGGCCGAGCTCACTGAGCTTTTGGACCAGCGGTGCACTGTCCTCTAGGTCCATTTGTGTCCTTAGCTTACAGTAGTAAATATGGTGCGCCCTACGTTAATGTCACGGCTTTCGTGTATATTGGCCAGTGTAATGATGACGGAGTGCGCGATGCGTGCTATGCCGCAGACACGCGTGGTGGGACAGTTGTGACGAAGTGCACACGTCAGCAACTTCGCTCACAGCTTCAGCCTCTGTCGCACTCGTAACCACCCATGCCCTCGCTAGTCGCCTTAGGTGTGCTCTGGCACATGCGTTGTCCTGCCTCCCCTCTTACCGCATCCTGCTACATAGGGGCAGAAGTGTCGGCCAGGAGTGGATGGGACCAAGGGCCCCAACCGCCGTGGGCGCGTGGTTTCCTAGGCTTGCTTTTTTTGCTGTGAAGCGGGCCACGTACACCGCAGGCTCCCATGACGGCGCCCATGAATAATAGCCATTGCCAATGGCATTTGTGTGCTGCCCTGCTGCGTATTGTATAGGCACACGCAGGCAGGCCTGTAGGTGTCCCGTCTCCCCTGCGTGCGTGCCCTGCCGACGTATTTTCGCGCAGCATATATAGTTGCTTGGACCACATTACGTCCCCGTTGCAGTGCATGGACTCGACTGTCTTGTCTTTGGTCGGGCAGCATTTTTCAGTTTGGTATGTTGCAGGGGACCCCTTCCGGTCGGGGTGTTGTACCACACCCACAACCCCGCCCACAACCCTGTGAGGGCAACGAGACAGCCGGGTCAAAGCAGCACGAGCCGCCACGGCCAAGGCCATGGCACCGGCGATGGCATCAATCTCAACTACGTGGCATCACACTGAGCAGCATACCGGCACCACTTGCAAGGCGCGCGCTCGCTCGCTCACTCACAGGTGCCGCACCACGGAGGTGCAACGGCAGACAAAGTGAGGGTCAACCAAATACCCGCACGCCACAGCCCTCAGTATATAGCGCGCTCATATAAACACAAAGGTCTGTACAGCGGTACCTGGCCGCGGCGCCCTGCCCCGAGCGAGTGAAGCCATCCGGCCGTGAGCTGCGAACTTCAAACACCAAGGGTGCGCGCATAGGGTTTATTGCCCCCCCCCCCCTAGGGTGCAACCTGGTCGTACGTTAAAGGACGATTGGTGCGCGCATAAGGCGTGTCCGCCTACCCCTAAGCCCATGGCGTTGCCGCTACATTGCGACGCCCGCCCACGCCGCCACTGCGAAACCCTGTCCACTCAGGCATGCTAATGTCCACCGGCCTCCCTGCAGGCCCCCGTGGACCCTCCGCTTTTCGAAGGTGCACCACAGCACCAGCATCGCGAGCCTTCACAGGCACCCGCTCCGTCCTCAGCCCACGCGTCCGTCGTACCAACGCTAGATGAAGCAGGCAGGCTCATGCCCACAAGCCTCCCTGCAGGTCCCAGTGCCCCGCTCCAGGTCACAGCGCCCCTTATACTGCACGGGGAATAGGCGTCCTAACCCTATTCGAAGATGCATATTTGCAGTTCCTCCGCCGCTGCATTCCGCCCCGCGCCCGCCCGAGCCACGTCGCGTTATCACAAATTGTGCCAAATACAGTCCCCAGCCCGCACCTCCGCCAACCAGCCTCATGTCTGGCCCCCCATCAAGCGCGCTCCACCTCGGCCTCCTCACAGCCGCTCCGCGCTTACTTGGCCCCCCTACAGGTGCACCAGCACCTTGGGTCGTGAAAATATCTTCTGCGCATCCTCGATCTCTTTGAGCCGCCGCTCCAGGTCCTCCTTGCGCCGGATGGCGGACAGCGTCTCGATGCGCAGCGGCAGGTGCTGCGGGATGAGGAGCAGTGCAAACAAGCGCAAGGTGGGCCAAGTGGAATGAGTGTAGACTACGTGCCCGGTCAGAAGGGAGACAGTGTCTCGTTGCGCAAGGGGACATGCCGCCGGAGGGGCAGGCAGGGGTGAAAGGAGAGGGTAAGGCGGCCGATGGAGTAAGTGGTCACAGCGGATGGAGGAAGAGGCTACAGCGGATGGCGGACAGCGTCTCGATGCGAAGGGGGAGGTGCTGCGGGGTAGGGTGAGGGATAGGGTGCCGGATACGGTAGGGTGAGGGACGGAGGCCGTGAACATCTACACTGCCGTAGGCTAACGCGACGTGCGTATAGGCCAAGTGTTCCGTTCCGTGTTCCAGAACGGGCCAGGGACCAGCTCGAAATGCGCAGTGGGCATTGCTGCGTTGCCAAGCAACTTTCCCATGTATTACCCGTGCAACATGCGACCACGTTCTGCCCAACAACGGCACGGCTTTTTACAAGGCTGGTCAAAATAAATGCCACTTGCGGCACAAGCATTTGGGGACTGCCACTTCAGGATGCGGTTCAGTACGTTTGTGTGGCAGTGCCCCGCGTCTTTAACACTTAGCGCCACCTGTATCGCCCTCTCCACCTCCTCCCGGTTTTTGGCCAGGAAACGGGGCCGGGCTTCATCCCTGGCCATTACGCCATGAGCCGTGCACGGGAAAATACGCCCGGTCGCTGGTTCCCCCTCTCACCCGCCTAGGCCCCAGCCCTGTTGCAACACCACAACAGGCGGAGGCGCCGGGTACTGCCCCGAGTATTTTATTGCCATAGCTGTTCGTCTTCGGGCCTCACCTGTATCGCCCTCTCCACCTCCTCCCGGTTCTTGGCCAAGATGGCCAGCGTCTCCAGCCGCTCGTCCTCCGGGAGCAGCCGCATGCCTGTCACGCAAATGCAAGCAGTGCAAGACGGCAGGAGTCAGTGTCATGAACATCAGGGGGGTCGTACGCTTGGCGTCTCGTTACCGGTATTGTGTAGCAGCCGCATGCCTGCGTCACACAACACCAGTAACCGAGAAACACAGTTAGGAGCATGGAAGATAGTGCCTTCGGCACAACGAGTGCCGTGTGGCATGAGGGAGCTCCAGCCGCTCGTCCTCCGGGAGCAGCCGTATGCCTGCGTCACACAACCGACAATACCGGTAACCGAGAAACACAGTAAAGCACTGGAAGCCGACACAACGAGTGCCGTGTGGCATGAGGGAGCTCCAGCCGCTCGTGCGCCCTCGGGGAGCAGCCGCATGCCTGCGTCACACAATCAACATGCGATATTGTGAAGGATGATGAATCTATCAAACCCACACGCACCCTCAGGCAGCAGAAACGTGTGCCAAAAGGAGGAACTCTCACGCCGCCATCCACACCCGGCAAAAGGAGGCGCTGCATGTTTGGCACCGCGCCTTATCGCCCGCCAACTCGCTCCCAGTGACCTGCCCCTGCCCTTGCCACGCACGGCCACATGACCCGGCCATTTGAGTGCCACGCCCCTGGCCCCCCTGGCTCTGGGCCCTGGTGCATCCGGGACCCTACCGCAGCGCTCAAGCGGCACCCCATGCGCAAAGCCACCCCAGGAAACCCTGGACCAGTCAGAACCTCTCGAGCGGTGTGCGCACCACCTTCCTGCCTCGGCGACGCGCCTCAAGGCAACTGCAACCCCACCGCGGAACCCACGCGTTACGCGTTAACCCACGCGAGCCTGAAAGCCCAGGGCCCTGCCTTCCTGCCCTCCCTAACCAACGACCTAAGCGTCGCCTTCTTGGCCCGCTGCTGCGCCCAAGTGTGTGACCCAATCGCGGGATTCACATGGTACCCAATGCACCCAAAGCCGCGTGGTCTTCCCCTACCCTTGCCAAGCACGGCCACAGTGTTCGGCCTTTTGAGCGCCGCCCCCCTGGCCCCCCTGGCTTTGGGCCCTGGTGCATCCGGGACCCAACCCCGGGGCTCACGTGACACCCATGCGCCCCAAGCCACGCCAAGAACTCCCCCACTGTGCCCCGCCGTCACCTTCCTGCCCGCCCTACCCGGGGGTATGAGGGCCGCCTCCTTGGCCCGCGGCTGTTCCCTAGGGCATCCGGGACCCAGTTGCGGGGGCCAAACGGCACCCATGCGCCCAATGCCACCCCAGGAAACGCCTTCCTGCCCCGGCACTGCACCCCAGGGCAACCGTAACCCCACCGTGGGACCCCAGCCTGACAGCCCAGGGTACCGCCCCTGACCCCACGCCCGCCCTACCCGGGGGTATGAGCGCCGCCTCCCTCCTCCCGTGACCCAACCGCGGGGCTCAAGCGGCACCCCATGCGCCCAAAGACATGCCATGCCACGCCACCAAACCCGTCCCCACGTTCCCCGTATCTGGCGGCAGGAGCACCGCCTTCCTTGCTTCCTTGCTCGCTGCTGCGCCATGTGCACCTGAACGCTATCGTGGGACCCCAGCGTCACCCCAAAAGCCTGAGAGCCCAGCGCCCCTGGCTCCACGCTCGCCCTACCCTGGGGTATGAGCGCCGCCTCCTTGGCCCGCTGCTGCGCCTCCACGTCCGCAGCCATCTGCATCTTGCGCTCCAGCAGGTAGTTGGGGACCTGGGGCGCGGGGCGGGGTTGGAGCCGGTGAGGAGAAGGTAGTAAGTAGTGCTCAAGTGCAACAGGTCGTGCACCGAACGTGTGACGTTTGCGACGGTACGACCCCTACCTGCCCCTACCTGCCCAAGCGCTTCTCTTGCACCTCAAAGCCTGTCTAACCATGCTGCCCTGCCTGATGCCCACCACTCTATAATTAAGTGTCATGCGCCGTAGCGAAACTGCCCACTGTTTTCCGCCTGCCCGAGGTCTCGTCCTGCATTTCGTTCCTGCTTAGCTCCCCTGCCTTTGCCCCCACGCACCCCATGCAGTAGCAATGCAAACACCCCTTGAACCACTGCTAACCTCCCTGCCTCCTAGTACTTTGTGCTACCCACCTGTCCTCGTCCCGAGGTCCTCGTCCTGCATGTCGCTTCTGCACAGCCCCCCGCCTTCGCCATTACGCATTCAAGCAGTAGCAATGCAACGCCGCTTGAACCACTGCTAACCCACCTGCCCCCTAGTACTTTGCCCCGCATGCCGCTTCTGTCTAACCTTTTTAACCATGCTGCCCTGCCTGATGCCCACCACTCTGTGATCAAGTGTCATGCGCCGCGCAGCGAAACTGCCTGAGCCTGTCCGCCTGCCCGAGGTCCTCGTCCTGCACTTCGTTTCTGCTTAGCTACCCTGCCTTTGCCCTCACGCACCCCATGCAGTAGCAATGCAAAGACCCCTTGAACCACTGCTAACCCACCTGCTACCCACCTGTCCTCGCCCTGCATGCCGCTTCTGCACAGCTCCCCTGCTTGGCCTTTACGCGCCCAAGCAACAACAGCAACGCGAAACTGCTGGAAGCACTATCAACCCACCTGCCCAAAGTCCTTCTTGTGCATGTAGTTTGGCTCCTGCTTGTCCGCCCGTGGCGCCCGCAGCGGCGCCGCCGCGCCCATGCGGTTCTCAGCGATGAAGTCCCTGTGGGCCGTACGCCAAACGTAACAACACTGACAACCGCATAAGGGTATTGCTATGAAAATCGGTACACCCTGGCGACGCCCAACGCACAGTGCAAGGCAGCACTAGCCCGGGTTCTGCGGTTCTCAGCGATGAAGTCCCTGTGGGGGGCGTTCGGCGGGGCGTGACAGCCATAAAAGGTTTCGCACGGAGCACACCTTGGCCACATTCAACGCAAAGCATAAGGCAGCACCGCCGCCGTAAGCCAGCCTGCGCATTAAGCGCCATGAACAACGACTGCGCGGTGTTTAGGTGCCCCCGGCATCATGCTGCCTAAAGCCAAGGGCACACTGGTCTTGCACAACCAGTACACGCCCTAAGTGTCACAGGGCGCTACTTGCCTTACTTGCTGCCCTGGCTGCTGGGCCGCAGCTGCTGCAGCTGGTGCACCCAAGGCCGTGGCTATGCACCAACGCACAGGGTCCGGCACGCGGGTGCGGACCGACTGGCACACACTACCGACTGCGCTGCCAGGTGCCCCTGGTACTGTGCCACCTAGGGTAAAGGGTGTTTTGGCCATGCCCATCTCGTACGCGCCCTGATCGGAACGGCTCACATGGCCCCGCCATCAGCCTTGCGCACACGCACACAGTACACGCCGTAAGTCACGTGCCACGGGGGCCCCACCTGCCGGCATTGCTGCCCTGGCTGCTGGGTCGCCGCTGCAGCTGATGTTGGCGTGAAGGGGCGGACGTGCTGCGGACTGGGGGCGGGCGGAGGGAAAAGGCGAGGCAGGCAGAGGGTAAGGCTGTCAGCAACTGCGTGGGCGGTTGCGCAGTACGATAGCGTGCAGAAAGGCAGGATACCGCTGTTTTCATCGTTCGCATCGCATATTTTTTGTTAGCGACAAAGCCTCCTACATGCAAGGGCAGGCAACGGGCATCGTGACATGCGGTACTCCCTTTAAAACTATGCAACACGTAAACATGCCAAAGAAAAGGTCATGCACCCCTAAGCACGCGAAAGCGCCCAACCCGCTGCAATCTGACATGCAGAGGGCTGCCTGTGCGATTGGCAAGCCAGCTGAACGACGCCACCGAAACTTTTGACCACCATTACCCACACATGAACTCTACTTATTGGAAATTGAAACAAGTTTGTGGCATGCGAGGAAGTTCCTCAAACTTTTCGACTACATCGCTGCTCGCGACGTATTCCCGTTCGAACCCTGCTGCCAACCTGACCTTGACTGGTGTTGGGTGCGGACTTCAAATCCGTAGAGGCCGGGAGGCCTAGTGGTTCAATTCCACCTGGTTGGCGATATTTTAAGCATCGCCAACATAACCCTTCCTTATGCCTCTCCTTGACACCCGCACGCTGTGCGTACCACATCCACACCAGCGCATCCCTAGCCCGCCTAGCGGTAACCGCCGCCACCACTCCCATACGCACCTGGCGGCAACTTCAGCCCCTTGCTGCTCCCGCCCTGCTCGTCGTTCGTTTTCCGCAGCGCATTCATCTGGCTGGCCTCCCGAACAGCCATCGCATTGGCCTTGGCGTGGTTGATCGGGATGATTCCGGCACGCTGCTGCGCGTCCCGCAAGCCCCGTACAGGGTTGATGATGCTCTCAATCTGCTCAGCAGCAGCAGACACATAGTGGCAATTGGTTAGTACCAGCTGCATGTTGCTTGCGAGGACCCGGTGTTCTGCGCGTGTGGGTAGTCACGTGTGTGGGCTCACCTGTGAGCTGTCGCCCGCAGACCCGGACCGGAATTTCGCTGGCGGCGCTTGGGGCGCGGGCCCGTTCGCCCCAGGAGTGGGCGGTGCTTCTGGCACGATGTTGTACACCCGGACCTGCAGCATGCAGCCCGAAAGGGGCGAGTTGTCAGGTATCGCGTATGGCTCATGTGCGGCAATGCAGGTAGGACGCAGCGTATGCTGCAGGGCAGTGCCTGCCAAGCGTGGAGCCCTGATTGTATTTATGGCTCTATGCAAAGGGTGAGCGGTCCATAATACCGCAATATCTAGCTCATGCGTGCCTTGACTGTTTCACATGCAGATACGGGGTTGTTCTTGGGACCAGGGCAGACGCCTGTGCCACCCCGGGGATGCACCCCTTGATGCTAGAGGCAGCTGGCAGGGCCCACCGACCTTTGGAGCTGCCCCCGCGTTAGCCCCGAGCGCTGCCATGCTGTAGACGGACTCCTCGCGGTCATTGCTACTCCGACTGCGCCCCACGCCCGCACGAGGCATGGGGGGCTTTGACGCCATGGCTGCAGAGACAGCCTAAACCGGAGGTCAGCTGGCTCGATTAACTCTCAGATTGCTTGAAAGTTGTGTCCCTGGAGGCTGAACCCTTCCCCGCGGCCCCGGAGGGCAGACTGTCACGAAAGCAGCTGCACCCAGTCAATGTGTTCTTCCTTTTCACTAGTGGCTATGTAATGATGGGAAGTTCAGGAATAAAGCCCAGATGGATTAAGCTCGCGTGTGCGTGTAAATGGCTGGTGACAAAACAACCTTAACAAGGCACTTGTCTGGGAACAAGGTCAATGCACAAGAAGAAGCGATAGAGATATGTATCACCTACAGCCTGGTGGTAAGGCAGCGAACTCGGCCGTATGTCGCGCAAACAACCCAAAAGCCGAGGGCGACAGATGAGGCATGAAGCCTGCAGTCCCCTCCTGCAGATGCCTACGTGCTGCGACTTCCCTGCGCTCCATAGTTTTCGAACATATAGCAAGTAAGGCTTGGAAACATCCGACACCTTGTGGGAAACCACCGACCATGCTCAAGTCTCTGTCCGTTTGCAACCTCGCCTGACAGCAGCAGGAGCTGTAGCTGCTTTCCCCTATCCATACACTTTGTGCTCAGTACCTCCAAATGTCAAAGCGCGAGCCTTCCATTCGGTCAGCAACGGCCCGGTTCGCCGAGGAGTTGCGCGCGACGACGCAGCAGCTGCAGGATGGTCTCTCATTTATCAACCGCACCATGCAGCACAAGCCATGTGTTGGACGTGAGTTGGAGCTATAGACGATGGGGTCGCTGGTCACTCCGGCCTGCCTTGCCCGAAGGCTGCACCTGACAATCAGACCTCGCCCCTGACCCCAAGCTTGACACCTAACCACCACACCCAAACTCAACACCCGCACCCCTATCCTTGCCTCCAAACGTCAACACATCCGCAGCCCGGGACTTTCGCGAGGCGTTGTCGGACCTTCAGGACGAGGTGACAGAGCTGGGGGGCGAGGTGGAGGTGCTGGAGCGCTTCACAGTTGACGCCATCTCCTTCGAGGTGAGTGGGTGAAACATGCAGGAACGGAGATGCCAAGCAAGCAGCTAGTACAGGCGCAAGTAGAAATGCGTGTGGTCAGCAGGGATGCTGGGACGCATCACAGTGTGGACGTTGTCTCTGACGTGAGTGGACGAGATCTCTGGAGTCTGTGCCTGCCTTCTAATCCCCATGGCAAGCTAACCGAACACCCTGCCCTCGTCCCCGCGTCACCTGCACACCCCTATGAATTTAAATGTCTGGACAGGCTGAAACATCTCCCTCGTGTCAACCCCCACTCCCAGGGCTGCTAGGCCACTGCCTGGCCCTGTACGAGCCCCACCGCATGTGCGGCCCCCGCGGCCCCGCTCCCTGCTCCACCTGCTCAATTCCATAGTCGTCTAGTGCCTCTGCCAGACCCACCCTGCCTCCCACCTTCATGAAGCTTTCACTTCCAGGAGGTGCTGGGCCACTGCCTGGCACTGTACCAGGCCAACCGGATGCGCCACCCTTGGCCCCGCTTCACCAGCTCATCCCTGGGATTAGCACTTCCTCGGCCTGACCCAACCCACGTCCTACCCTGCATACCCCCCAGGAGCTCCAAGGTCGCCGCCTGGCGCTGCACCAGGCCATCCGGATGCGCCACCCTTGGCCCCGCTTCACCTGCTTACTCCTGGCATTGTGCACTTCCTCTGCCTGGCCCAACAAGCTATTGTCCCACCCTGTGTACCCCCAGGAGCTCCTAGGCCACTGCCTGGCGCTGTACCAGTCCAACCGCTCCGCCATCGCCCAGCTGGAGGCGCACCTGGGCCAGTACGGCTACACGCCGCCGCCAGGCCTGGTGCGAGAGCCGGGGGACCCGCTGGCGGGGGCGGCGGCGCGCAGGGCCGTGGCGGGTGAGTCCAGGGTGCGGGGATGCATGGTCCAGACTGGGTGGCTGTGCCTTACGAAAGGGGGTACGCGTAAAACGCGATGGGGAGCCGGAGGACTCACTGCCGGGGGTGGCGGACAGCAATACCGGTACAGGGGTTGAGTCCAGGGTGCGGGGAGGGTTCCGCTTTGGCTGGTTCTGCCTTACGAAAGGGGGAGCCAGGACACCCGCTGGCGGGGCAGGCGGGCAGGGCACCGCCTAGGATCGTGTGGCGGGTGAGACCACGGAGTGGGGGCATGTGCAGGTTGCAGGGATCTCAGCCAACGTGGCGCAAAGGTGAAACGCCTGGACTTCGTTCTCTCTCTTTCTGCGTGCTTTGAATCCTCACACCCAGAACTGTGCCGCTACCCAGGGGCACTGTCTGGCAACCCCTCGGACGACGAGGGCGCAGCCGATGAGGAGCCGGTGCGCACCCACACCCACATGCGGCTCCGAAGCGGCAGGTCCGGGGTAACGGATGTGGCCACGTCATCAAAGGCAGGAGCCCGGACAGGCGGCGGCGGCAGGGCTGGTGTGACCATAGCTACGCCACCAGGTGCCCGCGGCGGTGGCCAGGAGGAGGGGCCGGCGGGCGGCAGGCGGGCGGGGGCGACGCGGAAGGCCACCCCGGGGAGCAAGATCGGCACCGGGGTAGGTGGCGGCTTGGAACAAGGAAGCTGCTGGGCCTATAAAACGACACGACCGAGAGCAGCTGACCTGCTCGCTGGGTGTCGTAGCTGCAACATGGCGGCGGACTTGCTGTTTGAACGCGCCCTATGGCAACGAGCTAACCCAGCCCACTCTGTGCTACCATTGATGCCCGTGCTGAGGCCCTGCGGCACTTCTCTGCATCCTCAACTCGTATTATTTACCAAATAAAAGATGCTGTGCTGCGCCCTCACCGCAGGCCCGCGTGTTCGCACCCGACTCGGAGGAGGAGGATGACGACAGTAGGGACAACAGCGCTCTGGGCGGTTACAACCGCCACAACCGCAACGAGGATGATGACGTCATCATGGGCGGTGGCAGCAGCGATGAGGACAACGCAGAGAGGAGCCAGCAGGTCGGCCGCGGCGGCGCGGCGGCGGCGGCGGCACGCGGCGGCGGCATGGTGCTTGGCGGTGGCGGCCGCATCGGCATGAAGGGGCAGGTGCTGGCGGCGGCGCAGGCGGCCAGCATGTCCATGTGTGAGTTCGATGACTGCTTGTTAGCAAAAGTGCTCTTGGAGTCTCTTACATGGAAGGTTACGGTGCAACTGCATGCTGGCGGCGGCTTACAGCACTTGGAAGTGCGCTGGTGGCGGCGACGCCTTGCATTCGGGCCCGTGCTCCCCAATCACCTCCAACCCATCTACGCCCCACGCCGCATGTGTGAGTCGGGGTGCCTGGCTGAGCACGATACTGCAGCGTTGATTCAACGCCACTTCTGTCTTCCGCGCTGTGGCATGGCTACTCCTTAAACAGCACATCTAAATCCCCGTTCCGCGCCCTCCCTCCTCGCGTGTCCCCGCCCGCAGCCCTGCAGGCCGCCGCCTCCGTGCACGCCTCCGCCCGCAAGGCCCCCCGGCCCTCCCTGGCACCCTCGGAGGACAGCCGCTACTCCGCCACGCCCGACCCCATGCTCAGCCCCTCCCTGGCGCAGCTGCTCGCAAGGTACAACCCGCCCTCGGACGGCGGTGCCTCCTCCCTGCCGCCCTCCGTTCCCGGCAGTGGGCCCTCCCTTCCCACCACCGGCCCCGCGGCCGCCAGCCAGGCCGAGGACCTGGCGATGGCAATGCGCGGCTTCACGCCTTTTAGCAAGCGTGGCGGGAGCGGCGCGGGGGCGACACAGCCCTCCCACCAGCAGCAGCAGCAGCCGGCAGCTGCCACAACGCCGTCTGACGACGACACGTGCTCGCTGTACCAGGAGCTCATTAAGTCGCGGGACGTGCCGAGCAGCCTTGCGCCGGGCCCCCAACAGCACCACCACCATCACCACCGGGGTGCTGCTGGTTCCTCCGGCATGGACAGCCCGCGCGGGGACAAGTTCCCTGCTGCTGCCGCGCCGGGCCTGCATCGCAACCCCTCCGCGCCCGCGTCCTACCCCTCGCCCATGGGCACTTCCGTCACCCCGCCCACCACGCTCCAGGCCGGCAGGGCTGCTGCCGCTGCCGCGGCAGCAGGCACCCCCGGCCGGTCGGTCACCCCTCGGTCTGTGGCCCGGGCGGACTGGAAGGAGCATGATAAGGTGCTGGCGGAGAAGATGGCGGGTTTGGAGTCCATCTGGGTGGAGTCGGGGCAGGCGGCGCTGACGCCCCTGCGCAAGAGCCTCAACGGACTGCCTGCGGGGGCCAGGGCGGCCGCGGTGGGGCCGAGTGCAGCAGGGGCGGGTGCAGCAGGGCAGGAGCGGGCGCCGGGCGGCGGCGGGACTGCGATCGCGGCGGCGCTGGCGGCGGCGAGGGCGCGGTCGCCGGGGCCGGCACGGGCGGCGGCGGAGGCAGCGGCGGCGGCAGAGGCCCTGCTGACTGGCGGAGGCGGGGGTGTGGCAGTAGCAGGGGCGGCGGCGAGGGGGCGGGGCGGCTTCAGCGTCATGCCGCTGCGCCTGGATGCCTCGTTTGATGCGGGGGCCAACGGTAACGGTAACGGTAACGCCGGCAGCCTGCGTGTACTGTCGCCGGTGGTGCATGAGGCGGGGGCGCGGGAGGGCGCCCGGAGCGCGCCCCGCGAGGCGTGGGCGGCCGCAGGGGGCGACGCGGTGGCGGTCGTGACCACCGTCGTGGGGGCCACCGTGGCCAGTCCCCGCAGCCAGGCCCTGACGTGGGCCAACGGCAGCAAAGCTGCAGGCGGCAAGCCCGCCGGCACACCCGGCCGCGCCTCCGCGCGCCCTGGGGCCGGCCCCGCCACCCCGGGCCGCAGGACCGCGGCAGGCGGGCGCACCGGCCTGCCGTCCTCCCCGGCCCCGGCCTCCCCACTGCGCCCGCTCACCGCCGGTGGTGGTGGCGGTGGAGCCACCACGCCCCACCGCGCCGCCACCCGCGGCTCCGGAGCCGTCACGCCCGGCCGGGTGCCGCGCGTTTCAACCACCGCCGCCGCCGCTGCGGACCGCAACACGCCCCTGCGCAAGTCCTGCGGCGCAGACTATCCCGGCATGGCGGCGGCGGTGGAGGCAGTCGCCCGCGCGCCGCCCGCAGCAGCAGGCATCAAGGGCAGCACCCCGGGGCGCGTGGCCCGTCCCGCATCGGCAGTCGCTGCCGCCGCCGCCGCTGCTTCGGCCGCCGCCCCGGCCGCCAACCGCACCCCGGGGCGTATCCGTGTGCGGGTGGCCCTCTTCCCACAGCAGGAGCCGGGCGACGGCACGTGCAGCGGCGGCGGCGGCATTGCGGCGGCAGCGGTGGCAGCCATTCCCCACGCAGGCACCCTGGCCCGTCCGCCGTCGGCGCCGGCCGAGGACGCGACGACGGAGCACGTCCGCCGCCAGACGTGGGGCAGCGCCGCCAGCAGCAGCGGCGGCAGCGTCGCCGACTGGCAGGGCTTCCCGCTGTCCCGCGCAGTGCCGCCCGCCGCGCCCGGCAACACCGCCGCCGCCACCTCCCGCGCCGACAGCGTCGGGGGCAACGGCGCGCTGGCCCCGGCACACCACGTGGAGATGGTTGCCGCCGTGGGGCCGCCCCGGATGATTGGTTTCAGCTCTAGCGGCGGCGGAGGTACTAGTACTAGCACTAGTGGTAGCGCTGGTGGCGGTGGCGGCGATGACGTCACGCTGGCCATGCCCCCAGCAGGGGCAACGGCCGGGGCGGCGGGTGATTACACCGACACGCCGTCGGCCCGCACGCCGGGGGGCAGCTTCCGTGTACGGCAGGTGCTGGGCGTGGGGGCGGCGGCGGGGGTGCGGGGCAGCGCTGCGGCCGGCGGGGCGGGGCCAGGGGCAGGCGGCGTGGGGTTGCAGGTTGCGCCGCTGGGTGGTCTGTCCCCCGGCACGTCGGCGCTGGTGTCAAAGGCGCTGGGGGAGGCGGCGGTGGAGCAGCTCAGGTGAGGGGAGGAGGTTGAGGGGCACGGTGCACAGATGCCGTGTACGGGCAACCCACCCCCATGGGTTGTACTCCAAACGTGAATGCCGGCGCTGTGCCGTCATGGTGTAGGCCGCTAGCCGATTGTGCCATGCCCTGTGATCAGCGTGCGCCAAGGGACGCGTACGGCGAACAAGCGCCGAGGCCAGAAACGCGTACAGCGCTGGCCTGTGACGCACCCAAACGCTGAGATCACCGACCCGGTCCCTCTCCTCCACAGGCAAAAGGAAGCAGCCGCCGCCGCCGCAGCCGCTGCCGCAGCCGCTGGCTCCCGCATCCCCTCCGCCCTGGCCGCCGCCGCCGCCAAGCCCCTCCCGCCCGCCACCGCCCCTGCCCCTGCCCCTACCACCACCACCTCCACCCCCGCCCCCGCGCCCGTGTCGGCCGAGGAGTGGCGCTCCCTGCCGCCCCGCACGCAGCAGGCCCTACCCCTGCACACCCTCAACACGCACCTGGCGGCGCTGGCGGCGCATCCGCCGCCCGCAGTAGCGCCAGGGCCAGGCCTCATGGGATCAGGGTCAGGGTGGTGCGGCGGCTCCTTCTGCGCCCCGCACGTGGAGGCTGTGTGCGGTGTTAGCACCACTGCCGCCAAGCTGCTGCTCAACACGCTGGCCAAGCTGGGCCGCTGCGAGGCGGCGCTGGCGCAGGGGGCGGAGGGCGGAGGCATGCAGTACAGGCTCAAGGGGTAGGGGGAGGGAGGCACTGGCGCAGTAGGCAGAAAGGGTCGGTTGAGGGAGGGAGGCATGGGGGCAGGGGGCGGCGGGGGGAGGAGGCGTGCAGTACAGACTCAAGCTCAAGGGGTAGAGGGGGTGAGGAGAGGGGCGGGGTAGGTAACGTGCATGGGCACATGGGCTTGGTGGAGGCGCCATTGTGCGCTGACGTCTCGAACGTAGTTCAAGGGGGGGCATGGGGGTGTAGGGGTGTCCGTGGCGCATGCGGGGTGGGGCGGTGGGTTTGGCATGCAGTACAGTTAAGGCGCCACGGCGCGAGGAGGAGCACCTAGCTAGCGCACGCTGTGGGGGCGAAGGGGACAGGGGTAGGGAGTTGGGGGGAGAGTGTCCAGTAGGGCAGCGTACGTGGTGAGGCTGCTCCAGGGCTGATGTGGCATTGCAGTGCAGGCATAGGCTGTTGCGATGCACCAGTATTAAGGTGTGGCCTGTTGCGATGCACTGGTGCCGAGGTTGGTGAAGAGGAATGTGACATGTGGGCGCCGTGCGCACCGTGCCAAGCCCGCATGGTGAGACACTTGATACGGTAGCTTGTCGGCCGGCGGTGGTTGGCTAGGCGCGGTGCGGAGTGTTTGATAGCGGCACCCTACATCGTGGCCAGCGCAGGGGCCCTGGGCCAGCGTACCGTACGTGGGCGCCGCGTGCACCGTGCCAAGCCCGCTAAAAAAAGACACGTGGTAGCTTGGCAGCCGGCGGTTGGTGGTTGGCTAGGCGCGATGATGAACAACACGACAGGATCCGCGCCCTGCTCCGGGCTGGGACTCGTGTGTTGTCAATAGCCTGATGCATCGGCCTGTACGTTGTCCGTACGCCCCGTGCAAGCGCCGCGTCCTTCCTACCGCATATGCGTGGAACTGTGATGACGCGGGCTGAGTACCGTAGTGCCTCTTCGCCTGTTGCATCGCAGCGCCTGTGACGGTCGGTAAGGAAAACGCTGGCTGTGGCGGAGTCGTTGGCGCTGCCTCGCAAGCAGCTGGTGCGCTGCCATATGCGAGCACACACTGTGTCCGTCTGCCACCCCTGCATGCTGTTAGACAGGTGCCCATGAGCCTTCTGTAAGTAAATTGCGATATGCGCAACTTCACAAGCCGCAGGGACGGGAGTGGGGCACACGTCAGCACCTCGAGACCAGCAGGAAGTGAGGCATCCCTCAAGCTAATTTGCGTGACATTTAGCCTGCCTTGCAGAGATTGCGCCAAGTGTAAACGGCCCGAGTGAACCGGTGCTGGGTCCAGGCTGGGTCAGCTGGATGTACCGTTGCCCGTCCGGTATCACGAGGCAGCTTGAGTTGGCGGTGGTGCGGCGACAGCAGGGCACGCACGCCACAGCGGTCCCCAGGTCAGTGCGACGTGCCCGGGCTCGAGGCCCGCCTGCACCCCGCACCCCGTCCCCCCCCCCCCCCCCCCCCCCCCCCCCCCCCCCCCCCCCCCCCCCCCC
>VFQN01003644.1_pt1 | contig 21636 bp, 26 predicted proteins | sample 3512371 | NCBI WGS metagenome assembly VFQN01 (sample SAMN10412370, study PRJNA504923) | tailings metagenome | isolation source: Replicate 2 from Balatoc abandoned mine | place: Philippines: Itogon, Benguet | collected 2017-08-28
GGAGCAGCCGCCCGTTCGCACATCATGGCACCGGCCTCGCACACAAGAGACCTTCTCTCTACGATTGGACGGCTTCTTGTGGAGGGAAGGTCTCTCCGCTCCGCGCTGCGCGCTCCGGTCGAGACGACGAAGTTTTCTCTAAGCGTTGTGCGCGCGCTTCAGCGCCTGGTCGAGATCGTCGAACAGGTCGCTGGCTTCCTCGACGCCGACCGACAGGCGCAGCAGGTCGGGCGGGCAGGGCGTGCCTGGCCCCTCGATGCTGGCGCGATGCTCGATCAGGCTTTCGACGCCGCCGAGTGACGTGGCGCGCTTCCACAGTTCGACACGCGCCGCCGTGGCGATGGCCGCGCGCTCGCCGCCCTTCACCCGCACCGACAGCATGCCGCCGAACCCACCCTTCATCTGCCGCGCCGCCGCCGCATGGCCGGCGAAGGAGGGTAGGCCGGGATAGAGGACCTGTTCGACCATCGGATGCTCGGCGAACTTCTCGGCGAGACTCTGTGCCGACTTGCAGGCCCAGGCGACGCGCGGGAACAGGGTGCGCATGCCGCGCATCAGCAGCCATGCCTCGGTCTGGCCGAGGATCGTGCCCAGCTGCGAGCGGATGGTCCGCAGCTTCGCCCAGTAGGCGTCGTCGCGCGCGCCGGTCAGCGCGCCCGCGATGATGTCGGAGTGGCCATTGAGGTACTTGGTCGCCGAATGCATAACGATGTCGGCGCCATGCTCGATGGGCCGCGTCAGCACCGGCGTGGCGACCGTCGAATCGACGCCCAGCAACGCCCCCGCCTTGTGCGCAATCTCGGCGATCGCCGCGATGTCGGACACGCTCCAGGTCGGATTGGCCGGCGTCTCGATCCAGACGAGCTTGGTCACCCCCGGCTTGACCGCCGCCGCCACCTGGTCGGTCCTGTCGGTGTCGACGAATTCGACCTTGAGCCCCCACTGGGTGGCGAAAGTCAGGAGCCAGTTGCGCAGCGCCCAGTACATGACCTTGGAGGTCACGACATGGTCACCGGGCGAAAGGGCAAGGAAACAGGCGGTCGCGGCGCTCATGCCGGACGAGAAGATCAGGGACTTCGCACCGCCTTCGAGGGCCGTCAGCGTGGCCTCGGCCTGGTCGAACGTGGGATTGTCGGCACGCGCATAGATGCGCCCCGAGCGGTATCCGTTGTCCTCGTCGCGCAGGTAGGTGCTGGCCATATGGATGGGCGGCACCACGGCTTTCGTCACCGGGTCGACCCAACCCATTGCCTGGGCGGCGAGGGACGCAGGGGCAAAATTCTTCTCGGACATCCGGGGCACCGTCGGCTTACGCGAATCTTACGTCGAACGCGCCCTTATGGCGCATCGCAGCACTTGAAATGAGGATGCACTAGTAGCTTCATATGTAGTGATTTGCTTGCGTTATCTTTAGGGTCGGCAAGGTTGCCGACGTGGCGGCAAACACTCGCTGGGGAGTCAGGAATGGACGGTCAGACCCTGCACACGAAGCAGCTTCATACGGCCGGTCGGGGTGACCGCGTCGCCCGCACGCGCGAATCCATCGTGGCGTCGGCCCTGGCTCTCGCCGCGGCTGGCCAGGTCGCGCCGATCGTGCGCGACATCGCCCAGATGGCCGGCGTCTCCGCGCGCACCGTTTTCCAGCACTTCGCCGATACCGCCGAGCTTTACGTCGCCGTGCTCGGCCGCGTCCTGGCCGCGCTGGTCGGCGAGGCGCCGGAAATCGCGGCGATCGGACCCGTCGAGACCCGCATCGCCAGCATGATCGACCAGTGCGCGGATCGTTACGAACAGCTCCGCCCGATGTGGACCTTCGTCGAGACGCTGCAGCGGCGCTCGCCGGAGGCCGCCGACATGATCTCGCAGATCTACAGCGCCAACACCGCGCAGCTCTCCCAGGCCTTCGCTCCGGAGCTGGGGGCGCTGCCGGCGGAGTCGCGCCAGCGGACGCTGACGGCGCTGGCCCTGGCCATCGCGCCGGAAAGCTGGGTCGTGCTGCGTCAGCGTCTCGGCCTGTCGGTCGAGCAGGCGCGCGACGAGCTCGGCTTCGTCGTCAAGTCGGTGTTCGCGACCGAGGCCGCGCAGCGCTAACGGCTTCGCGCTCCCGTGCCGCCAGCGGCGGCGCGGGCCAGCGTCTCGAGCGAGCGGTCCCTGAGACCGAGTTCGCCGAGATGGGTCACCGTGTTCAGCACGTAGTCGAGGTTGCTGCCGGTGGCGCCGTGGCCCTGGCGGATCAGCCGTAGCGCCTCCGCCTCCGGCAGCTTGCCGGCGAACTGCCGATGGCCCCGGTCGGCGAGATAGACCAGCGCCGGCACGGTGCGGCCGTCGTCGAGCCGGATCGGCCGCACCGTCTCCTCGTAGACCCCGTCATGGTCGATCTCGCGATGGATCAGGTAGCGCCGCACCTCGTCATAGGTGGCGTCGGGCAGCCGGTGCGCCAGGCCGCGGCAGGAGCCGCCCGGCAGCAGGCCGAGGATGAGCCCCGGTTTATCCGGCGTGCCGCGATAGTGTTCCGAGTAGATGCAGAACGCACGGTGCCAGCCCTGCAGCCGCCCGGCCTGCGTCTCGGGCGTCGCGAAGCCCGGGTTCCACATCAGCGAGCCGTAGCCGAAGACCCATCGGGGTTTGCTGGCGGGCCGTGCCGAGGCCACGCCCTGACTAAGCCTGGTTGAGGTGGATCAGGGCGCGGCGGATCTCGCGCGTGCGCGTGAACAGATCGAACAGCTTGTCGCCCTCGCCCCAGCGGATGGCGCGCTGCAGGTAGAAGAGATCCTCCTGGAAGCGCTGGAGCACCTCGAGCACGGCCTCGCGATTGTTCATGAACACGTCGCGCCACATCGTGGGATCTGAGGCGGCGATGCGCGTGAAGTCGCGGAAGCCGCCGGCGGCGAACTTCAGGACCTCGCTGTTGAGATGGCCGCCGAGATCGTCGGCGGTGCCGACGATCGTGTAGGCGATCAGGTGCGGCAGATGCGAGGTGATGGCGAGGATCCGGTCGTGATCCTTCGGGTCGATGCGTTCGACCTGGCTGCCCAGCCCCTTCCAGAAGGCTTCGAGCCTGGCAACCGCGGCCTCGTCGCTGTCGGGCAGCGGCGTCAGGATACACCAGCGGCCCTGGAACAGATCCAGCAGCGCCGCCTCCGGTCCGGAATTCTCGGTACCGGCGACCGGATGGGCGGGCACGAAATGCACGCCATCGGGAATGTGCGGCGCCATGTCGGCGATCACCGTCTGCTTCACAGAGCCGACGTCCGAGACGATGCAGCCCGGCTTCAGGCTGGACGCGATCGCCTGCGTGGCCGGTCCGCAGGCGCCGACCGGCGTGCAGACGATTACCAGATCGGCGTCCCGGCAGGCTTCCGCGAGGTCGGTGCCGCAGTGATCGGCGAGCTTCAGCTTGTTGGCCAGCGCCGCCGTCTCGGCGCTGCGCGTCGCCGCCACGATCGACCGGGCGAGGCCACGCTTGCGGGCCTCCAGCGCGATCGAGCCGCCGATCAGCCCGATGCCGATCAGTGCGATCTTGTCGAACAGGGGTTGGCTCATTTCGCGGCCACGAAGCGGGCCAGCGATGCCTGAACCGCCTTGACCTCGGTTTCGGTGCCGACGGTGATGCGCAGATGCTCGGGCAGGCCGTAGCCGGCGACGAGGCGCGGGATCAGACCGTCGTTCATCAGCCAGTCGTTCGCCGCGACCGCGCGTTCCTTCGACCCGAAGCCAACCAGCACGAAATTGCCGACGCTCGGCACCGGCTCCAGGCCGAGCTTTGTCAGCTCGGCGCTGAGCCACGGCAGCCAGATGTCGTTGTTGGTGCGGCTCGCATCGGTGTGCGCGATGTCTTCCAGCGCCGCGACGCCCGCGATCTGCGCGGCCAGGTTGACGTTGAACGGCTGGCGCAGCCGGCTCATGATGTCGACGATGCCGGCCGGCCCGTACATCCAGCCGAGACGCAGGCCGCCGAGGCCGTAGATCTTCGAGAAGGTGCGGGTCATCACCACGTTCTCGGCCTGGTCGACCAGCTCGACGCCCGACTCATAGTCGTTGCGGCTGACATACTCGGCATAGGCCGCGTCGATGATCAGCAGCACGTTCTTCGGCAGGCCGGCGTGCAGGCGACGGACATCGTCCTTGCTGACGTAGGTGCCGGTCGGGTTGTTCGGGTTGGCGAGGCAGACGATGCGCGTCCTGTCCGTCACTGCGGCCAGCATCGCATCGATGTCGCTGCCATAGCCCTTGGCCGGCGCCGCGACCGGAGTCGCGCCGACGCCCAGCGCGTTGATCGCGTACATCAGGAAGCCGTACTGGCTGTAGAGCAATTCGTCGCCGGGGCCGCAATAGGCGCGGACCAGCAGGTTCAGGATCTCGTCGGAGCCGGCACCGCAGACGATGCGTGCCGGATCGAGGCCGTAGTGACGGCCCAGGGCCTTGCGCAGCTTGGCGGTGTCGCCGTCGGGATAGCGGTGCAGCTCGGAGGCCGCCTTGGCATAGGCCGCCATCGCCTTCGGCGACGGCCCGAGCGCGCCTTCGTTGGACGACAGCTTGGCGATCGTCTCCTTGCCGTCGATCGAGTCCTTGCCCGGCACATAGGGCGCGATCTTCATGATGCCCGGACGCGGGGTGAGCGCGCTCATGCCAGTCTCCTGCGAAAGTTCAGTTCACGGTTTGGCGTCGATCGGCACGGCATAGGCGCCGATGGCCGCCGCGCAGCCCTTTTCCAGGCCGAGGGCCGCCTCGAGATCGCGCAGGCGCGGATCGTCGTCGGCGATCACGCCCGGTACCTCGACCAGATAGTGATGCACCCCGGCCATCACCTGGTCCAGCGCCGAGGTGAAGGCCGGCAGGCCCGCCTTGGCCAGTGCCGCGGCGATGCGGTCGCGGCTCAGCCCGTTCTTCGCCTCGATCGCCACAAGGCCGCGATCCGTTCCGCTCGGCTCGGCATCGATGCGGGCCAGCACGAACGCCGAGATGCCTCGCGCGCGCGCGTTCGGCATGGCGAGGAACGGCAGGCGGGCGATCACGGTCGGCAGTGTCGTGTCCTTGCCGGCAAGCAGCGGCCACCACGGTGTCGAGTCGGCTTCGAGCGGGGCGGGCACGACGCCGAGGGTCGTCGTGCTGGCGCGCACCGCGGCCAGCACGCCGGCCGGCGTGTCGTGGGGAACGAAGGGAATCTGGCAGCCGAAATGGTCGCGTGCGAGATCCCAGTAACCGGGCTGGTCGTCGGGACGGCAGATCGCGATCTTGAGGCCGGGCGTCTGGATGAGCGTGAAGGCGCTCATCATTTCACGCCACATGCGATAGACGGCGGCCGACGGGAACTGTCCGTCGTGCATCGCCAATCGCTTGCGCAGGACCTGGGCCTCACGGCCCGGACGCAGCGCGAGGCCTCCCGCCGGCTTGGTTGCAGAGATATGCCCGACGACCTCCGCGCGACGGCGGATCAGGCCGTGCAATTCGGTATCGATGGCGTCGATTTCCTGCCGCAAGCTGTCGAGACTGGGAGCGTCCATTAGGCCGTTGTTTCCTGTGCGCAGCGGCGATACTACGTCCGCACGGCCCGCGTAAAGGCAAACAAGTCGCAAGAGACTTGCCTCCCGCGATCCGCGACCGTATAGAGCCTCTCCGTGGAATTTGAGCCGACCGGCTTGCGGCCACGTTAAACACCGCTAAAAGGTCGGAGTGCTCGAAAAAGCCCCCGTCCTTCCGGTCGGGGGCTTTTCGCTGGAGCGGGCAGTGCTGGACGATCTCACCGATGCCGAACGCAAGGCGCTCGCCCAGTGCCGCCACGCGATCCTGGGCGTGGACCGGCCGCTGCGCCTCGATTGCGGCGCCGATCTCGGCCCTTACAGGGTGGCCTACCAGACCTACGGCACGCTGAACGCCGACAAGTCGAATGCGGTGCTGGTCTGCCATCCCCTGACCTGCGACCAGTTTGTCGCCGACCGCCATCCCGTCACCGGCAAGGACGGCTGGTGGGAGAGCCTGATCGGCGCGGGCAAGGTGCTCGATCCCGCCCGCTATTTCATCATCTGCATCAACGTGCTCGGCCATTGCATGGGCACGACCGGCCCGCAGGCCCACGATCCGGCGACCGGTCAGCCCTGGAACCTGCGCTTTCCGGTCGTGACCATCGGCGACATGGTGCGGGTGCAGGCGGCGCTGCTCGACCATCTCGGCATTCCCGATCTCTTCTGCGTCATCGGCGGCTCGATGGGCGGCATGCAGGTGCTCGAATGGGCCGCGACCTATCCCAAGCGGGTCTTCTCGGCGGTGCCGATTGCCTGCGCCGCGCATCATTCAGCGCAGAACATCGCGTTCCACGAGGTCGGCCGCCAGGCGATCATGGCCGATCCGGAGTGGAAGGGCGGCGACTATCGCCTGCACCAGACCAACCCGGCGCGTGGCCTCGCCGTGGCCCGCATGACCGCGCACATCACCTACCTCTCGGAGCAGGCGCTGCAGCGCAAGTTCGGCCGCGCCCTGCAGAACCGCGACGCGCTTGGCTTCGGCTTCGATGCCGATTTCCAGGTGGAGAGCTACCTGCGCCACCAGGGTTCGACGTTCGTGGATCGGTTCGACGCCAACAGCTACCTCTACATCACGCGTGCGATGGACTATTTCGACCTCGCCGGCGCCCATCGCGACGTGCTGGCCAACGCCTTCAAGGGCACGACGACCCGCTTCTGCCTGATGTCGTTCACCAGCGACTGGCTGTTCCCGACGCGCGAGAGCCGGGCCGTCGTCCACGCGCTCAACGCCGTGGCCGCCAACGTGTCGTTCGTCGAGGTCGACAGCGACAAGGGCCACGATGCCTTCCTGCTCGACGAGCCCGAGATGTTCCGTACGCTCTCCGGCTTCCTGAAGGGGGCCGCGACGGTGCGCGGCCTCGGGAGCGTGTCGTGATGGCCGCTCCGATCCGCGTCGACCTGCAGCTCATCGCCGACATGGTGGAGCCCGGCACGCGCGCGCTCGACGTCGGCTGTGGCGACGGCGCGTTGCTGGCCCATCTCATGAACGCCAAGCGGGTCGATGCCCGCGGCATGGAACTGAGCCAGGCCGGCGTGAACGCGTGCGTCGCCAACGGGCTCTCGGTGGTCCAGGGCGATGCCGACACGGATCTGCGCGACTATCCCGATGCCGCCTTCGACTACGTGATCCTGAGCCAGACCCTGCAGGCCACGCGCGAGCCGCGCCGGGTGATGGAGCAGATGCTGCGCGTCGGCAAGCACGCCATCGTTTCGTTTCCCAACTTCGCGCACTGGCAGGTGAGGCTGAGGCTCGTATTCGGCGGTCGCATGCCGGAGACGACGTCGCTGCCCTACAAGTGGTACGACACGCCCAACATCCATCTCTGCAGTATCGACGATTTTCGCGCGCTCTGCCGCACCATGGGGGTGCGCATCGAGCGCGCCATCGTCCTGAACAGCAAGAGCCGCCGCATCAACCTGCCGCCACTTCTCGCCAACCTGATCGGCGAGCAGGCGGTGTTCATGTTGAGGCGGGATTAGACTCTGCCCCTTCAAGCCTCCCCGCACACCCTCATCGTGAGGAGCACGTCGCAGGCGTGCGTCTCGAAGGATGGGCAACAAGTGCAGTGTTTGCAGCCCCATGCTTCGAGACGGCTGCTGTGCAGCCTCCTCAGCATGAGGTCGTTTTTGGGTTTGCGCTTAGCTAGGCGGCAAGCGCTCGTAAAAGCCCTCGATCTCGTCTTCCTTCAGCTTCACGAAACCTTGGCGCAGGTAGAGCCGGTCGGCCGGGCTGCCGTTCAGCACTTCGAGGCGCACGGGCAGCCCGGCCGTATCGGCTTCGGCCAGGAGCGCCATCAGGATCTTCGTGCCAAGGCCGGACCCATGCAGGCCGCGGTCGAGATAGAACGAGTCGATCCTGATCTCACGATCGTGCCGACGGAAGCCGACGCAGCCCACGCGGACGCCATCCCGCAGGATCAGCCGCGTCCCCGGCTCGTCGAAATGCGTGCGGAACATTTGCCTCGAACGCTCGGGCGTATAGCGCCCGACCCGTTCGAGATGCGATCGCATCACGTCCGTGCGCAACGCCAGAAGCGGTTCGAAGTCGGCCTCGGTGACGGGGCCGAAGCTCCACGTCTCAGTCACGGACCGCGATCCGGGCGAGGCGTGGCCGGGCGACGGACAGCCAATCCTTCGTGTCGAGTTCCATCGACCGGTCGAGGCGGCCCGCATTGAAGAACAGCGTGTCGTTCGCCAGCAGGTCCTCCTCGACCACGATCGAGAGGGCGGGATCCAACGCAAACGGCGGCACCGCGCCCATGACGCAGCCGGTCAGCGCCTGCGCCGTGTCCGGTGAGGCGAAGCCGCACTTGCGTGCCTCGAACAGGGCGGCGACCGCGGCGAAGTCGAGCTTGCGGCTGCCCGGCAGGATGGCGAGGACATGGCGCTTGCCGCCCCCGCCGCCGCGCACGTCGAGCACCATCGCCTTGGCGGCCTGGTCCGGGCGATTGCCGCGGATGGCGCTGATGGCTTCGGACTTGCCCTCGTGGGCATGCTCGATGATCCGGAAGTTCGCGTTCGCCTCGGTGAGCAGCGTCACCAGCCGGTCGAAGACCTCCCCCGTACCGTTCTCAGCGCCCACTGATCACCTTCTCCGAGAGAACCTTCAGCGCCTCGTCGAGGCTCGGCACCTGGCCATCGGCCGGCGCGATACGGGCATCGACGGTGCGGCGGTGGCTCTTCTCGATGGCCTCGGTCATCAGCGGATCGACGCCGGTCTCGCGCAGCGTCTGGGCGACCAGGCCCATCTCCTCCCAGCGGCGGTGGGCATGAACGACATGCGTCTGCACCAGCATGGTGATGAAGCCGGCGAGTCCCATCGAATCGGCGTCGCCCAGGCAGCCCAGCACTTCCTCGAGAATGCCCTGGCGCCGCGCCGCGACCAGCGCCTCCACCCCCAGTGCCTCGATGCCCTTCACCAGAGTGCTGCGCAGCATCTTCACGGACGAGGCGCTGCCGGGCTTCGGGCCGAGCAGGGTGGCCACGAACCCGTTCGCGTTCATCCAGGCCACGGCCTCGGCGGCATCCTCGCCGGCCACCAGCATCGGCGCCTTGATACCCTGCTTGAAGAAGCCCCCCATGACGGCGATGTCGATGTAGCGGCCCGAGCCCTTCTCGATCTCGGCGCGGTCCTCGTCCGACATCTTGCCGGTGACGGTGCACAGGTCGAGATAGTGTGCACCCTTCTTCAGGAGCGGCGCGGCGGACCGCGCGGCCGAGAGGGCGTGCTCGCCCTGCACGGCAGAGATCACGAGATCGGCTTCGCTCAGCGCCTCGGTGTAGCTGTCGCCGATCGCGACATCGAGAGAGCGCGCGACCTTGCCCAGCGCCGTGCCGCGCGGGTCCTTGTCGAGCGCGGTGTCGATGGCGACGATGCGTCGCGGCGCGTTGTCACCGGGCGTCGCGGGGCCGCGCCATCCGTTCTCGATCGCCAGACCGCGCGCGATCGCCGAACCGGCTTCGCCAAAACCCAGCAGCGCGATGACGCGCGGAGAAAATGACATGTCGTTCTTTCCGTTGGAAAATCAGGAGGCGGGCTTCTCGCCGTCCTCGGCGTTGCGCGCGGCGCTCACGACCCGCGGGGTGTCGCGCGAACTGGCGACCCGGAGCTTCGGGCGTACCGGGACGGCCTGCGGCTGGCTGCGCTCGGCGATGCCGGCATAGAGCTGCTTGCCCGATTCGATCACGTTGACGCCGCCGAAGCGGCCAAGCCAGCGCTGGCCGAACCGCTCGATGGTCGGGGCCATGCGCATGATGAGCCGCGACCGCGTCGGCGGCATGTAGAGCGCACGAGTCTGGAGCAGCGGCGCGAACATGTTGGCGCGCAGCAGCGCGTTGAGCTGTCCCGCCGAATAGGGATGGCCCTGGTAGAAGGGCGAGCGGTCGACCTGCGACCAGAAGCCGGTGCGCGTCGGCGCCACGACGACCATGCGGCCGCCATCGGCCATCACGCGCCAGATCTCGCGCAGCATCGGGCGCAGCTGCTCGGTGCATTCGACGGCGTGGACCAGCACGACCCGGTCGACCGACCGGTCGGGCAGCGGCAGGTCGAGTTCGTCGACCAGGGTCGCGAGGTTGCGGCCCTCGCGCGGCCAGCGCGTGACACCCTGCTGGGCCGGCATGAACGCGAGCGTCCGTCCGGCCTCCTCCATGAAGGGTCGCAGCAGCGGCTGCGCATAACCGAGCCCAAGCACGGTCTCGCCCCGTACGTTCGGCCAGATTTCGCGCAGGCGGGTGCGCAGCAGTCGCTGGGTCATCTGGCCCAGCGTGCTGCCGTAGAATTCCTCAAGGTCGAGGACGTCGTTCCACATACTCGGAAGTGTAGCAGAAAGCCGGCGGCGCGGACCATGGCCGGTGCAAGCCAGCTCTGCTAGCCTTGCATCATGAGCACAACGCTAGACATCGTCCGTATCCCGGTCCTGAACGACAATTACGTGTGGTTGATGCGCGAGCCGCAGAGCGGCGCCGTGGCCGTCGTCGATCCTGCGGTGGCCGCGCCGGTTCTGGCGGAGGCCGAGAAGCGCCGCTGGAGGATCACCCACATCCTGAACACCCACCACCACGGCGATCACGTGGGCGGCAACCTCGAGATCAAGAAGGCGACCGGGTGCACCATCGTCGGCCTGCGCCACGACCGGGCCCGGATCCCCGGCATCGACGTCGAGGTCGACGATGGCGACCGCTACCGGCTGGGCGAGGCCGAGGCCGAAATCTTCTTCGTGCCGGGCCACACGAGCGGCCACATCGCCTATGCCTTCCGCGAGCAGAAGGCGCTGTTCTGCGGCGACACGCTGTTCGCGCTGGGTTGCGGCCGCATGTTCGAGGGCACGCCGCGGCAGTTCTGGACGTCGCTCAGCCGCCTGCGCGCGCTGCCCGACGACATGCGCGTCTATTGTGCGCACGAATACACCCAGTCGAATGCCCGCTTCGCGCTGACGGTCGAGACCGGAAACCAGCAGCTCAAGGCCCGCTCGGCTGCGATCGATGCCGCCCGCGCCCGCGGCGAGGCAACGGTTCCGTCGCTGCTCGGCGAGGAGAAGGCCACCAACCCGTTCCTGCGCGTCGACGTTCCGGCGGTCCAGGCCGCGGTCGGTCTCGCCGGCGGCGACCCGGTCGCGGTGTTCGCCGAAGTGCGCCACCGCAAGGACGTGTTCCGCTAGGCCGCGACGCGCACGCCGTTGTAAGCCGACATTTCGTCGTCCGTCGGCGGCTGCCAGATCGTTTCGATGAAGTCGAACATCGGGCGCGTGACCTTCAATCGGAAGGTCTCGCCCTGCTCTTCGTTGCGCCGCTCGACGCGCCGCCAGCGCTCGGTCGCCTCGATATCGAGGAAATGCAGGCGCATACCGATACCTGCGGCAGCGCACCGTTCTGCGACGCGCTTTCGCTGGTCGACGCGCTGAAGGCCGAGATCGAGGAGCGACGGGACTCCGGCGCGGGCAAGGTCGACGGCCATCGCCACCATCTGGCGCTCACAGCGCAGCGCGCGCTCCTCGATCCAGGGCCAACGCGGCTGCGGCGGCGTGTCGGGCGCGAACAGCGTCACCATCCAGTCGTCGATCGACAGATGCAGCGCGCCAAGCTTCTGGCGCAGTTCGTGGGCGTAGGTGGTCTTCCCGGCGCCGGTCGAGCCGCAGATCAGATGGATCACGAAAGATCTCCCGGCTGGCCGGCGGTGAGGCGCCCGAGCAGCTCGGCCAGGGTGGCGATCTCCGTCGTGGTCCAGCGGTCGCGAAACAGGTCGGCGGCCATGCGTTCGAGCGTGGTCCGGGCCTCGCCGACCAGCCGCTGCCCCGCCTCGGTCAGCACGACATAGGCGAGGCGGGCGTCGCGGGGATCGGCTTCGCGGCCGACGCAGCCCAGCTTCTCCAGCGGGTTGGTCATGCGGGTCACGCTCGAGGGACTGACGTGCAGGCGCTTGGCGAGTTCCACCCGGCTCAACCGCCTGAGCGGCGCCCGGTCGAGGTGCATCAGCAGCAGCACCTCCTTGAGGGCGAGCCCGTGGACGGAGCCGAGCTCGCCGGCGAAACGCTCTTCGAGACGCGCGGTGGCACGGAGCAGATTGAGGGTGGCCGAGAAAGAAGAGGTGCTCATCGGCCTTATATGGGCTGATATATTTCCATATGCAAGTATATCGGAAACTTGTCGAGTTCTTCTGAATCACCGGCGAACCAGGCAGAAGTAACCGCTGAGCCCCAGCGCGAGCGCCAGGGCGGCATAGAGCGGCGCCTGCGGGATGGTGACGAATAGCCACGGTGCGGTGAGGGGACCGACGGCGGCGCCGAAGTCGCGCCAGGTCGAATAGCTCGCCTGGCTGGAGAGAACGGTGCCGTGGCTGCGCTCGATCACCAGCACCGGGATCAGCGTGTTGAACATGCCCCGCGTCATGACGATCATCAGGGCCCCCAGCAGCTCGTGGTCGGCCGCGATCATGACGAAGCCGCCAACGAGAAGGGCCGCGTTGGCGATGGCGATGCGGCGCGCCCCGAACCGGTCACCGATCCAGCCGCCGATCGGCCCGGTCGTCACCTCGACCAGCCAGCGCAGAGCCAGCAGCATCGCCGTGGCCATCACCGGCGGCACGGAGGTGATCGAGTCCTTCATCAGGAAGGCGAGGGTCAGAAGGAAGACCCCGTCGCCCGAGAAGCCCATGACGAAGCCCCAGACCTCCAGCCGATGGGGGACCGGCAGCTTGAAGCCTTTCCTCGCGACCGGCTCGCGCGGCAGCCGGGGCAGGGCGACCGCGGCGGCGAGCGCGACCAGGGTGAGGGCGCCGAAGATCAGGAAGACCGCGCGGGCGCCGAGCTCGAGCACGATCCAGGCTCCGCCGACCAGCGACAGGGCCTGGACGAGGCCGATGGCGGCGCGGCTGGCGCCAACCCGCTTGCCGGCGTTGGCGCGGTCGCTCACGGCATAGGCGAGCGTTGCGAGATTGAGCGAGGCGTAGGAGATGCCCCAGAGGATGCGCGCCGCGATCTGCGCCGCCGGATCGTCGATCAGGCCATAGACCGTGGTCGAGACGGCCGATCCCAGCGCGGCGGCGATCATCAGCGCGTGCGGACCGATGCGCTCGCCGAGATGGGCGACGCCGGAATTGGCGAGCAGGCGGATCCAGCGGTTGAGCGAGAGCAGCACGCCGACCATCGCCAGCGAGAGGCCGAACTCCGCATGATAGAGCGGCAGCACGGCATAGAGCAGCGTGTCGCCGATCATGCAGACGGCGATCACCAGCCCCGGCAGCGCCATGCCGACCGGCGCGGCGCCACGGAAGGCCGCTGAGGTCACTGGGCGCGCAGCACCAGGGCTTCGCGCAGGGCGGCGGCGCAGAGCGTCGTGCCGCGCCGGGCACCGTGCAGCAGCATCGGCGAGCTCAGGAACCCGTGCAGCATGCCGCCGAACTCGACCAGGTCGGCCTGCGTACCTTCCTGCTGCAGGCGCCAGGCATAGGCGCGGCCCTCGTCGCGCAGCGGATCGTAGCCGGCGGTGACGACCAGGGCCGGCGGCAGGCCCGCGAGCGACGCGGCGCGCAGCGGCGAGACGCGCCAGTCGCCGCGGCTCGCCTTGTCGGGCGCGTAGTGGTCGAAGAACCACTCCATGGTGGCGGCGTTCAGGCCATAACCGTCCTCGAAGCGACGATAGGACTCGGCGCGCGCCACGGCGTCGGTCACCGGATAGGCGAGAAGCTGCATCCGGAGCTTCGGCCCGCCATGGTCGCGCGCCCAGAGGCAGACCGCTGCCGCGAGGTTGCCGCCGGCGCTGTCGCCGCCGATGGCGAGGCGCGCGGAGTCGATTCCGACCGAAGAGCCGTTGGCGGCCACCCATTTCAGCGCGGCCACGACGTCGTCGAAGGCCCCGGGGAAGCGCGCCTCGGGCGCCAGGCGATAGTCGACGTGGAGCACCGCGATGCCGGCCTCCAGCGCGAGCTGGGCGCACAGCACGTCGTGGCTGTCGAGATTGCCGAACACCCAGCCGCCGCCATGCGCATAGACCAGCGCCGGCAGCAGGGCGTCGGCGGCAGCCGATGCGGGGCGATAGAGGCGGACGGGCAGTTCTCCCGCCGGGCCGGGGACCGTGCGGTCGACGACCGACACCTCGGCCGGGCGGGGGCCCTGTGCACCGGGGCGCAGGGAGAGATAGAGGTCGCGGGCGGCTTGCGGACTGAGCGTGTTCCAGGCCGGTCGGTTTGCCGCCGCCATCAGGTCGATCAGCCGCTGGGATTCCGGATCGAGAGCCATTCCACCCACTCCATTGACAACATTCGTGGCACTCTAGCAGCCCTCGCCCCTGTTTCGTCACGAGGCGAATGGTAAGGTGTGCCATGACATTCGAACCGGACTACAGCGCACCCTCGTCGGCCAAGCCTTCCTGGTGGCGGCGAAGCTGGGATCGCGTGCGGGGATGGCGCCCCGGCCTCTCGACGGCCGCCCCATCGTCGGGCGGTCGCAAGGTCTGGGGGTGGACGTGGCGCATCGTCGTCCTGCTGCTCATCCTCTACTATCCGGTCGGCGCCCTGGTGACCGAGGATATCGACGACGATCCGCAGTTCACGGCGCGCGGCGTTGCGCCTGGTGAAAGCAAGGCCGTCGCCACCGCGGCCGACCTCGTCACCCGTGAGGTCGACGTCCACACCTGGACGCCGATGATGCCCTTCTTCACGCCGGCGGGGCTGCTGGACAACATGCCGAACTACCAGCGTGGCATCATGTCGGCGCTGGGCCGCTTCAGCACCGAGCTGATGGACCAGCTCGGCCGCACGCGCGGCTCGAGCCAGACCGACCGCGATCTCGAACAGGCGCGCGGCTTCCTCAACGAACAGCCCAACATCTGGCTGTGGCAGCCCAGCGTATCCCTGTTGCCCTCGACGACTTCCGCGCAGAAATATCGAGCCGGCCGCGACAGGCTGATGGCCTACAACAAGCGCCTGGGCACCGGGCAGGCGGTGTTCGAACGACGGGCCGACAATCTGCAGGCGCTGCTCGACCGCATCGCCAGCGATCTCGGTTCTGATTCGGCGGCGATCGACCAGCACGTCATCGAGAAGGCCGGGGACCTGTTCGATGCCCGCTGCGACGACATCTTCTATTTCAACAAGGGCCGTCTGTACGTCTACTACCTTCTGATGCGCGATCTCGGCGTGGACTTCCAGAACGTCATCCGCGACCGCGAGCTCACCACCGCCTGGAACGGCACGGTCGACACCTTCCGCATCGCCGCCCAGCTCGACCCGTGGATCGTCTGGAACGGCTACCCGGATGCCCTCCTGATCCCCAATCACCTGCTCGCGCAGGGCTTCTACCTGCTGCGCGCCCGCACGCAGCTGCGCGAGATCACCAACATCCTGTTGAAGTAGGCGGGCAGCGTGGAGATCTATCTCCCCATCGCCGAGCTGTCGATGAACGTGTTCCTGCTGCTGGGCCTCGGGGCCGCAGCGGGCCTCCTGTCGGGCATGTTCGGCGTCGGCGGCGGGTTTCTTGCCACGCCGCTTCTGATCTTCGTCGGCATTCCGCCGGCCGTCGCGGTCGCCAGCCAGGCCAACCAGGTCGTCGCGAACTCGATCTCGTCGCTGCAGGTGCAGTGGCGGCGCGGCAATGTCGACCTGCGCATGGGGCTGGTGCTGCTGGCGGGCGGCATGCTCGGCTCGTCGGCGGGCGTCTGGCTGTTCACCTACCTGAAGCGCATCGGGCAGATCGATTTCGTGATCGCCGTACTCTACGTCGTGATGCTGTCGACCATCGGCCTGCTGATGATGTTCGAGAGTCTCAGCACCTATTTCAAACGCCGGCGCAATCCCGACGGACCGCGCGGCAAGCTCCATACCCACTATCTTGTGCACCGGCTGCCGCTGAAGCTGCGCTTCTACAAGTCGAAGCTCTACATCAGCGCGCTGCTGCCGATCGGGCTGGGCTTCATCATCGGTGTCCTGTCGGCGATCCTGGGCGTGGGCGGCGGTTTCGTCCTGGTGCCGGCCATGATCTATCTGCTCGGCATGCCGACGGCGGTGGTGATCGGCACGTCGAACTTCCAGATTCTGTTCGTGGCGGCCAACGTCACCTTCCTGCAGGCGGCGACCAACGGTACCGTCGACGTCGTGCTCGCGCTGCTGCTGATCCTGGGCGGCGTCGTCGGCGCGCCGATCGGCGCGCGGCTCGCCGCCAAACTGCCGGGCGTGGCGCTGCGCGCCCTGATGTCGCTCCTGATCCTGCTCGTGGCCGCCGAACTCCTGACGGAACTGTTGCGCACGCCCAGTTCGCTCTATTCGCTGGGGAGCCGCGAGGTGCTGCCGTGAGGTCCCTGGGAATCCTGGCCTGCCTTGCGCTTCTCGTCGGCGCGACAGGGGCGCTGGCGCAGGGGCCGCGCCTGGAGCCGCCGGGAGTCCTGCCGGCGCCGAGCATCGGTGCGCCGCCCGACGGCACCGTGCCCCCGTCGGTTCCGAACGAGCCCACCACGCCCGAGCTGATCATGGACCTCTCGCTCGCCCGGGTGTCGATCACGTCGGCGTTCCAGGGCGAGAGCATCCTGCTGTTCGGCATGTTCGATCCGCCCGGCGAGATCGTGGTGGTCGTGGCCGGCCCGCCCGCGCGCGAGACCGTGATGCGCAAGCAACGGTTCATGGGGATCTGGCTCAATACGGGACGGCAGGCCTTCGACGATGTGCCGGCCTATTACGCCATCGCAGCCAGCCAGCCGCTGCAGCGCCTGCTGGCGCGCGGCGCCGGCGGCGAGATCCTTTCGCTCGAGGACCGGTTGTCCAGTCTGAAGCCGGCGACGCCCCGCGACGCCGCGGAGCTCGCTCGCTTCCGTGCCGGCCTCGTCGAGGTGAAGCGGCGCGAAGGCCTCTACCCTGCCGCCATCGGCCAGGTGACGGTGCAGGCCGGCCGGCTGTTTCGCGTCGACCTGCCCTTCCCATCGCGGCTGCCGGAAGGGGTGTACGATATCCGGGTCTATCTGTTGCGGGAGGGGAAGATCGTCGCGGCCGTGTCGCGGCCGCTGCCGGTCGGCAAGGTGGGCTTCAGCGCCCAGCTGGCAGGCTGGTCGGCACACGAGGGAGCGCTGTACGGGCTGGGCGCCATCGTCATGGCCCTGCTGGTCGGCTGGCTGGGCGGCGCCGTCATGCGTCGTCTCTAGGAACCGAAGGGGAGAAGGCCATGAACGAGCAGCTCAAGACCGGCGAACGCGTCTTCCTGGTCGTGGTCGACGAGAGTCCGGAGATGCGCAACGCCCTGCGCTACGCCTGCCGCCGCGCCAAGCGCACCGGCGGGCGGGTCGCGATGCTCTACGTCATGGACCCGCCCGAGGGTCAGCAATGGGGATCCGTGGTCGAGCTGATGCGCGAGGAAGCCCGCCAGCAGGCCGAGACCGTCGTGGCGCGACATGCCGACGTGGCGGTCTCGATGACCGGCCAGCCTCCCTCGATCTACATCCGCGAAGGCAAGAGTCGCGACGAACTCGCGAAGCTCCTCGGCGAGGATCGTTCGATCTCGGTCCTGGTGCTCGGCAGCGCCTCGGGCAGCGACGGACCGGGGCCCCTGGTGACGGCATTCGCCGGAAAGGCGGGAAGTCAGCTTCGTATCCCGCTGACCATCGTTCCGGGCGGGCTCTCGGAGGCGGAGATCGACGCAATCTCATGAACCGTGCATCTGGTTCGGCGCCCGTGATGCGGCGATCCGCGCACAAATCTTCTTTGTGTACAATTGAAGCAGAATGGTTGCATTGGGGATTTCGCAACGTATTCCATTGAAAAATTTACATAATATGTAAATATTCCATAATATTTATACAGCGTCACTCAAGAATCGTCTTGATCGGCTTGGCGCCGGTTCCTACGTCCAGAGCCATCGAGTGGGGATGGAGACGTCCTGATCCCCAGCCTGAGCGATGCTGAAGGGTCCGCCCCGAAGCGTTCGAACCGGAGGTAGGTTTGTTTATCCAGACCGAGCAGACGCCCAATCCGTCGACCCTCAAGTTTCTTCCTGGCCGGGTGGTCATGGAAAAGGGGACGGCGGATTTCGCCAACGTCGAGGCTGCCACGCCGTCACCGCTTGCCAGAAGGCTGTTCGCGGTAGAAGGCGTCGAGCGCGTGTTCTTCGGCTCCGATTTCGTGACCGTCACCAAGACGGCGGATCGGGACTGGCAGATCATGAAGCCGTCGATCCTCGGCGGCATCATGGAGCATTACACGTCCGGCGATCCCGTGATCGCCGATCAGGACGCGGCGGCTTCCGTCGCGGCGGACGATGACGAAGTCGTCGCCCAGATCAAGGAACTCCTCGACACCCGCGTCCGGCCGGCAGTGGCCCAGGACGGGGGTGACATCGTCTTTCACGACTTCCGCGATGGCATCGTCTACCTGCACATGCAGGGAGCGTGCTCGGGTTGCCCGAGTTCGACGGCCACGCTTAAGATGGGAATTGAGAATCTTCTGAAGCACTACGTGCCGGAAGTAGTGGAAGTCCAGGCGGCCCAGTAGGCCGCTTCAGCACAAGCGTTCGCGTTGAGGTGGCGTTCGCGGGTCCCCGGGGCCCGCGCGTGAGCCCGTTCGTGTGCGCAGATGAAAGAGTATGGCATGCAGTCGACGTTACGGCCCGCGATCGAGCGTGGGCGCAATTATGCATTTCCCGCCGCTTGGGCGGCCCTGCTGGCAACGGGCGTGGTCCTGTACAAGCCCCTGCCGTCGGTGGATGCGGCGCCCTACCTCTCCTTCGGCGTGGGGAGCGCCGAGGCTCGTGAAATCGATCAGGCCACGCTCTTCGTGCCTGAAGCCGAACCCGCCACGCTCACGTTCGTGCGTCACGAATGGAGCGAGCCCGACGATGTGACCTATCGTTCGACGCGCGAGGGTGCGGGCAGTCACGGACGCTTTGCGGCGCCTGGCAACGCCGTCCGTCGCCAGGTCCAGGTGCGTGCGATCAGCCCGCGCACGGCCGACGAACTCGCCGGCTTCTTCCGTGACGTGTCCTACACGCTGACCGACATCCGCCAGGGCGAGGCCGTGCCGCCGTACAAGGTCGATCGCGTGCCTGCCGATCTCGGCAGCAAGGACGGCAACGAACGCAAGATGCTGTTCATCACGGCGATCCTGCCCGTGGTACTCGAGGTCAACCAGCGCGTCCTCGCCGATCGCGAACAGCTGCTTTATCTCCGCGACAAGCTCGAGGTGACGCCGCAGATGCTGACGGCCATCGAGCGCATCTGGCTCGACGACCTCGCGGACCGCTACGACACCTCGCCCGACAACCTCGACGAACTGGTCCGGCGCGTCGACATCGTCCCGCCATCGATGGCGATCGCCCAGGGCGGCGTGGAATCGGGTTGGGGCACATCGTTCGCGGCGCGTAACGGCAACGCCCTTTACGGTCAGATCCAGGCAGTCGGCCGTCATAGCGTCTCGGTACCGTGGAAGCCTGGCGCAGGCATGCCGCAGCCCTTCACCGACGTCGGCGAGGCGACTGATGCCTACGTCGCAAACCTGAACACCCATCCCGCCTACGCCGGCTTCCGCAAGGAGCGCGCGGCGATGCGCGGGCGCGGCGAGGATCCCGATGGCTTCCGCCTGATCGGCTCGTTGCTGCGCTATTCCGAGCGCGGCCAGGCTTACGTGCAGTTCGTCCGCCAGATCATGCGCGAGAACGATCTGCACGACTTCGACAAGGCCAAACTCTCCGGCTTCTGAGGGCGGGACCGGCGAAGCCGGCGCCTACATCATCGGCCGCGGCAGGTCGGCATCGGAGACGAGCGGATACCGCCGCGCGTCGAACAGCTGATAGTGCCACCATTCGTTGCGATAGAAGTCCCAGCCGGCCGACGTCATCAAGCCCATGAGCAGCAGGCGATTGCGTTGCGCCTCGACGGAAATGTCGGTGCGTCCATGATGGGACAGCGGCGTGAAGGCGTCGAATGCGGTGCCCATGTCGAGTTCGCATCCCTCGGCGTCGAGCAGGCTGAGGTCGACGGCGACGCCGCGCGAGTGGGGCGAGCCGCGACGGGGATCGGCGATGAATTCCGGGTCGGGGTTCACGTTCCACAACGCCCATTGCGCTTCCACCGGCCGGAGCGCGTCGAAGATGCGCAGGCGATACCCGAGCGGCCGGGCGAGTTCGATCGCGGCGGCGAGCTTTTCGGCCGCCTCCCTGTGCAGCCAGCATTCGGCGTTCCGATACACCGGCCGCCCCGTTAGATTTGCGTCCGTCGCGTAAGCCAGCGTCACGTCGACGTCGAATTCGGGCGGAGCGATCGCAACAATGTCGAGCTTCATGACACCACAATGCCCAGCCGTCCCGGTAGACGCCAGTATCCTGCTCGAAGCAGCGGCATGAGCACCGTGCTGGCCTTCGACTGTGCGGTGAGCGGGCAGGGCGTTGCAGTCGTGCGGGACGGTATTGCCCTGGCGAACCTGTTCGAGGAGGGGCGCGACCAGGCGGCGCGGCTGCTGCCGGCCATCGCGGCGGCATTGGTCGAGGTGCGGATTGCGAAGGCGGACCTCGATCTCGTCGCGGTCACCATCGGCCCCGGCAGCTTCACGGGTGTGCGGGTCGGTCTGTCGGCGGCTCGCGGACTGGCGGTCGGATTGGGGCTCCCCCTGGCGGGGATCGCCACGACGGCGGTGCTGCAGGCGCAGGCGTCCTCGAGTGACCGGCTGATCGTTGCCGCCATCGACACCAAGCTCGGCGACTGGTTCTGCGCGATCGGCGACGATCCCGCGCCCTTCGCCGCAACGGCGGAGGGTCTCGCGGCGCGCCTTGCCGGACAGAGGTGCCTGGTCGTCGGGAAGGACGTCGGACCGCTCGTCCGGGCGTTGCAATCCGCAGGCATTGACGCGGCCGAGCAGGCGGGGCCGCCGGATCCGGCGGTGCTGGGCCGGCTGGCCGACGAGACCGGCGTCGAGGCGTGGGCCGCACGAAACCGGAGGGACGGCTTGCCTCGCCCGCTTTACGTGCGCGGCGTGAACATCACCCTCCCGAACGGCGCGCGCCGCACGGTGGAGTGATGGGCGAGGGCTTCGTTCTCGGCCCGGTCGGCGCCCTCGACCTCGACCGGGCGTCGCATCTCCATCGCGAAGCGTTCGAGCCGATGGGCGAGCGGGGCTGGTCCCGGGCCGACATTGCGGGCCTGCTCGCCTCGCCGGGGGTTGCGGGCCTGCTGCTGATGGAAGCGGGTGCCGATATCGGCTTGGCGATCTGCCGGATCGTTGCGGGGGAGGCGGAGTTGCTGACGATCGCCGTGGACCCCGCCCATCGCCGTCGTGGCGCGGCCCGCCAGCTGCTGGGCGCCGTCGTCGAGAGTGTCGAGGCCGGTGGCGCCCGAACGCTTTTCCTCGAAGTCGGTGCGGACAATCCCGCCGCGCTGGCGCTCTACGGATCGATGGGCTTCCAACCGGTAGGGCGTCGCGCCGCCTATTACCCTCGTCGGGACCGTCCGGCCGCCGATGCGCTCGTCATGCGTCTCAATCTCAGCGGATCGAGCCCAGCTGCCGGGGGCGGCTGATCAGGCGCGCCGGATGGTGACGATGTGGATATCGCCGTCCGCCTCGATGCCCAGAATGGCATGGCCTTCATCCTTTGCGGCACGAGGGACATTGCGCAACGGCTCGTCGCCGCGCAGCCGCACGGCCAGGATT
>VFQN01003645.1_pt1 | contig 21622 bp, 10 predicted proteins | sample 3512371 | NCBI WGS metagenome assembly VFQN01 (sample SAMN10412370, study PRJNA504923) | tailings metagenome | isolation source: Replicate 2 from Balatoc abandoned mine | place: Philippines: Itogon, Benguet | collected 2017-08-28
GTACCTCGCCGTCACCGAGACGGTGGTGAAGAAGATCTTCCCCTGCAAGGACGACCTGCCGCTGCTGGCCCACGTGCGCGAGGTCGACGTCAACGACACCGAGCTCGCCAACGGCGACGACGACGGCTGGCTCGCCGTGGTGCTGGCCAACCGCCTGCCGGTGTTCGACGAGGCGGCCAAGAAGCCGGTGCGCTACATGGCCTGCCTGGTCAACCTCGAGGGCCAGCTCGACGCGCTGCCGCCGCCGCTGCCGCCGGTGCCCAGCTTCGAGTTCGTGCTGGCGCAGGACTGGTCGGTGCTGGCCACGGTGAATGCCGCGAGTTCGCCCGATGCACGCGTGATGGGCAACCTGAGCCTCGGCAACCTGGTGCTGCCTTCGGCCGCGCTCGGCCCGGCTGCGGCGCGGCCCGAGGGGCTGGCCGCGATGGCGCTGAACAAGACTTCGGCCGACGCGAAGATCGGCGTCGCACTCGACGGCAGCGCAGCGATGCAGCAGCCGGGCGTCGGCCAGCAGTGGAGCTCGGCGACGCAGAAGGTGGCGGCCGTCGCGCTCGACCCCGACGCCAAGCGCCTGGTGCGCGACACCATGGCGCAGGGCTTCCGCCTGCCCATCGAGCTGTACGCCATCGAGAAGGTGCTGCGCTTCCCGGTGCTGGCGCACTGGTCGTTCACCACCAACGAGGGCGCCACCTTCGAGACGCTGATGCAGGACCTCGACGTCGGCCTGCTCGGCACCGTGCCGGAGCGTGCGCCGAACGCGCCGGCGGCGGACGCTGCGCCCGAGGTGGTGCAGACCGGCCACATCGGCCTGGACCACCGCACCCGCCGCGGCGACCCGACGCGCGCCTGGTACCGCGGCCCCTGCGTGCCCTTCCCGACGCCGCGCGATTCCACCGCGAAGAACGAGCCGCTGGCCCTGGCGCATTCCGCCGACCAGCTGCGCCGCGTGATCCCCGACGGCCGCGAGGATCTCTCGCTGGCCGCCGCCTTCGAGATCGGCCGGCTGATGGCGCTGTCGCAGCTGTCGGTGGTGTCGGCGCTGCTGCGCTTCCGCGCCGAGCAGTTCGGCGCCGGCCGCGTGCGCGAGATCCTCGCCGAGCTGATGCCCTTCGCCATTCCGTCGCTGGCCGAGCTGCGCGATGCGCGCATCGACATGGGCCGCTTCGTCGCGCTGCAGGTGCTGCCGGTGCTGGCGAAGAACACCGACCGCATGATCGGCCCGCAGCGCCCGCTGGCCGACCCCGGCCGGCCGCTGCGCGTGGACGGCGACCTCGACCGTCTGGTGGCTGCCGGCCTCGGCTTCGACCTCGCCGCGCTGCGCAAGCGCGCCGACGCGGTGGGCGTGCTCTCCGCGCTGCAGACCACGGCCGTGCCGCTGGCGATGAAGCCGGGCGAGACGCCAAACGAGAAGCTGGTGGTGCCCGCGCTGCGCGCCGCCTTGCAGGGCGAGCTGCAGCGCACGCTGGCCGTGGCGGTGCCACCGAAGCCCACGGTGGTCACGCGGCCCGGCGTACGGCGCGCGCAGGCGGCGCCGATGCCCGATGCGCTCGACCAACTGATCGCCCAGGCGCCGCCCGACGAGGACGACGAGGGCGAGGAGGCCCAGCCATGAAGACCATCGTCAACGCCGACGTCGCGATCCAGGCCGCGGTCAAGGCAGCGCAGAACTATGCCGACCTCGTCACCGACCGCGACCCGGACGACGGCGAGCACGTGGTGCCCGGCGAGCTGCGCCGCTTCCTCGCCCGGCTGCGCCTGCTGCACGGCGTGCCGTTCAGCTACCTGGTGCCCGATGCCGAGCTGCTGCCGGTGGAGTCGATCCGCTTCTTCTACCTCGACCGCGCCTGGACCGATGCGCTGGTGCAGGGCGCGCTGAGCGTCGGCACCATCAGCAGCGCCGACCGCACGCAGCTCGAGGCGGTGTACCCGCACATCCGCGCCGAGGTCGACGAGGCCGAGCGCACCATCCGCCAGCCGCGCGACGAGGATCTGCTGAAGGCTGGCAGCGGCACCGTGACCGGCTTCCTGCTGCGCTCGCGCGCGGTCTCGGGCTGGCCCAACCTGCACGTGCGCGCCTACTCGACCGATTCGCTGCCCGACGCCGAGCTCACCGACGTGGCCGAGTCGCACCCCGCCCGCATGAAGGTGCTGCGCATGGAGCGCCTCGCGCCGGCGGTGATGCTGGTGCTGTTCGACGGCGTGCCGGCGGTGGTGCACATCGAGGAGCCGCGCCAGGGCATCCAGTTCGGTGCGCGGCTCGACCCGGAAGACCCGCCGAATGCCCGCCGCGCCAAGGTCAAGGTGCGCGACTGCAACACCGGCGACAGCGTGCCGCCGCTGGACGACTTCACCGCCGCCAATTCGGTCGAGGTGCCCTTCCGCCCCGGCGCGCCGGGCGTGATCAACATCGCGGCGCTGCGCGACCGGCTGGCCGCCAAGGCGCCGAACAGCGGCGGCACGCTGGAGCCCAACGAGTACGCGCTGCAGATGCTGCGCTTCCCCTACCGCCAGGTGTTCGGCGACCCGCAGGACAGCGAAGGCTCGAAGTTCTACGCGCTCGACCGCTTCAAGGCCACGGTGGCACTCGACACGTGGAAGAGCACCGTGGCCATCCAGCTCGGCAAGGTGCAGCCATGAGCACCAAGCCACGCGCCCCGCTCGATGCCGCCGCCGTGCAGCAGGCGCTGCGCAGCAAGCGCTTCCTCGCTGCCGACCGTGCCGGCCTCGACCTGCGCGAGATCGCCACCTGGGACCAGCACCTGCTGCGCGAGCACCGGCTGCTGGTGCCCATCGACGTCCAGGCGCTGTACGTGCCGCCGGGCAGCACCGAGAAGATGGTGCGGCTGCCGATGCTGGTGGCGCACGTGGGCGGCCAGCCGGTCACCGACATCGAGGACGGCCTGCCCGACCCCTTCGACGAGGGCACGCCGCGCGAGGCCGGCGTGCACCTGCACTGGGCCATGCCCGATGCGCTGCTGCGGGGCTCGTTCCAATCGGCCGTCGACGGCAGCGCCAATCGCCTCGCGCTGCCGCCGCTGCCCGACCGCTGGGTGGTGCTGCGCCTGCTGCTGCCGCGCAGCGCCGGCGAACCGGTGCTCACCGGCTGGGTGCTGGAGGCCGACCGCGCGGTGGCCGTGCCGCTCGACCAATGGCAGGAGGGCGGCGCCGCCTCGACCGCGGCCAAGCCGGCCGGCGAGGAACTGCGGCGCGAGCAGCTCACCGGCACGGTGGGCGGCGCGGTGAGCTGGTCGGGCGTGTACGACGCGGTGCTCAACCGCTTCGCCTTCCACGACCCGCTGGCCGACCTGAAGACGCTCGCGCCGCAGGGCGTCGACGAGAACTGCGCCAGCTATCTGGTGGCCGGCTGGTGGAGCGACCCGGCGCTCGACCCGCTCGACAAGGCGCGCAGCAACGACAGCCTGCACGAGATGCTCGAGCGGCTGCGCTGGCGGCTGCTCTACGAATGGGGCGACGAAGCCTGGGCGCGCCAGCAGGCCCAGGCACAGGCCGAACTGCGCAAGGCACTCGGCCTGACCAGCACCGACCGCTGGTCGGAACCGCGCCCGCCAGTGATGGCCAAGGCGCGCGCCGCGCGGGCCGCGGCGCCGGCTGCCGCCTTCGTGCCGATCGACAAGACCTTCCTCGCGAAGCAGGAGCGCGTGGCGGTGTCGGCCTTCGCCAGCGATGCGATCCAGCGCTTCGTCGCGCCGGCCTGGCAGCTGCGCTCCTCGCTGCTGCACGGAGCCATCTATGGCGTGCCGGTGCAGGGCGCGGCGACGATCGACCGCCGCCCCTCGGCCGGCAGCGTGAGCCTCGCGCTGGGCCTGCACGACGACGACCTGATCGCCGGCTTCGCCGCCGCGCAGGCCACGCCCGAGCAGCGCCGCGCCACCGAGCGGCTGCTGGCCGCCTTCACGGCGCAGAAGGTCAACCGCCTCGGCTCGGCCGACGGCGCGGTGGAACTGGAAGAGCACGAGCATGGCATCGCCTTCGCGTCGGTGCCGGCCGGCTCGGCCGGCACCGACCGCTACCTGCAGCGCGTGCAGACCGGCGGTGTGGGCGGCCTGGGCCTGGGGCGCACGCGGGCGAAGAACCTCGGCATCGCGGCGCAGACGAAGGCCACGAAGGGCGTGCTCGGCGCGCAGGCCCCGGCGGTGAAGGCCGAGACGCACTTCGCGGTCAAGGGCAAGCCCAACCTGATCAAGGCCACCGAGGCGCTGATCAACGATCTCGCGCGCTCGCGCGTCGGCGACGTGCTGGCCCCCACCGAGGCCCGCGTGGTCGACCGGCCGGCGCCGCGCTTCACCTTCCCGACCGAGCCGATGCTCGCGCTGCGCGGCATCGGCCGCAGCCTGCGCCACGGCGGAGACGGCCGCGGCTCGGCCGACGGCAAGCTCACCTGCCGCTGGCCCACCCACGTGATCGCCGAGATCGACGGCGTGATCGCGAAGGACCGCTTCATCCGCTCGCTCGGCAACGGCTCGGTGCCCTCGGAGGTGCTCACGCTCGCCCGCGAGGCGCTGCTGCACGACCCCTACCACGACGAATGGATCGCCGCCGCGCTGGCCCCGCCGGGCAGCGGCCGCACCGCGCTGCTGACGCGCCTGAAGGCCGAGTCGGTGCTGCGCTTCGGCCGCGACGGCCGCTACGACGGCACCACCGCCGTCCTCGACCCGGTGCTCGCCCGCGCCCCGTCGCGCCGCGCGCGTGCCGCCGCGCAGCCGCTGCGGCCGGGCGCACACGAGCAGCAGGCGCTGGTGGCCGACGAGCTGCGCCGCTTCTCGCTCTACAAGGGTGCCGACCCCGACCTCGTCGGCGTGACCACCTGGGCGCAGCCCTGGGTGCCGATGTGGCTGGAGTGGGAGATCGCGCTCGAGGGGCTGGACCCGCCGACGTTGAAGGCCTGGCAGCTCGGCGCGGTGGACCTCGACGGCGCGACCACCTCCTTCGACGGCGGCACCGCCACGCTGCGCGGCCGCTCGCAGCTGACCAGCGGTGCGGCCAAGACGCTGCACGACGCCATCACCGACTGGCTGGCCGCGGAGGATGCGCTCGACGAGGACGACGCCGGGCTGGTCGACGAAGACCTCGAGGACGCCTACCGCACGCTCGGCACCGCGGTGAAGCACCTCGACGTGATGACCGCCACGCTCGACGGCCTGCGCACCCAGCTGCTCGGCCTGCCGGCGCGTGATGGCCTGCACCGGCCCAGCGCCGCCGACGGGGTGAGCAACCCGGCGCCGACCTCGCCGCCGCGCCTGCTGCTGGCCGGCTGCGCCGCGCTCACGCGCGCCCGCGTGCTCGATGCCTTCGGGCGCACGCTGGAGCTGCCGGCGGGCGGCGTGGTCACGCCCACGCGCGCCTCGCTGCCCGCGCGGCCCGGCGCGCTGCTGCTGCGCCCGCGCCTGCTGCGGCCGGCGCGCTGGCTGTTCCGCCTCGTCGACGCGGCCACGCCGGTGGGTGCGGAAGGCACAGAGGCGCGCGTCGACCAGATCGAGGCGGCGCTGCAGGTCAACCCGGTGGCCGGCTTCGTGATGCCCGACCACCTCGACGAGAGCCTGGAGGTCTTCGGCGTCGACGGATCGCCGATCGGCGAACTGCTGCACGAGCCGGTGAGCGGCGGCGTGATGTGGGAGATCGCCGCCGGCCGCGAGGGCCCGGCCGATGCCGGCCCGCACTACGGCCTGGCGCCGGCGCAGAAGCCGCTGGCCGATTTCGCCGCCGCGCTGGTGGCCGCCGATGCGACGGCCCGCGCGGGCGCCCCGGCCAGCCGCGAGGACGGCGAGCCCGAGAGCGCGCTGACCGCACTGCTGCGCGCCATCGACACCACGCTGTGGACGGTGGACAGCTTCGCCTCGCTGGGCAGCGAGCACGTGGCCGGACTGGTGGGCCGGCCGATCGCGGTGGTGCGTGCGCAGCTGCGGCTGGAGCTGCGGCCACCCGTCGACGTCGACCTCTCCGACCCCGCCCGCGCCGCCGAATGGGCACAGGCCGAGCAGGACGCCGCGCGCCACGCCTTTCCGGTGCGCATCGGCGAGCTCACGCGCAGCGACGATGGCGTGCTCGGTTTCTTCGTCGACGACGACTACTCGCGCTTCCGCCTCGTCGACAAGGTGATCGCCGCCAACGCGCCGCAGGCCGGGCGCAGCCGCGGCCAGCTCGGCGTGTTCGGCCAGTCCAGCGGCCTGCCGCCGGCCAGCGCGATCGCGCACCCCTACATCGCCGGCACCGACGACGCCGACACGCTGATGCTGCACCTCGGCCAGACGGTCACGCTGACGATCCTGATGCACCCGGCCGGCAAGGCCACGCTCACCTCCGGCCTGCTGCCGCGCAAGGCGCTGGCGCTGGCGCGCGACTGGGTCGGCCCCGGCCTCGCGGCCATTGCGCCATCGCTGCGCACCGGCCCCGTGCTGGTGGAGACCGACCTCGCCGCCGAGGGCCAGGTGCGGCTGCCCAAGGTGTCGGTGTTCGGCAAGGACCAGAACTTCCTCTGGCGCGACACGCCGGCGAGCTGGCGCACCGACGCCATCCTCGCCGCCACGCAGACCGCCCTGCTGCCCGACAGCCCGGCGGAGCTGCGCGAAGGCTGGATCCGCGTGGCGCCGACCAAGCCGGAAGGATCGAGCCCATGAGCCTGTACGACTGGCCCCCGGGCGGCGGCGGCGAAGGCGGCGACGACCCCGGCGGTCGCGGCGACTTCCTGCAGCGCCACCGCGCCGAGTTCGACGCCGAAGGCGCGCGCCGCATCGCACGTCGCGGCCCGCAGCCCACGCCGGGTGTGCTGCGCGCGCCGGCCAGCGGCCGCACGCACCTGTGGCAGCCGCTCGGCCCGCACACGGTGATCGACGGCCAGGTGGTGGGCGGCGCGCGCGTGGCCGGCCGCGTCAACATGCTGGCGGTGCATCCGGACGGCCAGCGCCTCTACGCGGCCAGCGCCAACGGCGGCGTCTGGCACTCCGCCGACGGCGGGCTGCACTGGCGCTCGCTCGGCGGGCTGGCCGCCACGCCCTCGCCGGGTTCGATCAACCGCCCGGCGCAGCGCAATGCCTGCGGCGCGATCGCCGTCGACTGGAACGCCGCCGGCGGCGAGGTCGTCTATGTCGGCACCGGCGAGACCACCCACGGCCGCGACGCGCAGCCCGGCCACTCGCTCGGCGGCATCGGCATCCTGCGCGCCGTGGCGCCGGCCGCCTCGGCGTCGGACGACCCGTGGACCCGCGAGGCCGACGCACTGCTCGGCCACGGCGTGTGCCGCATCGCGCTGGAGCCCGGCGGCAGTGGCGTGGTGGCCGCCACCACCGCCGGCCTGTTCGAGCGCCAGGGCGGCGGCAGCTGGCAGCGGCTCGCGGCGGCGCCCTTCGACTCGCTCGAGACCAAGTGCGCCGACGTTCTCTGGACCGCCGGCGACGGCGCGCGGCCGAAGCGCCTGTGGGTGTGGGTGCAGGGCGGCGACTCCTCGGGCCTGTGGGTGCGCGACGGCACGGGTGCGTTCCAGCGCATCCTGACCACGAAGTCGCCCGCGGCGGCGTCACTCGGCGACGCGGTGACCGGCCGCGCCACCTTCGCCATCGCCAACCCGCTGGCCGCGCCGGACCAGATCTACCTCTTCAACGACCACGGCAAGCGCGACGGCAGCGGCGTGCCGCGGCTGTTCCGCATCGCCTGCGCGAGCGCGGCGGCGCCCGCGGCGCGCATCGTCACCGGCGTGCCCGACGTGCTCGGCAGCCAGGGCTTCTACGACATCGCGCTGGCGGTGCACCCCACGCAGGGCCATCGGGTGGTGGCTGGTGGCGCGACCTTCCCGGCCACCACGCCGAGCGGCCAGGCACTGCAGGCCAGCGGCCCCACGAACGATGGCGCGATCGTCATCGCCGACGTTGCCGACAACGGCAGCGGCACGCTGGTGTTCGGGCTGCCCGCCACGCCCAGCCGCATGATCGGCGCCGGCGTGCACGCCGACGTGCACGACCTCGTCTTCAGCAACGGCGGAAGCCGGCTGTGGGCGGCCTGCGACGGCGGTGTGTTCCGCAGCGACCGGCTCGACAGCCAGGTCGGCTTCGCGGCGATGAACGACGGCCTCGCGGTCGTCGAATCCAACTACATCACCTGCCACCCGGTGTGCGAGGGCCTGGTGGTGGCCGGCCTGCAGGACAACGGCGTGATCCGCCGCCGCTCCAGTGCCGTGTGGTACCACGAGGGCAACGGCGACGGCGGTGGCGTGGCCTTCGACCCGACCCAGCCGACGCGCTATCTGCGCCAGTTCTTCCGCGGCAACTGGGCCTCCTTCCCGGGCGGCCTGTCGCTGCCGCTGACGGCGGCCGAGCGCGACGACCGCAGCGCCTTCTACTCGACGCCGGCGCTGGTGACCAAGCAGCGCCCCGGCGCGCCGGCGGGGCAGCAGACGCTCACGCAGCTGATCGTCGGCACCTCGCGCGTCTGGTACACGGAAGACTTCGGCACGAACTGGGTCACGCTGCCCGGCGGCACGATGCCACCGGCCGGCAACCTCGACCACGACGGCTTCGGCCAGAAGATCACCGTCTGCCGCTGGCAGGGCAGCGAGGTGGCCTGGGTGCTCGGCGAGGGGCGTGTGAAGCGCTATGCGCGCACCGCCGGCACCGACAACGCCGCCGGCCCTGGCACCTGGACGGCCGAGACGGTGATCGAGCGCGGCGTCAAGAACAAGAAGGACGCGACGAAAGCCAACGGTCCGATCCGCGATGCCGAGGTCTGGACCGACATCGCCATCAACCTCGACGCCCCGGGCTCGGCGCGCGGCACGCGCGGCGCGCTCTACCTCGGCACCGTCGGCCACGCCGACAAGGCGGAGGTCGACACGCTGTGGTGGTTCGACGGCACCGAACGCTGGTTCGCCACCGGGTTGCGGCGCGACGGCGTGCCGGCGCCGGTGACGGCCATCGTCTGCGACCCCGATTTCCCGAACGAGGTCTGGGTCGGCACGACGATCGGCGTCTGGAAGGGCCAGCGCAACCTCGCCGACCCCGCCGCGCCGAGCTGGACCTGGAGCGCGCGCGTGAACGGCCTGCCCGAGGCCGCGGTGGAAGACCTCGCCCTGTACAGCCGCGACGGCCTGCGCCTGCTGCGCGCCGGCATCGCCTCGCGCGGGGTGTGGGAGCTGCGGCTGGATACGGCCGACGTGGCCGACCTCGCCTACCTGCGCGTGCACGAGGACGACCTGCGCCACCGTGCCCGCGCCTCGCTGCTCGGCCGCGACGGCAGCACCGAACGCTCCTGGCACGCCAGCCCCGACATCCGCCCGCGCCGCGCCGCGCTGGCCGTGCCGCTGCCGGCATCACTGCCGTGGGCCCAGGGCGCGCCGCCGGCCATCGACGCCGAGCAGCTGCGCCGCTTCCAGTGCGCGCTGCGCGCGCGCACCGGCGACCCGCGCGTCCGTGCCACCGGCCAGTGGGACACGGCCTTCAACGAGGTGCTGCGCAGCCTGGCCGCGCCCACCATCGCGCCGCAGACGGTGCGCATCGACAGGCCGTACTGGGATCTCAGCATGGCCGCGCCCTTCGCCACCGCCGAGCCCTGGGGCACGGGCCGGCCCAGCAGCGCCGACCTGATGGAGTTCAGCGCGGCACTGGAGGAAGGCACGGCGAATGTCGCCTCGTGCACGCTGCCGGCCGGGCCGAGCCGCGTGGAGGTGCTGGTGCAGTGCCGCGGGCTCGCGCCCCTGGACGGCGCCGGGGTGCGCGTGGCGCTGCTGAAATGGATCGATCCGCAGACGCCGCCCACCTCGCGTTTCGACGACGCGAGCACCTGGCCGGCGGGCGACGTGCCCTGGACGGCGGCCGTCAACGAGGTGCTGAACTCCGCCGGCGGCACCACCGCGCAGCCCTTCGGCGCCGGCTGGAGCCTGGTCGGCCCGCGCCAGGCGCTGGCAGGGCAGACGCTCGACCCGCTGCACCCGGGCGTCGCCAGCTTCGAGCTCGACCTGTCCACGCTGCCGCGCCATCGTGTGGTGCTGCTCGTCGCGGTGATCCGCATGGGCAGCGACATCGCACTCGCGCCGGCGCCGCTGCGCACGCTGGTGCTCGATCGTCCCCAGGTCGCCGTGCGCTCGCTCGCCATCGACGGCGACCGTGTCGATGCGGCTGCCGTGCGCGACCCGTTCCCGACCGTCGCCTACGCCCGGGAACTGCGCGCCAGCGCCGCGCAGAACACGCGGCTGGCAGCGGCGATCGCGGCGGTGCGCGCCACGCTGACGCCGGACAACCGCACGCGCCTGGACGGCGCCTCGGTGCTGGTGGCGCGGCTCACGCCGGCCGGCCCGATGGACTATGCCGGCGTGCGCGAGGCCGAGATGTTCTTCTCGGCCAGCCTGCTCAAGATCGTGCTGATGTATGCCAGCTTCGAGCTGGTCAAGCAGGTCAACGAGCTGGCGCCGGCGCTGACGGCCACCAGCGCACGCAAGTTCATGGCCGCCGTGCAGAGCACCTTCGGCCCGGCCATCGAGCGCGCCGTCGGCCGCATCCCGAAGGGCGACTGGCGCAAGGTCAGGTTCGGCGAACTGCTGGCCGCCACCCCCAGCGGCGGCGGGCAGTTCCGCGTGGCCCTGTCCACGGCCCATCGCGACGACCTGACCGAGATCTTCGCCAACCAGAGCCAGAACACCACCCCGGGCCGCAGCATGCGCCGGCTCGGCTACGGCCTGGTCAACCGCACGCTGGAAGCAGCCGGATTCCTCGACACCACCACCGGCGTCGGGCTGTGGATGGCCACCGACTACGGCGGCTGGCGAGACTTCCACGTGCCGGTGTCCACACGCGGCGGCAGGCCGCCGCGGGCGGGCAGTTCGTCGGCGGCGATGACGGCGCTGGCCATGGCCAGCCTGCTCACCCACCTGCACCGCGGCCAGCTCGTCGACGCCGCCAGCAGCGCCGCCATGCGCACGATGTTCGAGGGCGGCGCCGCCTGGCTCTCCGGCCTGCCCAACCGCGCCAGCTTCGGCTTCACCGACCTGGCCGCCAAGGTCGGCCATGCCTCCAGCGGCTCGGCCTTCGTCGGCTCGGTGATGTCGGAAGCCGCCTTCCTGCAGCGCAAGAGCGACAACGCCGAGTTCGTCGCCGTCTGGCAGAACGTGCCCGATCCGCTCGGCGCCGAGCCGATCTATCGCGTGCTCGACGAGATGATCCGAAACTGGCCCTGAGGAGGAGCCACGATGCACCACACCTGCAAGATCTGCTCGCCCTTCGTGCCCGGCCTCACCGGCCAGGCCGGGCGCAGCTCCAGCGACGAAGCCGCCTCGCACGAACGGGTGGGCAACCTGCGCATCACGCCGATGCGCGGCGGGCCCGGCCGCACCCGTGCGGCGGTGGAGCGCATGAAGCTGTGGGAGAACGGCCGCCTGCTGAAGGTGCGGTTCCTCGACGGCAAGCCGGCGGTGCAGGCCAAAGTGGAGGCGATCGCCAAGGAGTGGGAGCAGCTCGCCAACCTGCGGCTGCAGTTCGTCACCAGCGGCACCGCGCACATCCGCATCAGCTTCGCCGAGGAAGGCTTCTCGTGGTCGACCGTCGGAACCGATGCGCTGACGGTGGCACCGGGCAAGCCGACGATGAACTACGGCTGGCTGGAGACCGACACGCCGCTGCGCGAGTACCAGCGCGTGGTGCGCCACGAGTTCGGCCATGCGCTGGGCATGATCCACGAGCACCAGAACCCGGCCGCGCTGGGCAAGATCCCCTGGGACAAGCCCAAGGTCTACGCCTACTACGCGCAGCAGGGCTGGAACAAGGACGACGTGGACTTCAACATCTTCCAGGTCTACGAGGAAGACAGCACCAACCACAGCGCGTTCGACCCGAGCTCGATCATGCAGTACGCAGTGCCCGACTCGCTGACCGTGGGCTCCTTCGCGATCGGCTGGAACACCGAGTTCTCGCCCACCGACATCGAGTTCATGCGCCGCCAGTATCCGAAGGCGGCACCGGCGATGACCGAGCTCCTGCCCGGTCAGCGCATCAGTGCCGATCTGGCCACCGCCGGCGAGGTCGACGAATACCACTTCAGCGTGGCCACCGCCGCCACCTACATCATGAGCACCGAGGGCCCGACCGACACCGTGCTCGCGCTGCACGGCCCGGGTGACCGCGGCGCGGTGCTGGCCTGGGACGACGACCGCGGCCAGGGCAGCAACGCGCGCATCGTGCGCAAGCTGCAGCCGGGCGACTACTGGCTGACGGTGCGGCACAAGACGGCGCACGCGACGGGCAGCTACTCGGTGGGCGTCAAGAAGCGGGCCTGAGGCCGCCGGCCGCTCAGCCCTTGCGGCGCTGCGCCACCGCCTTCGCCAGCCCCTGCAGCACCGGCACCGTCTGCGCGAAGGAGATGCAGGCGTCGGTGATCGAGACGCCGTGCTTCAGCGGCACGCCGGGCACCAGGTCCTGACGGCCTTCCTCGAGGTGGCTCTCGATCATCACGCCGGTGATGCGGCGGTCGCCGGCGGCGATCTGCGCCGCCACGTCGGCGGCCACCTCGATCTGGCGGCGGTGCTGCTTGCTGCTGTTGGCATGCGACACGTCGATCATCACCTGCTCGCGCAGGCCGGCGGCGCGCAGCGTCTCGCACGCCTGCTCCACCGCGGCGGCCTCGTAGTTGGGCGCCTTGCCGCCGCGCAGGATCACGTGGCAGTCGTGGTTGCCGCGGGTCTCGAAGATCGCCGCCACGCCCATCTTCGTCATGCCCATGAAGGCATGAGGCGCGCGCGCGGCGAGGATGGCGTCGGCCGCCACCTTGAGGCTGCCGTCGGTGCCGTTCTTGAAGCCGACCGGGCAGCTCAGGCCCGAGGCGAGCTGCCGGTGGCTCTGGCTCTCGGTGGTGCGTGCGCCGATCGCTCCCCAGCTGACGAGATCCGAGATGTACTGCGGGCTGAGCAGGTCGAGGAACTCGGTGCCCAGCGGCAGGCCCAGCGTGGTGAGGTCGAGCAGCAGCCGGCGTGCGCGCTCCAGGCCCTCGTTGATGGCGAAGCTGCCGTCCAGGTGCGGGTCGTTGATGTAGCCCTTCCAGCCCACCGTGGTGCGCGGCTTCTCGAAGTAGGCGCGCATCACGATCAGCAGCTCGCCTTGCAGTTCCTCGGCGACGGCCTTGAGGCGGTGGCCGTACTCGAGTGCCTGGTCGTGGTCGTGGATCGAGCAGGGGCCGACGACGACGATCAGCCGGTCGCTGCGGCCATGGAGCACGTCGGCGATGGCCGCGCGGCTGGCCTCCACCAGGGCGAGCGTGTCGTCCTGCAGCGGCACGCGCTCCTGCAGCAGCGCGGGATTGATCAGCGGGCGCACGGCGCCGATGCGCACGTCGTCGATGCGGGTGGTGTCCAGGGTCTTCATGCGATGAGATTGTCCGCCACGCCTGCGGCGGCGCTTTGTCACGAACTTCGTCCTCAAGTCGGCTCGCGCCGTGCCGAGCGGTCCAAGACCGGCCACAGGCCGTGCATTCCCCCCGTGAAATGGGCCACGCGCACAGCTCGCCGATCTGCCCGTGACGAGATGTTGCTGCGATGCTCGCCTCACAACCACAAAGTGACGTCGTATGGGCTCCCTCTCACGCTTCATCGTCATCGTCGAGCAGCAATGGCGCCGCACCAGCCGCAGCATCCTGGCTGCTGCGCTGGTCGCCGCGAGCACAGCCGGCCTGGCTCAGACAGCCTCGCCCAAGATCGCCCGCGACCTGCAGCAGGTGCTCGCCGCCAGCAGCACGCCGGCGATCAGCTGGGCCAAGGACCTCAACGGCCGCCGCTACGTGAAGGTGCTGATCGTCAGCAACAGCGACGACGCCGAACTGGGCGCCCTGCGTTCGGCGGTGATGTCCGCCGGCGGATCGATCTACTACCGCTACAGCTCGGTGCTGGCCCTGGCCGCGCTGCTGCCCGCCGACAAGGTCGGCGCAATGGCCGCGCGCAGCGACGTGCAGAGCATCTCGCCGAACCGCCTGATGACGCGCTCGACCAGCACGATCGAGAGCGTGACCGGCACCGCCGCGGTCCGCGGCACCACCGTCAGCAACTACGCGGCGATCAGCGGCTACAGCGGCAAGGGCATCGGCATCGCGGTGCTCGACTCGGGCATCTCGTGGCAGCACCAGAACTTCAAGGGTGACGGCGGCGAGAGCCGCGTGCGCGAGTCGGTCAACTTCACCAAGGTGGGCGACGCGGTGCGCGCCGGTGTGACCGACTGGACGCCGGGCGTCGACGTCTCGGGCACGCTCAACCCGGCCAGCCCGACGATGCAGACGTATCTCGGCAAGATCCAGAACGGCTTCGCGCCCAAGGCCGACCGCTACGGCCACGGCTCCCACGTGGCGGCGGTGGCCGCCGGCCGCGGCGCCTACCAGGCGGTGGACACCACGGGCATCGCGCCGAACGCCAACCTGTTCGACGTGCGCGTGCTCGACGACAACGGCTACGGCCAGCTCTCCGACGTGCTGGCCGGCATGGACTGGGTCATCTACTACGGCAAGTTCAAGAACATCCGCATCGTCAACCTCAGTCTCGGCGCCGATTCGACGGAGAGCCACGAGACCGATCCGCTGGCACGCGCCGTGCGCAGCGCGGTGGCGCAGGGCATCGTGGTGGTGGTGGCGGGCGGCAACTTCGGTCTCAACGCCGCCGGCAAGGAGGCCTACGGCACGATCAGCTCGCCGGGCCACGAGCCGAGCGCGCTGACGGTCGGCGCGGTGAACCTGAAGGGCACGATCAGCCGCCGCGACGACATCGTCGCCAACTTCAGTTCGCGCGGGCCGACGCGCGGCTCCTTCGTCGACGCCCAGGGCGTGCGCCAGTACGACCACGTGCTCAAGCCCGACCTGGTGGCGCCGGGCAACCGCATCGTCGGCGTGCTGGGCGAAGACACGGTGGCCGCCGGCGGCGCGTGGAACGTGCTGGCCTCGAAGTACCCGGATCTGGCCAAGGTCGGCGGCGTGACCCAGTCGCAGGATCGCGCGCTGATGATGCTCAGCGGCACCTCCATCTCCGCGCCGGTGGTCAGCGGTGCGGTGGCGCTGATGCTGGAGGCCAACCACGGCCTGACGCCGCCGATGGTCAAGGCCCTCCTGCAGTACACCGCCCAGGTGCTGCCCAACGCCAGCCTGTCGCAGCAGGGCGCCGGCCTGCTCAACATCGACGGCGCGGTGCGACTGGCGGCAGCGCTGCGCAACGACATGCACCAGCGCGTGATCGTCGACGGCGGCACCATTCCGGCTGGCGACTCGCTGCTGTGGTGGTCGGGTGCAACCCTACCGGCGCCGAGTTCGGTGATCAACGGCGAGACGGTGCCCTGGGGTCGCCTGGTGTTCGCCGGCGGCAACCGCATCGTCACCGGCGAGACGCTGTTCCGCCAGTGGCAGCCGTGGTACGACCCGCGCATCCAGTGGGTGCGCGGCAAGGTGAAGAAGCTCACCGTGCGCTACTGGCCGAACACCGGCAACACCTACCCGATGGCGGTGATGTCGTCGCCGGCGCCGAACATGGTGCTGACGACGCCGGGCGTGGTGTCGATGGTGGAGCTGGTCGGCAGCTCCTCGCTGGTTGGCAAGAGCGGCTTCTTCATGCCCTCGGCCACGCTGTCTTCGTGGGTGGCCAGCGGCCGCACGCTGTCGCAGGGCATCGTGATCAGCGAAGGCATCGTGATCAGCGAGGGCATCGTGATCAGCGAAGGCATCGTGATCAGCGAGGGCATCGTGATCAGCGAAGGCATCGTGATCAGCGAGGGCATCGTGATCAGCGAGGGCATCGTGATCAGCGAGGGGCTGGTCATCAGCGAGTCGGGCACCACCAACCCGAGCAACCCGCGCGAGAAACTGGTGACCGGCGAGCCTTGATCCGCCGCAGCGCGTTCAGCGATCGAAGCTCGCCACCGCAACGCCGAGGCGGGGCGCCTGCCAGCGGTAGGCGGCGCCGAGCACGTTGCGCGACTCGTCGCGCCCGGCCCACTGCAGGCCGAGCAAGTCGGCCATCGTCCAGGCCGCCCAGTCGGCGCGGAACGGCCGCGTGGTGACGGCGGCATCGACCGGCTCGCTGCGCCAGATCAGCGCGGGAATGCGATAGCCGGCCGCCGTGGTGGCGCTGTGGCCGGCGCGATCGACTTCGTGGCCGACCTCCTGGCCGTGGTCGGAGAGGTACATCCAGGCGGCCCGGCCGTCGCGCGGCGCGGCCTCGCGCAGCGACCCGAGCAGATCGGACAGCACGCTGTCGTGATAGCGCACGGCGGCGTCGTAGTCGCTGCGCGCCGCGCGCGTCCACGCCGAGCGTCCGGCGGCCTGCAGCTGACGATCGACGGCGTCGTCCACTCCATTGAAGGGGTTGGACCCCGGCGGGCAGCGCAGCGCATAGTGGGGATGCGCACCCATCAGGTGGACGACCAGCAACTTGCGCGGCGACGGATCGGCCAGCGCGCGGCCGACCTCGTCGAGCAGCTCGCCGTCGAGCGTGTCGCCGCCGCGGCCCGGCCGGCGGTTGATCATCTCGACCTGGTCGGACAGGCCGGCGTGCAGCGCCTCCAGCGCCATGTCGTCCTGGTTGCCGATCCACCAGACCCGGTAGCCGGCGGCGCGCGCCAGCGCGATCAGGTGCGGTGCGTCGCCGCGCTCGCCCTGGCCGAAGCGGAACAGGTTGTGCAGCGCCGGCAGCGTGCTCGCATCGGCCGACCAGGCGTGGCGCAGCACCGCGAAGTGCTCGCCGAGACGGGCGCGGTCGGCCGCCAGCCGCGGCGTGGTGTCGCGCGGATAGCCATAGAGGCCGAGGTTGTCGCGGTTGATGCTCTCGCCGACCACCAGCATCACCGTGGCCGGGCCGTCGAAGGCCAGCGTCGGCGCCTGCTCGCGCGCCTGCGCCAGCGTGCGCTCGCGCAGCTGCAGCTGCTGCGCCCAGCCGGCGCGCAACTGCTGGGCGGAATCCCACCACTGCGACCAGAACACCGCCGGGTGCAGGCGCCGCCAGGGCTTGCTGGCATGGGCCACGCCGGTCACGAGCAGCAGGGTGGCCGCCAGCCCGGCCACCAGGCGGCGCGGCGGGCGCCATGCGGGCTGCAGCGCTTGCCAGCGTGCGCCGCCCTGCACCGCCCAGGCCAGCACGGCCGCGGCCAGCAGCACGGGCACCAGGCGCAGCAGCACGTCGGGCGCGTTGGTCCGCAGGTACTCGCTGCTCTCCTGGGCGCGCGAGTTGGCCAGCGCCCCGAGCACCATGCTGCTGTCGGGCGCGGCCTGGTACTGCGACCAGAGGTAGTGGCGCACCGCCCCGTCGAGCACGAACAGCATCGCGCCGGCCCAGACCATCGCGCCGCGCAAGCGGTGCAGTGCTGGCGATCGCAGCGGCCAGCTCAGCCACAGCAGCATGGGCAGCGCCAGCGCCAGCAGCTGCAGCGCGCGGCGCCCGTCGTGCCCGGCCGCCACCGCGGCGGCCAGCACCGCCACCAGTGCGGCGGGCGCGGCCAGGCGGTCCAGGGCGAGCGAACTGTCGGGACGTGGTCTCGGGGTCATCGGGAGGAGGGGGCGGGCGCGGAACGGTGGCCGCACCCGGCTCGACCCGCCCATGGCCAGCGTACCTGCCCAGAATTAAGGCCAGCTTGTCGATTCCCGCCGGCGCCGATCGTCGACAGACACCCCACTGCGAAGGAACGACCATGCCGAACGCCCGCCCCATCCCCGAAGACATGCATGCGCTGACGCCCCACCTCGTCTGCGACGGCGCCGCCGCCGCAATCGACTTCTACAAGGCCGCCTTCGGCGCCGTCGAGGCCGGCCGCCTGCCCACGCCCGATGGCAAGCTGATGCACGCGATGGTGCGCATCGGCGATTCGGCGCTGATGCTGGTCGATGCCTTCCCGCAGATGGGTGCGCTCGACCCGAAGGCGCTGAAGGGATCGCCGGTGACCATCCACCTCTACGTGACCGACGTCGACGCGACGATGGCCCAAGCCGAGCGCGCCGGCGCGACGATCACCATGCCGGCGCAGGACATGTTCTGGGGCGACCGCTACGGCCAGCTGACCGATCCGTTCGGCCACCGCTGGTCGGTGGCCACGCACGTGCAGGACCTGACGCCCGAGCAGATGCAGGCCAACCTGGCGGCACTGCCGCCGATGCCCGACTGCGGCCACTAGATCCTGCCGAGCGCGCGCAGGATCTTCTCCGGCGTGATCGGCTGCGAGGCCACCCGCGCACCGAAGGGCGCCAGCGCGTCGTTGATCGCGTTCATCACCGCGCCCGGCGCGCCGGCCGTGCCGGCCTCGCCGGCGCCCTTGGCGCCGAGCTGCGAGCTGCGCGTGGGCGACTGCACGTGCGAGACGACGATGTCGGGCATCTCGCCGGCCATCGGCACGAGGTAGTCGGCCATGTTGCCGTTCTTCAGCGTGCCGTCCTCGCTGTAGAGACACTCCTCGAAGAGCACCCCGCCGATGCCCTGCACGATCGCGCCGCGCATCTGCTCGTCCACCAGCATCGGGTTGATCACCCGCCCGCAGTCCTCCACCGCCCAGTGCTTGAGCAGCTTCACGAAGCCGGTGTCGACATCGACCTCGACGTGGCTGACCTGCACGCCGTTGGTGAAGATGAACGGATAGTCGCGCTGCGCGTAGTGCCGCGTGACCATCAGCTCGGGGGTGAACTCCTTGGGCAGCGTGTCGCTGCGGAAGTAGGCAATGCGGCCGAGCTCGGCGAGCTCGAGCACCCGCTCGTTGGTGCGCGCATCGACGATCGCGCCGCGATGCACCTTCAGCCCCTGGCGGTCACGCTTGAGGATGGCCTCGGCCACCGCGAGGATGTTCTCGCGCAGCACGCGGCCGGCCTGCAGCACCGCCTCGCCGCCGATGCCGGCGCCGCGCGAGGCCCAGGTGCCGCCGCCGTAGGGCGTGGTGTCGGTGTCGCCGGTGATCACGCGCACGCGGTCGATGCTCACGCCCACCGCGTCGGCGGCGATCTGCGCGAAGACGGCCTCGGCGCCCTGCCCCTGCTCGCCGACGCTGCTGCTCACCGTCAGCACGCCGGTGGGCTCCAGGCGCAGCGTGGCACCGTCCTGGCTGGCGATGCGCGCCCCGCCCACGCCGTAGAACGCCGCGCTCGGGTTGGTCAGCTCGATCAGCGCGGCGATGCCGATGCCGCGGTAGATGCCCTTCTGGCGCAACGCCGCCTGCTCGGCGCGCAGCGCGTCGTAGTCGCACACGCGCTTCGCCTCGCGCAGGCAGGCCTCGTGCGAGAGCACTTCCAGCTTGATGCCAGAGGCGCCGGTGGCCGGATAGGCGTCGTCGGGGATGACGTTGGCCTGGCGGAACAGCAGCGGGTCGGCGCCGAGCTTGGCCGCCACGCCGTCGACCAGCGCCTCGGTGATCGCGCAGGCGATCGGGTGTCCGACGCCGCGGTACTGGCAGGTCGGCACCTTGTTCTGGAACACCACCTGCAGCTTGGCGCGGTAGGCCTTGTGCTTGTAGGGCCCGCCGGTGAGGTTGACGACCTGATTGCCCTCGATGCCGCTGGTGCGCGGGAACATCGAGAAGGGGCCGATGCCAGTCAGGTCGTCGATCTCGAAGGCGAGGATCTCGCCGCTCTTCGTGGCGGCGATGCGGCCGTGGATGCGGTGCTCGCGCGCATGGATGTCGGATACGAAACTCTCCAGCCGGTCGGCGACGAATTTCACCGGCCGCTGCAGCAGGATCGAGAGCGCAACGGTGGCGAAGTCGTCCGGATAGGCGTGCACCTTGATGCCGAAGCTGCCGCCGACGTCACGGCAGATCACCCGCACCTGCGACTCCTGCAGCTCGAACTGCCGGCAGTACAGGTCCTGCATCATGTGCGGGGCCTGGAAGGAGTGGTAGACGGTCAGCTTCTGGTCGCCGGGGTTCCAGTCGGCGATCTGGCACCTTGGCTCCAGGGTCACGCCGGTGTGGCGACCGAAGTGGTAGGTCTCCTCGAACACCACCGCATCGGGCCGCGCGAAGGCCTCGTCGACACCGCCGGTGTCCAGCGAGCGCGCGAAGCACAGGTTGTCGCCGAGCTCGGGGTGGATCAGCGGCGTGGCGGGGTCGAGCGCGGTCTCGGTGTCGAGCACGGCGGGCAGCGACTCCCACTCCACCTCCAGCAGCGAGAGCGCGTCTTCGGCGATGGCGCGCGTCTCGGCGACGATCGCCACCACCGGTTCGCCATGCCAGGTGGCCCGGTCGATCGCCATCGGGTACTGCGGCGCACTCTTGATGCCGGCCAGGTGGGCCAGCGTGGCCACCCAGGGCTTGCAGATCTCGGCGATCTCGCTGCCCACCACTACGGCGATCACGCCCGGATGGGCCTGCGCCGCCGCGCGTTCGATGCGCGTGATGCGCATGTGCGCCACCGGCGAGCGCCAGAACACCACGTGGGCCAGGCGCGGCAGCTCGATGTCGTCGATGTACTGGCCGCGGCCCTGCGTCAGCCGCCGCACGCCCTCGCGCGGGATGGCTACGCCGATGTGGCGCTGGTCCTCGGTGACGGCCGGGAGGTCGGCGCCGAGGTCGCGGCGGGTCGGGATCTCGGTCGGGTGGTTCATGCGCGGGCCTCCACCGGCTCGTCCATGAAGCGGCCGGCCTTCTGCTGCTCCAGCACCGCGCACACCGCATCGACGATGGCGTGGTAGCCGGTGCAGCGGCAGTAGTTGCCGCTCATCCACTCGCGCACCTGCTCGCGCTGCGCATCGGGCTGCTGCTCCACCAGTTCGAGCGCCGCCATCAGCATGCCCGGCGTGCAGTAGCCGCACTGCAGCGCGTTGTGCTCGACGAAGGCGTCCTGCAGGGCCTTCAGGCGCTTGCCGGGCGTGGGCGTCTCGACCGTGTCGACGCGGTGGCCATCGGCCTGAGCCGCCAGCACCAGGCAGCCGCGCACGATCTGGCCGTCGAGCCTGACGGTGCAGGCACCGCACGCGCCGTGCTCGCAGCCGAGGTGCGAGCCCTTGAGACCGCAGTCCTCGCGCAGGAAGTCGACCAGGTGCTTGCGGCACTCGACCTCGCGGGTCAGCACCGTGCCGTTGACCTCGACGCGCACGCGCCGGGTCGGATGGTCACTGGGCGTCTTCATCACGGCTCCTGGATCAGGCGCGCCACCGCGCGGCGCATCAGCGTGGCGGCGAGCTGCTTCTTCGCCGCCACCGAGTGGGTCAGGTCCTCGAAGGGATCGAGCTCGGCACGCAGTGCGGCATCGGCGCTGTCCAGCCGCGCAACGTCGATGGCGCCGCCCTGCAGCGCGGCTTCCGCCTTCACGGCACGCACCGGACGGTCGCCGAGGCTGAGGAAGACGAGGCGCAAGTCGATCAGCGCCCGGCCGCTCACCTTCGCCCGTGCCGCGAGGCCGGCCACCGCATAGTCGCCGTGGCGGCGCGAGAGCTCGCTGAAATCCTGCCGAACGCCTTCTGCCTTCACCGGGATCTCGCAGGCCTTCAGCAGTTCGCCGGGCTGCATCGCCGTGGTGTACAGGCCCTGGAAGAAGTCGGCCGCCTTCACGCGCCGCTCGCCGGTCGCGCCGGCGATCACCAGCGTCGCATCGAGCGCCACCGCGCAGGCCGGCCACTCCGCCGCCGGGTCGGCGTAGGCGAGCGCGCCGCCGAAGGTGCCGAGGTTGCGGATCGCGCGGTGGCCGATGTGCGGCG
>VFQN01003646.1_pt1 | contig 21618 bp, 16 predicted proteins | sample 3512371 | NCBI WGS metagenome assembly VFQN01 (sample SAMN10412370, study PRJNA504923) | tailings metagenome | isolation source: Replicate 2 from Balatoc abandoned mine | place: Philippines: Itogon, Benguet | collected 2017-08-28
GGGGGCTATTACAGAACTGAACACAGACACAGACGGATACAGATCAGATTAGGTGCTGATAGTGTGAGGGTGCATCTAGCCACTCATGGTGCCTATGTGCTTGACTGGGACACGACAGAATTAGAACAGAATCGCTTCATAACAGTGGACTCTAAGCGTAGCAGACCCAGCAAATTTCACGTATAAAGTAGAATACGTACTATGCTTCAAAACAATAAACAGGAATACGTCTCAATCTAAAATGTGGCCTTAGGTATAGAGTATGTGTGTTTTGGGAACAGTGGCAGCATTGTATATTCCTGTAGAAGGATTGTTGCTCACAGTATAGCTGGTTCCTCTAGCAGGAGCCGTGTTGCTGTGTATTGTTCCAGGAAAAGAAAGCAAAAAACATCGTTTTTTTGCATTGGTTTTTAGTTTGTTTACTTTGGTATTGTGTATGCGTTAGTGGGCTGGATTTGTGCCTGCAGCAGCAGAGCCATTTCAGCACGTAGTAGGATTGAGTAGGACTCTAACAGAGGGGTGGAATGGTGTCTAGTCTATTCAATAGGAATTTGGGCTGGATAGTTTGAGTCTTTGGATGGTCTTGCTCACAGCTGCATAGATGCCTTTGGCGATTTAGTGTAGTTGGAATACCCAAAATATGCATAGTCAATCTTTCTATGCATAGTAGTTGGCATTGGAAAGTTTTTTGTTTAGGACCTTTACAAGGTTGGACACTTTGTGCTTTTATGTACTGTACGAATGTTCTTAGTAGCCCATGTTCTAGTAGATTGGACTGGGTGGAAGCCGTGCCCGAAAAGTACGTGCAGCATATTAGCTGGTTCTTTATACCTTGGTTGGGAGTTTGGCAATGCTTCCTTGCGTATTGTTGTTGTAGAGCAGGAGGGGGACGACCTCTTATATGCTTTTGGCGCATACTCCAATTGAATCCTCTATTGTGTACATCTAGTGGTGGGGTTTCTTCTTGGCATTTGCAGTGAAAGTGCCTTTGATGCCTTTGCATTAGTGGTAGCCCGAAGCTCACGTAGAGAGGAGCACTGCAGGAAGTGTATAGTTGAGGGGAGTTTAGTTGAAATAGGGAACTTATGGATAGTAGCGCTTTAACATGTACATGTTCCCCGAAAGGAGCGCATATTAGGGACCTCTTGCATCTACAATTTGTTAGATTGGTGTTCTCTATAGGAGTTTGACAACATTGCGTATGGTTGACTAGAAAAAAGTAGTAGCGTACAGTAGTGTTGCTCACATGAGTATGGTGGTTCTGGCTTTGTTTACTATGAATGAAGTTGGAATTATTGGAGCTATTATGACTATGTAGGCACACGGGGTTAGGAGTCCTGCACTGTTCTTGTGTGTAGGATACTTGTATGATCGAACCCATACTAAAGCGTTGAAATATTAGGGTGGTGCTGCAACAGCTATGCCCTTGTTTAGCATTTGGTTCTTTATTTTTAGCTTGTGTAATATGGCTATGCCTTTGACTCCTAACTTTGTTGGGGAATTCTTGAGTTTGTGCGGAATTTTTGCACAAAATGCGGTGTCTTTGGGTATTTGCTTGGGAGGTGTGATTCTAAGCGCTGTATACACTTTGTGGGCCTATGCGCGAGTAGTGCATGGAAATCCTAAAATCGAATATTTGCATGGAATGGCTGATTTGAATCGTCGAGAATGGTGGACTTTGGCTATTTTGGCTAGGATTGCTCTTTGGTGGGGATTGAAACCAGCTGCCGTTTAGGATTCTTAGGGTGCTTGTGTTTATTATTGGCAACAATGCTCTTTGGCTGTCTATGAACCAGCTTCTTGGGCGTAGATCGTTTCAGAGCAGAACAGAATTGTTGGTGTACCTAGTGCTACGCACCAGCAGAATGCCTGTGGGCATTCGCCCCCAGTGCCTTTAGGCCCTTTAGGCCTTTTAGGCCTTGGTACATTGGCACTACGGCGAGCTAACATGTACTGAAACACACTAGCTTAATAATTTATATATATACTGTTGGAATGAAATGCCGTTCATTTTAAGGAACTCATTTGTGTACCTTGTGCGCAGGGGAAATTCGTGGCTGGGATTTCGCGCTTTTATTTACGACAGTATCAATATTCGACCGCAGAGCAAAACAGAGCAGAGTATACCAGGATTGGTATACTGTTCACGAACAGCTTCGGGTTCTAGAGTGACCCCCGTCCCAAATTCGTAGTGTACCAGAGCAGAGTTGGCGCCAGCGAAGCAGCCCCTTTACGTTCATTGTACACGTTGTTCTTCATCAAATGGAATAGAAGAATGTACAACCGCTATTAATAATGAAATAAAAAATAGGGTGCATAGCTCAATGGTAGAGCATCTGTCTTACAAACAGAGGGTTATAGGTTCAAGTCCTTTTGTGCTCATGTGGTGTATATATGTATTTACAGGTAAGCCCGGATTCTCTACGTGGCAGAACACAGAATCGCAGAACAGAATGGTGGTGGTTTGCCCTACGAATTCCCTGCTATGAACTGACAGAAAGAACTCCGTAGTTTTGGAGGGCTCCGGGCCTAGAGTGCATAGCTCAAAGGTAGAGCGTCGGTTTCCAAAACCGCAGATATGGGTTCGAGTCCTTTTGCGCTTGTGTTCCTGGGGCCTTTGGCCCCAGTCATTCTGCTGGAGCTAAAGCCCCGGTGCCTGGGGGCATTCGCCCCCAGCGCCTTTAGGCCCTTTAGGCCCTCACGGGATTCGGCTGGCGCGACGCACCAGTGCCTACGGCCCTCGGGGTTTAGCGCCAGGGGCCTTTGACCCCAGGGCCGGATCTTAGTCCTAAGTGTTTGTGATTTTGGAACTGCGAACTTAGGAATTCTAGGTAGGTCGTTTATTCCAGGCCGGAGAATCCGCGAGTATAGCTCAATGGCAGAGTCCCGTCCTTCCAAGTCGGTTGTGAGAGTTCGAGTCTCTCTACTCGCTATTATGAAGCATAGAATAATAAAATAAATAATAAGATCGGAGTGGATGCCTCTACACCAGCGTCTAGGACGTACAAAAACGAAAGGCTGCTTTGTTTTAGAATAGCAGATTTCCTACAGGAAACAAAGATAAGAATGAAAGCTGAAAATGGAAACCTCCTTTATCAGTTTAAAAACCAACAGGGAAAACGATAGTAGTGGCGAACGAACTCGTTTATTATTTGTATTTTTTTTCTAGAACACCAATGTGTGTTTTTTTGTATACAATAGAATTCGTATAAGCTGTTCTGTTCTGTGAAATTTCATGAACAGAAGCGAAGCGCTTTTGGAAAAAGAAACCAAAGAGGGTTAGAGTCCCGTATATTGGAACACTGTATAGATTTTTATATATATGTTTTATATATTATAAAATAATTCTCTAGAATTTAGAGAAACGGGGGACCCACCCTCCTTATTCAAACAAAAACGCTGTGTGATAGATAGTGAACAAGTATCGTGAGAGAAAGGTGAAAAAGTTGGGCCACAGTTGTCCTGTGAAATAGTACTGAAACTCCGATCTTCTAGACAGCAGTTTGCTCTATTTTAGAGTGCCTGTGTGCCTTTTGCAACATGAGTGAGCGAGTTTTATAGAATTGCAATGCTTAAGCTAGTAAGCGTAGGCGTTTATATGCATAGATTTTTTATAGCAGATTCCCCTGACCAGGTGCTCATAAGCGCCAAAGCATTGCCCCCAGCAGAACAAAATGCCTGGGGCTAAAGCCCCAGTGCCTGGGGGCATTCGCCCCCAGTGTCTTTAGGCCCTTTAGGCCCTAAGAACCCTAAGGGCCCTAGTGGCCATTGCAGCGTGTTCTGTTCTGTTCATGCATAAAGCAAATAGGGAATTTAGCTCAGTTGGTAGAGCGTTTGCCTTGCAAGCAAGAGGTCTTGAGTTCGAATCTCAAAATTTCCAGCAGCATAATTCTAGTTTGTATGCAATTTAGAGAGCACTGTCACCCATTTGTGTGATATGTGTATATATATCCATTCGTGTATGGCCAGGAAAACATTTTCTTGAAAGCAGGGTACATTCCAGCGCCTAGCTACTCTAGAATATTCTAACGCTTCTGCGAATGTAGCACTTAACAGGCGCTGTTCTGCTTTATAAAATAGAGTTTGCCGTATACAATCCAACACAGGTGGCATAGCAGAATATGCTCAGGCCAACACATACCCTCGGGAAAGGAACTCGGCAAAATACTTGCGTATCTTTGGTAGAAGCAAGCCCTGAGAATAGAATTTCATTCTCAGGGGTCTAGAAACCGGGGAGGGGAACTGTTTAACAAAAACACAGGACTTTGCGAAGTGGAAACCACCATGTATAAAGTCTGACGCCTGCCCGGTGCTGGGAGATAAGAGCATCCTGTACTTGCGGGGTGCCTGAAGGACCAGTAAACGGCAGCCCTAACTCTAAGGGTTCTAAGGTAGCCTCGTTGCCTTAGTAAAATTTAGCTATATGCTAGGAAAGCCAGCGCAGGACCAGGTGGGTCCTGCAACTTCGAGCCTACTACCCGTTAAAAGATAGCAATAGCTACCTAACTAACGGGTATGTAAAAATGGTTTTGCTTTGAGCGAAGGCCCAGGCCTGTGCTAGGGTTGGGCCGAACCCCCTTACCCAATCGCGCACAGGACTTGTGCAACCCCTTACACAAAGCATTTTATATATCAATAGAGTGTAGTGGTATACAAAAGAAGAATGGACAACTAGCAGGGAAAGCTTAACATAAAGCTTCCCCCAGAGACTATACGCTAAACATTTGGATCTCATTACATTACATTATACGCCCTTGCTAGGGCAAGTGCCAATTGCTCAACTTGCCCAGCTCTTCACTAGGCGGGGTCCTGATCTGGCTAGGGCAAATGCCCTAGCGCGATCAGGTTGCTTCGCACCCTTGCCTAGCTTGTCCTCCGGACTTGCAAGCCCAGTCCTGTGCTAGGGTTGGGTTGGGATCGCTCCGCGTGGATTGGGCTATGCCCAATCCAAAGCCCAACCCTTACCCAATTGCGCTTTTAAACAAGTCCTGTGCGCTTTAAACAAGTCCTGTGCGCAAAGCGCACAGGACTTGTTTAAAGCGCACAGGACTTGTTTTGGACTTGTTTTGGACTTGTTTTGGACTTGTTTTGGACTGGTTTTGGTTCGCTCCGCGAGGGCTTGGCCATCTCTTGCGAGATAAACATCATTTGACTGAAAATGGGTTCAACGTTTGTCTTGCAATGGCTCGCGAACTCCAAGCTATGCGTAAAGCATTGTCATATTCCTTTAAATAACAAATAAAATATACTATTTATATATATATTACAGCATGTAATGAGTATTGATTTCTCTTGTTTGCGCGAACAAACAGGAGAAAATATTCCAGATGAAGACATAGTCCTGCACTAGACCCGTGCATAGCACGGGCCTAAGTGCGCTATGAGCGAAATTCCTTGTCGAATAATTGTCGACCTGCATGAATGGCGTCATCACCCACCCGCTGTCTCTCCCGAGGCGTGGGCGAATTTGACATTCTCGTGAAGAGGCGAGAGAACTGCCACGGGACAATGAGACCCCGTGCACCTTTACTCTAAGCTAGAACTGTTTATTCTAAATACCTTTTTCAGCATAGGTGGGATCCCTTTCTAGGGATCCTAGGTTTCACAAGAGGCTTTAGGAGTATTGCAAAATACGTTAATGAGATACCACCATTGGTATTTAGAGAAACTCTATTGTTTTGCATATATAGTATGCATACATAAAATCTTCTAGCTTGGGAGTTTGTCTGGGGCGGAAGCCTCCAAAAAAATATCGGGGGCGTGCCAAGGTATGGTCATACTGTTTATTGCGGTAATGAGTCTGACAACCCAGAAACCATGCCTGACTGTTAGGCACACAAGCCAAACAGGGCTCATTTGTTCTATTTTGAGCACTAGGGTACGTTGGCATCGCCAACGGGTCCTGGTTACGAAAGTATGCGGTAGTGAACCAGCACTCTGGTGTGGAAAGAGTGTTGATCAACGGATCAAAGGTACGCCGGGGATAACAGGTTAGTCAACCCCTAGAGTCCTTATCGACGGGTTGGTTCGACACCTCGATGTCGGCTCATCGCGGCCTCTTGCTGTAGAAGGTTAGAAGGGTTAGACTGTTCGTCTATGAAAGCGGTACGTGAGCTGGGTTCAGTGCGTGGTGACACAGCACGGCTCTTCTCTGTGGCAGTTTATTAGAATGATTCATAGGCTTTTTAGTACGAAAGGACCTGAAAGCCCTCACCTCTGGTGTATCAGTTGTGTTTAATAGCGCATTGCTGAGCAGCTAAGTGAGCAAACAGTATGGCTGAAAGCATCTTAAGCCAGAAAGTTGTGAATAGCCAATTCTCTATTTTGGTAGTAGACTATTACCTTTGATCGGTACTTTGTAAAAAAGCGAGAGCTTAATTTCTTCTGCAAGAGTATACGAAAAATTTCTACTAGGTTTTCTATATATTTCTATTTAAGGGCCCCTAGGCACTAGGGCCCCAAGAAATGGCGATTGTAGCTCAATGGCAGAGCGCTGGTCTGTGGATCCAAAGGTTGCAGGTTCGAATCTTGTCATTCGCCAAAGTTTTAGAAACATGAAAATGCAAGGTAGCCAAACGTCCAGTACTTTGTTGAAGCATTGTCGATAGGCAATGTGCAAAACCCTGGAGTGATTATGCTCACATTAGTAGCCAATAGTCTATAAAATGTATAATGTACATTAGAAAGACGGCCGTATTGCCCTTGGTTTCTGCTTTGAACAGCAGAGTGAATCGGTCTCTCAGGAAAAACACAATGTTGTTTTCTTAGGAGTACAACTCTACTATACAAGAAAATTCTCCATACGGGAATAAATGATTTTACTGGGTGTAACCCAGAACTAAGTCCCGAAATTCGCGTACTGCGTATGCAAATTTCCTAACGAGTGTGCTTTTTCTTTACCATGAATTTGAGTACTGCGTTTCTCAACATTAATAGTGTTGAGTACTGCGTTCCTCAACATTAACTATTATCAAATATACACCAACTAAAAATCCTCTCTAGCTCAACGGTTAGAGCGCTTGACTGTTAATCAGGAGGTTGCAGGTTCGATTCCTGCGAGAGGAGACTGAGGCGTGCACACACAGTGTCTTCTATTGTGCTGCAATAGGACAGGTAATAATAAGGATGGGATTCAGAACAGACCTCCGGGTCCCTGGGGGCATTCGCCCCCAGTGCCTAACGGCCCTGGGGGCATTCGCCCCCAGTGCCTTTAGGCCCTTTAGGGCCAGAGCCTAGCGGCCAGAAAGTTACTGCCCCGCAGGAATTGCTTATCTACGTTCATCTAAGGCACTGGTGCATGCCCATGAAGAACAACCAAAAAACGCCAATAGCTCAATTGGATAGAGTCTTGTACTACGGATGCAAAGGTTGTGGGTTCGAGCCCTGCTTGGCGTAATTTGCAATATTCTATGATCTGGATTCTTGGCACAAATGCGGGGAGATTTGTAACCCTAGTAACGAATTCCGCACCAAGGCATTGTGGAAAAATTCTCTAAAATTTTCGGCTTTTAGCGGGCAAGGTAGCTCAATGGTAGAGCATACGTTTCATAATCGTATGGTTGTGAGTTCAATTCTCTCTCTTGCCAAATTTGGGCTGTGCAATAATAGTCTATAGAAACACTGGAAAATAGAATACAGCTAGAGCTAAGCATTGAGAAAGTGTGTGGTTAAAGGTAGTGAATTCCAAAAATTTGCGCGCGCAGTACGTAAATTTCGGGTTTGTAGCTCAATTGGCAGAGCATCGGGCTTTTAACTCGCAGGTTAGGGGTTCAAGTCCCCTCGAACTCAATAATGAGTCAATCTTTCGCTTTGGTAGCAACAGGAGCATTCTCTTCTGTTTTTTAGATGATGAAATCTAAAAACCCAGTGCATTCTGTTTTTTATTTGGTTTTGTAGTTTTTGCATTGTTCTGGACTTTAGGTTTAGCTGGGCCTTGAATATTTCGTATTGTTGCAATTGTTGGTCTATGTCGGAGCTCTAGCTATTTAGTTTCTTTTTGTCGTAATGCTTTAGGACATTCCATCTACTGAAATTCTGGCGCATCAACGTGGGACCTATCCCGTGGCTGGAATTTTGGGTATTTGTATTCTTGGAGCAGGGGCTTTGGCATTGTGGGTCCCTGGTTCCACATTGGTGACCCCTGTAGCGTCTGTTTCTCTCTCCGAAAACCCATTGTTGGGTGGAACACCACTTTAGCCTTCTATGGATTCTGGTTTGAGTTCTGTAGATTCTAGCAAATAGTAGAAGAATACTGCACATTATTCTTTTTGGCAATATTATAGCACAGCTACTTCTACAGTAGCGTCTTTGGGGATTGCTTTGTATGGAGTTCATGCTGATTTGTAGATTATTGCATCTTTGTTGCTGTTGGTAGCTATGGTTGGGGCTGTTGGTTTGACTTTGAAACGTCCAGTTTCTACTCCAACTGTAGACGTATTTGCACAGCACAATGTGGACTTCCAAAAAGTTCTGGTGCAAATTCCTGGGGCTAACGCACCTGGGGCTAATGCACCTGGGGCTAAGTCCCCCAGCGCCTTACAACCATGGGCCCAAAGGACCCGGTGCTTCTCACGGTGGATAAGGGATCCCTGTGCTGAAATTCGCGTACTGCGATTGCCTGACTTTGGCTGGCAGCGATTTTTCTCTGGTCTTAGGTTCTGTTAGGGCCCCTACCAATGCTTCGCCTTATTGGAATTATTTGCGTATACGCCACTCCAATAAGCCACGAACAGAACAGAACAGAACAGAACAGAACAGAATGCGCGCACGATTCTGCTGGCCGTAGCAGAACAGAGTCGCTCTATTCTGCTGCTGACTGCGGCTGTCTGCTGCTGTTCGCTTTTGTATTTCTATTTTTCTTTTTCTAATGAAAACTTCTCTTCAAAAATTGCGCGGAAGCTAGTGGGATCAACCCCTGTAGAATGTAGTGCAAAATCATTTGATTACTTATCCTACACCCTCCAATTTGAATGGAAATTATAATTGGGGTGTATTGGCGGGATTGACCCTTGTTTTGCAAATTAGCACAGGAATCTTCTTGGCAATGCATTATACACCACATGTTGATATGGCTTTTCATAGCGTACAACACTTGATGCGTGATGTGCCTAACGGATGGTTGTTGCGTTATTTGCACGCAAACGGTAGGTCCTTGTTTTTCATCGTAGTGTACATGCATCTTTTTCGTGGGTTGTACTATACCAGTTACGCACAACCCCGCGAATTTGTATGGTAGCTTGGAGTTGTTATTTAGTTGATTATGATTTAGACCGCATTTATTGGGTACGTGTAGCCCTGGGGGCAGATGTCTCTTTGGGGAAGGACTGTAATTACCAGCTTGAGGAGTGCGTTGCCCATTGGCGGGACTAGTATTGTAGGATGGTAGTGGGGTGGATGTTCCGTGGATAACCCTACATAGAATCGCTTTTTTAGCCTGCACTACCTTTTTCCTTTCTTGTTGGCTGCTTTGAGCTTGGTTCACCTTGCTGCTTTGCACCAATATGGTTCTACTAACCCTTTGGGAATTAACGCGCAAACGGACCTAGTGGACTTCTACCCTTACTTTTATACCAAAGATTTGGGAGCTGCTTTGGCGTTGAGTATGTTTGCGGCGTATCTTGTGAGTTTTAACCCCGAGCTTTTGGGACATCCTGACAATAATATCCCTGCAAACCCTTACTCTACCCCCGCGCACATCGTACCGGAATGGTATTTTCTTTGGGTCTACGCGATTTTGCGTAGTATTCCTAACAAACTTGCTGGAGTTGCTGCGATCGGATAGGTTTTTGTTTCTTTGGCTGCATTGCCTTACTTGCACAAACCTAATTGTCGTGGACCTTCTTTCCGTAGGTTGCATGAAGTGTTGGTATGGGCACTCATTGGAGATTTTATGTAGCTTACTTACTTGGGACATCAACCAGTAGAAGATCCTTTTGTATTGTTGGGACAATTGGCTACAGTAGCATTCTTTGGATTGCTTTTGGCTTAGTGCGTTGCAGCTTGGGCAGACCAATATTTGGCGAAGTTCCAAAATACCCAAACTTCTAGTGTATTGGCTCACTCACGCTCTAAGCAAATTTATTATATATCAATTTCATTAAGCCCAACCTAATATCACAAAAAAAGTATGATTACAGTCAAATATTTCAAAGGGATATTTGCCTGCCTTCGGCTGGGTGACGTGCGCGATTCTGCTGCTGCAAGACGAACATGGCGAAATTGGTAGACGCGATAGTTTCAGGTACTATTAGGGATTTCTCTTTACAAGTTCAAATCTTGTTGTTCGTAAGCCCGTACCAGGTTTTGGTACTGCATAAATGAATAATAGCAGCATAATCCAGACAGAATCAGAGTGTAGCGCAGTTGGTAGCGTGTCGGCATAGGGAGTCGAAGGTCACTGGTTCAAATCCGGTCTCTCTGATCTATAGAGTTTGGTTGGGAATCTCAAATATTCAAAATATATTATGGTACAAGCAGCAAAATTGATTGGAGCTGGAAGTGCATTGATCGCTTTGGCGGGAGTAGGAGCAGGAATTGGAATTGTATTCGGAGCGCTTATTCAAGCAGCAAGCCGTAACCCTACTATGGCAAAAGCTTTGATGGGATACGCTTTGTTGGGATTCGCGTTGTGTGAAAGTGTAAGGCTTTTCGCTCTCTTGGTAACATTCTTGATTTTGTTTGGATCAAGGACGCAAAGTTCCACTACGTTAGCAGTTAAAAAAAATAAATGCTAAGCCTAGGCGGTGAGCCTGCGCATAGTGCCGGTTCTTCCCAGGCCCTCTAGGAATTCTGTTGGGCTCAATACTCCTGGGGCTAAAGCTCCAGTGCCATACGGCCCACATATTCCAGGATTAATCTTAGGTCTGGGATTTTGGGGCCAAACATTGTGGGTCAAGAACTCACAATGCTATAAAAGAATTTATTTAAATATTTATAATTTTTTTTAAAATGCCCTTTTTCAGATGTAAAAATGCTTTATAAGAGCATGAAAAATACTTTTTTGATAAATTCTATTAAAGCTTTTTTTTAGGTACAATATTTATCTGAAAAAATCGTTTTCCTATAAATTTGGCTATTTGTGGAGAATCGGAATTTGTGGCCATACGCCACAAATTCCGCCCAACACATTCACATTAATAAGTCAAGAACAGAAGCGAATTGCGAGAAAATAAACTACGCTCAGAAACGCAGAAGCTGCCAAAACAGAACAGAAGCAAAGCGAAGCGAAAATATTGTTCTGGGAAAAACAGAACAGAAGCAGAAGATAGAAGATATTAGTCAAATAACAATAAAAGATAGAACTTCTTTTTTTTTTGGGCCAAAGACCCTTTTCTCACCAGCAAAAGCAGACTGAGGGTACCCATTCAACTTATCAATCAAGCCATCAATATGCACAGATGTAGTGCTTTTCCTATTCTCTGCGGTTTTATTCGCTTTATAAATAAAAGACCCACATTTTGCATAAATGTAATCAGGTTTTACGACTGCAAGCCCCATAGATTGAAGAATAGGCTAAAAAATTGTGCAAAGGTAAAAGAACGCCAAACCAAACTATATAGTGGACTGCCCGCGATACACTTTGCTAATGTTTCCACTAGCTTTGTACAACTCTACAACCATTTCCGCAGTAATGGGCTCAAAAACCAAAGGCAAGATTCCCCTAAGTTTGTTCATAATGGAAACCATGACTTCAGAATTCCCCCTGAGGCCACGCGCCTAACAGGTGTGCAAAGCTGTAGTTACACAACGCAATCGCATATCCAAGCTCCAGGTCCTAAGCTGAGTAGCTCTTTTGTCCATAGCTTCCTTGGTAACCTCGGGAAGTCTCCTCCTCGCCAGGGGGTACGCTCTAAAGAAACACAAAGATTCCATTGGATAGGCGGAAAAACCCGTCTGAAAGGGTCGCAGCACCATAGAAAAATCCTCCGAAAAGTGCAAAAAGCCCATGGAAGTAGTACTCTAGAAAGCTATGTGCACCAAACCTGATATACAGGTAGGCAGCCATAGGCAAGAAACGGCTAAACCACTAAGTTGTACGAAAAGCCGCTACAGCAATCCACAGAAGCGAAGCCCAGCAAAAAACAATAGCGCAGTATTGGTCAAAAACTCTCTGATTTCTCGTGCAAAAAGTCTTGCTACAATGACCATCTAAAGAACACCTACATATTCTGTCATTGATTCGCTTCTGTTCTCTTTCAAATTTGTTCTCTTCTTATTTTCTTCTCTTTTTGTGTTTGACAGCCAGGGTTTGAACCTGGTAGGCTAAGAGCCTATACCAAATTGTGTTTGTAGTGAAAAGAGAAGAGTGCACTCTGCTCTGTTGGCAATCTTCTCCAGAACAAAACAGAACAGAATGGCAGCCTTTGGAAGTGTGGCCGAGTGGTTTAAAGCGTTGGCTTGCTAAGCCATTGTGTCTATTACAGGCACCGGAGGTTCGAATCCTTCCACTTCCGTTTTTTTTTATAGTATCGAGTTCTAGAGGCACTGAACGAGACCCTCTCGGCTTTTATGGGCATTCCTGGTGCTACGCACCAGCAGAATGCCTGGGGGCATTCGCCCCCAGTGCCTTTAGGCCCTTTAGGCCCTGAGGCCCTGAGGCCCCTGGGGCTAATACTCTCAGCAGAATGCCTGGGGGCATTCGCCCCCAGTGCCTTTAGGCCCTTTAGGCCCTTTAGGCACTTTAGGCCCTGGGGCTAAAGCCCTCAGTGCTTTTAAGCCCTGAGGCCCCTGGGGCTAAAGCTTTCAGTGCCTTTAGGCCATGGGGCCTTCAACCTCATGACCTATTCTATGAGCTGCAGCAGCAGAATATAGCGCACGCTATGCGAAGATGGCGGAACTGGTAGACGCGAAAGCTTCTAAAGCTTTTATTTGACACAAATGTGATGAGTTCGAATCTCTCTCTTCGTATAGAATTTATTCTAGACAGCAGCAGAATCGCGCGCAGCAGCAGCAGCAGAATCGCGCGCGCGCTGAAATCAAGGATTCAAATTCTAGAGCGCTTGTTTATTGTATAAAGAATACACACAAAAAAATATGAAAGCTGAATCTAATTTGAAAAATTAGTTCTTGCGCTGGTGCTGTAGCACCAACGCTAAAGACATTGGTATGTAGTACCTTATCTTTGCCAGCTGGGCTGGTGTGATTGCTACAACAATGAGTTTGTTGATTCGTATGGAGTAGAGTAACACCGGACCTGGTATTTTGGCGGGGAATGGGCAATTGTACAACGTATTGATTACTGCACACGGGTTGCTTATGTAGTTCTTTGTAGTAATGCCCGCACTTATGGGGGGGTTTGGAAACTGGCTTGTCCCTGTAATGATTGGAGCACCGGATATGGCGTTTCCCCGTATGAACAACATTTCCTTCTGGGTGTTGCCTAGGGGGTAGACTTTGTTGTTGTTGAGTGCTTAGGTAGAGCAAGGACCCGGGGTAGGATGGACTGCGTACCCTCCTCTCAGTAGCGCTTAGAGCCACTCTGGGGCATCCGTTGACTTGGCTATTTTTAGGTAGCACGTTTCCGGTATTGGAAGTATTTAGGGAAGTGTGAACTTCTTGGTTACCGTTGCAAACATGCGTGCCCAGGGAATGACTCTTTACCGTGTACCCTTGTTTGTATGGTCCCTTTGCTTTGTAAGCATCTAGTTGATTGGAAGTCTTCCAGTATTTGCTGCTGGATTGACAATGCTCCTGACTGACCGTAACTTCAACACGTCCTTCTTCCTACCCGCGGGTGGGGGAGATGTTGTTTTGTACCAACACCTGTTTTGGTTTTTTGGTCACCCCGAAGTTTACGTATAGGTATAGCCCGCATTCGGTATTGTGAGCCACGTGCTGAGCTTTTTCGCACGTAAACCAGTATTTGGGTACGTAGGAATGGTGAATGCAATGGGGGCTATTGCGGTACTTGGGTTCTAGGTGTGGGCTCATCACATGTATACCGTAGGTTTGGATGTGGACACTCGTGCGTACTTCACTAGTGCCACTATGATTATCGCAGTTCCAACCGGGATTAAAATCTTCAGCTGGTTGGCGACTCTTTATGGAGGTTCCTTGTGGTTGACTACACCTATGCTGTTTGCACTTGGATTCTTGGTTTTGTTCACCATTGGAGGACTTACCGGTATTGTACTCGCAAACAGGGGGGTAGATGTAGCATAGCATGATAAAAGAATGACTAAAGATTTGTCTTATTACAAAAGGTTTTGGGTTGGCTTGATGGACGGTGATGGAAGTATTCAAGTTAATCATTGGCGTAAGCGTGTGTAGCAGTTTCGTTTTGTGATTAAGCTCAAAAACACACCAGCGAACGTGCAGATGCTCTATACTTAGAAAAATAGGCTTTCTATTGGAAACGTGCGTATTGATTCTAAGCAACAATTCGTTTTGTGGGTTGAGAACCACACGGTCAAAATCAGGAAGATTCTGCAAATTATGGAGGAATATCCTCCAATGACTTCTCGAATGACTTAGCAGCTTGCGTTTTTCAAAAAGATGCTATTGTGCAAAGATGTTCAAACTTATTTTGAGACACGAAGCAATAAGTATAGGCCGATGGTATATGTGCAAAACCAAAAAGAAGAAGCACAGCTTAACACCCTCCCTTATTTCGGGAGGTGGCTTAGCGGGTTTATTGAGGCAGAAGGGTGTTTTTGTCTACGAAAAAACTTGAATAGGTCTTTTAGTATTGCACAAAATAATGACTAGTATTTGTTGGAGGCCATTAAAGCATTTATTGGTGCTCAAAACAAGGTCACACATACTCGCAAGCCCTTGTATGTGCTTGAAGTTTATCGCCGTTCTGTTCTGCTTTTTCTGAAACAGCACTTTTAGAAGTATCCCTTGCTTGGGGAAAAGCGTTAGCTATTTGAAGCTTTCGCCAAAAGGCTTTCTTTGTAATAGTTCAACTTAGTTCAAATATATGTGTCATGTAGTCATATCGCTGTGAAATAACAAAACAGCTGCAGTAATGCGTGTCTGTTCTGTTATTTCGGTTTTCTTTTAGAAAGCTAACGGGGAACTCCAAAGACTGGGATTTGCTACTCCCACACAAAGAGTCTTTGGACAATCCCGTGGAAACCAAAGTACATGACGTACGAGTAGGATCCGTAGAGACTATACGCGATAGCCAAGATAGATTAAGTTCTTAGATCTTGGTAAGAGAGAGTCCGATCCTTGTGGTAACACAAGTTTGTATTGACATATTATGTTGTAGCGCACTTTCACTATGTATTGAGTATGGGTGCCGTGTTCGGAATCTTCGCGGCATTCTATTTCTGGATCAGTAAATAGACCGGGTGCCAGTACCCGGAAAGGGCCGGGCAAGCGCACTTCGCGCTGTTTTTTACTGGGGTAAACCTTACATTCTTCCCCCAACACTTCTAGGGTCTCGCAGGGATGCCTCGTCGCTACCTCGACTACCCCGACGCGTTTCTCGGGTGGAACATTGTAAGTAGTTATGGAAGCTATTTGAGCGCGCTCAGCTTCCTGTACTTCTTCTACATTGTTTACTTGACTTAGGCGCACGGGCCTAAGTGTGCGAACAACCCTTGGACAACGGCGGAGAACCAGGACACCGCGTAGGGCATTGAGTGGGTCCTCGCGAGTCCTCCTGCGTTCCATACCTATGGTGACCAACTCCCCGTTATCCGCGCAACCCCTGCGGTAGAAAGCGCGTTAAATCGCAGCAGAATCGTGCGTAGTCTGCCACTGCTGTTCTCACTGGTCAGGAAACTTTCAGTGAGCACTTACAGCAAGAACAGCACCAGCATCGCGCGCATTTTGTCTGAAATATACTGTTCTAAATAATAGATGGAAATATATAGAATATAAATATCTATAAATAAGAAATATCCGGGCTGAAACTCGCAGTACGCGAATTTCGGGACCGATCCTGTACTTCGAGCAACCCCTCGAATTCACGAGCCTGCATACCTCGCAGTATGGGATGCGCAGCGTTTAAGCATACACTACAATTACAGAATTGAACAAAACGCATAGAGAACCTATCAGGGTAGAACCCCCCCGGTTGTTGTGGAGAAAAATAGAACAGAATATGGTGGTGTATTTTAGATGGGAGTTTTTGCAATAGTGTTGTATAATAAATAAGCAGAATTTGGGCTGAGGTTCATATTCTTTCTGTATTCTACGTTCTTGGCGATTGTGGTTACGGTCATTGGAATTGTGCTCTATTATTAGGCTATGCTTCTCTTTGGTTTGGCGCTCCTTTACCTATTTGATTCTAGGTTGTTTTTGGAAAGGTTTAGGTTTCTATTGGAAACTTTGATTGGTGTTTCTCAGCTATGTTATAACTCTCCAGAAGCAGCTTTTGGTTTCTTTGTGGGAATGGACTTGCTTTGTATCAGGACGCCTGAAATCACTGAAGAGGTGCTAGAACGGAGGTCCATCGCATAGAGGAGCTGGAGCCTTGATACGCGTGTGTGTTATATTCTCGCAGGTTTTCACTGGTGCCTTTCTCAAGGCATCAAAAGGTACAGGAATGTGCCTTCTATTCTTGAAAAGCTGAGCAAAAAAAGTGGCTATGTTAGCTGTGGCTAACTTTGTAGCTATGCCTAAAAGCTACAGCGAAAAACAAAATTGTGGCTCACTAATAAATTGAAAAAAGAAAAGAAAATGAATTTTCAGATCTGTTTGTGTGTGCTTTTTTTTGAGCATATGGGATTTATCAAAAATGAAATTTAAGTGGCACTGAGAAGCTTTAAAACCGCTTTAAAATCAAAATTTAAAGTTCACAAAATAGAAATTTTACAGGTTTTTGAACCACAGGAACACACATGAGCCTGCACCTGCTGTGAGCCGACATAGATGGCCTTTAGGCCCCAGCTATACTGGTTGACTGCCTTGTAAGCACGAAGAATGGTTTACACGCCGAGGGATATCGTACGGTCTTTCTTTTTGTAAATGTGCAAAGGCGAGCGGGCATTAGTGCGGGGGCGGGGTCACGAGCGGAACGGAACGTTACGAAGTGAGGTTTAAACCGTAGTGGATGGAGTACCGATCTTTCTTTTAGTAGCGACAGCAGCAGAATCGCGCGCAGCAGAACAGAACAGAATCGCGCAAGGTAACGAGCGCAGTAGCTTGGTTAATGTCTGTTCCCCTGCTTATACTAGCTTAAATCAACGCTTAAAAATGACCAACCCCTAAAACTGTGTGAATCCAGTAATCCAGAGGCTCGGGGCGTGTTGTCTGAGGGTTGCAGAACCGAACAATAAAGGCTGTTCTCCCAGGTGTGTGTAAAGGCCGTTAAAATCTTATGGTGCGAATACCATAACACGACTTCGTTTTAGCTTCGTTTCTTAAAATTTGTGAGTTTTTTACATTTTTTTAAATATAAAAAATGGTCACTTTGTGGGGTGAATTTTTCGTTTTTGACATGCTAAATTGATTTTTCATATTCATCATACATGAAGATAAAAAAGATGTACCTTTTATATCTAAAAAATCAGATTTTTGATTTAACTCACCACCAGTCAGTAGAACTAGAAATTCGTAGCCCCAGCCATGAATTCCAGGGCAGACCAAACATAGAATTCATGAAAGTACGGGGCCATAAATTAAACTACTACGTATGCGAATTTCCCCTCAATTAGCCAAGTGCCTAGCAAACACGATAAAAAGTATACAGACCAAGCCACACACAAACATACGTGTTGGGTGGTATGTTTCTAAAAAAACACGTATAAAAATAGCAGAAAATACCAGGGCCCCTGTGGCTAAAGCCCCGCGCGCATTCTGTTCTGCTGCTGCGCTTCTGGGTGCCTTTAGGCCCAGTGCCAACGGCCCTAAGGCCTTTGACACAGTGCCTGGGGCTAAAGCCCCAGTGCCTTAAGGCCCTTTAGGCCCTAACGGCCCTTTAGCCCCTAACGGCCCTTTAGCCCCTAACGGCCCTTTAGCCCAATGATTCTGTATTTGTAGATTATGATTTTGGCAACTGTTGTGCCTTTGTTGCTAGCAGTAGCTTTCTAGACACTTGTAGAGCGTCGTGTTATGGGTGCAATGCAACGTCGTCAGGGACCTAATGCTTGGGGATTGTTTGGTGTATAGCAGCCCTTTTTGGATGGTTTGAAATAGTAGTAGAAAGAACCAATCTTGCCTAGCAGTGCAGACCAGGCATAGTTTTAGTGGGCTCCAATTTTGACTTTTTTGACAAGTCAGATTGCTTGGGCTGCCTTGCCTACTAGTGCAGCGGGTGCTGTTAGGGATTTGAATTTGGGAACTATGTATGTATTGGCTGTTGGAAGTTTGGGTGTTTATGGAATTTAGTAGGCTGGATGGGCAAGTAACAGTAAATATGCCTTTTTGGGATGCTGTCGTTCTGTAGCTCAAATGATTAGCTATGAATAGCCTATGGGTTTGATTGTTTTGTCTGCTTGTATGATTGCCAACAGCTAGAACTGGAGTGCATTGGTGGAATCTCAACAAAATGGTTGGTTTTTCTTCGCATAGTGGCCAATGGCGTAGATCTGGATTGTATGTTGTTTGGCCGAGTAGAATCGTGCGCCATTCGACTTGCCCGAAGCGGAAGCGGAGTTGGTTGCAGGATATAATGTCGAATACGCCAGTATGGGGTTCGCCCTCTTCTTTATTAGGGAGTATAGGAGTATGATTATGATGGCTACCGTGACCAGTCTTTTGTTCTTGGGGGGGACCGCAGCTCCTTTGAGCTTGTAGAGTTGGCTTCCAGGAACTTTTTGGCTAAGGTAGAAAACCACTTTTGTAGTGTTTCTTTACATTTGGGTACGTGCTACATTGCCTCGATACCGTTACCGTGACTTGATGAGCCTTGGTTGGAAGCGTTAGCTTCCCATTACCTTGAGGGGGTTCTTCTTTAACCTTTGCGTAGTATTCTGCTGCCAGCTCATTTCATTATTTATAACATCTGCGTGTTTACAGAACTGAATAAAAAAGAATATTAATGAAAGTGCAGAAGCCAAGGGATCTTTACGACTCTACACTTCGTGAAGATAGAAAGACCTCTACAAGCAGAATACACCACTTTGAAGTACTGCAACAATAGTCTCAAGTGCACTCAATGCCATCTAAATCATAGCAGCAATAATAGTCACAGGAGCTCCCTAAAGTACGGGTGTGCACAGCACGGGAACAAGGGAAAGAGAGGTGAACAAATGCAAGAGCAAATGACCCGCAAACATATTGCAATACTATCGCGTACCCAAACTAATAGCACGAAATCCGTAACTAATGGATTCCAACAAAATGAACAAGGGTGCCATAGGCCAAGAGGGTCCACTAGGCAAAAACAAACGTACAAATTTGATTCCTTGGCGAGTCACACCAATGAAAGTAATTGCACTCTACAAAGCAATACTCATTCCTAGAGTAAATCCAGCTTGTCCAGTAATAGCAGAACAAAAAGGCACCAACCCGAAAGAGTTGCTTCCCAAAATCACAAAGAAGAGCACAGAAAGCCACACTACAGTTGTTTTTCCTTGGTTTTCAGAAAGACCCCTCCAAGCGGCAGGCAAACGGTTCGTCTAAAAACTCCCACTAGAACGGGCACTCAATTGGCGCCATTTCAAATGTACGCGTTCCAAAGTTTGAGTATTCCAAAAACCACTAACAGCTTTACGAAAACCAGCAACCGCGCTATTTCCAGCTTGTGCTCCGGAATGGTTGTGAGAATGATTCCCGATCAATACCTACAATACAATAGCACAACAAACTGCCCAAATGTTGATACTCAACACAGATCCCATAAAAGGCTAATTCACAGATACCAGGGGCACGGATGTCCATGGTTCAGCAGCAGAAGCAAACAAAAAAGAAAGATTCATATTCATTGCCTTTGGTATCTTATAAAGGGTCCTCTGCCTGTCGGCAAAAGGAAAAACGTGTGTTTCCAATCTGTTTTGCTTTTAGACAGTAGCTGCAGCCATTCTGTTCTGTTCTGTTCTGTTCTGTTCTGTTCTGTTTTAACACTACTATATTCTGTTCTATTCTGTTCCGTTCTGTTTGGAATTCATTCACCGTAATACCGTGGGGTTCGCTACGCGATTATGCTGTTGTTTATTTCAAAAAAGGAAGAGCTCATAAACCTAGACTATTTTTGCTTTAGGTTCTCGTGGGGCTAGCGAAGCAGCCCTAACGAACCTAGAACTATTCGCATAAATACCAAACAAAAAAAAAGCAGCAGAACAGATAGAACAGAATACGCGCGATACATAAATAACCCTGAAAGCAGCAGCGGCCTCAAAAAACAAACCATACAATTTCAGTACATTTTGATCAGCCGCTGCCGTAAAACTCTCCAAACTAAAGTAGTCGAACAATTCTGGGGCCTGCGCCTTTCCAATGTTGTACACAGTCTCTACATTACTATTGTTAAGGTATTTCAGCACTTGCTTACTACATACAACTGTAAACCTACAAATTTGATTGGGGGTTGCGCCCGCCTAAAACTCGTTGTATCCATCAATCAACAATAGCTCAGTTTAATTGGTACTTTCTGTAAACGTTACCCTCCTCTAAAGAGGCCTCGCGCCAAATACATCCGCAGGGGTCAAAATCGCAGGCCTACCCTAGGCTGTCAAGTCAACTACCCGCACCAATGCAATCAAAATACACACCGTGAGCAAGATAGCAATACTCACTGTTTTCAAGATCCCATGAGTAAACTTCTAAATAAAGCATAGAATGGAATAGATGCTTTCCGTTACAATATACACCTATACCTACTAAAATACCTACTAAAAAGGGTTCACATCAAAAACTCTCCCAAAAACCCTACTCAAAAACGTAAGCTAAATCATATTCATTAGGAAGTAAGGGGGGCTCTACACCCTTAGTCTACCAGTTAAAAGCTCGGTGCTCTGCCAATTGGGCTATAGATCCACAAAATAGTATATATACGGTATGATAAAATATACAGAAACTGCACATGAGCACCCTAACACAGGCCCCCTACCCATTTCCGGTGCTTAAACTAGCCTATGTAAATACTTATTCATATATATTATTTCATTTCTTCTATAGAACACAGCAAGTGCTTAACTTAACAAGACAAATAGACCCAATAAAAGCGGTTGTTCCCTTTGGACCGCGTCACAGCCCAGCGCCGGTGCAAAGCGGCAGTTAATTCGCGTATTGCGTTGGTGAATTCATGTGCATGAGTTTTGCTTAAGAATGTGCCACTCTGCTCTGTTTGAGTCAACGCGTTTCGTCGGAATCATCTTAAAAGTGATAATCACAACCTGGATTCAAAGAGTCAATAATAAGTCTAAGGGGCTTCACACAGCCTTTCGCGGCCAACTACGTACGCCAGATTCATCAAAAAACATGTGAAAGGCCTATTCCCGTAATAGTCAAAATTATTATGTATATGACTCAAAGAAACCCTATGAAACAAAGCCAAAATCAGCATCACACGCTGCTCTAATAGACAACACTATTGAAGATTTTGCTCATTTTTCAATATAAGGTTAGCTATACTTAGGGTCACTTGGCACTGGTGCGAGGCCGAAATCTTGTTTGGGTATAGAGTACCCCCCTGCATTACCCTAGCTACTCACAAGGCTAGTCCACAACACCTAATCTGATCTGTATCCGTCTGTGTCTGTGTTCAGTTCTGTAATAGCCCCC
>VFQN01003647.1_pt1 | contig 21612 bp, 17 predicted proteins | sample 3512371 | NCBI WGS metagenome assembly VFQN01 (sample SAMN10412370, study PRJNA504923) | tailings metagenome | isolation source: Replicate 2 from Balatoc abandoned mine | place: Philippines: Itogon, Benguet | collected 2017-08-28
AACGACCCCGACGCGTTCGACCCGGCCCGCGTCCCGCGGTGCCGCAAGTGCGGCGGCCAGCACGCCGTCGTCATCCGGGAAGTGGTGGTCGAGCGGGGCTCCGACGGGGCACTCATTGCGGTGCCGCGCCCGTCGTGAGCTCATTCCCGAACGACGTCGCCCGTCGTCCCTACCGACCTACCTTCCGCTCCGAACCCGCGCGTAGTATCGGGTTGGGTAGCCGCACGGCCCGCGAACCGGGCGGCTCGACGCGGTCGGGCGGCGCGTGGGCGGGTCGTGTTCTCCCCGCTGGCGCCGCCCGACCGGCCCGCCCGAGAACACACATCATGCCGGTCACCACATCCCAATGGGAACCGGGCCGGAATCCGGTTCACCGCCTGATTCAATGCCTCGACGTGTTGGCGATCGTCTTGAATCGCTTCCACCAGCGCTCGTTCCGGCTGCCGCGTCAGCAGGAGGGGAAGCTGATCGATCCCGACGGGGTTACGGGTTGGTACGAAGGACGCGACAGGCTGTTACGCGACTTTGAGGCCGTCCGGGATGCCGTTTGCAGCCTGGAACAGTGGGACGCCGTGGGCGGCTTCGGTCAGCTCCTCTTCGACGAAGCCGCCGGCGCGTTCACCCGTCTCGGCGCGTGGGATCAGGCGGTACGAACAACCGTCCTCGACGCCGCGCAGTGGGTCGGAACCGTCGTGCGTTCGCCCATTTCTGTCGTCGGCCCCACCCCCCGACCGTGGGACTACTTCTCGACCAAACCCGAGCAACCGGGGCACCCGCGACGAGGAGAGCGCTTTGATGCGGAAGGGAAGATGGTGCTCGACGCAATCCACCTCCGCACCGCACTCATCCACGCTCTCGTTCAGGCGGGGGGACACGTTCTGAACGTCATTCGCGCGCGAAGGCGATGGATTTCCGATCCTTGGCAACAGGTGGAACCCGTCACGCAAGCCGAGTTGCTCACCCTGGCGCGGGAGACCAACCCAGACTCCGCCGCCCCCGCCGGTAGCGGTCAACGCGAGGGGGAGACGCCGCCGGCCGAAACGAACCCGGTGACTCCGGCGCGGATCGGGGACACCAGCAACCTACTTGCGCTCGCCCACGAGATTTGGTCGTGGTACACGCAGCAAGGGGCTTGGGCGAACCTCGGGACACGACTCCGACAAGCCGACGGCGAGGAACTCCAGGCACTGCTTGCAGAAGATTCCGGGGCGGCGGCGTTCCTTGCCGGGCGTACCCTTGCGACGTGGAAGGACGCGGCCGGCGTCGTCCGCCTGGACTCGCCCGCGTTCGAGGAATGGGAGGCGCGGGTAGACGCCGTTCATTCCACCTGCATCGAACTGCTACGCACACACCGCTCCCCCTTTCGCGGCGGCGACCCGGAGCGTGGAAACGAGCTGACGCGCGTGATGGACGCGCTGGAGAAGGCCGGGAGAGGCTGCGGCTGGCCGACCGTCCGGAAAGTGGGGGAGCCGGCGTCGCCGACCGCCGCGCCGGCGGGCACCGTACTCGCGGCGGAGGGCGCGGGGGGATTGACGAAGCCGGCGGACAAGGCCGACGGCCCCGGCGAAAGTCCAGTACCGGCGGAGGAAGCCAATACCGAGCACCTCAAGGCAAAACTCTCCGGGCTGCCGCAGCGGTCCCGCGTCGCCTACCTGCAATACGAACGCGCCGCGCGTGACATGATCGACCCCACCGACCGCGCCGCGTACGACGCCGTGAAGGACACGCTCCCGGATGGCGAGTCGCTGCCCGGATTTGACGCCTGGGCGCGTTACCTCCGGGAGGCGAGAAGCTACCTGAACCAACAGAAGAACAAGCCGCGCCTCCGTCCGAACCCGGCCGAGGTGCGTTCCGCCGCACCTGCCGACCGCCGGTGACGGGCATCCGGTTCGGGCGAACCGGATTTCTCCCGGAATCCGGTTCGCAGTCGCCTGGTTCATTTCTCCTGTCATTTCTTGGCAACCGCAACCGGATGCCCCACATCCGGCTTCGTCCGGTTTGAGGTCTTGTGTGCGGGCTTGCACGGTGCGAGGCCGCGACCCCGACCGAACCCGGTGATGACCACGACCGCCATACCAGACCCGGCTGTCCTGCTCCGCGTGGAAGACGTGGCCGCGCTGCTCGGCGTCTCGCCCCGAACCGTTTGGCGGCTGCGCGACGGGGGGCACATCCCGCCGCCCGTTCGCGTCGGGTCGCTCATCCGCTGGCGCCGGGCGTCGCTGATGATGTGGCTCGACGAATCGACGGAACCCTGCTGCAAGGGACGGAAGGGGGGCCGCACCGGTGACTAACCCCTTCCGCATCCACGCTCCCGCCGCCGACCCGCCGCCGACCGGCGCTCAACCCGGTGTCCATCCCGCTCCCGCCGGCCCGTCGGCGCTCCTGTTGAGCGCCGAGCGCGTCGCCGGGTTGCTCGGCGTCGGCAAGCGCACCGTCTGGACGTGGGACGCCGCCGGCAAGCTGCCCGAACCGGTCCGCATCGGCGCGACCGTCCGCTGGCGCGCCGCCGAACTCGACGAGTGGACCGCCGCCGGCTGCCCCGACCGCGCCACCTGGGCCGCGCTCCGCGCCGCCCGCAAGTGACACCCGCCCCACCCAACACAACCGGGCCGGGCGCCGCCTGCGACAGCACACCCGACCCGATCGGAGCAACCGATGGGTAGTTTATCAGGTGATCGGCACGACCCGGAAGGCTGGATTCGCGTCAGCAAGTCACGCCCGTGCCCGGTGTGCGAGAAATCCGACTGGTGCCTCGTCTCGCCGGACGGCACCGCCGCCATCTGCCAGCGCGTCGAACGGGGGAGCACGAGGACGTGCGGGGACGCCGGATGGCTCCACCGCCTGCGCCACCTGCCGACCCGCGCGAGAAGGACGCCCGCGGCAACCGGCGCGAAGAACGCCGACCTGCCTACGCCCGATTGGCGCGCCCGCGCCCGGGAACTCGTCGGGAACTTCACGCCGAAGGCCCGCGCCAGGCTCGCCGCCGCGCTCGGCCTGCCGGCGGACGTGTTCGACCTGATGCCGCTCGTCGGTGCGGTCCGCACCCCATCGGCGGACGCCGCCTGGACGTTCCCCGAGTGCGACGGTGCCGGGACCGTGGTCGGCATCCTGCGCCGGTTCGTGACGCCGCGCGGCGACGGGAAGAACAAGCTGGCGATGAAGGGCGGGAGGCGCGGGCTGGCACTCGTGGACGGCTGGCGCGACCGCCCCGGCCCGGTGTGGCTCGTCGAAGGGCCGTCGGACGCTCTCGCCCTCGCCGCCGCCGGGTTGGCCGCGGTCGGGCGCCCGAGCAACTCCGGCGGGGCCGAGCTGCTCGCCGAACTGCTGGCGGACTGGCCCGCCGACCGCGGTGTCGTCGTCGTGGGCGAGAACGACCGGAAGGAGAACGGCGACTGGCCCGGCCGTGACGGCGCCGAGCGGGTCGCCCGCGCCCTCGCCGGTCGCCTGAACCGCCCGGTTCGGCTGACGTTCCCGCCGGACGGGTCGAAGGACGTGCGCGACTGGCTGACCGCCACGGCCCGCGCCTCGACGCCCTGGCCCGACCGTGGCGCCGAGCTCGCCGCGCGGCTCGCCGCGACCGCGACCCCCATCGACCCGCCGGCCGGCGGCGGGGCGAGCGCCGGGCCGGGCGGGCGGCCGCGCATCGTCATCGGCGTGGACGAGTTCCGGGTGAACGAGGAAGCCGCGGCGGCGCTGGCGGCGGAGCAGGACTTGTACCAGCGCGGCGGGGTGCTGGTGCACGTCTTCGAGCAGCCGGCCGATCCCGACGCGGCCGACGTCATCCGTCGTCCGGTCGGCGCTCCCGTCGTGCGCGCGTTGCCGCGGTCGCTCCTCCGGGACCGACTCACGCGGGCGGCGGAGTGGTTTATCGTGCGCGGCCGGGGCGAGAACGAGGAAGTGGTTCCCGCCCACCCGCCGGACTGGTGCGTCGGGGCGGTTCACGACCGCGGCGACTGGCCGGCCGTGCGCCGCCTCGATGCGGTCGTGACGCACCCGATCCTGCTGCCGGACGGCCGCCTCCTCACCGCGAGCGGCTACCACCCGCGGTATCGGCTGCTCGCCTGCCTGCCGCCGGGGTCGGCGGTCGAAGTGCCCGAGTCGCCCACAGCCGCCGATGTGGCCGCCGCGGTCGCCACGCTGCTCGACCCGCTCGCCGACTTCCCGTTCCAGTCCTCGGCACACCGGGCCGCGTGGGTGGCGGGGCTGCTCACCCCGCTGGCACGGTTCGCGTTCGCCGGGCCGGCGCCGTTCTTCCTCATCGACGGCAACGTGCGCGGCGTGGGGAAGGGGTTGCTCGCCGACGTGGCGGCGCTAATCCTCACCGGCCGGCGGTTCGCGGTGATGAGCTACACGAACGACCGGGAGGAACTCCAGAAGCGGATCACCGCGCTTGTGATGGAAGGGGAAGAACTCGTCCTCCTCGACAACCTGGCCGGGGCCGTCGGGAACGACATCCTCGACGCGGCGCTGACCGGCGACCGGTGGAAGGGGCGGGTCCTCGGCGTCAGCCGGACCTACGACGGGCCGCTCGGCGTCACCTGGTTCGGCACCGGGAACAACGTCCAGCTCCACGCCGACACGTCGCGCCGGACGTGCCACGTCCGCATGGAATCGGCCGACGAGCGCCCCGAGACGAAGGGCGGGTTCCGGTATCCGAACCTCCGGGAGCACGTTCTCCAAAACCGCGGGACGCTGCTGTCGGCGGCGCTGACGGTCCTGCGCGGGTGGGTCGCGGCCGGGAAGCCGACACACGGGTTGAAGCCGTGGGGCTCCTTCGAGGGGTGGTCGGCGGTCGTGCGCGAGGCCGTGGTGTTCGCCGGGCTGCCCGACCCCGGGGAGACACGCGAGGCGCTCCAATCGACCGCCGACCGCGACGCCTGCGCGATGGCCGACATCCTCGCCGGGTTGGAACGGCTCGACGACACCGGCCGCGGACTGACGACGGGCGAAACCATCGACCGCATTCGGGGGGCGGAGAACCCGGCGGAGTGGATGACGAACCTGCGGGCCGCGGTCGAGGAGCTGTGCGGGAAGCTGTGCGGGCGGGCGCTCGGGTACAAGTTCCGCCACTTCGCCCGCCGCAACTTCGGCGGGAAGTGCCTCGACTCCGCCGGCGACGGGAAGCACGCGAGCCGCTGGCGGGTGCGCGCGATGTCCGCCGTGTCCGGCCCGAAACATCCCCCGCGTCCCACCGATCCCCCGCCACCGTCCGCCGGCGCAGCGGGGGATGCGGGGGATGTTCCCGTCGAGACGGGGGACGAATCACCCGCACCGGTCCGTCACTGGTTCGGCGGCCCGGACGGTCAGCAGTTGTTCCGCGACCGCCCGGGGCTGCCGGATTGACCCCGACCCACTCCCGACCTGACGCACCGCGGTGGCGCCGGGTATGATTCCCTCGCCTTCGGTCGGCCCGGTCGCCGTCGTGAGAAGCGGCGGCCGGGCTCGACCTTCTCATCGAGGCCGCCCGATGCCGAAGCCGTTCAAACCCACCCGTCCGTACCGTCTCCCGGCCGGTGCCGAGATCGTCACCCACGACGGCAAGCCACACGTCCGCCTGAAGGAACGCGGTAAGCCGGTCCTATACCCGGTCACGAAGGACGGCACCAAGTACCTGCGGCCCGCCAAGCGCTACTACTTCGACCACCGCGACGCCACCGGCACCGTCCGGCGGGTCAAGGGGTTCGCGGACCTGAAGGCGACGGAGCAACTCGCCGCCGAGATGGAGCGGAAGGCGTCGCGAGTGCGTGCCGGCATCATCGACCCCGCCGAGGAGCACGCCCGCCGGCCGCTCGCCGACCACCTGCGCGACTACGCCGCCATCCTCGTATCGAAGGGCGACACACCGGAGCACGTCGGGAAGACGGTCGCCCTCGCCTCGGCGCTGTTCACCGGCGCGGGGTTCGTGTTCCTGAAAGACGTGGACGCCGCGAAGGCTGCCGAGTGGTTGAACACCCTACGCCTCGACGCCCTCCCCGTGGAACTCCCGCCCGGCGTAGACGGGTTCACTCCGAAGGCCGCCGCCGCGCTGCTCGGTGTCACCACGAGCGCCATCGGAAAGAGCCTTCGCCGCCGCGGGCTGAAGGCGACCGGGAAGGGGAAGGCGCGCCGTATCCCCCGAGCCGCCATCGAGGTGCTGGCGCTGGCGGCTGCCCGCGGGACCGGCCCGGAACAATGCAACCACTATGTCCGCGCCGCAAAGGGGTTCACCCGCTGGTTGACCCGGACGCGACGCCTCGGAGCGAACCCCCTCGAAACGCTAACGCTGCTCAACACCGCTGCCGACGTGCGACATGGCCGGCGGGAGCTGACGGCCGATGAACTCCGGGCACTGTTCCACGGCACCCTGGCGAGCGCCCGTACCTTCCGCGGACTGACCGGCACTGATCGCTACGTCCTCTACCTCACCGCCGCCGGCACCGGGTTCCGGGCGAACGCCCTGGCGAACCTCTCGCCCGCCGACTTCGACCGGACCCCCGCCGACCCGGCCGTGACGCTCCCGACCCGGTTCAACAAGTCGCGCAAGCTGAAGGTCCAGCCGCTCTCGTCCGACGTGGCCGACATGCTGCGCGTCTACCTGACCGAGAAGCCGGCCGGTGTACCCGTCTGGGGCGGGACGTGGCGAGAGAAGGGGGCGGACATGCTCCGGGCCGACCTGGAAGCCGTCGGCATCCCCTACGCGGTCGAGGGGCCGGACGGCCCCGAGTACGCCGACTTCCACGCCCTGCGGCACTCGTACCTGACGCTCGGCGGGCAGGCATCGACCTGCGCACCCTTCAGGAACTCGCCGGCCACTCGACGCCGGCTCTCACCGCCCGGTACATGCACCTGCGACTGCGCGACACCGCCGGCGCCGTGGAGAAGCTGCCGCCGCTCGTGCCGACCGGCGGACCGGACGCGGCCGGAATCCCCCTCCGCATGACCGGGACCGACGGGAGGAACGGGCCGACCGCCACCGCGCCGGGTGCAGTGACGGGACGCGCCGGACCGCATCCGTCGGCATCGTTCTGCAACACTGCGACCATTCGGGCGAAGTCGAACGAGAGTTCGGAAAGCCTAGAAATGACAGGGGCTGGCGCTGATTTGCACCGGCCCGCATCGAGTGGGCAGTCCCAGGGTTGAACTGGGGACCTAGCGATTTTCAGTCTGTCCAGACAGCCGCGTGAAACCCGCCCGAAATCCAGGAAATCGTAGGCATAATAGTGCTATTGGGCCACTTTGCAAGCGGGCACATTCGCAGTGCATATCAGTGTGATTATGCGGAATCCTGCCCTGTTTCGCGGAATTGTGCGGAAGCCCGCAGGAATGACGTGGCGACGCGGCGGGCTGGTTCAGAGCAGATCGCTGTCGCTGGATCGGCGGCATTCGCTGCCGGACCAAGTACCCTTCGTCTGGGACCCCGTTGCCGTTGTCGTTCACCTCGTCCGAATCAGATTTCCACGAACGGATGTGACAGCAGTCGGATATCTGTTACAGTAGCTGTGTTTAGGACACGTTTGCACGTACTCACGGCCGCCCATCCACGCCCGGGGTGAGCGGTCATTCATTTTCTTGTCGGCTTGTGTAACGGGGCGGAGCCCTTCTGCCAAAACACTGCGACGGCGCAGTCGGGCGGAGTTGGAGGCCCCCCTATGACGGTCGATACGAGTGCTACTGGAACGGATAGCGACCCGCTGGCCGCCGCGTTGGCGGACCCCGCGGTCGCCGGCCGCCTAGTGGCAGCCGCGAAGGCCTTTCTCGGCCGCTGGGCGGGTTCCATGACCGCGACGCAACGAGCGGCCGAGTCCGAGGAACTCGTCGCCGAAGCCCGACAGCGGGCGTGGGCACGACGGGACCGGTTCGACCCCACCCAGGACGCAGTCACCTGGCTAGTCGTGTTCGTATCGAACGTGGCTCGGGAGTACGTTCGCCGCCGTGCCAGGGATCTGAACCACGCCGCTTGCGGACCGTCGGGCGACCCACCCCGTCTCGAAGACCTCGCGCTCGACATCGGCCGCCCTGTGCCCGACCGAGTGGCCGACCGACAGTTCCGCGAGGATGTGGACGCCCGCCTGAGCCCGCCCGAGCGGGCTCTCCTCCGGATGAAATACGAGGAGGATCTCACGTTCGCCGAGATCGGCGAGCGGCTCGACATGACGGAGTGCGCGGTCCGAGTCTGGCACCACCGCGTCGTCGGCCGCCTCCGCCATGAGTACCGGGACAGCCGGGAGGTGCAGCCATGACCGATCGGGAGAACCAGAAGCGGCTCGACCGCCTCGCCATGAACTATCTGACTGCCGTCAACGCCGCAGACTTCGACGCGATCGACGTCCTCTGGGGCGCGGCCGCCGCGGACTCGGCCTTGGCCGACATGCTACACCGGCTGAACGCCCATCTGGCGGCTGAACAGGAGGATGCCGCGACCGACGCCGTCGTCGGCCAAGTCGTCGCAGCGATCACGGCCCATATGCCGAGCGCCGAGGTGGTCCGAGCGGCGGCCGCGCCCGTGACGGTGGCCGACGTGGCCGAACATCTCCGCCGCAACCCGCCCCGCGGGCTGACGGCCGACGACCTGCGGTTCAACGACGATCTCCGGCGGTCGGCCGAGCCACTGCCCACGGACATGGGGTTGAGCCGGATAGTTGCCTGGGGGCGGCGGTTCGGTAACGCCCCTGAGCCGTACTGGCGGGCGTTCCGGGAGTGCGCGCTTCTGCTGAAGATGCGGCAGGAGTCGGCGGACAACTATCAGATGGCGGCCCGGCCGGCGAAACCCAAGCCCCCCGAGGGAACCCCATGACCGCCGCCGACCGGGACCGCGTGACGAACGCAGTCGCCGAAGTCTGGCGGCGGCTCGGCGTCTCACCCGACCCCGCCCGCCGGGGGCCGGTTTTGCTCGCCCCGTTGACGGACGAGCAGTCCGAACTCCGCCGGGTGACGCTGCCGAAGCTCACCTGCACGGCGGTGTACGACCACCTGGTGGCTACCGGGATGACCCCGGCGGACGTCGGAGACATGGACGAGGAACTAGCCGGCTTCCTCTTCGTCACCCCGAGCGTCGGGCTCATGTTCGTGAATGGGGCCGACCCGGTGCCGCGGCAGCGGTTCACCGCCGCCCACGAGCTCGGCCACTTCGTCCTCCACCGCGGCGAGATGGGTGGCCGGGTGTCCTTCGCCGACACCCCGGCGATGGTCGGATTGTCCGACGAACAGTCGCACCGGCACGAGCGGCAGGCCAACCGGTTCGCGGTTGAGCTGCTGATGCCCGAGGCGGTGTGCCGGGCGCGAGCGACCGAATTCCGGCAGACGTTCGGCATCCTCCCACGGGGTCCGCTCGCGTACCGGTTGGCGGCCGAGCTGCTGGTCAGCCGCGAGGCCATGCGGTACCGGCTCAACGAGCTGGGGGTGGGCGATGAGTAGCAACCCGGTCCGCGAGTTCTTCCGCCGGCACGGGGCAGCCGCCGTCGCCGGCGGATCGCCCCCGCAGACGATCTTGGAGACCGACCCGGAGGAACGGGCCAGGATCCGTTGGGATTGTGAGGAGGAGCCGGACGAGTGGCGGCCGGTGCCGTGCCCTGAGGCCCCGATCCCGGACGTCGAGCGGCCGAGCCGGTTCATCGACGGCTGCCACTCCGGCCGGGCGGTCACGTGTCTGTGGAACCCGACCCATCGGTGGCCGGTGGCGGTGTACCTGGCCGAGATCGGCGGGGTGGCGATGGGGCTTGACGGCCGAACCTTGATCCGCCGGTTCTACGGCCTGGAGCGGGTCGTCAGCTTCGTAGTCGATGCCTTCCCCTGGGATGAGGTCGAGGGTCTTGCGGCCGCGCTGTCGAACCTCCGCGACTTCCCGCTGCGGCTTCTGCCCGCCGGCCGGCCCAAGTCACCCGACGCGAACCTGTTCGACTACGAGGTACTGCGGGCGCAAGCCGAGGCGCGGACGATGCGCGAGATGGCCGTGTGGGAGGCCGTCGCGCTGAACGCCGACCGCGAGGCGCCGACGCTGCTCGACGGCCCGCTCTCGAACCGCGAGATCACGGACCCCGGCGACCGCAAGGGGCTGCTGGTGGCGGTCGTGAAGACGCACGTGAAGAACTACCTGCACGACCAGGGGTGGCGGACGCTACTCGCGCTGCCGCGGACGCAGCGGACGCCGTACTTCCGCGTCGACCCGCCGGCGCTGCGGAAGGGGGCCGGCGTCGCGGTGGCGACGTGGTTCCTGCGGCTGGCCGACGGCGACGCCCCGAACGCCGGCATCGTCCGCGTAGAGGTGCCGTGGGCGCAGTTCGAGAAGCGGTGGCCGACGCGGGCGGAGCAGCGAGGGTTCGTCGGGCGGTTGTCGCGGTGGCTGATCGACGCTCGCTGCCGTCAGGAGAGTTACGGCCGAATGCCGGTGTCGCTGGAGCCGATCGTGCGGGCGGAGGAGAGTTTGAAGAGCCTGTTCACCCCGTTCGACCTGCTGCGGAACCGGTTCCTGCGGCACGCCGGGGTTCTCCGGAGTGCCGCGCCATGACAGACCCCGCCTCGGACGCTGGTGCCGTCGTGCTCGGCAGGGTGGCCGCCCCGCCGAACAAGGAGGCGACCAGCGAGCTGTTCTACTTCTGGGTGGCCCGCGACCAGCTGGTCGAGCGGACGCAGATCGTGACGACCGCGAGTGCCCTCGGCGGCAAGCCGGTGCGGTTCGTCGGCCTGGTCGAGGAGGTGTACCGGCAGAGCCGGGGACTGAACATGGCCGAGGAGGTGGACCGGTTCGACGCCGACCCGGCCGAGGGGCCACCGTTCGCTAGCGCCGGGTTCGGGTACGCCCGGGCCGCGGTGCTGCGCACCGACCCGGTGTGCCACGCCCCGCCGCTGGAGGAGAGCCCCGTCCAGTTGGGCGGTCCGGCCGACGCCGCCAAGGGGTACGGGTTCGACCGGATGCGTCCGGACAGCCGGCTGGCGGTCGGCCGGCTGCGGAACGGCGGTACCGAGTTCGCCGGTCCGGCGGTGATCGACCTGGCGTACCTGCTCGGGGAGAACGGCGGCCATTTGAACGTCAACGGCATCGCCGGCATGGGCACGAAGTCGAGCTTCCTGCTCCACGTCGTGCAGTTGCTGATGCACTGGGCGAAGCGCGTCGGCCGGCCCGGCGACACCGGCCGCGTCCGGGTGGTGCCGGTCATCTTCAACGTGAAGAACTTCGACCTGTTCTTCATCGACCGGCAGAGCCGCAACTGGACGCCGGCGCACGCCGCCGACTGGAACGAGCTCGGCGTCGACGAGCCGGGGCCGTTCATCGACGTGCGGTTCTACGCCCCCCAGGAGCGGAAGAGCCCGACCCCGATCCGGACCGGTCGCGACGGGGTGGCCGCGTACAGCTGGGGGCTGGCCGACCTCGTCGAGCAGGGGCTGGTGCGCTACCTGTTCGCCGACGACGACTTGGGCAGCCCGAACTTTGGCGCCCTGGTCGCCGCCGTCGAGGAGCAGCTGACCGCGGACACGCCCGACGGCCCGCGGCTCCGCGACACCGCTCCGCGGACGTTCGACGATCTCCCGGAATGGTTGAACGACGCGGCCAACCACCACGCGCTCGGGGAGCCGCACCCGGGGACGCGCGCCAGTTTGTTGCGGCGGCTGCGCGGGCTGTTGCTCGACAGCGACGGCGTCCTGCGGCGGGACGAGGAACGCGGCAAGCCGCTGCGGGTGCCGGCGGACGAGGGCGGCGGGCCGCTGGTGATCGACCTGTTCGGCGTGCGCGACGAGAAGATGAAGCGGTTCGTGGTCGCCGCCGTGGTGAAGCAGCTGATTGACCTGCGGTCGAAGGAGCCGGTGGAGGGGATGCGGTACGTGATCGCCTTGGACGAGCTGAACCGGTTCGCCCCCAAGGGCGGCACCGACCCGATCACGCTCATGATCGAGCGGGTCGCCGCGGAGATGCGTTCCCAGGGCGTCATCCTCCTCGGCGCCCAGCAGGAGGCGAGCCGGGTGTCGCCGCGGGTGATCGAGAACGCCGCGATCCGGGTAATTGGTCGCAGCGGGACGCTCGAACTGTCCGCGAACGTGTGGGACTTCCTCGGCAAGTCCGCGCGGTCCCAGGCCGCCCAACTCCTGGAGACCGAGAAGCTGATCGTGCAGCCGAACTTCCGGGCCCCGATGCTCGCCAAGATCCCGTTCCCGCCCTGGGCCCTACGGCGGGAAGAGGCTGCGTCGCCGCCCTCGGCAACCGACAGCCGGTTCGCGAGTGACTCCATCTGACCCGCGGGGGAGCCGTGAAGATCCTGCACACCGCCGACTGGCACCTGAACCTCAAGCTCGGCAAGGTCGACCGCACCGAGTCGCTGCGGCGGCGGGTCGAAGAGGTCGCGGCCGTCTGCAAGCGTGAGGCGGTCGATGTCCTGGTCGTCGCCGGGGATCTGTTCTCCGAGCGGCCCGAGGTGACGTCGCGGGTCAACGAGGTGGCCGATTCGCTGCGGCACCTCCGCGCTGCGTTCGCGCGGTTCTTCGCGGACGGCGGCATCGTCCTGGCGGTCACCGGGAACCACGACCAGGACGGCCGCGTCCGGCCACACCTGGAGGTAGCTCGTGCCGGCCTGGACGTGACCGCGCCCCCGCTCGCGCGCGGCGGCTACTTCCAGCCGGGCAAGCTGTATCTCCTTGACACTGCGTTCGTCGGCCGCGTCCGCGACCGGCGCGACGGGTTCGACGTGCAGTTCGCGCTGCTGCCGTTCCCGGGACTGAGCCGCGTCCTCACTGGCGCCGAAACGAAAACTACGGCCGCCGAGCTGAATCGGCCGGTCGCCGAGGCCGTCGCCGGGTGGATCCGCGATCTGCCGCAGCAGCCGGGGTACGACGCCGGGCTGCGGACGGTCCTCGTCGCCCACCTGAACGTGACCGGGGCGGACGTTGGCCGCGGCCTGTTCCACAGGGCCGGTGGCGACACGGAGGTGACGCTCGACGACGGGGCGCTGCCGACCGGGTTCGACTACATCGCCCTCGGGCACGTCCACAAGCCGCAGTGCCTCCGCGGACTGTCACACGTCCGGTACTCCGGCAGCCTGGACCGGATGGACTTCGGCGAGCGGGACGAGGAGAAGGGCGTAGTGCTCGTGGAGATTGGCCCCGGCGGCCGGGTGCGGGAGCCGGAGTTCGTGCCGATCACCCCGACTGCATTCGTCGAGGCGACCATCACCAGCGCCGAGACGGCCGCCGCGGAGTTGGCCGCGCAGGTGACGGACCCGTCCGCGGTGGTCAAGGTCGTGGTCGAGCCCGCCGCTGCCGCCGCCGGGGCGGCGGTGGACTTGACTATCCGGGACGCGCTGCCGAACGTGTCGCGCGTCGAGTGGCCGACCGCCGCCTCGGCGGCAGGGGCGTCGCCGGTCGCCGCGATGTCCGGGAGCGTGCGGGAGCGGGTTATCGCGCACCTCGAATCGAAGCCCAATGACGCGGCGGCGCCGAAGGACGAGCTGCTCCGCCTAGCCCGGACGTTCCTCGACCAGCTGGGGCACACATGATCCCGGTCCGCGTGTACGTGAAGGACTTCCTCTGCCACGCCGAGCAGGCGTTCGAGTTCGACGGCCACCCCGTGTGGCTGCTCCACGGGCCGAACGGCGTGGGCAAGTCGGCCGTGTTCGACGCCATGGTGTACGCCCTATTCGATGAGGCGGACCGGCGGGAGGGGTGCGGCACCCGGGTGGCCGACCTGATCCGCTACGGCGCCAGTTCGATGCGGGTCGAGTTCGACTTCGAGTACCGCGGCCGCCGCTACCGGGTGTGGCGGACGCGCTCACGGGCCGGCCAGCCGCGCCAGGGGGTCGGTGAGTTCGTCGCCGGCGAGCCGACGCCGAAGCCGGTCCGCGACGTGAACGGCACGAAGGAACTTGCCGCGTGGGTGCGGGCGACCCTCGGGCTTACGTACGATGCGTTCGTGTCGGCCGTGCTACTCCGGCAGGGGGCGGCCGAGCGGCTGATCGACGCCGACCGCAACGCCCGCCGTGACCTGTTCCGCGGGATCATCGACATCGAGCCGTACGTGAAGCTGCACCTCGCGGTGACAGACGCACGCACGGAGTGGAACCGCGAGGTGCGCCGGCTCCGGGCGGCGCTCGACCAACAGCCGGACGTGACCGACGAGCAGGTGGCGTCCGCAGTCGCCGCCGCTGACCGGGCCTCGGCGGGTTGCGACGCAGCTCGCGCCGCGCTCGCGGCCGCCCAGGCGCGGTTCGCCGCCGCCCGGGTGTGGGACGCGCTGGAGGCCAACCGACAGGCGATCGGCCGCCAGCTAGCCGCCGCCCGCGACCGGGCCGGCCGCGCCGACGAGCTGGAAGCCGCAGTCGTTCGCCTTCGGGAACTCCGGGCGCTGGTTCCGTCGCTCGCCCGCGCCGCCGACCTGCGGGCGGCTGTGGCAGTCGCCGAAACGACCCACCGAAGCCTGGCCGACCGGCGGGCGCAAGCCGCCGCGCAACTCGACGCCGCGACGACCGCGGCCGCCGCCGAGCGCGACCGGGCCGCGGCGCAGCGGCAGCGGGCCGCGACCGTCCGGGACGAGATCGCCGCCGTCCGCGTCCAACACGGCCGACTGGCGGACCAGATCCGGCAGGCGGATCAGGCGGTGGACCTTCACCAGCAACTCCGCACGGCCGAGGCCACGCTGCGCGACCTGCCGGCCGACCTGGACGAGCAGTTCAACCGCGCCGAGGTTGCCGTCGCGGAAGCCCAGGCGAGTCGGGAGGCGCTCCCTCACCTGGCCGCGCTCGTAGCGTGCCGGGCGAACTACGCCGAGACTGCCGCGGACGCCCGAGCGGCCGGGGACGACGAGCAGGCGTTGTCCGCGTCGATGGAGCGCCTGCGTGTCGAAGCCGCGAACGCGGCGCGGCACGCCGCGGAGGCTTCGGCCCGGGCCGAGGACGCCCGCCGGGAGGTCGCCCTCGCCGAGGCTCGACATACGCAGGCCCGCGATCGGCTGAACCGGTTCGGCACGGTCGCGGGCGCACCGGTGTGCCCGGAATGCGGTCAGGAGATCGACGCCGCACGAGCCTCCCGCAAACTCGCCGATCTGGAACGGGCCGTGGACGACGAGGGGCGGCAATTGGCATCGCTCCGCGCGGCCGCGGGCGCCGCCAGTGCCGACGCCGACGCTGCGTCGCAGGCGGCCCGGGACGGAAGCGCGGAACTCGCCCGCACCGAGGTCGAGCGTGGGGAAGCGGCCGGCCGCCGCGACCGCGCCGTGAATCGCACGCGGGAAGTCGAAACCAGGTTTGCGGCCGCCCTCGCCGAGCTCCCCGCCGCGACCGCCGTCCGGGTCGGCTCGATTGAGTTGCCCGGCTTCCCCGCCGAAGCGGACGCCGGCACCGCCCGCGAGCTGGGCCGCCACCATCAAGCCCGCGCCCAGGCCCGCGACTCGCTCCGCGACCAGCGGCAGCGGTACCAGAAAACCGTGCAATCGATCGCCACCCTGACGCTGGCGGTTCGGGCCGTGGGTGCCCCGCCGGACGTGGCCGCGGCGCGAACCGAGCACGCCGACTGTGCGGCCCGGCTCGTGTCTCTGGACGCACAAAGGGACGAGGCCGACCGGGCCGTCGGGGACGCCGAAGGGGCCGAGCGCGATCATGTCGAACGGGCGCGGGCGGCGACCGCGGAAGTGGGCCAACTGACCGGCGAGGTCGGCGGCGCGCGGGAGGCCGAACTCGCCGCCCGCCGGGCGTACACGGCAGCCGTCGGCGAACTCCCACCGGGCGCGCTCGACCAGGACGCGACCGCCCTGCGGGCCGAACTCGACCGCCTCGACGCGGTCGGGGTGGAGCGGGAGTACGACGCGCTGGCCGAGGACCGCGCCCTCCGCACGCAGCGTGAGCAGCAACTCGCCGAACTCGACGCGCAGGTCGCCGACCGCGTGCCGGCGGACGCCCGCCGCCCGGCCGCGGAGGTAGCGACGGAGGTGGCGACCGCCGCGTCCGCCGCCGACGCGGCCGACCGCGCCCGGGACGCCGCCCGGCAGGCGCACGCGGACTTGACCGCGCAGCGGGAACGCCGGACCGCCCTCCGGGCCGAGCTGGCGGAGGCGGAGCGGCAGCACACGCTTCACGACCGCCTGGCCGACCACCTCGGGGCGGAGGGGATTCAGCTCGACCTCGTCCGGCACGCCGAGTGGCGCGTCATCGAGTTGGCGAACGACACGCTCGGCCGGGTGTCCCGCGACGAGTTGCGGTTCGAGCCGCCGGACCCGCTGGCGACGCAGGCGCTCGACCTGCGGGTCCGGCGGAGGGGCTGCGTCGATCCGATCCCGGTCGGCAACCTGTCGGGCGGTCAGCGCTGCCGGGTGGCTGTCGCGCTGGCGCTGGCGGTGTGCCGGTTCGCGTGCGGGGAGGCCCAACTACTCGAATCGGTCGTCATCGACGAGGCGTTCGCCAGCTTGGACCGCGACGGGCGGATGGCGATGATCGACGTGATCCGGGACGGTGAAGTGGCCGGCGGGGTCCTACGGCGGATCATCGTCGTGTCCCACCACGAGGACGTATCGGCGGCGTTCCCGGTCGGGTATCGGCTCGAAAACGCCGGGGGTACCACCGCCGTCACACGGCTGTGACCGACCTCGGACGGCCGCGCGCCGCCGCGTCCGGGGCTGCTGTCAGAGGCGAGCGATCGCTACGGCCACGATAGCGTGCCAGCGGCACAAAGCCGGGTGAGCCCTGTTCCCGCCAGGGCGGCGGGTGAACGTGTCAGACAGAACGGCCGGCCAGAAGGATGCGGGAGGCCGTTCCGGGGGAAATCATGCAGACGCCCGACATGGACCTTGGGGCACGAGGCTACGAGCGCGAGCACATCGACACGGTGCTCACCGCGATCCGGAAGCACTTCCCGGCGTACTTTGCCACGTTCGCGCCTTCGGCCGAGAAGGCGTTCGAGGCATTCCAGACCGCCGTGGCCGAGTGGCGGAAGGAACTGCCCGACTACGAGGCGTTCCTCGACGCCGACTCGCTCGAAGAGTACGAGGACGATCCGGGGTCGTTCAAGTCGTGTATCAGGTCCCGCTGTCCGATCATCCGCCGGTCCCTCAACTCCCCGGCCAGCGAGATGAAGAAGTACAAGGTGGCGTTCAGCCGCGCCGAGGGAGCCGACCTCCTGCGGGTCACCAAAAACCTCGCCGCCTTCGGCCGCGAACACATGGAGTCCTTCGACGACACAACCCACGAGGCAACGGCAGACGTGGCGGGCCTGTCGCTCGGCGATCTGCTGGAGGAGGATTACGTCGTGTACGGCGTGATCGGCGGTGGGATCAGGTCGCACTTCCTCTACTCGCTCAGCCCCAACGCCTTCCCGAACCGCAGCCGCAGCGCCGTGTGGGCGCTCTACTACCTCTCCGGTAAGCGCGACTTCGGCTTCGACGACGGGTCCGAGTTCCTGATGATCGACCTGGACGAGAACAACCCGTCTACTCAGCAGAACTACCACTACCCGTATGACCTCTTCGCGTACTACGCGCTCGAAGTCTACAAGATCCTCAAGGCGGCGTGCGCGGTTCAGGGCCTCCACCTTGAGGACGCGTACCGCTACGTCTACCTCGACACCTTCCTCATCCACGTCGCCGACCAGCACGCCGACGAGATCAAACTGCTCAAGGGCATGCCCGAGGACTACTATGGCGACTGACATCAACGCGATCTTCCGGAAGCACTTCGCGCCAGTCGGCAAAGAGCTCCGGCCGGAACAGCGGCGCGTCATCGAGGCCGTCCTGGAGGGCCGAAAAGCGCTGGCTCTCCTCCCCACCGGGGCGGGCAAGTCGCTCTGTTACTGGATCGCGGGGAAGGCGCTCGGTGGCACGACGCTCGTGATCTCGCCGCTCACGGCACTGATGGACGAGCAGGTCGGCAAGCTCCAGGCGCTCGGGTGTAGCGCGGCGGCCCTCCACAGCGGCATCGACAGCCGCGCCCAACTCGACGAGCTGCTCGCCCTGCACGGCGGGGCTACCCCGGACTTTATCTTCGTCTCCCCAGAGCGGCTCGCGACCGACGGGTTTTTGGAGCATGTCCTCCGCGGGGCCCGCGACCGGGTGAAGCTGGTTGTGATCGACGAGGCCCACTGCATCTCGCAGTGGGGGCATGACTTCCGCCCCTTCTACCGCGAGATCCCGCCCTTCCTCGACGCCGTCTTCGGGGCCAGCTCGCACCCGCACCTCCTGGCCCTCACCGCTACCCTGGGCTCGAAGGACGTGGCCCAACTGTGCGCCGACTTCGGGATCGACCAGGATCGGGTGGTGTTCAGCGACACGCCGCTCCGGCTGGAGATCAAGCTCAAGGTCGTAAAGGTCGCCGACGAGAACGAGAAGGACGCGAAGCTCTGGCAGCTCTTGGAAGAGCACCGCGCCGAGAAGGTCCTGGTCTACGTGGACCGACGGGAGGGTAAGCGCTCGACGGAGGAACTCGCGGAGGCGGCGGCCGGCAAGGGCTTCAAGACCACCTTCTTCCACGCCGGGATGACCTCGGAGCAGAAGGCGGAGGTGATCCAGAGGTTCAAGGCGGGCGACCTCAACCTCGTCTTCGCCACGAGCGCCTTCGGGATGGGGATCGACATCCCGGACATCCGCGGGGTCGTTCACTACCAACTCCCCGAGTCGGTCGAGCAGTATTACCAGCAGATCGGCCGAGCCGGCCGGGACGGTAAGCCCTCGTGGGGCGTCTTGTTCTACTCCGACAAAAACATCGAGGTTCGCAAGCGGCACTACATCAAGAACTCCTTCCCGGACGAGGAGGAGGTCAAGCGGGCGTTCAAGACGCTCACCAACGAGCGGGTCGGCAAGTCCACGCTCAACTACTTCGGGGAGGCCGACGACGCGCGAAGCGCATTCCACTACCTGTTCCGCGGCGAGTTGGTAGATGTGCTCGGCAAGGGTGTGCAGCACATCAACGTGTTCCAGCCGGCGAAGGGGAAGGCGGTCCCGGAATTTCAGGCCCTGCTCGACGCGACCACCACGGGGTTACTCATCACTACCGCCAAGAAGACCGGCCGGCCGGAGAGGGAAATCCTCGACCTCGTGTACCGCATGCTCGCCCAGGGGAAGCTCAAGCCGGCACGGGCTCCGGCCAAGTGCCTCATCCTGGAGTCCCGCGCCGCCTCGCTGCCCGACGCCGTCCTGGCCCGCATCATGGCCGACGTGGCGGAGAAGGAAGCCTACAAGCTGGGGCTCATGGACCGGTTTGTCGCGCTGCTCGACGGGTACGAGGACTCGGTCCGCCTCCACCAGGAGATCGGGTTGTACCTCGGGGTGGACAAATTCAAACTCGGGCGGATCTACGAGACGGCCGCCGGCGTGTGGGTGCGCTCGAAGTCCGAGGTCATCATCACCAACCTCCTGTTCCAGCGGAAGGTGCCGTTCAAGTTCGAGGAGCCGCTTCGGGTGGCCGGCCAGGACTACTCGCCCGACTTCACCATCGAGTGGAAGGGGCGCACGTGCTTCTGGGAGCACCTCGGGATGCGCGAGAAGGAGCGGTACGAGCGGGAGTGGAAGGAGAAGGAAGCGATGTACCACAAGCACTTCCCGACCCAGCTCATCACGACCGAGGAGTCGGCGATCCTCAGCCGTGAGGTCGAGCGGCTCATCGCTGAACACTTTACGCTGTAGCGGCCTCATCGCAAGAAGGCAGTCCCCTCCAAATTACCGAAGGGATGTCTACTTCGGCCTGACCTGGTACTGGACCTCTCCGAATCAGGTGGGCGACGACTGGTGCCGCCGCCGTAGCTGAGACCGAAGGCTCTCGTACAACTACAGCGGTAGCTTCCCGAATCAGGATACTGAAATCGCGCGCATGCACAGAAGTGCGGGGACGGTACAGTCCAGCATCTTCAGGACACCGTCCGGCGCGAGATCGACCTGATGATCCGCAACGGTGGCTTGAAGGCCGTAGTTGAGTGGTTGGAGAAGACGAAGGGGTCGCAGGAAAAAGGTTGATTGTGGAGCGACATGTGATGCGTTCTCGGCTCTCCTTGCTTCTGTTCATCATCCTGCTGACCACTCTCTTCGCGGCAGTGTCGCCTGCTCCGCTGATTGCTGCCGAAAAATCCGAGGCGACGAAGGCGGATGAAAAGAAGGACGAACCGATCGACTTAGGATGGAAGGCGTTCATCGCCAAGCTCGTCGAGCACGCCGCGTGGCCAATCGCGCTGCTCGTCCTGGGCTACATGTTCCGCGAGAATGTCTCGGGTATCCTGGGCCGCCTCCTGGAGTTCGAGGGCTGGGGTTTCAAGAGCAAGTTCCGCGAAGGCCTATCGGACGTCGGCAAGAAGCTGGACGAGGTGCCGAAGCTGGTCGCCGCTGCCACAGGGGGCACGCTTCCGCCTGAGCCCACTCCTAAAGATGAGTTCGGTGAACACATGCGGAAGCTCATTGACATCGATCCCGCTTCAGCGATCGATGCTGCTTGGCGGCTCATCGAAGACGTACTATTCCGTGACCATCCAGGTAGCCATCAGGACATTGAAGGATTCACATCGAAATCTTATGCCATTCCCAGCTATCTCGATGACATTCATTCAAGACTGCTGCGCTTGCATAGTCAGGCTACACGCGGTCTAAGAGAATCCAAGCTTACGCCAGCGGATGCAGAAGAGTACTTCCGCCTCGGCAAGCGGTTCTTGGAGGCGATGGCAGACTACAAGAAGGCTCATCCAGAACGAGGCAAGCCGACGATGTCCGTGACATCGAACCGATGACACCGTTGGACTAGGGTCTGTCTCGCTATTCACCGGGCCAGGCAGAGGTGGATGAATGCGAGCCACACCATCGCCGCGAAGTTCCCCGCCAGCTTCTCGAACCGGGTGACGATCCGCTGCCACTCCTTCAGCCGCTCGACTGCGTTCCGCCGCCGGTACGCCTTCCGGTCGAACCGCGGCGGCTCGGGCATTCGGGCCAACTCATCCTTTCGGTGCGGGATCACCGACTCCGACCCGCAGGCGGACCGGAACCGCCCGGATGGCCGGGCTGCTGTATCCCTTGTCCCCGGTCACCTTCGCCGCCCGCAGGGCCTTGTGCGTGACCGACAGCACCAGGTCCGGGACGACGGTCGCCTCGTGCTGCTGGCCCGGGGTCAGCACGAACCTGAGCGGGAGCATGGCGGCCCTGTTGCACACCACATGCATCTTGGTCGAGTACCCGCCCCGGCTTCGGCTCAGGGCGTGGTCGGCCGGGTCACCCAGTGAGGACTTTTTTTCTCGCGCCGGCGGCCGACCGGGTGGCCCGGACCGTCGTCCCGTCAATGCACCACAGGTCGGCGGTCATGTCCGCGCCGGCGAGCAACTCGGCGGCGATCCGGTCTCACGTCCCGTCCTGCCGCCACCGGCTGAAGGGGTCGTAGGCCGTCTGCCACGGGCCGAGCCTCTTGGGCAGGCTCCGCCACGCCGCCCCGGTCGCCAGAACCCACCGGATGGCGTCGATGACCATCCGGTGGTCTTTGAAAGGGTGGCCCCGGCGGTCGTTCGTCGAGAGCAGCGGTTCGAGTTTGTCCACTCGGCGTCGCGGACCTCCTGGTACGCTGGAGCTAGCCGGCCACCGGTGTTGATGGAAACGGAGTCCCCCCCCACTGCTGCGCACATCTGGCGATGGCTACAACGTCTTGGCCCATCAAGGCGTTGAGGATCTGTCGTGTCACACGCGAGCGGGGCGGAGCCCGCGGC
>VFQN01003648.1_pt1 | contig 21609 bp, 18 predicted proteins | sample 3512371 | NCBI WGS metagenome assembly VFQN01 (sample SAMN10412370, study PRJNA504923) | tailings metagenome | isolation source: Replicate 2 from Balatoc abandoned mine | place: Philippines: Itogon, Benguet | collected 2017-08-28
AGAGGTCGTCGGCGTCGAGCGGGTACGCGACGCCGAGCGGCGTCACCTCGAACGGGCTGGCGTCGGTGGCGTACAGCCCGCGCCGCACGGCGTCGAACGCGAGCCGCCCGCGAAACTCGTTGCGCAGGTCGTCGGCGATCTGCTGCGGATCGATCAAGTGTTTGGTGTTTCGTATTTCGGAATCAACGGACCGCGTTCCGGTTCATCCTAAACACGAAACACCAAACACCAAACACTACCCGCGGCCCACGGCCAGCGCCATGAACTCGGCCCGCGTGGCCGGGTTCGTCTTCACCAGCCCGCGGACGGCGCTGGTCACGGTCAGCGAGCCGGGCTTGCGGACGCCGCGGATCGTCATGCAACTGTGCGTCGCCTCGATCACCACGCCGACGCCGCGCGGGCGGAGCTCGTTCATGACGAGGTCGGCGATCGTCTCCGTCATCCGCTCCTGCACCTGCGGCCGGCGGGCGACCGAATCGACGACCCGCGCCAGCTTCGACAGCCCGACCACCTGCCCGTCCGGCAGGTAGCCGATGTGCGCCTTGCCGAGGAACGGGAGCAGGTGGTGCTCGCAGCACGACGCGAACTCGATGTCCTTCACGAGCACGAGTTCGTCGGCGGTCTGGGTGAAGGTCTTCGCCAGGAACACCGCCGGGTCCTGGTGGAGCCCGGCGAACACCTCGGCGTACATCCGGGCGACGCGGTCCGGGGTCTCCTGCAACCCCTCGCGGTCCGGGTCTTCGCCGACGGCGATCAGGATCTCGCGGACGGCGGCGCGGATGCGGTCGTGGTCGACCGGCGCGAACGGCGCCGCCGCGAGCCGCGCCAGCGCCGCGAGCGTGACCGGGTCGTCGCCGTCGTCACAGCCGGGGAACGCCTTCGGGGCCGGGTTCGACTTCGCCACAACGAACGCTCCAGCGGGCGGGGGCACACGTTCAGAATAGAGAGGCGAGACTAGCGCGTGGGATCAAGAAACCGGACCCGACCATATTCGGACAAAAAAGTCTGATTTTACACTAGCGGATCATCTCTGGCCGGGGTATGATCCCAATGGAAGCAAACAAGCCACCTTCGACCGGGCGACGGACCGCCCACCTCCACCCGGTCACCCGCTTCCGCCCGTCTCGCCCGGGAGGCCGATCATGACCACGCCCCCGACCAACGAACTGCTCCACGCCCTCCGTGTCGCGTTCGAGCGCGGCCCCGCCGCCGCCCCGGAACTCGACGCCCTCCTCGGCCCGGCCGACCCGCGGGCCGACCTCCGCACGCTGTTGTCGCTCGCCGAGCCGCGCCGCCTGCGCGTCCTCCGCGACCGGCTGTACGACGGCGACGTCATCACGCACTGCTTCCGCCGCACGTGCGGCAGGCACCTCCAGGGGTGCGTCGCGTTCTGGCTCACGGGCGTCACGTCCGTCCCCGAACTACTCGCCCTCGACTGCGCGACCACGGAGCAGATGAAGGCGGTGTGCCGGTCCGTCCGCTCGTGGGACGACGGCAGCCTGACCCGCGACATGGTGTTCGAGGGGATCGAAGGGGCACTGTGGGACCGCATTCACGAGAACGACCCGCCCGACGTGTTGCTCCCCGAACCGGTGCTGGCGCGGTAGGCTGCCGGGAACCTCCCGGAGCCGTCGCATGGTCCGTCTCGTGCTTGTTCTGATCGCCGCGGCCGCGCTCGCGTCGCCGGCCGCGGCGCAGCCCCGTTTGCCGAACATCGTCCTGATCCTGGCCGACGACCTCGGCTACGGCGACCTCGGGTGCTTCGGGCAGACGCGCATCCGCACGCCGCACCTCGATCAGTTGGCCAAAGACGGTGTGCGGTTCACGCAGTGTTATGCCGGCAGCACCGTCTGCGCGCCGAGCCGCTGCGCACTGATGACCGGGCTCCACACCGGGCACTGCCGCGTCCGAGGGAACGGCGGCGGGGGCGGGCCGCGGCTGAACGTACCGCTCCGCCCCGACGACCCGTGCGTCGCCGACATCCTCAAGCGCGCCGGCTACGCCACCGCGCTCGTCGGCAAGTGGGGGCTCGGCGAGGAGGGGAGCACCGGCATCCCGACGCGGAAGGGGTTCGATCACTTCTTCGGCTTCCTGAACCAGCACCACGCGCACAACTACTACCCCGACTTCCTCTGGCGCGGCACGACACGCGAGCGGATCGACAACCCGCAGTCTGAAACCGAGAACGTCGCCTCGCGCTTCACCCACTACGCCCCGGACCTGTTCCGCGAGGACGCGCTGCGCGTCCTCGCCGCGAACCGCGACCGGCCGTTCTTCCTGTACTTCGCCACGACGGCCCCTCACGCCAACAACGAGCGCACCCGCACCACCGGCGAGGGGAACGAGGTTCCGAGCGACGCGCCGTACACGACCGAGGCGTGGCCGCGGGCCGAGAAGAACAAGGCGGCGATGATCACGCGGATGGACGCCGACGTGGGGGCGCTGCTGGCGAAGCTCCGCGAGCTCGGCCTCGACCAGAACACGCTGGTGCTGTTCAGCAGCGACAACGGGCCGCACCGCGAGGGCGGCAACGACCCGGCATTCTTCCGCAGCAGCGGCCCGTTCCGCGGCATCAAGCGGTCACTCACCGACGGCGGTATCCGCGTGCCGACCATCGCCCGCTGGCCCGGCACGATCCGCCCCGGCACCACGTCCGACCACGTGTGGGCGTTCTGGGACTTTCTCCCGACCGCGTGCGACCTCGCCGCGGTGCCGACCCCGGCGGGCCTCGACGGTCTCTCGGTGGCGCCGACGCTGACCGGCCGTAGCGAGCAGCGGCGCCACGAGTTCCTGTACTGGGAGTTTCACGAGGGCGGGTTCAAGCAGGCGGTGCGCCACGGCAAGTGGAAGGCCATCCGCCAGGCGCCCGGGACGGCGCTCGAGTTGTACGATGTGGTGGCGGACGCGGGCGAGTCGCGCGACGTGGCGGCGATGAACCCGGAGGTGGTGGCGCGGGTCGAGACGTACCTGCGAACGGCCCGCACCGATTCGGCCGAGTTCCCAATCCGGCCCGGCAAGAAGTGACGCCGCAAGCGGCGTCACTTCTTGCCGGCGCGCTTCTGCGCGAACAGCCACGTCCACAGCTCGCGCTCGCGGAAGGCCGGCGCCCAGCTGTTATGCCCCACGCCGGGGTACTCAGTGTAGCGCGGGTTCGCGCCCGCCGCCTTCAGCGCCGCTGTCGCCTCGCGCGAGCCGCTCGGCGGCACCACCGTGTCCTTGTCGCCGTGGAACGCCCACACCGGGACGTGTGCCACCGCCTTCGCCTTCGACACGTCCATCGCCCCGCAAATCGGGATCGCCGCCGCGAACAGGTCCGGCCGCCGCTGGACCGCGTCGAACGTGCCGTAGCCGCCCATGCTCAGGCCGATGACGTACACGCGGTCCGGGTCGATCGGGTGGTCCTTGATGGCAGCGTCGGTCAGCTTCAGCGCCAGGTCGAGCGGTTCGCTGACCGCCGGCGACTGGTAACTCCCCTTCCCCCACGGCACGTTGACCCACTGCCGGCCGTCCGGGCACTGCGGTAGCAGCGCGAACGCCTTCGCGTCCTTGAACTCCGGCCGCCCGAGCGGGCCGGTCCCTTTCTCCCAGAAGTGCGTGAGCTGCTTCGCGTTGTCGGTGCCGCGCTCGCCGGCGCCGTGCAGCACGAGCACCAGCGGGTACTTCTTCCCCGCCTCGACGCCGTCCGGGCGGATGAGTTGATACGGGAGAGTCTTCTTGTCGGCGGCGGTGAACGTCTTCGCCTCCGGCTCCGCGGCCGACGCGGCGGAGGTGAGCGCGGCGAACATCAGGACAGCCCGGGTCATGGAGAGCCTGCGGGGTGGGAAGGCTTACCGCCCGCAGTCGCGGGTGAGCACAAACTTACCCCGGTCGTTCTTCGCCGTAAAGTCGGCGTCGAAGGTGGTGGCGGTGGCGGTCGCCGACATCGAGAAGGTGCCGAGGAGCGGGCCGAGCGTCTTGCTCGCGGACAGCAGCACCACGCCGTCGCCGCTGCCGACGACGGTCATCGGCGTGGAGTAGCGGAACGGGATGATCTTGGCGAATCGCCCGGCGAACTTCACCTGATAGCAGTTCGGCCCCACGCGCGTGAACGTCGCCCGCAGCGACCCGCGGTGGCCGTTCTTGTCACTCTCCCAGTGTCCCTTCCAGTCGCCCGACAGGTCCGGCGCCGGCGACGCGACGACCACCGGCGGCGCGTCGTCCGCGGCCGCCGGTGCGGCGAGAAGAATGGCGGCAACGACGGCGACACGACAACACATGGCGACGGCTCCGGATGCGGACGGCGACGTTTCCGAAGGTTCGACCACCGCTCGCCCGGACCTGAACGAATCGTCGCCGGAACGGGCCGGCGGGCCGCATTGAGTACCGCCGGCGCGAGTGGCACCGATCTTGCGTCTGAAGCGAACACGCGGCGTGATCTCCCCGCCGCCACTCGTGGAGGAGCGGTCATGGGCTTGCTGAAATGGGCGCTGATCTTCCTGATCCTGGCCGGCGTGGCGGCGGTCTTCGGGTTCGGCGGCATGGCCGAGGGCTTCGCCGACATCGCCAAGGTACTGTTCGGCATCTTCCTGCTGATCCTGCTCGTGCTCGTCGTCCTCGGCGCGACCGCTTACCGTGCGGTAACGTGACGCTGTACGACGGCAACTCGGGCACGGGGCGAACGGCCGGCGTGAGCCGGCCGTTCGCCTTGCGTGACACCGCACCACCAATCGGGTACGCTGCGGGGTGTGATCTTCCCCGCGTCGGAACGCCGCCCTCCTCTCCCGGCCGACACACCGGCGGATATCGTCATTTCGCGCGGGCTCATCCCCGGCGAACACTTGATCTGGACCGGGCGCCCGCCGAATGGGCTCAATCTCCGCGAACGTGACTGGAACGAAGCCGTTCAGGCAGCCCTCGGATTAGCCGTTGAAGTCGTTCTCCTGCGTAACTTTGGCGGGCCGCTCGTCATCCTCTTCAACGGCATCACGACCGGAGCGGTTGCAGCTCGGTTACTCGACCGGATCGCGTTCCGGCCGCGGCGTCGCCGTCGAACGTGGTACGGCCTCACCACCGAGCGCGTGATGACGGCTGAGTTGCTCCGCGACGGGATCGAGGTGTGCTCGACCGGACTCGCAGACATCGGAATTGCCCGACTGACGGAGCGGGCCGACGGGAGCGGCGTGATCGACCTCTACCGCCCGGCGCGGACGTGGCTCCAGCGGCGGATGAAGCGGGCCGAGTCGCCGACGGGCCACCTGGCAAGGCTCGCCCTCGCGGCGGACGCGCGGCGGGGCTATAACTTGATCCGCGAAGCGCGGCGGGCGGTAGTCGAAGTTGTGGCCGTCGCCACACGTGGGTCGCACACCGACCGCTCGCCGGTGCTCGTCGAATCGGGGTGACCCATGCGCACGCTTCTTCTCACCGCCACACTCCTCGCCGCCACCCCAGCATCAGCTGTCGACTTCGATCAAGCGGACCTGTTCGAGGCGAAGGCGGGCGGGTACGCGCTGTACCGCATCCCCGGCGTCGTGGTCACGGCGAAGGGGAGCGTCATCGTCTACTGCGAGGCCCGCAAGACCGGCGGCAGCGACTGGGGGCACATCGACCTGCTCGCCCGCCGCTCCGCCGACCGCGGCAAGACGTTCGGCCCGCCGGCGCTGCTGCCCACCGTCCCGGGGCCGCACCGCAAGAACCCCGTCGCCGCCGCCCAGAAACTCGGGAAGGAGGGCGAGGTCACTTACAACAATCCGGTCATGATCGCCGACCGCGACGGCACGGTTCACTTACTCTTCTGCGTCGAGTACATGCGCTGCTTCTACTGCCGCAGCACCGACGACGGGCAGAGCTGGTCCGCCCCGCGCGAGATCACCGCGGCGTTCGACGCCTTCCGCCCCGGGTACGACTGGAAGGTACTCGCCACCGGCCCGGGGCACGGCATCCAGCTCAAGGGCGGGCGGCTGGTCGTCCCCGTGTGGCTCTCGACCGGCACCGGCGGCCACGCCCACCGGCCGTCGGTGACGAGCACGATTGTGAGCGACGACGGGGGCGCGACGTGGAGGCGCGGCGACGTGGCCGTGCCGAACACGGCGGAGTGGGTGAACCCGAACGAGGCGACCGTCGCCGAGTTGCCCGACGGCCGCGTCATGCTCAACGCCCGCAGCGAGTCGAAGGCGAACCGCCGGCTCGTCACGATCAGCCCGGACGGGGCGACGAAGTGGTCGCCGCCGGCGTTCGACGACGCGCTCGTCGAGCCGATCTGTTTCGGCAGCCTCGTGACCACGACCGGCCCGCGCCCGCTCGTAGTCTTCAGCCACCCGAACACCCTGGAGGCGACGGGCAAGAAGACGTCACCCGGGAGCGGCCGCGACCGCAAGAACGTGAGCCTTCAGGCGAGCACCGACGGCGGCAAGACGTGGGGCAAGGCGCGGACGGTGGAGGCGGGCTGGAGCGCCTACTCCGACCTCGCACCGGCGCCGGACGGCGGGGTGTACCTCTTCTACGAGCGTGCCCGGATGGAGGGGACGACCGAGAATCGCTACGGCCGCCTCACGCTCGCACGAATCCCGGCGGCGTGGCTGCGTGGCGAGTAACCGCCAGTGTGGTGCGGTACTCGCCTGTCATACCCGATCCGGTTGGTGCTGTCCGGTTTGAGTCTGGTGGGACCGGCGTCCCGTCGGTCTTCCCGGACGACCGGCGGGACGCCGGTCCCACCAGATCAGACACCCCCAACCGGGCCGTGTATCAGTTATCAGTACCCGTCGTCGGGCGGGAACAGCGAGCGCAGCAGCCGCGCCGACAGGTCGAACGCCGGAGTGAACGCCAGCTCGACCGCCGCCACCGGGCTGACGCGCACCTCCATCGACTTCACCCGCCCGAGGGGCAGGCCGTCGAGGTAGCCGCGGACCGGGCGCTTGGCCGGGTCGCCGGTGCTGGTCATCTTGATGACCGTGTCCGCCGGCAGCGCGATCGGCTTCCAGAACCGCGGGTGGAACACGTTCGACCCCGCCAGCGTGACGACCGGCGAACTCAGCGGCACCGGCGTCGAGCCCATCGCCCGGGCGTAGGCGCTGGAGCCGGACGGCGTCGCCACGAGGAGCCCGTCGCACACCACCTTCTTCAGCCGGGCCTCGCCGTTCACCTCGACCAGCAGCCACGCCCCCTGCCCACTGTCGCGCTCGACCCAGGCGTCGTTGAACGCCAGCCCGCGGGTCGTCGTGTCGTCCTCGGCGACGATGTCCACGCGGAGCATCGGCATGCGGTGCAGCACGAACTCGGCCCCGGCCAGGTCGGCGGAAATGATTTCGTTCATCAGGTGGCCGAGGTGCCCGGCGTTGAGCCCGAGGAACGGCAGCCGCAGCCGCCAGTGCTGGCGGATGGCGTGGAGCATGGTCCCGTCGCCGCCGAGCACGAGGATCAGGTTCGGGTCGGGGTGCTCCAGGTGGCGGAACGCGGCGGCGCGCTCCTGCGACTCCTTCTGCGGCCCGCACACGATCTTCAGCCGCGGCCGGTCGAAGCGGGTGCGGACCTCGCGCGACGGGATCGCGCTGGTGAACAGCCCGTGGCGGCGGATGTACTCGCCGACCGCCGGGCACACGAACCCGTCGGCCGCTTCGGCCCCGCCGTTGAACACGATCGCCCGCACGTCGGCGGTCGGCAGGTGGCCGTCGGCCGGCAGCAGCCGGTGGTGCGGCGGCAGGTCGGCGGGGTCGGGCGGCGCGCCCGTCGGGTGGAACACCACGAACCGCGAGTTCGACCAGATGGCCGGACCGTCCTCCCAGCGCGTCTGCACGATCGACTCGCCGTCCCGCCCGCCGGCGACGAACTCGTCCGAGACGACGTGCCACACCTCACCCCGGGCGGCGTAGCGGCGGTCGACTTCGGCGTGCGGCGTGAACTCCTGGTTGTCGAGGTCGGACAGGTCGATGGTGAGCCACGGGGCGTCGTTGAACGCCAGGTCGGTCATCACCGCCCGGTGGACCGCGCCGGCGTGCTCGGCGTCCGCGCTGTCCGGGCGCGGGTAGTCGGGGCGGATGACCACCTCGGTGAACCCGGCCGCCCGCAGGCGATCGACCACGGTGCGGTGGAACCGCGTGGGCGGGTCGAAGTAGCCGGTGTACAGGGCGACCCGCCGTGCCGAGAGCACCGCGGGGACCGGAACAGCGTCGAGGACCGGCGTGGCGGCTTCGGCGGCGAGGGCGTCGGCGTCCCAGCCGCGCTCGGCGCACCGCGCCCGGGCGGCGGCGAGCACGGCGCCGACGGCGGCGGGGTCGTCGGGGGCGTCGGCCGCCCGGCGGGCGGCGGCGGCGAGGTCGGTCATGGGGCGGCCCGCGGGATCGGTTACCACGTCCAGTCTACGCGGTAGACGTGCTCTTCCAACGGCCGCGGCACCTCCCAGTACAGCCACCGCCGGTCGTCGCCATGGAAGACGATCCGCGGGCCGGTGTACGGCTGCGGCGCCGCGCCGTTGGGCGGCGCCACCCGCAGCGTGTACGTGGCGAACGGCTTGTCGTCCGGGAACACGATGAGGATGGACGACTTCAGCGTCCCGTCGAACCCGATCACCCCGAGCCACTGGTCGTCGGCCGTCTGGAGCGAGTCGACGTACGTCGCCGACACCTGGGCGGTGAACTCCTCGTGGAGCGGCACCGTCCGGGTGTCGAGCGCCAACTGCCGGACCTTCATCCCCTGCCCGCCCACCGCTCGCTGCTCGGGCGTGGTGAACACCGTCGCCCGCTCGGGGCTCGGGCTGATCGCCCGCGGCACCACGTCGCGGCCGGTCGTGCGGTACTCGATCCGGTACTCGTCGGCGGGCGCCTGCTTCATCAGCACCCGGCGGTTCTGGAAGATGACGAACGACTCGGTGCCGGGCGGCGACTCGCCGAGCTTCCGCCACCCGCGGAGGTCCACGACGCGCTCGTCGTAAATCACTCGAAAGGCGTGGGCGTCCACCTTCGGCAGTTTTTCGACCGCAACGACCGAGTGCGACGTCTCGCGGTCCGGGTTCGGTCGTCCGAGCTTCACCGCCTCGGCGCGCCGCACCACCTCCTCGCGGCGCAGCGCCATCGCCGGGTCTTCGCGGAGCGAGAGGAAGGCCGCGACCAGCACGACGAGCCCCGCCGCGACGGCCGCCGGCTTCCACCATCGAGTTGCGAGCCGCCGTAACTGGTACGTGCGGTCGCGTGCCGCGAGCGGCTGGCCCGCCAGGAAGCGGTCGAGGTCGGCGGCCAGTTCGGCGGCGGACGGGTAGCGGTCGGCGGGGTTCTTCCGCAGGCACTTGAGGCAGATGAACTCCAGCTCGCGCGGCACGCCGGGCGCCAGCGCCCGCACCCGGCGCGGCTCGACGGACTGCACCGCGGCGATGACGGCGGCGTTCGAGTACCCGATGAACGGCCGCTCGCCGGTCAGGCACTCGTAGAGGATCACGCCGAGCGCCCACACGTCGGCCGCGGCGCCGACGGCGTCGGCCCGGCCGGCGGCCTGCTCGGGGGCCATGTACGCCGGCGTACCCATCACGTCGCCGGGGCGGGTCAGGGTCGCGCCGGCGGCGAACTTGGCGAGGCCGAAGTCGGCCACCTTCGGCTCGCCGAGCTCGTCGAAGAGGACGTTCTGCGGCTTGAGGTCGCGGTGGACGATCTCCCAGACGTGCGCCGCGGCGACCCCGCCGGCGACCTTGCGCACCAACTCGGCGGCCGCCCGCGGCTCCGTCCGCCCGGCGCCGAGGCGTGCCGCGAGCGTGCCGCCGGGGCAGAATTCCATCACCAGGTATGGGCGACCGGCGCTCTCGCCGAAGTCGTGGACCTGAACGACGTGCGGGTGGTGGACCGCGGCGGTCGCCCGCGACTCGACGAGGAACCGCGCCAGCGCCACCGGGTCGGCGCGGACGCCGCCGAGGACGAGTTTCAGCGCCACCGCCCGGTTCAGCGAGCGCTGCCGCGCCTCGTACACCACGCCCATCCCGCCCCGGCTGATCTCGCGCACCACGTCGTACCCGGGCACTTCCGGCGCGGCCTCGGCCCCGGCGGCGGGCGGGTGCGACGGCTTGGTCACCTGGTCGAGCGCGGCGGCGATCGAGTCGGGCTCGACGCGGCTCGTGTCGGCGGCGGGTGGGGCGGTCTGCGGGTCGTCCGGCAAGGCGGCGTCCTGACGGGGAGAACAATTCAGGATACGCGCGGCGGCGCCGCACGCCAGCACTACGGCGGGACTTCACTTCGCGGGTGCGAACGTGGCTGTGACCTGGAGGCCGACGAACCGGGCGGCCACGCCGGCGGAGTCGGCGTCGAGCCGGGCGGTGACCTCGACGACGCGGCGGTCGGCGTCCTCGCGCGGGCCGAGCGGGAAGACCTGGTTGCGGGCGATCATGCGCGCCAGGTCGGCATCGGTGCGGACGGCCCCCTTCAAGACTTTCGGCAGTGCCGGGTGGGTCACCTCGACCGGCCCCGGCCCCGCCTTCACCCACCCGGCGAGCCGCTCCAGGTCGGACTCGTACACCTCGGCGACGACCACCATCTCGCCGAGCGCCGCCATCTGGAGGACCGGTTCCGCGGTGCCGGTCGGCTGCCCGGTGCGGCCGGCGACGCGGAGGACGACGCCGTCAATCGGCGCCTTGAGCGTGGTGAGGTCGAGCGCCTGTCGCGCCACGGCCAGCCGTTCTTCGCCGGACTTCACCGGCGTCCGCGCCTCGGCCTCGGCGAGCTCGGCCTCCGCGGCCTTGAGCCGGGCTTCGGCGGCAGTCCGACTCCCGGCGTAAGTGGCAACGGCCTTCTCGCGTGTCGCCGCAGTCGCGGCGAGTTCGGCGTCGGCCTGATCGACGAGCAGTCGGGCCTTCTCGACGTCCTCGTCGGCGATCCTCGCGCCGTCGGCCCGCGCGGCGTCGAGCCGGGCGACCTGCCGGGCCGCCGCGTCACGCTGCTTCGTCACCAGCACGGTCTTCGCGTCGAGCGCGGCGAGGTCGGCCTTCTCACCGGCGAACGTCTGCGCCAGCTCCGCCTTCGCCGCCTCGATCTTCTTCGCGCCCGCCGCCTTCGCCGCCGCCAACGCGGACTTCGCCTCCTCCAGTTGCACCTCGGCGACCCGCAGTTCGGCGGCCTTGATGTCGCGGCTCGCCAGCACGGCGATCGGGGCGCCGGCCTTCAACTCGCCGCCGGGGGCGAGCGGCTTCATCTCCGCGATGCGGTCGCCCGGCGGGCCGTAGACGGGAACGACGCCGCCCGCCGGCTGGAGGCGGCCGAGTGCGGCGACGCGGTTCGGCAGCGAGGTTTCCGTGCGACCGGGCCGGGATTCGGCGACGGGAGCGGGTTTGAGCAACAAGTAGGCGACGCCACCCCCGGCCGCGAACGCGGCGAGGACCGCGAGCAGCGTGACCCACGCCCGACCGGGGCGGGAGGGAACGGCGGGCATCGAACCGGATTCCTCGGGGCGGGCGGGGCGGTTATCGGCTGGCCGGGCGGCCGGCGGCGCGGCCGATTGCGCCCCCGTCGCAAAACCACCCACCCCTACCCCGCACCACTGCACGAACCGCGCCGCCCGCTACGACATCACCGCGTGTACGTGACGACCCCGCTGTAGAAGAGCCCCCACCACACGACCTTGCAGAGGACGTGCAGCCCCTGGTCGATGTGGATGCTGTAGAGCTTCTCGCACTTCCCCAGGTCGATGAACCAGTGGAGGATCGTCTCGGCCAGCCCAATCACCACGGCGACGTGATAGTCGGCCCCGGACCACTGGAGGATGACCCCGACGGCCGCCCCGTGAAGCAGCGCGTGGGCCGTCAGCCAGTAGTACCAGGGGACCGCCTGCTGGATCGGGTTGGTGGTGCGCCGGCACTTGCACGCCGCCATCGCGTCGTTCTGGAGCGAGTAGTCCATCAGCGCGTGGCCGGCGAGCAGGAAGAACAGCATGCGGCCTCCCCGGCGGGTGTCAGACGATTCTACCGCCGTCTCTTACGCCGGGGAGACGTGGAGGACCACCAGCGGAACTCGATTCGCCCCACCCCGCCTGCCCAACCCCTACATCCGGACGGCGTTGGTGCGGCCCTCTCGTTGGTTGCGGCGTTCGGGCGGCGTGTTGGGCCGGGGCGCAAGCCCCGGTGGGGGAAGAACGCGCCAATTGCTACCGAGGCTTGTGCCCCGGCCTAGCAAACCGAATCAACCGCGTGAGACTCCGCCAGAGCAGTTCCGACGACTACGGACCGAACCGCTTCTCTCGATTCGAGTTATGCCGGGAGCTATCGGACGATGGCGGTGGGGCGCAATTGCGGTATCATGGCGCCCGATTTCTCGGAGAGCGTAATGACCCGCCGCACACTGACACTTCTCCTTTTCCCGCTGCTCGTCGCCGCCGACTGGCCGACGTTCCTCGGACCGACGCAGGACGGGGTTTCGACCGAGAAGGGCATCATCGCCCCCTGGCCGAAGGACGGGCTGAAGGTGCTCTGGGATTGCCCGCTCGGCAGCGGGTACGCGCCGCCCGTCGTCGCCGGCGGGAAGTTGTTCCACTTCGACCGCGTCGGCAACACCTGCCGGCTCACCTGCCGCGACGCCGCGACCGGCAAACACATCTGGCAGTACGAGTACCCGACGCAGTACGAGGATTACTACGGCTACGACCCCGGCCCGCGGGCGTGCCCGGTCGTGGACGGCGACCGCGTCTATGTCGTCGGCCCGGAGGGGACGTTGTCGTGCGTGTCGGCGGCAGACGGCCGGGAGCGCTGGCAACTCGACACACGCGCGAGGTATCGCTTCCACCAGAACTTCTTCGGCGTCGGCAGCGTGCCGGTGATCGACGGCGACACGCTCATCCTCGCCGTCGGCGGCAGCCCGAAGGGACCGCGCCCGGTGGACCTGCGCGACGCCCGACCGGACGGGACTGCCATCGTCGGCCTCGACAAAAACACCGGTGCCGAACGGTACAAGGCGGGAGACGAGTTAAGCAGCTACAGCAGCCCGGTCGTCCGCACCATCGACGGAAAGAAAACGGGCCTCTACTTCGCCCGCGGCGGGCTGTACGCCTTCGACCCGCAGACCGGGGCGAAGCGGTTCCGGTTCCCGTGGCGGGCGAAGACCGAGGAGAGCGTCAACGCCGCGAACCCGCTCGTCGTCGGCGACCGCATCCTGCTGACCGAGTGCTACGGCCCTGGGGCCGCACTGGTGGAAGTGAAGAACGGCGCCCCCAAGACCCTCTGGGACGACTCCGACAAGGACCGGTTCGAGAAGTCAATGATGGCGCACTGGTGTACGCCGATCCACGTCGGCGGGTTCGTGTACGGCAGCAGCGGCCGGCACGACAACGACGCCGACGTGCGCTGCGTCGAGCTGGCGACCGGCGACGTGAAGTGGACGCTCCGCCGCGCCTCGCGCTGCACGTTCACGCTGATCGACGGCCACTTCGTCGGCCTCGGCGAGTTCGGCGAACTGTTCCTGTTCAAGGCGAACCCGGCGCGCTACGAGGAGGTGAGCCGCTACCGCGTCCCGGAGCTGAGCTACCCGTGCTGGGCGCCGCCGGTCATCAGCGACGGCCGCATGTACATCCGCGGCAAGGAACGGCTGCTCTGCCTGGAGCTGATCCCGCGGCGGAGCTGAGCGACAAGAATCGGGCCACAGGCGGCGAATCCTCAGTGAGGCGTGCGGTGTGACAGAGCCAGTGGGCGATCGTCCGGAGGAATACGGTGACCGTTGCCAGCCCGCCCACTCGGGTCTTTCGACCCTACTTATTCCGACTCGCCATTCCGGCCGTGATCGTGACCGCGGCAACCGCGTGGATCGGCTGGTGGTCGCCGCCCGCTCTCCTCGTTGTCGTGCCATTCTTCTCCGTAATTGTGGCGTTGATCGCCACCGGGAACGCGACCGTGACCCTCTCCCCCGCCGGAATTGAGTGGCACACGCTCCTACCGCGGTGGCGGTTCCGCCACGTGCCCTGGGAAGCGATCCTCTCGGTCCGAAGGAGTCTGTTCGGGTTCGGCAATCGGATCGATCTAACGGTTGCCCCCGGACGGTACGAGCCGGTGGTGTGGGGCTCGGCAGACCGGCCACAAACGATCGACGTGTGGCAGACCACCGTCGTCCGAGGCGGGGAGTTTGTCGAGGCGGTCGAGGAGTGGTTGCGCTGGCGGGACGGGGTCGTCGCGGAAGCGGCTACCGGCAGGTGACTTGATCCGGCGGGAGAGTCCCGTCGGTCGCACGGACTCGAACTCACTTCCCCAGCGCCTCGCGGCGGCGCGCCGCGACCCATTAGCCGGATTCGCCGCCGGTGGCGACTCACCACCGCGACCGTTACCATGACTTTATGGCCCGCGGGCCGACCCGAACCGAAGGGGACGTGCGTGGCACTCCGAGCCGAGCCGGTGGGCGATTGGACCGACGACGACCTCGACGCGGCCGAGCACCTGCGTACCGCCGCCGACCGGCTCTTGGCCGAGTGCGGCAAGGTGATCGTCGGCCAGAAGGACGTCCTCGAACAGCTCCTCCTCGCCATCCTGTCGCGCGGCCACGCGCTGCTCGTCGGCGTGCCCGGGCTCGCCAAGACGCTCATGATCCGCACGCTCGCGGACGGCATGAACCTGTCGTTCAACCGCGTGCAGTTCACGCCCGACCTAATGCCGTCGGACATCACCGGCACCGAGATGCTCCAGGAGGATCGGGCGACCGGCGGGCGGGTGTTCCGCTTCTTGCAAGGCCCGGTGTTCGCCAACCTCGTCCTCGCCGACGAGATCAACCGCACTCCGCCCAAGACGCAGGCGGCGCTGCTCGAAGCCATGCAGGAGAAGCAGGTGACGGTGGCCGGCCAGCGCCACCCGCTGCCGAACCCGTTCTTCGTGCTGGCGACGCAGAACCCGATCGAACAGGAAGGGACGTACCCGCTCCCCGAGGCCCAGCAGGACCGGTTCATGTTCACGATCAACGTCGGCTACCCGACGGAGGACGACGAGTTCCGCGTGATCGAGAGCACGACATCGTCAGCCGTGCCGCGCGTGGACCGCGTGGTGGACGCGGACGAGGTGCTGCGGATGCAGGACCTCGTGCGGAAGGTGCCGGCGGCAGGGTTCGTGATCCGCTACGCCCTGAAGCTCGCCCGGCTGACGCGCCCCCACGGGCAGGACGGCGAGCCGGCCGACCCGAACGTGCCCGACTTCGTGAAGAAGTACGTGACGTGGGGCGCCGGCCCGCGGGCGGGGCAGAACCTCATCCTCGCGGCGAAGGCGCGGGCGCTCTTGAAGGGCCGCCCCTACGTCGCCACCGAGGACGTGAAGGCGGTGGCGATGCCGGTGCTGCGCCACCGTGTCATCACCAACTACAACGCCGAGGCCGACAGGGTGACGCCCGACGAGATCGTGCGGAAGCTGCTCGCGCTCGTGCCCCGCGACGGGGAGCGGTGACCGCGGCTCCGGGCTTCGTAGGTTGGGTCGAATCTTCGAGACCCGACGCGGTACGCAAGCGGAGACCGCGACCGGGCAGAAAGTCGAACCCAGACAGGTTATCGTTCTCTGCATCACTCCCGCGCCGACCCGCCCACCCGCGTCGGGCCTCGCGGACTCGACCCGACCTACAAGACGGTTGGTCATGACGGTATTCGTGATCGAGGGCGAGCGCCACGCCGAACCACAGGGCGTTTACAATTCCTTTCAGGATGTCCTTGACGAACTGAAGCGGCGTGCGGAATTCCCCTGGGACGAAGACCCGAGCCACGCTCCGTGTGCGGGCTGACGGACATGTGGTCGTTCGTATGAGGTACTCGAGTACGATCCGTCTCAGCAGCCCTGGACGGCGTTGCGGAGTATCGCCGTACTGGATGTGTCCACGGAGGGGGTGAAGTGGCGGTACGCGTTCTCGGGCGACACGTCGATGGGGCTGCAGCCCTCATCCCGAACGAACAAGGAACGCGGATGAGCATTCCTGAAGAGGATAAGGCGATATTCGAGCGGATCGAGAAGCTCGCGTATGCGCGAGGATATGTGAAAGGTGTGCGCGAGGCGGTAAGGCGGATTCTGCTGAGGATCGGCACAGCAAAGTTCGGCGAACGTGGACCGTCTGTCGCCGCGGCGCTCGACACCATTTCTGACGTGTACCGGCTCGAAGACCTCGCTGCGGGCGTGCTCGCGGCTGATTCGTGGGACGACTTGCTCAGGTCGAAGTAACCCATGCCCCCCCTTCCCGACCCCGCCGTTCTCGCCCGCGTCGACCGCCTCGAACTGGAGGCGCGGCAGTTCGTCGAGGGTTACCTCGCGGGGCGACACCGCAGCCCGCGGCACGGGTTCGCGGTCGAGTTCGCGCAGCACCGCGAGTACGCCCCCGGCGACGACATCAAGCACATCGACTGGAAGGTCTACGGCCGCACCGAGCGGTTCCACCTCAAGCAGTACGAGCAGGAAACCAACCTCGTCGCGTGGCTCGTCGTGGACGCCAGCGAGTCGATGAAGTACGGCTCGGGGCGGCTCACGAAGTACGACCTGGCGTGCTCGGCGGCGGCGGCGATGGGCTACCTCGTGCTGAGGCAGTCGGACAGCGTCGGGCTGGCGACGGTGGCCGGCGGGGTGCGGGCGTTCCTGCGCCCGTCCGGGCAGATGAACCAACTCCGCGAGGCGTGCCGGGCGCTCGCCGACCCGCCGGCCGGCGGCCCTGCCAACCTCGGCCGCACCCTCAACGAACTCGCCGGCCGCACCGGCCGCCGCGGCATCGTCTTCGTCTTCAGTGACCTGCTCGACGACCCGCCCGACGTCCTCGCGGGGTTGCAGCACCTGCGCTACCACAAGCACGAGGTGGTGCTGTTCCACACGCTCGACGGTGCCGAGATCGATTTTCCGTTCCGCCACACCACGCTGTTCCGCGGGCTGGAGGGGCTGCCCGAAATCCTCACCGACCCGCTCGGCGTCCGCGAGGGCTACTTGAAGGCGCTCGCCGACCACGTCGCGGCGATCGAGAACGGCTGCCGCGGGATGGAGGTCGATCTGGTACGGCTGCGGACCGACGCCGACCTCGGCCACGACCTGACCGCCTACCTCCAGAAGCGCCGCGGTCGCTGACGCTACGACAGCAACAGTTCCAGGTCTTCGCGCTTCAGCTCCGAGATCGGGCCGGTGTCGCCGCCGAGGACGGCGTCGGCTAGCGCGCGCTTGCTTGCCTGCAATGCCAACACCTTCTCCTCGACCGTGTCGCGGGCGATGAGCCGGTAGGCGAACACCGGCCGCGTCTGGCCGATGCGGTGGGTGCGGTCGATCGCCTGCGCCTCCGCCGCCGGGTTCCACCACGGGTCGAGCAGGAACACGTACCCCGCCGCCGTCAGGTTCAGCCCCACGCCACCCGCCTTCAGGCTGATGAGGAACAGCCGGCAGTCCGGGTCGGTCTGGAAGCGCTCGACGCGCGCCGCCCGGTCGCGGGTACGGCCGTCGAGCGTCTCGTAGGTGATCCGTAGCTTGTCGAGCCGCTTCTTCACGATCGCCAGCAGAGACGTGAACTGCGAGAACACCAGCACCTTCTGCCCCGACTCGACCAGTTCTTCCAGATCGGGCAGGAGCACGTCGAGCTTCGCCGAGTCGGCGGCCGCGTGCTTCGGGTCGACGAGCCCGGGGTGGCACGCCGCCTGTCGCAGCCGCAGGAGCGCCGACAGCACCTGGAGCTTCGACCGGCCGAGGCCGACCGAATCGACGCGGTCGAGGAGCACCTGGCGGTAGTGGTCGCGGAGTTCGTCGTAGAGCCGGCGCTGGTCCGGGCCGAGGTCGCAGTAAATCGTCTGCTCGGTCTTCTCGGGTAGATCCTTGGCCACCTGGTCCTTCGTGCGGCGGAGGATGTACGGCCGCAGCGCGCGGGCGAGGAGGTCCTTCGCCTCCGGGTCGATGCTGCGACCGCCGGCGCCGACGCCGAACAGCGCGGCCCGGCCGAGCATCCCGGGGTTGAGAAAGTCGAACAGCGTCCACAGCTCGCCGAGGTGGTTCTCGACCGGCGTGCCGCTGAGCGCGAGGCGGTGGTCGGCTCTGATCAGCTTCACCGCCTTCGCCGTGTCCGTCTCGGCGTTCTTCGCCGCCTGCGACTCGTCGAGCACGCAGGTGTCGAACTGGAAGGCCGCGAACAGTTCGGCGTCGTTGCGGAGCGTGCCGTAGGTGGTGAGGATCAGGTCGTGTGAAGCGAACGCGGCGCCCGTGCGATCGCGCGCCGGCCCGGTGTGGTCGAGCACCTTGAGCTTCGGGGCGAACTTCGCCGCCTCCGCCTTCCAGTTGAACACGAGCGACCGCGGCACCACGACCAGCGCCGGGCCGCCGCGCTTGCCGGCGAGCAGGGCCAGCACCTGCACGGTCTTGCCAAGCCCCATGTCGTCGGCCAGGCAGCCGCCGAACCCGAACTTGCGGAGGAAGCGGAGCCAGCCGAGCCCCTCTTTCTGGTAGCCGCGCAGCTCGCCGACGAACCCCTTCGGTGGGTCGGCGGGCGCGACGCCGGTGAACTTCTGGAGTTCGGCGCGGGCGCGGGCGAACCCCTTGTCGAACTCCACCTCGGGGCGACTCGACAGGAGCGCGTCGAGAACACCCGCCTGCACCTTCGAGTAGCGGACGGTGTCGCCCTCGACCGTGCCGAGCCGCGCCAGCAGCCCGTGCTTCTTCAGCCAGTCCTCGGGCAAGAGGCCGAGGCTGCCGTCGCCGAGGACGACCGTCGTGTCGCCGCGTTGCAACGCTTCGAGCAGCTTCGGCAGCGTCACGACCGACCCGCCGAAGTCGGCCGCGGCGCTGAGGTCGAACCAATCGGTGCCGGTACGGACGGCGAGCTTGAAAGACATGGGCGTGCGGTACACCTTCCCGTCCGCCTCGACCTGCCAGCCGGTCGCGGTCAGTTCACGCGCCACCTTCGGCAGCAGCGCCGGCTTGAGTTCGAACCCGTCGCGCGTGGGACGAACGCCGACGCGGGCGAGGTCGGCGACCGCCGCGCCCTCGGCGGCGCGGTCGCGGAGCAGGAACCGCCGCTCCCCCTTCAGCAGCACGCCGCGACCGGGCGACTCCGCCGGCACGGCCTGATCGCCGTACAGGAACGACGCCTCGCCCGCGAGCATCGGCGGGCCGTAGGTCGCCTTCGACGGGCGGACAATGAACCGGGGCCGTGGCGTGGCGGTTTCCTCCGTGAACCGCAATTCGTCGGGCAGGTCGAGGCGCGGCAGGCGGGGCATCTGGAGGAGCTGCGCCGCCAGGTCGTCGCCCCTGTCGGGTGGCACGACGATCGGCCCGCGGAGGAGCGCCGGCACCCACGCGAACGCCCCGCCGTCGCGGAACGCCCCGAACCGGGCGCCCCACGCCACCAGCCCGGGGGCGATCAGGTCCGGCGCCGTCAGTGCGAGTTCCTCGTCACCACGGCGGAGTGAGCCAGTCAGCACCCACCCTTTCGCGCCCGCGTCGCGGCCGACTACGAGGGCCAGTTCCCACGGCGGGCCGGGGTCGTGAGTGAGTTCCCGCAGGTCGCCGCTCGGCACGGCACGCAGTCGCACGCGGCCGCTTTCGGCGAGGAGCGGGAGCACGGCGTCGAGCAACGGGCCGTCGAGGCGGTAGCGGGTGCCGGGGTACGGGTTCTGGTAGTAGTACCCCGAGCCGTAGGAGTAGTTCTGGCCGCGCTCGGCGCCGCCGAGGACCGCCAGCAGCCGTCGGTCGAGCGGGTCGGGCAGCAGTGCCACCTGCGACACCGGCACGGCCCGCGGCTGCGGCTTCCCCCACTCGCCGTTCTTCTTCCGCTCCGAGACCGCCGTCTCGATCACCAGCTGCGGCGCCACCCTCCCGTTCGTGGCGTCGAGGACGTATACGACGCGGCGGTCGGCGGTCGGCGCGGCGCCCGGTTCGAGTTGGCGGCGCAGGGTGTCGAGTTGGTCGAGCCACGTCTCGCGGCGAACCCGGCGCGGCGCGGGCTGGCGGCGGACCGGCTCGAACTCCAGTGTGGAATCGTCGGGGTCGTAGCCGTCGTCCTCGTCGTCGAGCTCGAGTTGGAGCCGCCGCGGGGCGGTGAGGGCGGCGCCGAACCCGCGGGCCTCGGCGGCGAGGAGCGTCGCCCAGATGTGCTTGCAGACGGCACCGTACTCGGCGATGTACGGGCACGTACACCACGCGTGGACCGTCTTCCCCTCGACGACCAGATCGACGTCGTACTCGTCGCTCCCAGAAACGGTCGCGGCCACCTCGTCGGCGCGGACCGATTCCAGCTTCACGGCGCCGACGCGGAAGTAGTTCTTGCCACGGTCGCGGATCGTGGACGACACGTGCGACTGGAGCGCGGCCGAGATGCCCATGCGGGGATTGTAGGCGAGGCGATGGATATGCCGGGGCGGTGTGCGAATTCGCAGTGCGTGCGTACGTCGGTCCGGGCGCGCTCCGCCGGTGAGTTGTGACACACGCTTTCAAGGCTGGCGACTTCTCAGCCCACCTCCCCGGGATCTCGTCGTACCGTTTCCTTCAAGCCCGCCGCGCGGGTGCGGTGGTATCGGACCTCTCGTACTGGGTCGTGTGTAGCCCCTACCGAGGGGCACACCGCCCCGACCCATTCCAGACGCGGGTCCGCCGGTCGGGGTTCCGTCCGCCCTGCCAAAACCGCTCCCGCTCGGCCGGATGTCCACTGCCACAATGACACCAACCGGGGGCAGCGAGCAAGCCCGACGTTCCGCAATCTTCGGCAATCAATACGGTTGCGACTCCGCAGCGGGGGCGGCATTCGGTTTGCTATGGGGCCGGGCACCGATTCCTCACCGTTCCCCAAACAGGGCGGATCGAACCGATGGCCAGCAAGCAACTCCAGTACGCCGACGACGCCCGGCAGAAGCTCCTGGCGGGGGCCAGCAAGCTCGCCCGGGCCGTCCGCAGCACCCTCGGGCCGCGCGGCCGCAACGCCGTCCTCGACAAGGGCTGGGGTGCCCCGAACGTCACCAAGGACGGCGTGACCGTCGCCGAGGACATCGAACTGCACGACCCGTTCGAGAACATGGGCGCCCAGCTCGTCAAAGAGGCCGCCAGCAAGACCTCCGACATCGCCGGCGACGGCACCACCACCGCCACCGTCCTCGCCGAGTTCATCTTCCGCGAGGGGCTCAAGGGCATCGCCGGCGGGCACGACCCGATGGCCCTCGTCCGCGGCATCCAGAAGGGCGTCGACAAGGTCGTCGAGGAGCTCCACAAGATCGCCGAGGAGATCGACCCGAAGGACACCAAGAGCATCACCGAGGTGGCCACCATCTCGGCGAACAACGACCGCGACATCGGCTCGAAGCTGTCCGAGGCCATGAAGAAGGTCGGCGCCACCAACGGCGTCATCACCATCGAAGAGGGCAAGACGGCCGAGACGGCGCTCGCCGTCGTCCAGGGGATGCAGTTCGACCGCGGCTACCTGTCTCCGCACTTCGTCAACAACGCCGAAGCCGTCACCTGCGAGTTCGACAACCCGTACGTCCTGATCTTCGAGGAGAAGGTCAGCACGGTGAAGAGCCTCATCCCGCTGCTGGAGTGGGCCAGCAAGCAGAAGGAGCCGATGGTCCTCATCGCCGAGGACTTCGAGGGCGAGGCGCTGGCCACGCTCGTGCTCAACAAGCTCAAGGGCATCCTCCAGGTGTGCGCGGTCAAGGCGCCGGGCTACGGCGACCGCCGCAAGGCCATGCTCGAGGACATCGCCGTGCTGACCGGCGGCA
>VFQN01003649.1_pt1 | contig 21603 bp, 17 predicted proteins | sample 3512371 | NCBI WGS metagenome assembly VFQN01 (sample SAMN10412370, study PRJNA504923) | tailings metagenome | isolation source: Replicate 2 from Balatoc abandoned mine | place: Philippines: Itogon, Benguet | collected 2017-08-28
AGCAGATCGCCCGCCGCGAAACGGAACTGGTCAAGCAGAAGGATGCGATGCTGGCCCTGAAGACGGACCTGGGCAGCGGTCGGTCGGTGTTTGTCTACGCGAAACACACCTACTCCCCGGATGACGTGAAGCGCGATCTGGCCACCCGGTTCGACCGCTACAAGGCTGCTGAGGACATCCTGGGCGCTGACCGCAAGATCCTCGTGGCCCGCCAGCAGAACCTGAAGGCCAATGAAGACAAGCTGACCGGCATGATGCAGGCCAAGAAGGAACTGGAAGTCAAGCTGGAACAGCTGCAGGCTCGCGTCGAGACCATGCGGGCGGCGGAAACCGTCAGCACTCTGGCGATCGACGATTCCAACCTTAGCCATGCCCGCAAGCTGATTGACGAGCTGAACAAGCAGCTCGACGTCAAGCAGAAGGTCATGGATGCCGAAGGTCAGTTCACCGGCCTGATTCCGGTGGAAATGGACAACACCGCGGATGCTCCGGCGAACATCGAGGCCCAGATCGAGGCCTACTTCAGCGACAAGCCGGTCGATGCCGCGAACCTGGTCCAGGTGAAGTAAGGAGTGTGCGAATTCAGGGAGGAGTGAGCACAGTCAGGAGTCGCTAAGGGTTAAAGGCCAAGGGCTAAGGGACAGAAACGCAGAACGGATCGGCACTCTGTCTCTTAGCCTTCACCCCTTAACCCTTAGCGATTTCCTGCGTTCTCAGGTGAACCGACCGAGACAGAAACACGTTACACTGAATATTCCAGACCGATTGGTGACATCCCCCATGACCGCAGCCACTCCGTCTGCAGCGAGAACGTCGATGAAATTCACCTACACCACGAATGCCCGACCGGTCGACGGCTACACCATCCGTCGCGGCCTGCATCGTGGCGGGTTTGGTGAGGTTTACTACGCCGTCAGCGACGCCGGCAAGGAAGTCGCCCTCAAACTGCTGACGAACGATCTGGACACCGAACTCCGCGGCATCCGTCAGTGCCTCAACCTGAAACATCCGAATCTGGTGACGATCTTCGACGTCCGCACGGACGCGGAAGGCGACAGCTGGGTGGTGATGGAATACGTCAGCGGCGCAAGCCTGGAAGACGTGCTGGCAGCGTTTCCGAACGGTTTACCGCGTGATGAAGTTCGCGACTGGATGACGGGAATTCTCGCCGGGGTCGATTACCTGCACGGCCGGGGAATTGTGCATCGCGATCTCAAGCCGGCGAACATTTACCGCGAAAACGGCGTCGTGAAAATCGGCGACGTCGGCCTGTCCAAGCAGATGGGCGGCACGCGTCGTCAACACACGGAAGCCGTCGGCACCGTCTATTACATGGCTCCGGAAGTCGCCCGGGGTCAATACGGTCCGGAAGTCGACGTCTACAGCCTCGGCGTGATGCTATATGAACTGATCACAGGCCGGCTCCCGTTTGATGGCGAAACCACTGCCGAAATCCTGATGAAGCATTTGGCGAATCAACCGGATCTGTCGGAGATCCCGGCCTCACTGCGTCCCGTCGTCGCGAAGGCGCTGGAAAAAGATCCGGTCAACCGCATCCGCTCTGCCCGGCAGTTCCATGAGCTGTTGTCGAAGGTCTGGACGGTGCAGCCGTTGCCGGACTCGGCGTTTGAACCGCAGACGGGAGGCGACACCAACCGCCAGGCCGCGGCGCACGGACAGAACGCTACGAATGGACAGCAGGCCGCTGCCGGCGGCGATGCCCGCGACCCGGCGAGCGGCAACAGCCAGGCATGCGATCCGTTCGGCAAGCACCGTCAGGCAGCGTACTCCTGCACCTCGAAGGGCGACGTGCGCCAGCTGGTCGACGATGTCCTCGGTCGCGTGAAAACCCGCGTACGTGAGACGGTGGACGATGCGCTCGAAAAAGAGTGGATGTTCAACCAGAAGTGGAAAGAGGAACGCCAGCGCCGCGAGGAAAAGCGATTGCGGCGGGTGGAAGAGTCGCGGCTGAAAGCCGCCCGGAAAGATGCTGAGCGGGCTGCGAAGGCCGCTCGCAAGGAATCCCAGCGGGTGGCCCGCATGGCGCGTGCCGAATGGGGGCAGACCGGTACGTCCGGCCGGGCCGGCTGGTGGATCGCGCTAGTGGTCCTGATGGTGTTGTTCGTGCCGTGGCACCGCATCAGCTGGAACGAGGCGGTGAGCATTGTCGGCTTTGGCTTCGTGCTGTCCTATGTCGGTTATCGATTGACGCGACCGTATCACGCCCCGGAACACGCGGGCTGGTCGCTGTATCAACCGGCGACTCCGTTATCCCAGGGCGAGACGCTGGCATGGTCGTGGCTGTTAGCGGCAATTGTGGCACCCGTGATCATGGTGGGCTGGCTGATCGGGTGGTCGTTACAAAATCGTGAGTGGTCGTGGCGGATCAGCCAGGGTGATCCTGACGCTCAGATGGTCTGGATCGCCCTGACGATCTGGCTGGCGGCGACCACGATTGTGACCGCCTTTCACCTGCTGTGCGGACCGGGAGCTGACGGCGTCAAGCGGCATGAGATGTCGAGCTGGACGATGAGCTGGGTGTTGCTGGTGCTGGGACTGGTGACAGGAGCTGTCGTCTACGGACTCAGCCAGTTCCTGGATGTCCTGCCGTACATGCAAGGCCCGGCCCGACCGATGTTTCGGCAGATCGGTTCGCACCTGCTGGAGAGCGGCGGCCGGTCCACGATCAGTGCCTACATGCTGTTCTTCGGCATCATTTTCTGGATGCAGGACTGCTGGTCCCTGAAAGCCAGCCGGCAACGACGGATGAAACTGCGACCGGTCTTCTGGGCCGCGTTTGCCGGATGGCTGGGATCGATCGTCACCGGGCTGCCGATCGTCTACTGCGTGCTGTGGAGTTCGTCGATCACCGTCACCGCGCAGATCGCTGCCCCGTGGCAACCAGGCGGTGAACGCCGCGTGCCGGTGACGACTGCGGTGTGAGCTGTGATGGAAAACCGCAAAGTCACCGGGTGACCTGCTCACCCCTCAAGGTGAGCAGGTCCGTCATCAGTCATGAAGCAACGAAATTCAGCGACTGAAAGCGATCGCCTGCTCGCCTTGAGGGGCGAGCAGGCCACCCGACGGCAGAGTTTAAGGACAGGCACTGTGTCGATCAGCTTGCTGGAACTCATGATCGTGTCGGTGATTGGCATCCTGATGCTGGCCGGTCCGGTTGCCGCCGTCGCTCTGGTCGTGGCATTGAGTCAGGGGCAGCCATCAACCGATGGTCTGAAGGACGCCCTCCGGCGTTCTTCCCGGACCTCTCTGGCATTGTGTGGCGTGGCAATCGTGGTGCCGGCAGGACTGCTGGCGGCTTCCGGCCTGATTTACCTGCTGCATCAGGGCTATCTGGCAATGCTGAGCGGGGTTGTTGTCGTCGGTCTGGTGATCCTGTTGTTCGTGGCGATCATTGCAGCGCTCGTCGAAATGGTGCAGCGGGAACGTCGTGCGGCCGGCAAGCCGGAGTTGTCTCGGGCCTTTATCGGGAAATGGACGGCGATCGCGATGATCCCGGTGGCCATCTGCGTGGCAGCCGCTGCAGCTTCCACGACGACGGTCGTAGAAGTTTCACGCGGCTCCCCTGCGAACGGTTTCGCAACTTCAGCGACCCCGGCTGCGACAACGATGGTGCAGCGCATCACTCTGGAACCACAGTCAAGTCCCGCATCGGCAAGGGGAATTTCCATGGCTGGTCTCGGTGTCTTTGAAATTCTGATCCTGGCGATGGCGGGGTTTGGCATCTACCGCTGGACGTCGAGCCGCTCGACGCAAGCGGCCACCGATCAAAACCGGAGGTCCCCCGTGAAGATGTTCGCCGTGATGGGCGCGCTCTTGCTGCTGGCTCTGGCACTTGGTCTTGGTGTCTCATTTCAGCGGCACGGCATGCTGCCCGCCCGCGTGGAAATACGACATGGGGTTCAGGAGCAGATGGCTGGCGAAGACCAACTTCGGTCGTTGCACTTGCCAGCCGTCGATCGCCCGCAGGCAGCTCTCCTGGTGACGGACAACGATCAGCCGCTGTCGGCCCTGGACGCCGCCAATCTGGATCTGCCCCAGTCGGATCGTTCCATCACTGACGAAAAGCTGCCGGACTGGATTACTGCGGGCAATTCGCTCGTCAGCGGCGGGCGGGTGCTGGTGATCTCCAGTCAGCAGTACGCAACCGCCGAGGAAGCGACGGCCGATGCGCAGCGGCAGGTGATGGATCTGCTGGGCAAGGATCTGGCGCTTTACCAGCCGAACCGGTTCGGACTGCGCCGGTCCGTCGCGGACGGTGTCGGCACCGGGTCGGTGATTAAAAATACTTATCTGCAGACCGTGCAGCGGGATTTCGGCAGCTTCTTCGCACCGATGCACCGCAGGTGGTACCAGGTGGAACTGTCGCCACAGACGCGGGAAGCGTACCTGCTGGCAGCACGGGATCAGGCGGGGCCGGCTCATCTGGGGATCGTGCTGGCCGGATTCCTGTCGCTGCTGCTGGCGCCCGTCGGAATTGTCATTGCGGGCGTGCTGACCCGGATCTCGTCGTCCGGAGAGAATTCCCGTCCCCTGTGGTACGGCATCATCGGTGGCCTGGTGGTCGGACTCTGGCTGGTGATCGCTCAGGTGTTGAACCAGTTTGTGGTATTGTGGTGAGGTGGGGATCGCGAACCCGCAAGCGCGGGTTGAAATTCCAGTGAAGCGCCTGCGGGCGGATTGAAGAGATGCTGGTGTGACGGAGCGCATGGTTGACGATGCGGAATTGCTGGCGGGAATCCGTCGTCACGATGCGCGGTCGTGGGAGTTGCTCATTCAGCGGTATGAAGGCCGGCTGCTCGCCTTTGCGACATCGCGGCTGAACGATCGCACGGCTGCCGAAGACGTCGTGCAGGAAACGTTTCTGGGGTTCCTCACCGCCCTGCCGAACTACGATGCCCGCACACCGCTGGAATCGTTCCTGTTCGCGATCACCGCTCACAAGCTGACCGATGCCCTGCGACGGCGCGGCGTGCGGCCGAAGCTGCTGCCGACGACCGCCGACAATGACGCGAACGCTCTCGAACCCGCCAGCCGGGCCCGCAAGGTCTCCAGTCTCGCTCGTACCCAGGAACGACGGAATATTGCAGACCGTGTCCTGGGCGATTGCCTGGCGCAGCTCATTCAGACCTGGATCAGCCGGGCTGAGTTTGAACGCCTGAAGTGTGCTGAACTGTTGTTCGGCTCCGGTCTGGCCAACAAGGAAGTGGCGCACCGGTTGCAGATTACCGAACACAGCGTGGCCAATCACAAGTCGTTCATCCTCCAGAAACTCAAGGCCGCCGCCGCGGGCGCCCGTCTGCAGGATATCGACTGGAAGGACGAGAGTTGAAGGCATTTTCGAGCCACGGATGAAACACGGATTCGGAGCAATGCAGACGAGCGGGGGGCATGAGCCCCCTGTTTCTATTCGGTGTGAAATCACAGGGGGCTGACGCCTCCCGCTCGCCACTGATCCGTGTTTCATCCGTGTTCAATCCGTGGCTAAAACCCTCCTTCCCGAAGTGCCTCCCGGGTGGACAGCGTCGCAGCGGTAACCGATACTGCACCACTGGTTGAAATCGCTGCCCACATCCAGGTTGTCTGCTTCCGGGAGTTGTCCATGCGTTTCAGGTTGATGCTGGTCTTCAGCGCCGTCTTCGGTCTCGTGTCTGCCACCGTTCAGGCCCAGAACACCACGAATTTCCCGCATCTGGGGGAAATCCACCGGCTCGATCCGAAGCTGGACGAACTGTTGCCGAAAGACGCAGTCATTGAGGTGCTCGGTTCCGGCTTCGAGTGGAGCGAGGGCCCGGTCTGGGTCAACGCGGCAAAACACATTTCCGGGCATGGCGTGAAAGCAGATGCCGGCGTAACCGGGAAAGCAGAACTGCCGTCCGGGTTCGTGCTGTTCTCGGACATTCCCAACAACCGCATCATGAAATGGGAATATGGCATTGGCATCAGCGAGTTCCTGAAGCCGTCGGGCTACACCGGCCCGGGAGATTATGGTAAGGAACCCGGCTGCAATGGTCTGGCGCTGGACCCTAAAGGCCAACTGGTGGCCTGCGAACATGGCGACCGGCGGCTGTCGGTCCTGACCGCGGGTGGCGGGAAACGGACGCTCATTGACAACTACCAGGGCAAACGGCTCAACAGCCCGAACGATGTCTGCGTGAAGTCGACCGGCGAGTTCTACTTCACCGATCCTCCCTACGGCCTGCCCGGCAACTTTGACGATCCCCGCCGTGAACTCGATTTTTGCGGTGTCTACAAGCTGGAAGTCGGTGCCGACGGTGTGAACACAATCACGTTGCTGACCGATGGCATGACCCGTCCCAACGGGATCGCCTTCTCTCCCGATGAAAAATTCCTGTACGTCGCCCAGTCCGATCCGAAAGCGGCAGTCATCAAAAAGTTTCCGGTCAAGGACGACGGCTCGCTCGGCGAAGGCCAGGTCTTCTTCGATGCCACAGAGTATGTTGGCAAGCACAAGGGGCTGCCGGACGGCCTGAAAGTCGACAAGGCCGGGAATGTCTGGGCCACCGGTCCTGGCGGGGTGTGGGTTCTTGATGCTGCCGGCAAGCCGCTGGGCCGGATTGATACGAAGGAAGCGACCGCCAATTGCTGTTGGGGTGACGACGGCACCGTGCTATATATCACGGCGGACATGTACTTCTGCCGCGTCAAAACGACGACGAAGGGCTGGTAACCGCGCATCGCAGAAGCCCGGGGATCACTTCCCCGGGCTGCCTGGAGTTCACATCCATGAAGGGTACGATCAGCATTCTGCTGGCGACAACGGGTGCGATTCTGGTCATCGCGCTGATCGTTGCCACGGTCTTGCAGTCATCGTCTGCCATGACGCAGCCAGCGGCTCCCGTCTCGCTGTTCGATGGCCAGAAAATCGTCGACCTGACGTATGCGTTCAATCACGAAACGCCCTATTGGCCGGGTGAGCAATACACGCCGTTCGAACTGAAGACGATCGCCACGCTGGAAAAGGACGGCGTCCTCTCGAAAGCGATTTCCCTGCCCGAGCATCTGGGCACCCACCTCGACGCGCCGAATCACTTTGAAGTGAATCCGGTCAGTCTGGAGAAGATCCGGCCGGAAGACCTGATTGGCCCGGGCATCGTGATCGATATCGCCCTCAAGGCCGAGCAGGATGCCGATGCCCTGCTGACGCTGGCAGATATCCGCGACTGGGAAGCGGAACATGGACCGGTGCCCGAACAGGCCATCGTCTTCCTGCACACCGGCTGGGGCCGATTCTGGACGAACTACCCGCGCTACAAGAATCAGGACGCAGGCGGGAAGTTACACTTTCCGTCGTTCTCGCCAGACGCTGCGAACTATCTGATTGTGGAACGGAAGGCAAAAGGGATCGGGATCGATACCCTGAGCATTGACCCCGGAATTTCCAGAGATTTTGCGGTGCATCACCTCGTCAACCAGGCCGGTCGTTACGGGCTGGAAAACGTGGCCCATCTCGATCAGTTGCCGGCGACCGGCTTTCACGTCGTGGTGGCACCGATGAAGATCGAGAACGGCAGTGGCGGACCCACGCGGATCTTTGCATTCGTACCGCAGCAGCCACCGGCCCCGCAGTAGCTGACGTCTCCCTCTGACAGTTTCTGGCAGCTGACGCCCTGAGTGCAGCAGGAACCGTGATGAATATCGTTGTGAGTGCTGTCGATCGTACGGGTGTGCCGTCCCTGGGGATGCCGGCGCGGTTTCGTCACGACGTCACTTACTTCGCAACGCCGCCAGGGGTACAGGATGCGCCGCAGTCCCTGCCGGAACGAGAATACTGGATTCGCGAGGACGATGCCCGACGTTACCTCGACGATTACATGGTGACCATCGTCTCACCGCTGGATAGCGACTCGCGGACCGAAATTGAACTGACGGAAGATCAGGAGCGGTTTCTGGAATGGCTGCTTGAGCATCGCGTGCAGCACATTCGCCTCGGCTGAGTGCGAATCGCCTCCGCGCGGCAATCTTCTTACCGCCCTCCGCAGATCTCCGGAAGATCGCCGATCGTTCTGGATGGTGATCACGCAGGATTCCGGCGATCATTTCGCGAAAATCGCAGTGCGATCCTTTCAGGACAGCTGCGAATTTTTGGATGTAACCCCTGAGAGGCTAATGTCTTTCGGAAAATCCACCGGATGCCGCTCTTCGCTGGCACGCTGGTTGCTTTATGACTTTCTCGTTCTCGCGATTCAGTCGCGAATCCTCAAAAAACGAGAAGGATCTGCATCATGCGGCCATTCCCCCGAAGGCTGGCATCGTTCTGTGCGGTTGGTGTTGCTGTCGCACTCTCCACGGGTTGCGCCCGTAAGGAAAAGGTTCTGGATGTCGAAGCGCCCGGCTTCAATCTGGAGGTTGAACGCAGCACCGACGGCCGCGAAATCACCATCGATTCCAATGGGCCGAATTCGGGTACCGTCATCGACGTCGATGCTACCCGCAGAGATGGCGACGGAGTGGGTGTTGATGTCAATCGCACACCGTAACGCCTAATCCTGCATTCCGCAGAGAAACCGAACGCTCAATCGAGCTGTTGAAACCGATAGCGGCCGGCTGAATTTTCCGGTCGCAATACCCCCCCGCACCCCCAAGTTACACACGAGGTTTATCATGTTGTCCTGGTCACTCACCTTCCTGATTGTCGCCCTGATTTCCGCCGCCCTGGGTTTTGGTCTGGTCGCGGGCACCGCAGCGCTGATCGCTCGCGTCTGCTTCCTGCTGTTCCTGGTGTTGTTCGTGGTCGCCCTGATTCAGGGCCGCCGCGTGAATATCTGAGAGCCCGGACCTTGAACGGTTACGAGTTCTGAAAGGGAGCGACCACATGTTACGAGCACTGTTGATTATTGCTGCCATCGGCATCCTGATGGCTTTGATGGGCTGGATCAGCTTCAGCAATTCCGGAGATCACGCCACGATCACCCTGGAAAAGCAGGAGGTCCAGAAAGACACGGAAACGGCAGTCAACAAGGTGAAAGAACTGGGGCATGACCTCGGCCAGAAGGCGGAACAAGCCTTTGACGGCAACAAGGCCCCGGCAACTTCAGAACCGGTCGCACCGGTCACCAATCCGTAAGGATTTCGACAAGCCCCACCGGCCCAACCAGGGTTTCTGAACCCTGATTCCATAGATCGACACCCGGAAACAATGCAGTCGGGGGATCCCTGGGCTCGCCGAAGTCTGGCAACAGACAAGGCGAGCTCAGGGTGTTTTTATGCACTGGCAAAATTCAGCAGGTAAGGTCTGCCCGTGTCAGCCGGCCATCATGCAGGGCTGAGGCGACGAGGAGAGCGTCTGCGAGCGACGCCCAACAACGCAAATCGCTGACGTCACGCACCCCGCCTCCGCTGATCAGGGTGAGCTGGGGAAACTCCCGGCGGATGTCGTGACACAGTTCCTGTGTCCGCCCGCCATTCGCGCTGCCGACGTCTGCGAGATCCAGCACGATCAGCGAACGGATGCCGGTCGCCACGACCTGGCGCACAATCTCCAGCGGGGCAGACGGCCAGGCCGCAGTCGACAGCGGCTTTCCCGCCTTGAGATCCAGACTGAAGACGATTCGCTCCCGCGGCAGATCAATCACGGTACTGACAAACTGGTCGGGAGTGGACAGCGTCTCCAACCCAAGGATGATTTCGGCCCGAGTCCTGTTAATAAGGTCCCGGGCCTCACGCGGGCCCCGGATGCCCGCATCGATCAGCAACTGGAACCCTTGTGCTTCCAGCTGCAGGTAAACGTCGAGATGAGGCCGCGCGTGCAAAATGGCATCCAGATCGGCCAAATAGAGTCGCGAATGGCCGCACAGCGCCCGCAAGGCGGTCGCAATTTCGAGCGGATCGCATGAGCCGCAGAGCGGACTGATCCACGGAAGATATTCATCCCGCCGGCCGGCAATGCCACGGACCACCACGCCATTGAGCAGATCGACAACCGGCAACACGACCATAGCCCGTGACCACCTTCCACTGTTCCTCAAGCCGTTGGGTGGCACGCCCTGAGGCCAGACGAAGGGCGTGGTAATGTCTGGGTTTGATTCACACGCCCTTCGCAAGATTTCAGAGTCTGTGCGGGAATAGATTGGCCTTAAAGAGAAGTGGCTCTGGGAGACCGGTATTGTGTACCACCCCAAACCACGTTGACAGAGCTCCTTCCCATGTCTGCTCGATCCACGGAGGTGACGCTTCCGGATGAACTGGTCGCGATTGCTTCCCGGTCTTGTCGGGCAGCTGACGCTTCGCGATCGGGTCCCGGGCCAGGCCCCTGACGCCTGACCGGGTGTGAGCCGTCATGGTAACGATCGCCGTCTCGCTTCGCAAAAAGAGCAGGAACGCCCGGTATCTGTGGTGGACCGCGCATCACGTCGACTTTTGCCAGTGGTTCCCCAGTCCCGGTTTCCCCGGCGATCCACGTTTTATGATCGCGATCGGCGGGCGACCGCCCTGGCCGAACTGGTGGAGCAGACGCACAACGGCGGGCCACCACAGCGTCGCTTCCTCTGCCCCGAAGTGCCGCGTCCCCGGACCGGTCGGCCGCGACAACCCGACTCGCGCCAGAGTCGTACGCATCAGGATCATCGCCAGCGACGGGAAGCCCGACGCCAGTACTTTCAATCGCCTCCCGGTCAACAACTGTACGCACGCCGTAAGGTGACGGTGGAACCTTTCCACAGCCAGTTGAAGCGATTGTTTGAGCTGCACGATCGCGTCTGGCACCGGGGACTGGACAACAACCCCACGATGATCCTCGCTGCCATCTTCAGCCACCAGATTCTCCTGACCTATAACCACCGACGCCGCCGAAAACAGCCCGCATCAAAACCAGCCTCGACAACATCTCAATTCACCACAGACTCTGTGTCCAGCATGGGCGTGCCACACAAACTGTAAAAGACAACAACCGTTCTCCGGATGGCTCCGGAGAACGGTTGTTGTGGGAATCAAAATCCTGCCGCAGGTTCCAGGCGAATTACAGGCCCGGTTCGAGGCGGAGCAGGCCACCCTTCGGCTTGTCGCCGGTATCCTTGCCGGTACCGAACACGGTCACCAGCAGGCCGCCGTCCTTATCGAAGGCGAGAGCGGTCGGACGATCGAGAGCGATAATCTTCTTCGTGGTGACCTTGTCGCCTTCGATCACCAGTTCAAACACGCCGCCCTGGGCGGTATCGGCCCAGGCGAAGTCGGCGGCATACAGCTTGCCGGTCTTCGGGCTGTAAGCCAGGCCGGTGATGTCCGACAAACCGGTTTCATACTTCTTCGTCAGCTTGCCTTCAGCATCGTAGAACGTCAGCAGCGAATCGCCAGCGACGTTGACTTCGCCGCCCTGGCCGACAACCAGTGATTCGCCGTCCGGCGAAACGGTGATCGCGATCGGCGCGTCGACTTCCGTCTGTTCCTTGGTGGCGATCGTCGGGGTCAGCGGACCGGGCTTGCCGTCCACGATGGCCGACTTGACGATCCAGCCCTTGGTGTCATCGCCGTTGCCGGTCGAGTAGATCGCGTCCTTGAACACGACCACGCCGTAGAAGTTCCCTTCGCCCTTGGCGCTCAGGTCGCCGGCGGGCACCGGTCCGAGCGTGAATTCGGCTTCGTCTTCCTTGCGCGGCTTGGTGGTCGGCGGCGCGGCGTCGATCTTGTAGACGCGGATCAGTTCCTCGCCGTCCTTGCGGCTGCCGTCCGAGACGATCAGACGATCCTTGCCCCAGAGGGTGACGCCGAGCGGCCCGATGTCATACATCGGGCCCTTGCCGTAAACGTCGGTCGGGTAGGAATCGACTTCCAGCCAGATCTTCTTCGGCTTGCCGGGAGCGTAACGGAACACGCCCTGCTTCGAGACGACGAACACATGGCCGGTTTCACCGTGCACCACCACGCCGGACGGATTGTCCAGGTGGACGATTTCCTCGGTGAACTTCGGAGCAGGAGCTTCTGCCGCAGGCTTCTCTTCCGGCTTTTTCTCTTCCGGTTTCTTTTCCTCAGGCTTTTTCTCAGCCGGCTTCTCTTCGGGCTTCTTGTCTTCCGGCTTGGCCTCGGGTTTGGCTTCCGGGGCCGGCTTCTTCTCTTCGGCGGGCTTTTCGGGAGCCGGCTTTTCTTCCGCGGGTTTCTCCGGAGCCGGTTTTTCCTCGGCCGGTTTGGCCTCTTCTTTTTTCGGCTCTTCCTGCTTCGGCTCTTCCTTGGCTTCAGCGGCTGGCTGTTCGGCGTCCTGAGCGAAGACCAGCGAGCCCGGCATGCCGTTTGTCAGCACACCCGCGACCAGCAGGCTCAACCACCAGCGGTGATTGCGTACCATGGGAGTTCATCCTTTAGAGTCAATTCTGAGAGTTCGATGCGGTGAAAACACTCGACTCACCCACGAACTCATCGTAATGCAGGCCATCATGCGCTGCAAACCGCCAGCGCATGTCACGGGAATCAGGCTTTTCCGGCGGGCGGCGTCGGCAACGGCTTCACGGCCGTATGCCGCTTCCGGTTATATTCCGAGCGCATCTGCAGGATTTCAATGGTCAGCGAGAATGCCATCGCAAAATAAACATAACCCTTGTCGATATGCTGGTGGAAACTCTCTGCCACCAGCAACACGCCGATCAGCAGCAGAAACGACAGCGCCAGCAGTTTGATCGCAGGATGCTTCTCGATGAAACGCACAACCGCTCCCGAAAAGATCAACATCACAGCGACGGCGGTAATGATGGCGGCGATCATCACCGGAATGTTGTTGGTCATGCCGACGGCAGTAATCACCGAGTCCAGCGAGAAGACAACGTCGATCGCCATCACCTCTGCCAGCATGAAGTACAGCGGCATCGATTTGCCTTCCGGGTTATGCCCTTCGCTCAGCCCGGCCACCTTGTGATGAATCTCATAAGTGGCCTTGCCGATCAGGAAGACCCCGCCGATCAGCAGCACCAGGTCCTTCCCGGAAAAGTCGTGTCCCAGCAGGGCGAACAGCGGTTCCTTCAGCTTCATCACCCAGCCGATACCCAGCAGCAAGGCGATGCGGGTGACCACTGCCAGCGAAATCCCCAGCTGCCGCGCCAGCTTCTGCCGGTGTTGCGGCTGTTTCGCTGCCAGAATCGCGATGAAGATGACGTTGTCGATGCCGAGAACAATTTCCAGCGCCGTCAGCGTCAGAAACGCGATCAGGTTCTCAGTCGTGAATAACCCGTCCATGACTCTCCACTCAGGTCTCTGGAAACTACCAGACGCTCGCGTCCGACGATCCTGGCATCAACGATCGCTTTACCGCGAACACGATCACGTGGGCGGTTTCGCGATTCTCTTCCCTTCCGCCTCTTTCCACAACGGACCGTACACCTCTTTATCGAACGGCGGGCAACCTGTGGCATATTGCCCTAAGGGATGATCCTTGGTGCGCATCAGGTTCGTGCAGTAGGAGAACGTCCGGCACACCGTTTTCCGTTCCAGTTTCCCCGCCGCCTGCAATTGTTTCGCGAAGTCCGGCTGCGACAACGTGCCGCGTCCCAGGCCCACGAACGCACAACGACCGTTTGCCACATTCGCAGCACCGGCCTGCGGAAAGAAGTCCTGCAGCCACGTATAACCGCTGCCGACTACGGCAACGTCGGGAACCGCCTGCTGGATCAGGGCAGTGACTTCAAAATGTCGCAGTACCCCCAGCAATGGATGCTCGGGGGCATGATAGCCGTCGACCGGCGGGAACTCGGCCGGTCGCACATAGTGCGGGTTCGCATACGGATTCCCGAGCGAGATGTTGATGAGACTGACGCCCCAGTCCCGCAGCCACTTCACGACTTGCAGCGGCTCCTGCAGATCGTACTCGGCCGGGTTGTCCGGGTTCACACCGAAGGCCGTCTCGACCGGCGTCGTGCAAGAAACCGGCTGGCCGATGAATTCCTCGCCCGCGCCGCGATGCGGCACCCCATCAAAGGCATTCATCCGGGTGGCGATGATCAACTGCGGAAACTCGCTGCGGATTCGCTGGATGATGTTCCGCACCAGCCGCGTCCGGTTCTCCAGCGAGCCGCCATAATTCCCCGGTCGATTCTTCGCTCCCAGCAATTCCGACAGCAGATAGCGGTGACACTGTTTGATGTCGACGAAATCGACCCCGATCGCCACAGCGCGCTGCACTGCTGCCAGATACTGATCCTCGATCCGCTGCAGATCATCGTCCGTGAGCGTGGGATAGTCGCCGGCAAGCGGCTGACCGGTGCGTTTGTCGATCGTCAGCGGATCGAGCAGCGGGCAGTGCGTGGCAATCTGCGGGCCGCGATAGCTGTAGCGACCGGAGTGTGTGAGCTGCAGGCCCAGCAACAGGTCGCCGTCATCAAAACCGGCATCGCGATGGGCCTGCCTGCAGTTGGCCAGCATGGTTTCCATCGCCGACATCGAGCTGTCGTGCAGCCAGAGTTGCCGCGGATTCATCCTCGCGTCGTCGGCGATTGCGGTGGCTTCGCCCCAGATCAGCTTGGCCCCGCCGGCTCCGAATCGCACATACCGGCGATAGGTCAATTCGTCCGGCAAGCCGTCGAGGGTGCCATCGCAGCCTTCCATCGGCTGGACACACAGGCGGTTGCCGACGGTTCGCCCGCCGATGGAAACCGGCTGAAACAACGGCGACAGATCATCGGAACAAACGAGTTCCTGGCCCAGCGATCGCGCATCGGCACACAGGTCGGCAGTCGTTTTGTATTTGAAATAGCGTGCCATGTCGTTCCCGGGGAAGTGGCTCAAGGTGGTGGACGCGGTGAAGCTCACGCAGCTGAGAGCGGAAAGCTGAAAGCCAGAGATGTTCACAAAACGCTCTGCACTCCGGCTTCTCGCTTTCCGCTCTCAGCACACCCGCCTCAACGGTTACCGTCGCGGCGGTTTGCCGGAGCCAGATCTTCGATGAGTTGCTGCAGTTCTGTCAAATCCACCGGTTTGACCAGATGACTGTCGCAGCCGGCTTCGCGGGAGCGCAGGCGATCCACGTCCTGTCCCCAGCCGGTGAGGGCGATGATCAGTATGCCGGCCCCCCACGGCTGCTGGCGAATCCGGCGCGTGGCGTCGAGGCCGTTCATCACCGGCATGCCGATATCCATCAGGATCAGTTCAGGCAGCAGTTGTTCGGCCTGTTGCACTGCCTGCAAACCGTCATGGGCGGTATGCACCTCGTTCTCCAGCAGGCGGAGCATCATCGCCAGACTTTCCGCGCCGTCGCGGTTGTCATCCACCACCAGAATCCGCCGCTTCGACAGGGCCGGGCGTCCATCTCCTGCAGAAGAACCGGTGGCTCCCGCAGGGATTTCTTCCACCGGCAGGCGCACACTGAAGGTGCTGCCCATTCCCGGGCCGGCACTGTCACAGCCGACCGAGCCGCCGTGCATCTCGACCAGACCTTTCACCAGAGCGAGGCCAATCCCCAGACCGCCGGACCGTGCGCTACCGGGCGGTTGTTCCACCTGGCTGAACATATCGAAGATGCTCGATTGCGAGGCCGCGGGAATCCCGATGCCGTTGTCGCGCACTTCCACGATCACGTCCTGCACCAGCCCCTCCCGGGTGGTGCAGACGGCATTCAGTTCGATCGTGCCGCCCGCGGGAGTGTATTTGGCGCTGTTGGTGAGCAGGTTGCTGAAGACCTGTGCCAGGCGGGTGAGATCGGCATTCAGGAACACAGGAATTGCGGGCAAGGAGACGCTGAGGGAGTGTCCGGCTTCCTCGATCTGGGGCCGGGCAGTTTCCACCGCGGTTTCAATAATGTCGGACAGCAGCACCCTGCTGCGCCGCAATTCGAGCTTGTTGCGACTGATGCGGCTGATGTCGAGCAGGTCGTCAATCAGCCGGACCATGTGCGCCAACTGGCGCTCCATCATGCTGCGCGCCCGGGAGACTGCCAGCATGTCATTGCCGGCGAGCCGCAACACCTGCAAACCGTTGCGCAGCGGCGCCAAGGGATTGCGTAGTTCGTGGGCCAGCACCGCCAGAAAGTCGTCCTTTTTGCGATCCGATTCCCGCAGTTCGTCCGCCATGCGCCGGCGCTCGGTCACATCGCGGGTTGTGCCGGCGATGGCTTCGACATGGCCCTCGGCATTGAAAACCGGGACGAAAATGTAGTCGTAGATGCGCCGACCATGTGTGCCGGTAAACGGCACTTCTCCCCGGATCGGCATCCTGGTCGCCACCACCTGGTCGATCTCGCGATTGTGCATTTCCGCATGCCAGGGCTCATACCCCAGTTCCAGACAGGTGCGCCCGATCGATTCGTCCCAGGTCTTGCCCCACATCTGCAACAGGGCATTGTTGACATAGGTAAAGCGATACTGCAGGTCGAACACATAGATGAGGTCGGGCGTCGTGGAAAGAATGGTTTCATACAATCGTTCGCGGCGCTCGGATGTCGCCGTCACCCGAGCCAGATCAATTTCGGCCCGGCTGCGTTCGGTCTGGTCAATTCCCTGCACCAGAATTCCGGACACTACGCCGTCACTGTCACGCAGCGGCTGATGAACAAACTCCAGAATCACCTCTTCCAGCGGGCCCTCGCTGCGTTGCAACAGCACCCGCGCATTGCTGGCAACATACGGTTTCCCGGTTCGATAGACGCTATCCAGGGTTTCCAGAAATCCCTGATCCTTGACCTCGGGAAAGGCCTCCCGGACCTTGCGACCGATCAGTTCGCGTTGCCCGACGAGTTGCTGATAACGCTCGTTCACACGTTCAATCACATGCTCCGGCCCGCGCAGTACGGCCATGAAAGACGGCGCGAGCTGAAAAATCTCCTGCAGACGCTTCCGCTCGCGTTCTGCCATCGCATGCTGAGCGTCTCGATCCAGCGCATCGACATGTTGCCGGGTCACGTCCCGCGTAATCGCGAGATGCGCCACGCTGCCATCTTCCATCTCCAGCGGCACAGCGGTCGATTCCATATGCCGCCGCGTCCCTTTCAGGCCGATGATGTCGAACTCCAGCGTCCCTGGCTGGCCCTGGCAGACCTGCTCATTGAACTGCCGGAATCGCTCGCGATCTTCCTCCACCACCACGTCGTACACGCATTTGCCCAGCGGAGGCTCCTCCGCCTCCACCATGCCGATGCCGGCCGGGTTCATTTGCAGCAAAGTGCCGTCGGCTGCCATGATCTTGACACATTCCGGAGTCGCCTCGACCATCGCGCGATAGCGCAGCTCGCTGTGCCGCAAGGCCGACTGTGTTCGTTTCAGATCCTCAAATGCCTGTTCGTTACGACGCAGCTGCGAGAGCATCCAGTCAATGCGTTCATCGTCACAACCGCCGGTTTGCACGATCTCCGGCGGTTCGTAATACAGGTTCGTGCAGACGTGATTACCAATCACTGCCAGCGGATGCGTCCGCAACACGTCGCGAATGATCCCCGGACTGAACCGCTGCCGGTTGTACTGGCAGATTGCCACCGCCCGGCTGCCGGGATAAAACCGGTTCACGAGAATCTCGTATTCGATCAACCGGTCGCAACCGATCTCCGGCCCCAGCGCCCAGGCCATTTCCCCGGTGACGCGAAACCCCGAAAAGCCGTCGCGGACGGCCACTTCGGTCGCCTTGCTGAGCGAATCCAGCATCTCGGCCGGATCGAACGCTCCCTGTTTCAGATAGGAATCCCGTTTCGTCAGAATCTGCAGCGCCCCGCGCTGCTGCTCGGCCCGCACATCGATGCCTCGTTGTTCCAGCGCGGCGCAGACTTCATGAACAGTCCGCTCGTCGGCGATATAGATGCAGCAATCGTTGGTCGCCAGACCGTGGGAAATGAACGGCACTGCCGCCGCCAGCTGCTCTGCCTGATTTTCATAGATCAGGCAGACATGGTCGCCATACCTGATCTCGCTGAGCCGATGTTCAAACTCGCTGCTGGCCGCTGCCATCCCTCGATCCTCAACGGTAATACCGCAACCCAATCGCCAGCCGGGGCAGGCATGGCATCTGGGTCGACCGTATGTCTGTGTGCTTCGGGAGACACATTGCGGGGGATAACCCTGTCAGCATAGCAGGCAAGCCGCTGCGCCAACAGGCGGACCCGTTAAACGCAGAGGCCCGGGGACAAAACATCCCCGGGCCTCTTCAGATTGCGCGAGTCATTCCGGCAGCCGGAATTACTTCAGCGTGCCGCCATACTTCGCATCGGAACCGAGCAGTTCTTCGATGCGCAGCAGCTGGTTGTACTTGGCGATGCGGTCGGTCCGGCTGGCAGAGCCGGTCTTGATCTGTCCGGTGTTGAGGGCCACGGCCAGGTCGGCAATCGTGGTGTCCTCGGTTTCTCCCGAACGATGGCTCATGATGGCGGTGTAGCCGTTGCGGTAGGCGGTCTGCACGGCGTCGATGGTTTCCGACAGCGTGCCGATCTGGTTGACCTTCACCAGGATGCTGTTGGCCACACCCTGCGAGATCCCGTCTTTCAGCCGCTTCGTATTGGTGACGAACAGGTCGTCGCCGACGAGCTGGCACTTGCTGCCGATGGCGTCGGTCAGCTTCTTCCAGGTGCCCCAGTCGTCTTCGGCACAGCCGTCCTCGATCGAGCAGATCGGGTACTTGCTGATCCACTGCGACAGCACTTCCACGACGCCGTCGCCGTCGACCTTCTTGCCGTCCAGATCGTACTGGTTGGTCTTGGCATCGAAGTATTCGGTGGCGGCACAGTCGAGGGCGATGCGGATCTGTTCGCCCGGCTTGTAACCGGCCTTCTCAATGGCGGTCATGATGACGCCGAGGGCCGATTCATTGGTTTCCAGCGCCGGGGCGAAACCGCCTTCGTCGCCGACCGCCGTGGCCAGACCCTTGTCGCTCAGCACCTTCTTGAGGTTGTGGAACACTTCCACGCCGGCGCGGAGGCCGTCGCTGAATGTGCTGAAACCCACGGGGACGATCATGAATTCCTGCATGTCCAGGCCGTTGTCGGCATGGGCACCGCCGTTGATGATGTTCATCAGCGGCACCGGCAGCGTGTTCGCGCCGACGCCACCGAGATAACGGAACAGCGGCAGGAAGCTGACGCGGGCAGCGGCGTGAGCAGCGGCCAGCGAGCAGGCGAGGATCGCGTTCGCGCCGAGACGCGACTTGTTCGGGGTACCGTCGGCTTCGATCATCGTCTTGTCGATGAGCGCCTGATCGGTCACGTTCAGGTCGATCAGTACGTCGGCGAGATGCTCGTTGACGTTCTCGACGGCCTTGCGGACGCCCTTGCCCAGGAACCGCTTCTTGTCGTCAGTATCGCGGAGTTCGCAGGCTTCGTGAGCCCCGGTGCTGGCGCCGCTGGGAACCGCGGCCCGGCCGACGGTGCCGTCTTCCAGTTCAATATCCACTTCCACCGTCGGGTTGCCGCGGCTGTCGAGAATTTCTCGCGCCCGGACGCTGGTAATCGCCACGCTCATTGTTCTCTTGTCCTCTTGCGTTCCACCATTGAAGGCCAGCGGGGGACGTGAGTCCCCTGTTTCTTTTTACCACTTGAGAAACAGGGGACTGATGTCCCCTGCTCGCCTCGCGCACCGCGATCGCAACGATCACGGTGCCGCCTCTGGCAGAGTCTTACCAGAAATGACGGTCAGACTCCAATGGCCGGATCGAAATTGTCGATTCCGGAGGCCCCTACGATCCCCGTTTGAATCAGGCCTGGTCGATGTGATCATCCGGGGTCTGGCAAATTCAGAACGAAACGGCAGAACGGACCAGCGGCCGGCGTCACTCAAGCGCCACTGACGTCATCGAGCTGACTGTCGTAGCCGTACTGGTCGAATGCGAACCGGCAGCGTTCGTAGACCATGCGGCGCGTGGCCAGGTCCATTGTGAAGCGATTCTTGCGATAGCTGGTATGTTCCGACATCTGCGCCTGCAGCTTCGGTTCAACGGCCTCCCAGCCTGGCAGCTGCAGACGTTCATAGATCTGCCGCATTTCGCCGAGGGGATCGGCCTCAAGATCATCGAAACGCAGTTCGTGCAGATTGCCGGCGGGAATCAGATGTTTGGTGGCCTCGTAACGGCGGATGCAATGCTCGTACGTGGCCAGCACGTCTTCTTCCACACCTTCAAAGTTACATTCGCCCAGCGCATTGTCAGCAAAGACATTGCGACGCAAATGCAGCGTGGAGTTGTAGACCGCATACGGGTCGCGATGGATATAGACAAACTTCGCCTGGGGAAACATCTCCAGCAGCAGCGGAATCCGGTACGTGTGCGGCGGACTCTTTAGCACAATCCGGCGATTGGACCGGATGGTCACTTTTTTCAGCAGTTGGAGAAATTCCCGTTTCCAGAGCGCCAGTTCGTCTGGAGTGAGTTCCGAAAGTTCAAACAGCCGCTCGTACTTTTCCCGCTGCCCCTGCCAGGCCAGCAGCATGTAGGCCGACAGCAGCGTGCGCAACTGCAGGGCGACTTCATCTTCCTGCGACATGTCCCAGCCCGCCGGGATATTGTCCATTGGGCGGGTCTTGGGAATCGCCCAGCCGGTCAGCGGGGCCAGCGTTCGCTCGGTCAACAGAAAGTGGCCGGCGAACATCACCTGATAGAGCGTTGGATACGTCAGCAGCGGATCGTGGGTGAACAAATTGTGGAGCAGGGTCGTGCCGCTGCGCCAGTGGCCGAGAACAAAGATCGGCGACTCATGCACGACGGTCTGTTCAATCCGGCGACGGTAGAACAGGTTCTCCCACATCTCGTGCCAGGAATTGAGCAGGCTGACGGCAGAGATCGAAGCCCGGCGCAGCCGGTTCTTCGCGGGAAACGGCCCGACTTCACGCTGCAACTGTTGCCACGTGGACCAGTTCAGGCCATGCCAGACACAGAACAACCCCTGTTTGCCGGGACGTGCAACAGCCTTGGCCGGAGACGACTGATTCACGGGCTCGGGAACAACTACTGATGACGACATTCAGCCTGGCTTTCATCCTGCGACACTGCATCCTGTCGATGTCTGCATCCGGGATCAAGGCCGGTCCCTGACTTTCGCACTCCTTAACCCACTGAAGGGAATTGTACGCAGGCAGGGTTTCGTCGACCCGCAAATTCTGCCGGTTTTTGGCACGTCGAATGCGTCTCAGAACCATACAGAACCTGTTGCAACTTGCGGCAGACGACCACAGTCGCCCATGGACGGGATGACAAAACCGTTTGCTGCACAACAGGTTAAGAGACAAAAGTCGCGAGGATTCCCTCAGAAACCGTCGCGCAGACTCTTGTAAAAACTACGATTTGCCACTCCGGTAAATTGTAATTCGTGCAATACGAGGCAAGGAGGCCGAGTTGATGCACCGGAATCCGGCTGCAATTTCGCGCTCGAATCTCACCTGGTGGGGACGACTTCAGGGCGTTGTGCTCTGTCTGGGTTGCCTGCTGGCGGGAGCCGCGCTGGTGACGATGGCCTCGCCGCTCAACTGGTTGTCGGCCGATTCTGCCAACCAGAATTCCGACAATACCGTCCTCCTCGACTTCACGGCGTCGTGGTGTGGTCCCTGTCGGGAAATGAGCCCGATCGTCGAGCGACTGGCCCAGCAGGGCTATCCGATTCGCAAGGTCGACGTCGACCAGCAACGCAACGTCGCCGAATTCTACAAAATCACCTCGATGCCGACATTCGTGCTGGTCGTCAACGGC
>VFQN01003650.1_pt1 | contig 21600 bp, 22 predicted proteins | sample 3512371 | NCBI WGS metagenome assembly VFQN01 (sample SAMN10412370, study PRJNA504923) | tailings metagenome | isolation source: Replicate 2 from Balatoc abandoned mine | place: Philippines: Itogon, Benguet | collected 2017-08-28
TGTTTTCGCCCTGTTGACCTCGCTGTACATCAACGACGCGGTCAACCTTCACTAAGTTACGTTTATTTTCAAACGATTATACCAAGGAGTAATATAATGGACGCAGAAGCAGCAAAGCTGATCGGTGCCGGTCTGGCAGCCATTGGTGCCGGCATGGCCGCCATCGGCGTGGGCAACGTGTTCGGCAGCTTCCTCGAAAGCGCGCTGCGCAACCCGGCAGCCGCCGACGGCCAGCAGGGCCGCCTGTTCATCGGCTTCGCCGCTGCCGAACTTCTCGGCCTGCTGGCGTTCGTCGTTGCGATGATCCTGCTGTTCGTCGTCTGATCCGACGACCGGGTAGCGCCGACCCCGGCGGGGTCGGCCTTCCTATGCAGGTTTTTCAGTAAGTTAAGGCTCGCCTTCCATGCCTCAAATAGCCCAGCTCACCGCTGACAACTGGTATCTTGCCTCGCAGCTTTTCTGGCTGCTGGTCGTCTTCGCCGGGATTTACCTGGTGATCGGCCGTGGCATGCTGCCCAAGATCGAAGCGACGGTGGACGCCCGTGACCGCAAGGTTGCCGACGATCTGGCTGCCGCCAAGGCGGCGCATGCCGCCGCGGACAATCTGGAAGAAAGCTATCGTCAGCAGAGCGACGCAAGCCGTGCTGCTGCGCAAAAGGCGGTGGCTGCCGCCAAGGACAAGGCCGCAAAGGACGCCGAAAAGCGCTTGGCCAAGGTCGACGCCGAACTCAGCGAGAAGCTGGCTGCAGCGGAAGCCGGTGTTGCAGCGGCGCGCAAATCGGCGATGGCGGAAATCGAATCGGTCGCGGCCGACGCAGCGGGCGACCTGGTCGCCAAGCTGTCGGGCGTAAAGGTTGCTGCGGCGGACGCCAAGGCGGCGGTGAAGGCGGTGCTCCATGGCTAATCTGACGCTGGTTTTTGCCGAAGGCGCCGCTCCGACCGCGTTCGGGATGGACGCAACGGTCTGGGTCTCGATCGCGATGCTCGTTTTCCTGGGCATCCTGATCTGGAAGGGCGTTCCGGGCGCGATCGGCGCCATGCTCGACAAGCGGATTGCCGAGATTTCGAAGCAATTGAACGAAGCGGAAGCGCTGCGTCTCGACGCCGAATCGCTGAAGGCCGAGTATGAAGCGAAACTGGCGACGGCGACGAAGGAAGCCGACGAGATGCGCACGCGTGCCGAGGCCGAAGCGGAAGCGGTGATCGCCAAGGCGAAAGCCGACGCCACCGCGCTGATCGGACGCCGCAAGCAGATGGCCGAAGATCGCATCGCGGCCGCCGAAGCCGGCGCACTCGCAGAAGTCCGCGCAGCGACCGCCAAGGCGGCGACCGCCGCCGCAGCGGCGCTGATCGCCGAAAAGCATGACGCCAACGCCGACAAGGCGCTGGTCGATCAGGCCATTGCGAGCGTCGCGAAGGGCTGATTATCCGGACATTGCAGAATACAGAGCGCCCGCGGATTTCCGCGGGCGTTTTGCTGTATGTGGACCGCGGGCCTGCTGGCGACTGGAAGCAGCCGTCCAATCCAATCCCCGTTCGTATCGAGCGAAGTCGAGCTACGCGTGGCTTGGCGTGAGCCTTCGGCGTGTCTCGACTTCGCTCGACACGAACGGAGGTAGGAGAGGATCGGGAAACCACCCCACGCCCGACATTCCGTCCATCGACAGCTTTGCTTCGGCAAACGCCTTCCAGCTTCAGAACTTGATCATGATCCGCCGCGCCAAAGCAGGCGAGATGCTATGGACCAGCTGCAATATCTTCACCATGCCGACGTTGATCTCGGCCTTGCCGGTGCGGATGCCGTGCACGATTTCGGCGGCGCAGTCGTGGGCGCTCATTTTCTTGCCGCTGCGGCCCGCGGTCATGTTGGTTTCGACGACCGGTGGCAGCGCCTCGATAACGCGGACATTACTGTCCTTGAGCAAGTGACGGATCGCCTGAGTGTAACTCCGGAGCCCGGCCTTTGTCGCGCAATAGATCGCACCGCCGGCGCGCGGCGCAATCGCGAGACCCGAGGTGACGTTGACGATCGTCGCCTCGCGCTGGGCGCGCAGCGCCGGGAGCAGACGGGTGCAAAGCGCGATCGGGGCGTCGAGGTTGGTCCGGATGCACAATTCCGCACTGCCCAGCGTCCCGGCGTCCTCAAGCTCATATTCGCTGCCGATCCCGGCATTGTTGACGAGTATGGCGAGCGGTTTCCCGGCTACGCTCGTCGCCACGACATCGACCCCTGCGGCGGTCGACAGGTCGCCGGCGATCGTGCCAAACCCCAGCGCCGCCATCGCTTGAAGCTTTTCCGCCGAGCGCCCCGTGACGATCACATCGGCGCCGAGCCCCTGCAATTGCAGCGCGATCTCGCGCCCGATGCCGTCGCTCCCGCCGGTGACCAGCGCCAGTTTGCCGCGTAACTCCATAAGACCCCTCCCATGTTTTACCCCGCACACTATGGCGGGTCGTATCACCTTCGCCTACATGCAAAATCATGGCCCGGCCGAACGCTCCCGACCGATTCAATGAAGAGAAGGCGACCTATGTCGTGCGCGGCGGCGGCGAGGAGGGCGACAAGCCCGACCTCGAGCGCGGGGCCGAGGCGATCCGCAGCGTCGTGCGCAAATTGCCGGTGCGTCCGGGCGTTTACCGCATGCTCGATGCGCGCGGCGACGTGCTCTATGTCGGGAAGGCGCGCGCGCTCAAGAACCGGGTTACCAACTACACGCAGGTTGCGCGGCTGCCGCAGCGGCTCCAGCGGATGGTGTCGCAGACGCGCGCGATGGAGATCGTCACGACGACCAGCGAGGCCGAGGCACTGTTGCTCGAAGCGCAGCTGATCAAGCGCTACCGCCCGCCGTACAATGTGCTGCTCCGCGACGACAAAAGCTTTCCCTTCATCCTTCTGCGAACCGATCATGATTTTCCGCGCGTGCAGAAGCATCGCGGCGCAAGGCGCGCCAAGGGGCGCTATTATGGTCCGTTCGCGAGCGCGGGTTCGGTGGGACGCACGCTCAACGCGCTGCAAAAAACCTTTCTGCTTCGCAGCTGCACCGACAGTTTCTTCGCCAATCGCTCGCGGCCGTGTCTACTCTATCAGATCAAGCGGTGCAGCGCGCCATGCGTCGATCGCATCGACAAGGCCGATTATGCGGCGTTGGTCGGCGACGCGCAGGATTTTCTCGAAGGCCGCTCGACCGCAGTGCAGAAGCGGTTGGGCGACGCGATGACCAAGGCCGCCGAAGCGATGGATTATGAGCAGGCCGCAGTGCTGCGCGACCGGCTGAAGGCGCTAACCTTCATTCAGGGCAGCCAGTCGGTCCACGCCGACGGGCTGGGCGACGCCGACGTGTTTGCGCTGGCGGCGAAGGGCGGCCAGCTCTGCATCGCGGGTTTCTTCATCCGCGGCGGGCAGAATTGGGGGCATCGCAGCTTTTTCCCCGCACATGTCGCAGGCGTACCCGAGGGCGAGGTACTCGAAAGCTTCCTGATGCAATTCTACGAGGGCGTGCCGCCGCCGAAACTGATCCTCGTCGACCGCGAACCCGACGAATGCGCGTTGCTCGCCGAAGCGCTCGGCGAAGCGGCGGGGCGCAAGGTCGAGATCAGCGTCCCGCAGCGCGGCAACCGCAGGCGCCTGCTCGATCAGGCGGTGCGCAATGCGGGCGAGGAACTCGACCGGCGGCTCGCCGAAAGCAGCAGCCAGGCCAAGCTCGGGCGCGAACTCGCCGACCTGTTCGACCTCGACGAACCGCCGCAGCGCATCGAAATCTACGACAACAGCCATATTCAGGGGACCAACGCGCTCGGCGCAATGGTCGTCGCGGGCCCGGAGGGCTGGATCAAAGGCGCGTACCGCAAGTTCAACATCAAGCGCGCCGAAACCCAGCCGGGCGACGATTTCGCGATGATGCGCGAGGTGTTCCAGCGCCGCTTCGCGCGCGCGATCGAGGAGGATCCCGAACGAACGAAGGGCGAGTGGCCCGACCTGGTGCTGATCGACGGCGGCAAGGGGCAGGTTTCGGCGGTCGCATCGGTTTTTGCCGAGCTCGGGATCGACGACCTGCCGTTCGTCGGGGTCGCCAAGGGGCCGGATCGCAACGCCGGGCGCGAGACCTTCTATCACCCCGACGGGCGCGAATTCACGCTGCCGACGAACAATGCGGTGCTGTTCTATATCCAGCGGCTTCGCGACGAGGCGCACCGCTTCGCGATCGGCGCGCACCGGGCGAAACGCGCGAAGGCGATGGGCAGCTCGCCGCTCGACGAGGTGCCGGGCATCGGCCCGGCGCGCAAGAAGGCGCTGTTGATGCACTTCGGCACCGCCCGCGCGATCAAGGGGGCGAGCCTGGAGGATCTGCAGAAAGCGCCCGGGGTCAGTGCCGGTGTGGCGCAGGCGGTCTATGATTTCTATAATCCGGGGGATGAAGATTGAGCCCCTCTCCTTCAGGGGAGGGGTTGGGGTGGGGGCCGTCGGCCTTGCGCAAGGCCGATGGCCCCCACCCGCTGCGACTAGGCAGCAAGCTGCCAAGTCTCGCTGCCCTCCCCTGAAGGGGAGAGCTTTGGGTTGGGAAGGGACAGGCCATGGATTTTGCAGCCGCCATGCCGCTTGCGGGAACGCTCGGCGTTACGATCCACGAAGGAAGCAAGGATCGCGTCGCGGGCAAGCTGCCCGTGCGTCCCGAGATCTGCACCGCGGGCCATATCGTCCATGGCGGCGCGATCATGGCCTTCGCCGACTGCCTTGGCGCTGTCGGCGCGTTCCTGACGCTCCCCGAAGGCGCGCAGGGCACGACGACGATCGAGAGCAAGACCAATTTCCTTGGCGCCGGGCCGGTCGGATCGGTGTTGGTCGGAGAAGCGACCCCGGTGAAGATCGGCAAGCGGCTGTCGGTGTGGCAGACGCGCATTCGCACCGAGGACGGCGCCGACGTGGCGTTGGTAACGCAAACGCAGATGGTGCTTTGGCCAGCCTGACCGCCACCGCCATCGTCTGCGCGGTCCGTGCGCATGGCGAACATGGCGCCATTCTGCGCGCGTTGACCGAGGAAGCGGGACTTGTTGGCGGCTATGTGCGCGGCGGGCGGTCGACGCGGCTGCGCCCGATCCTGATCCCGGGCAATCTGGTCGCGCTCGAGCTGCGCGCGCGGACCGAGGAGCAGTTGGCGAGTGCGACCGCCGAGCTGCTCGCCAGCCGCGCGCCGCTGCTCGCCGAACCGCTCTCCGCAGCGGCGATCGATTGGGTCACCAGCCTGACCGCGGCAACGCTGCCGGAAAGCCAACCTTATCCCACGCTCTATGTAGCGCTGTCTGCGGTGCTCGATGCGATCGGCGCCGCCTCCGCGGCGCGGCAATGGGCGGCAGTGCTGGCGCGCTACGAATTGCTGCTGCTCGCCGAACTGGGTTTCGGGCTGAACCTCGAGGAATGCGTGGTGACCGGTACTACCGACAAACTCGCTTTCGTCAGCCCGAAATCGGGCGGCGCGGTGAGCGTCGCGGCGGCGGCGGGTTTTGAGGAACGGTTGTTTCGCCTGCCGGGCCTCCTGCACGGGAATGACGCCAGCCCGGCGATGGGCGACGTTCTCGACAGCCTTGCCATCACCGGCCATTTCCTCAACCGTGACGTCCTCGATGGCCGCAACCGGGACTTGCTGACGGCAAGGGAAAGATTGGTCGACCGGCTCAAGAGGGCGGTTGCGTGACTCGGCCGTGCTGCCTAGAGGAGCAGCGTCAAACCGGGACTATCCGCCCACTCCGTTTGTGCTGAGCTTGTCGAAGCGCCGTCCTTTCTTTGACGGCGCCAAAGAGAAGAGCGGCATTTCGACAAGCTCAGGGCGAACGGTGTTTCTGGACGAAAAGGGTGACGCATTGAAAATCCTGCTGCTGGCTGGCGACGGTATCGGTCCTGAGATCATGGCGGAGGCCGAAAAGGTCCTTGGTGCGCTCGCGCTGCCCGTCACGCTCGACCGTGCGCTTGTCGGCGGGGCGGCGTTCGAAGCGACCGGGCATCCGCTGCCGGCTGAAACGCTCGAAAAGGCAAAGGCCGCTGATGCGATCCTGTTTGGCGCGGTCGGCGATCCGCGCTTCGACAATGTCGAGCGACATCTGCGCCCCGAACAGGCGATCCTGGGGCTCCGCGCCGAATTGGGCCTGTTTGCCAACCTGCGCCCCGCCAAGCTGTTCGCCGGGCTCGAGGACAGCTCGGCGCTGCGTCCCGAGGTTGCCTCGGCGATCGATCTGCTGATCGTTCGCGAGCTCAACGGCGACGTCTATTTCGGCGAAAAGGGCATGCGCACGACGCCAGACGGCGAGCGCGAAGGCTATGATGTCATGTCGTACAGCGAGAGCGAAGTGCGGCGCATTGCGCATGTCGCCTTCCGTGCGGCGCAGGGCCGCGGGAAGCGGCTTTGCTCGGTCGACAAGGCGAACGTGCTCGAAACGTCGCAGCTGTGGCGCGACGTGGTGATCGAGGTCGCGAAGGAATATCCCGACGTCGCGCTGACCCACATGTATGTCGACAATGCCGCGATGCAGCTCGTGCGCAACCCCGGCCAGTTCGATGTCATCGTCACCGGCAATCTGTTCGGCGACATCTTGTCGGATCAGGCGTCGATGTGCGTCGGTTCGATCGGGCTGCTCGCATCCGCGTCGCTCAGCGAAGGCCGCTTGGGCCTGTACGAACCGATCCACGGCAGCGCACCCGACATCGCGGGCAGGGGCGTCGCCAATCCGCTGGCGATGATCCTGTCGCTCGCGATGCTGCTCCGCCATTCGGGCGGCGACGAGGCGAGCGCGGCGCGGATCGAGGCGGCGGTGGCAAAAATTCTGGCCGACGGGTGCCGCGGCGCCGACCTGGGCGGAAATATGAGCACGGCGGCGCTGGGCGATGCAGTTGTTGCGGCTTTGAACGGATAGATCAGATGAAAAAGACCACGGGTTTCGATCGCAGCACCACCCGCAACTGGCACCCGGCCACCCAGGCGGTGCGCGGCGGCACATGGCGTAGCGAACATGGCGAAACGTCGGAGGCGCTGTTCCTGACCTCGGGCTACACCTATGACGATGCCGAGACGGTCGCCGCGCGTTTCGCGGGCGAGGCGCAGGGCATGACCTATTCGCGGCTCCAGAACCCGACCGTCGCGATGCTCGAGGAGCGCATCGCGCTGATGGAGGGCGCCGAGGCGTGCCGGACGCAAGCGACGGGCATGGCGGCGATGACAACCGCCTTGCTCTGTCAGCTGTCGGCGGGCGACCATATCGTCGCGGCGAAGGCGGCGTTCGGATCGTGCCGCTGGCTCGTCGACCAGCTGTGCCCGCGCTTCGGAATCGAGACGACGGTGATCGACGGGCGCGACAATGACGCGTGGGAAAAGGCCATCAAGTCAAACACCAAGGTCTTTTTCTTCGAAACGCCTGCGAACCCGACGATGGATATCGTCGACATGAAACATGTGTGCAGCGTGGCGCGCGCGCATGGCATCACGACGGTGGTCGACAATGCCTTTGCCACGAGCGTGCTTCAGCGCCCGATGGACTTCGGCGCCGACGTCGTTGCCTATTCGGCGACCAAGCTGATGGAGGGGCAGGGGCGCGTACTCGCGGGCGCGGTGTGCGGGACCGAGAAATTCATCAACGACGTGCTGCTGCCGTTCCAGCGCAACACAGGCCCCAACCTGTCGCCCTTCAACGCGTGGGTGGTGCTGAAAGGCCTCGAAACGCTCGACCTGCGCGCGCGGCGCCAATCGGAGAATGCACTGGCGGTCGGCAAGTTTGTCGAAAAGCGGGTGCCGAAGATCCTGCACCCCGGCCTTGCCAGCCATCCGCAGCATAATCTGGCGATGAGCCAGATGGAGGCGTGCGGGCCGATCTTTTCCTTCATCCTCGAAGGGCGCGAACAGGCGATGGCGCTGCTGAATGCGCTCGAACTGGTCGATATTTCGAACAATATCGGCGATTCGCGTAGCCTTTGTTGCCACCCCGCATCGACCACCCATTATAGCGTCAGCGCCGAAGCGCGCGCCGACATGGGGGTCGTCGACGGCATGCTGCGGATCAATATCGGGCTCGAAGACCCGCGCGACCTGATCGCCGATCTGGACCAGGCATTGACCAAAGTCGGGCTTTGAGCGACGCTGTGGGCGCGATGATCGACTCCTTCTTCCCCTTTGCCGCGACCACCGGCCCCGTCACGGTGCGCGTGTCGGTCAGCTATCTGCCCGAACAGTCGCATCCGGCGCTCGGTCGCTGGTTCTGGGCCTATCATGTCCGGATCGAAAATCATGGCGACGTCGCGGTCCAGCTGATCAGCCGTCATTGGCGGATCAGCGACGGGCGCGGCCAGATCAGCGAAGTCGAGGGCGAGGGGGTTGTCGGCGAGCAGCCGCTGATCGCGCCCGGCGGCGCCTATGACTATGTCTCGGGCTGCCCGCTGCCGACCCCCGAAGGATCGATGGTCGGCAGTTATGCGATGGAAATCGGCGACGGATCGCAGATGCTGGTCGCCATCCCGCATTTTCCGCTCGTGGCGCCTGCGACCGCCGCATGAAACGCACGCACCTGCCGCTCAACGCCCTGCGCGTGTTCGACGCCGCTGCCCGGCATTTGAGCTTCACGCGCGCTGCCGACGAACTCGCGGTAACCCCGGCTGCGGTCGGACAACAAATCCGCGCGCTCGAGGATATGCTCGGCGTCGTGCTGTTCCGCCGCACGCCCAAGGGTTTGGAGCTGACCGGTGAGGCCGAGGCCGGCCTTGATGCGCTGCGACAAGGCTTTCTGCAGTTCGAGGAGTCGGTCCGCGCGATGCAGGCGGGGCAATCGTCGCAATCGCTGACCATCGCCGCGCCGCGCGACCTGACCGCAAAATGGCTCGCGCCGCGGCTCGCGCGCTATAGCCAGCAGGCGCCCGATGTGCGTTTCACTTTGGTGTCCGCCGATAGCGGCATCGACTTCACCGAAGCCAACCTCGATCTCGCCATTTTCTGGACCGATGGCGCGGGTGATCATGAGGGCGTGGCGCTCGCCGATCCGCTGATGGTGACCGTTGCCGGCCCGGGCAGCAGCAGCGACACGCGGATCGCCTGGCCGGGCTGCCCGGTCGCCGATGGCGAACCCGCGCTGCGTTTGGGCGACGCTGGCCTCGCCATCGATGCGGCAGCCAACGGGCTTGGCCACGCCAATGTTCCGGCGATGCTTGCCGAGGCCGATATTGCGGCGGGCCGCGTTCGCCAGATTGGCGAGGCCGTTACAGTGAAGCGGGGTTACTGGCTGGTCGCGCCGACGCCGCAATGGCGACAGGCCAAGGTCAAGGCACTGGTTGCCGCGTTGACGACGTAAACATCGACCTCAAGGTCGCTATTTGACCGCCAGCGTCAGCAATCTTGTGACCAGCCCGACCATCGTTTCGGTGGCAACCGGCGCGTCCGGGTTGTTCCAGCTCGCCGTGACCACGAACCATTTGCCGTCCGACTTGCGCTGGCCGAGCAGGCTCATCGAAATCACGCCCAGTTCGGACCCGCCCTTGTAACCGAGCCAGCTCCAATCCTTGGTGGCGCCCGGATTTACGCCGGGGTTGATCGCCATCACCGACATCGCCGTCGGCGAGTTGCGCTTGCGCAGGTCAATCATCAATTTTGCGACGTTGTTGGGGCTGGCGAACCATTCGAGACTGTCGATATAGCGCGGTTTTCCAACGAAGCTCACGCCGTCAACATTCGAAAGGGTCAATCGGAGCTGGTTGGTATTGATCAGTTCGCGCTGCGCCGCATCGTCACCCGCGATAAAGGCGGTACGCTCGCTTGCGAAATTGTTGCCCTTGAGAGCAAAGGCCTCGACCGTCGTCAGAAACGGGATATTGCGCGACGGATTGCTGTGCCCCGCCGCCCGCATCCTCGCCTCGATCGCCTCGCGGCCGAGCAGGTGGATCAGCGTATCGGTCGCGCTGTTGTCGCTGACCGAAATCATCCAGTTCGCCAGGCTTTGCAGCGTGACCGGTGTATCCTTCGGCCAGTTTGCGGTGCCCATCGACGAAAAACTGAGATGCGACAGCGGCACGACATCGGACCAGCGGCGCTTCTTCGCGGCGACCTGAGCCGCCAGTTCATCGAGTATGTAGAGCTTGAAGGTCGATCCGACGGCGAATTGCTGGTCGGGGTTGGCCGATGCGAGCGGGCGAATGGTTTCGCCGGTGATTTCGGCGGCGAGGAAGCCGGTCGACCCCGGCAATGCGGCAATTTCGGCGGCGACGGTGTCGAAACTGTCGTTCGCCATTTCAAAGCCGGTCAGGCGCAGGCCGATGACGCGCGCGTCGGGATCGGCGCCGACGTCGAGCAGTACCGCCCCGACGCCCTTCTCGAACCGCAGCGCAAGCGAGCCTGAACGGCCGTCGTTCGACACCAGCTTCTCGACCGCGATCGGCTTACCATATTGCGCAATCAGGCTGGCGGTCATCGCCCTGAACTGCGCCTCGGGCAGGGCGGATTGGAATGTCGGGTCGAAATAATCGGCGAAGGCAACCGCGCCGCCCAGCGCATCGACAAGCTGCGCGGCGCGCCGCTCGAAGGCGGAGTCAGCCGCGGCCTGCATTTCAGGCGACTGCGCCAAACTCTGTCCGGCGGGCAACGTCAGCGCCAGCGTAAATGCCAGTAAAACAGCCTTTCGGACCATGACGAACCCCGTTTCAGGCAAAAAATCCGTGGCAATCCTACGCGTCGATCGCCGCCTCGTCGAGCGTCGCGGCATTGGCCTGAATGAACTGGAAACGATGTTCGGGATGCTTGCCCATCAACCGGTCGACCAGATCCTTGACCAGATGCCGCTCCTCATATTCCTGTGGCAGCGTAACACGCAGCATGGAGCGCGTGGCGGGGTCCATCGTCGTTTCTTTCAATTGGTTAGGGTTCATTTCTCCCAACCCCTTGAAGCGGCCGACCTCGACCTTCTTGCCCTTAAACTGCGTCCCTTCAAGCTCGGCGCGATGCGCGTCGTCGCGCGCATAGGCCGACATGCTGCCCGCGGTGAGGCGATAGAGCGGCGGTTGCGCCAGATAGACATGCCCGCGGCGTACGATGTCGGGCATTTCCTGAAAGAAAAAGGTCATCAGCAAGGTCGCGATATGCGCGCCGTCGACGTCGGCATCGGTCATGATCACGATTTTTTCGTAGCGCAGCCGGTCGGCGTCGCAATCCTTGCGCATGCCGCAGCCCAACGCGAGCGCGAGGTCGGCGATCTCCTGATTGGCGCGGATCTTGTCGGCGCTCGCGCTCGCGACATTCAATATCTTGCCGCGGATCGGCAGGATCGCCTGCGTCTTGCGGTCGCGCGCCTGCTTGGCGCTGCCGCCGGCACTGTCGCCTTCGACGATAAACAATTCCGTACCTTCGGGGCCATCATTCGCACAATCTGTCAGCTTGCCCGGCAGGCGAAGCTTGCGCCCGCTGGTTGCCGTCTTGCGCTTGACCTCGCGCTCGGCCTTGCGCTTCAGCCGCTCGTCCATGCGGTCGAGGACAAGCCCGAGCAGCGCGCGGCCGCGGTCCATATTGTCTGATAGAAAATGATCGAAATGGTCGCGAACGGCGTTTTCGGTCAGGCGCGCCGCTTCGGGGCTCGACAGACGATCCTTGGTCTGGCTCTGGAATTGCGGATCGCGAATGAACACCGACAGCATCATTTCGCCGCCGTTGAACACGTCCTCCGCGGTGATCTGCGCTGCCTTTTTCTGTCCGATCAGCTCGCCAAAACCGCGCAAACCCTTGGTCAGCGCCGCGCGCAGCCCCGCCTCGTGCGTGCCGCCGGCGGGGGTCGGAATGGTGTTGCAATACCAGCTATAGCTGCCGTCGGACCACAGCGGCCAGGCAATCGCCCATTCAGCACGGCCCTGGTCGCCGGGAAAATCCTGACGGCCGATGAAGGGCTCGGCGGTCGCACATTCACGCGTTCCGATCTGTTCCTTCAGATGATCGGCGAGACCACCCGGAAACTGGAAGGTAGCTTCGGCAGGCGTATCGTCACCGATCAGCTCGGCGGCGCATTTCCACCGAATTTCCACGCCCGCGAACAAATAGGCCTTTGACCGCGCCATGCGATACAGCCGCTGTGGTTTGAAGCGCTGATGATCGCCAAAGATTTCGGGGTCGGGGGTGAACGACACGCTGGTCCCGCGGCGGTTGGGGGTCGGGCCGAGTTCCTCAAGCCCGCCGACCGGGGTGCCGCGCGCAAAGCGCTGGCGGTACAATTGCTTGCCGCGCGCAACCTCGACCTCGGTATCGATCGACAGCGCGTTGACGACGCTGATCCCGACGCCGTGCAGGCCGCCCGATGTCGCATAGGCCTTGCCTTCGAACTTGCCGCCCGAATGCAGCGTCGTCAGGATGACCTCCAGCGCCGATTTGCCGGGAAATTTCGGATGCGGGTCGATCGGGATGCCGCGGCCGTTATCGGTGACGGTCAACCGGTTGCCGACATCGAGCGTGATTTCGATGCGGCTGGCATGGCCCGCCACCGCCTCGTCCATGCTGTTGTCGATCACCTCGGCGGCAAGGTGGTGCAGGGCGCGCTCGTCGGTGCCGCCGATGTACATGCCGGGGCGCCGCCGGACAGGCTCCAGCCCCTCCAGCACCTCGATCTGCGAAGCATTGTAGCTCTCGGTAGCCGGGGTCGCGGCGTCGAACAAATCGTGACTCATGCCTTGGCTATAGGGGGCGGGAAAGCCCGCTGGCAAGCGCGGTTTTCGGGCGATGGGAACCGAACCGCAGGCACTCGATTCGTCCCGTTTTTGTGTATCGACGGAACTTTGGGCAAGCAGGACGGGTTTGGCGGGTGACTAAAAAGTCATTCAAAAAGCGGAGTAAAACATGAAAGCTCTTTCTCTCCTCGCCGTTCTGGCGGCCAGCACCGTCGCCGTCCCGGCCTTCGCGCAAGACCGCGACCCGTCGCAGGATTTTGACGGTCCCTACATCAGCATTGGCGGCGGCGGCACGCTGCAAGGCAGCGATCGCGGCGAAACCGTGCTGTTCGATACCAACCGCGATGGCACCTATGGCGACCAGGTCACGACCGTTGGCGGCGCCAACGCCTTCTCGACCGGCTTTTGCAACGGCGCGGCCACCAGCAGCGCCAACCTCAATTGCCGCAACGACAAGGACGGTCCCGAATATTTCGCCCGGCTGGGATTTGACAAGCGCATGGGCAATTTCGTCCTCGGCGCCGTGATCGAGGGCGGTCGCAGCGTGGCGCGCGACAGCGTCACGGCATTCTCGACCACGCCGGCGAGCTACACCTTCAGCCGTGAAGCCGATTATCAGGCAAATGCCCGCCTGCGCGCCGGTTACACCCCCGGTGGCGGCGCGTTGTTCTATGTGACCGGAGGCGGCGCCTATGCGCGCCTCGACAACCGCTTCACCACCAGCAACACCGCAAACAGCTTTGCCGACAACGGCAAGACCAATGGCTGGGGTTATACTGCAGGCGGCGGCGCCGAAATCATGGTGACCAACAACATCGCGGTTGGGCTCGAATATCTGTACACCGACATCAAGGACAATGATTTTATCGTCAATGTCGGCCAGGGTACGGCACCCGCGACCAACCCGTTCCTGCTTAATGGTGGCGGGACCGACATGAAGCGTAGCAGCGACCATTTCCGCACCCACAGCGTGCGCGGGACGCTGAGCTTCCGCTTCTAAACTATTGAAAATAAGTAGTTGAAAGGCGTCGGATCGAAAGGTCCGGCGCCTTTTGGCTATTCGGGCGTCGGTGCCGCGAAGATCGCGAAGTTTCCGTTCGCGCTGCTGACCAGACGGCCAGCCTGATACAGTTTTGCATCAATATTGGCGACACGTTTGCCGCGGTGCAACACTTGCGCCTCGCAGGTAAGCCGCCCTTCGCCGACGCGGACATGATAGTTGAATTTGATCTCCAGCGTCGCGCACCATCGATCGGCGTCGAGCACGCTGGTCAGCGCACCCCCCATCGCGGTGTCCGCCAGCGAATAGGCAACACCGCCGTGCGCGGCACCTTGCGGGCTGAAATGCTGATGGCGATTGACGTCGATCGCCATCACGCAGCGCCCGTCGCCGCGCTCGACCATTTGCAGGCCAAGCGCGCGCGCGAACTCGAACTCCTGAGCGAACGGCCTCACCAAGCGCGCCCTATCGTACGCGCGGACCTCCGAACGGCGGCGGCGGCGGCGGACGGCGCGTGCCGCGCGGCAACTGGGCCTGATAGGCGCGGCCGCAATGCTCGACGCAATAGGGGAAGCCGGGGTTCACGGCCTGCCCGCAGAAATGGAAATCGGGCTCGCCCGGATGCCCCATCGGCCAGCGGCAGATACGGTCATTGAGGTCGAGCAGACTGGTTTTGTCCGCGATTTCCGGGCTCGGCTTGGCCGGCACCAGACGGCGCGGCGGCGCAGGCGGGATCGGCGCCTGCTGATCGCCAGGTCCTTGGCGGATAAAGCCGCCGGGGCCGATCGATACGATACGCGGCTGGTCGCTCTTCGGAGGCTGGTCGCCCACCGATCCGTCGGCGGTCGGCGTATCGACCGTCGGCCGTGCTTCGGACTTGGGCGGCGCGGGTGCGGCGGGCCGCGGCGCGACCGGTGCAGCGGCGCGCGGGGCGGCGACGGGCGCTGCTGGCTTGGGTGCCGCAGGGGCTGAGGCTTTCACCGGCTTGACCTTGTCGGTAGCCTTGACCGGCGAGGGGCGCGATTTCAGACCGAGGCGATGCGCCTTACCGATCACCGCGTTGCGGCTGACCCCGCCCAATTCGTCGGCGATCTGGCTGGCGGTCAGCCCTTTTTCCCACATGGTGCGCAGGCTTTCGATGCGCTCATCGGTCCAAGACATATTCAAATCCTTATCATTCCACGCCGCGGGTGGTTTCGCGGTCATCGATGCGATCCCTGCGGATCGGCGCCACTGCCCAGCTTGCGGTAAGATCGGGGAGGCGATAGGCGAGAACGCCATGAACGACCAGCCCCAAATTTCGCGACCCGACTCGAGCAAATTCGCGGCAACCCCGTCCTTTGCCGAACCGGGAGTGCCGCACATCCGGACGCTCAACGTGCCCGGCATGCAGGCGCTATATGTCAAGGAGGTGCGGCGGTTTTTCAAGGTGCAGCTGCAAACAATCTGGGCCCCCGCGATCACGACGCTGCTGTTTCTGGTCATTTTCACCGTGGCGCTCGGCGGCGCGGGCCGCGAAGTGATCGGGGTTCCCTTCGCCGACTTCATCGCGCCGGGGCTGATCATGATGGCGATGCTGCAGAACAGCTTTGCCAATGCCAGCTTTTCGCTCCTTGTCGGCAAGATCCAGGGAACGATCGTCGATTATCTGATGCCGCCGCTGGCGGTGGGTGAGTTGATCATCGCGCTGATCGGCGCGGCGATCACGCGGGCTATCCTTGTCGGGATCGCATTGTGGCTAGCGATGACGCTGTGGCCGGGGGTCAGCGTGACGCCTCAGCATTTTTGGGCGGTCGCGGTGTTCGGGGTTCTCGGTGCCGCGATGCTCGGGTTTCTGGGCCTTATTACGTCGGTGTGGGCAGAGAAATTCGATCATGCCGCCGCGGTGACCAATTTCGTCGTCACTCCGCTCGCGCTGCTTTCGGGAACCTTCTATTCGGTCGACCGGCTGGCGCCCTGGTTCCAGACCGTCGCGCACGGCAATCCCGTCTATTACGCGATCATGGGCTTTCGCTACGGCTTTATCGGTACGGTCGATTCGACGATCAGCAACCCGGTGTTGACCGCAATCGCGGTGCTGATCGCGGTCAATATCGTGCTGGGACTGCTGACCTATCGCCTGCTTGCTTCGGGCTGGAAGCTCAAAGCCTGACCATCAGTGGCGATGGATGGCGCGGACGCGGTAACGGCCGTCGTCCAGCCCTTCGAACATCGCGTCGATCTGCGGATGATCGATCGGCCCACCTTCGGCGTCGGGCACCAGATTCTGCTGGCTGACGTAAGCGATATAGGATGAATCGCCGTTTTCGGCGAGCAGGTGGTAATAGGGCTGCTCTTTCGCCGGACGGATTTCCTCCGGGATCGCTTCATACCATTCGTCGCTGTTCGCAAAGACCGGGTCGATGTCGAACACGACGCCGCGAAAATCGAACATGCGGTGGCGCACAATGTCGCCGGGCGCGAAGCTGGCAGCACCGATCAGCGGTGCCGTTACCGCCCCACCATGGTCGGAGGAAGATTTGGAAATCATGTGCCTAATCTATGGCTATTCCCTGCCGTTTCAACCCTGTTACACTCGCTTGCCCGCCGGTGGGCCGAATCCCGGCTGTGATACGCGTTACAGATGTTGGCGCGAGCCGAGCTAAGCTGTCTGCTCGGCCGCCGGTAATACCGGGCTGGATTGCGGGCCGTGTTGATTGCAACAGGGAAAGGCAGAGCATGAGCGACATTCCGACGAGCAACCAACCGCCGAGCCCCGCAGCGGGGATCATCGAGCGGGCCAAGAACATCATCCTCAAACCGAAAGAGACTTGGGCGGTCATCGACGCCGAGCCCGCGACGACCCAGTCGATCTATATCCCTTATGTGCTGGTGCTGGCGGCGATCGGACCGATCGCCCAGTTCATCGGCGGGCAGGTGTTCGGTTACGGCGCATTTGGGATCAGCTTCCACCCGCCGATCGGGACCGCGCTGGTTTCGGCGATCTTGTCTTACGGTCTGGCGCTGGCGACGACCTTTGCCCTCGCGCTGGTTATTGATGGGCTGGCGCCGAATTTCGGCGGGCAGAAGAACCAGGTGCAGGCGCTTAAGGTCGCGGCTTATTCGGCAACCGCGGGATGGCTCGCGGGAATCTTCGGCCTGATCCCGGCGCTTGCGATCCTGGGCCTGCTCGGCCTCTACAGCCTCTACCTTCTGTATCTGGGGCTGCCGATCCTGATGAAAGTGCCGCAGGACAAGGCGATGGGCTACACCGTGGTGGTGATCATCGTTGCGATCGTGCTGTTCCTGATCGTCGGCGCGATCGTCGCATCGCTGACCGCACCTTCGCTACCCGACATTCGCATGTAGTCCGTTCGACCGTCCCGGCAGCGATGCCGGGGCGGATGTCCGCTGGTGGTCAAATCAGGGAAAAATGGAGGAGAGTGAGGAATTTTGGAAAAAACCTAAATATTTGTAATGATTTAGGTAACTCGCTCGCCCGATTTTTTTACCACACATCTTACCTCACGCATTCCGAATGCGTGTTTCAGACCGCGATTTCTCTATGCCAGAATAGCCGATTCTTGTCGACAGTTTTCGGTATTGCGACGCTCGCGCACGCTGCTTGCCGTGTGATGTCGGCGGTGGAGCAATCGTCATAAGCGCCGGAGACGCGGTAATCTTGACGCACGCGTTGTAATTCTGTCTACGATCGGCGATGGTCTTGCTCGAAACAAAGCCGGGGCCAATTGGACGATCGCATATCCCATGAATTTAATTGAACTTTTTAGTGGGGGCGGCGGATTTTCGCGAGGAGCCCATCAAGCTGGCTTCGCAGTGAAAGCGGCGTTCGACCTAGACCCCATACTTAGTTCCTCTTATCAGGCGAACTTCCCTGATACGATTTTTCGGCGTCGAGATGTAGCCGAACTCACTGGCGACGAGATCCGGCAGATGGTCGACGTCGAGATCGACGGGATAATAGGGGGGCCGCCGTGTCAAGGATTCAGCACCATTGGCAAGCGCGACCCTCAGGATCCGCGTCGTAGCCTTCTAGGCGAATACTTCAGGATTGTATCAGAACTCGGCCCGCGTTTTTTTATTATGGAGAACGTTCAGGGATTAGCTTTCAACGGTTCGAAGCATCTGCTGGATGATGCGCTGGACCGGGTTCGTCAGGATTATCATATTTTTGGCCCGTACCTCTGCGATGCGGCCGAGTTCGGTGCGGCAACTCGGCGCCCTCGCATTGTCGTGGTCGGCACGCGCAAACGCGACGCGACGATGATGGAGGAATCTGACATCGCTGCCTACCATCGACCCGCTACGACGATCGCTGACGCGATGGGCGATTTGTCGGATGCGCGCGAGATAGGTGAAAATGAACACGGTTACGACATTTGGAAAATCACTAAGACGGGTCGCGCAACTCCCTATGCTAAAGAGATGCGATCAACTTCCGGTTTGTTTACGGGGCACCGGAAAACGGCTCATTCCGACAAGGTCATGGCGAGGTTCTCATCCGTCGAACCTGGCGCTTTCGACAAGGTGGGGCGCCACCCCCGCTTAGCATGGAATGGTCAATGTCCAACACTGAGGGCGGGAACGGGTGTGGACAAAGGATCTTTCCAGTCCGTTAGGCCGATTCATCCTGATCTGCCGCGCGTCATTACCGTGCGCGAGGCTGCCCGAATTCAAGGGTTTCCAGACGATCACCTTTTTCATCCGACAGTGTGGCACAGCTTTCGGATGATCGGAAACTCGGTTTCTCCAATAATGGCGAAAGCCCTACTATCGGCGGTCCGGGATCGCTTGGGTATGCTTCAGGAGAGTTACGCAGTTGCGGCGGAATAGCTAGATGGTTGATCGCCTCACGCCTGAACGTCGTTCATGGTTGATGGCTCGCGTGAAGGGTAAAGACACGACCCCCGAGATGCGGGTTCGCCGCGCTGCCCATTCCAAAGGTTTGAGGTTCCGCCTCCATCGCCGCGATCTCCCGGGTTCGCCTGACTTGATATTTCCAAGTCGCCGAATAGCGTTGTTCGTCCACGGTTGCTTTTGGCATCGCCACGCGGGTTGCCTGAAAGCGTCGACACCAAAGTCCCGACGCGAATACTGGCAGAAGAAGTTCGACGCAAACGTGGCGCGCGACGATCGAGTTGCTTGTGAGTTGCGCGCAGAAGGTTGGCGAGTTGAAACGATATGGGAGTGCGAGACTAAGGACGACGCCAATCTGAACCTAATAATTGATAGAATTGTAAACTCTGGCACGGTAGTGCGACGCGTTGAGATAGCTCGGGTTTGCGGGGCGGATCGGGTGACCGAGGGGGAAAATAATGGCTAAGTTTGTTCCGAGTGACGACCCGAACAAGGTCGATGCGTCCCCCACGAAGCGCTTTTTCGTAGATATCATTACCCGCGACATTCAGTTGGATCAGGCCATACAAGACTTGGTAGACAACTGCGTAGACGGCGCAAAGCGTCTCAGGCCATCTGGAGATTACACTGGCCTAACGGTCGACATTGAACTCAATCCGGAGCGTTTTGTAATATCGGACAACTGCGGGGGTATACCTCTGGATATTGCACGAAAGTATGCTTTTAAATTTGGCCGAGCGCCCGGCTTCGTCGAGACTGATCATTCCGTAGGTCAGTTCGGTATCGGAATGAAGCGCGCGCTGTTTAAGATGGGCGAGCACTTCGAGGTATCATCCACTGAGGCGGCATCGCAATTCAAGATCGATGTAGACGTGCCGACTTGGCTGTCTGACGATCAGAATTGGGATTTCGCCATCACCGATTTGGTCGAGAAACCTTTTGAAGAGGCTGAGCGGGGCACTAGCCTTACCGTCACTAAACTAAGCGAGGGTGTGCCAGATCGTTTCAAGCAAGACACATTCAAATCAATGCTGTCGAACAATATTCGAGTGGCTCATGCAGCACCTATGGCTGCAGGCCTTCAAATCTCGTTCAACGGCGTCGCAATTATTGCTAGCATTTGGCAACTCAAAAGCTCGGATAACATCCAACCCATCGTCAAATCTGTTCCAGACGATTTGGGTGGAAAATCGCCATTGACGACAAGAATTTATGCGGGAATTGGAGAGTCCAGTCGGCAGCACGCAGGTTGGTATATTTTTTGTAATGGCCGATGCATTCTCGAAGCCGACCAAAGCAAAACTACCGGTTGGTCCGAAGTAAATGACGAGATTACAATACCAAAATATCACAACCAATTTGCGAGATTTCGTGGTTACGCATTTTTAGACTCTGATGATGCTAGTTTGCTGCCTTGGAATACCACTAAAACTGGCCTAGACGAGGAATCAGCCGCATACAGGCGGCTAAAGCCGCGACTTATTGAGGCCATGCGCCCAGTTATTTCATTTCTGAACGCGCTCGATAGCGAACAAGATCTGGAGCCAGTAGATAGAACACTGACATCTACCGTTGCGTCTGCACCAATGATGGCGATTGCGCGCCTGCCCGAGCGCGCCTCTTTTACGTTTACGCCTCCTGCAAAGCGCGGTCCCCCCATGTCGAAAATCACTTATAAAAAGCCGAAGGCGGAGGCTGATAAGCTGATGGCAGCGCTCAAGGTGAAGCGATTGCCAGAGCTGGGAGAGAGCTCGTTCGAGTTCGCCTACGAAAATTTGGTCGAGGACGATTGAATGGTCGGGACATTCAACTCAATCGATTACAGGCTCCGCCCGGCCAAGCACGCCGAACGCACGATGCTAATCGACCTATATAAGCGACTTCGTTTCGCCCCAATCGAGGAATACCAATATGTCGGGTTCGGGTCAGTAGCGTTTGTCGATTTTCGCATGGTGCATCGAGCTTTAGGAATTCATGACCTGTTGAGCATCGAAGCGACCGACGATGAAGGGGAGCAGCTAAGGTTTGAACACAACAAGCCGTATGACAGCATCGATCTGCGGTTCGGTCACTCGAGTGCGGTTCTACCTAATATAGATTTCGACCGCCGATCTTTAGTGTGGCTCGATTATGATCAGCCTGCTCGCCGCAGCATGGCGACTGACCTCGCCAGCGTCGCTGGAAAGGCGAAAAGCGGTACATTTATAGCGATTACGTTCACCAACGACTTCCCAGCTCAACCTAAGGCAGCCGAGACGGCGCTGACTCATCTTAAGACGGGCTTTCCCGAGTTCGTTCCTCACGATGCGAAAGCCATATCCTATCAGGGTTCAAAGTATGCCGAATTTGTTCGGTCCACGTTTGGCTCGCTGCTGAACACTGCTTTGGCGGACGCCGATGCGGGCAACCCGAATCCGGGAGAGAAACGCACCGCGATCCAAGTCTGTTTTATCAAATACAAAGACGGCGCTCAGATGGCGACCGTGGGCTGGATAATTGTTGCGCAGGACGACCAAGATAAGTTCGACCTGTGCAGGCTTGAGGCCCTCCCGTTTTACAGTCCCGGCGATCAAGCCTTTCGAATTGTGATGCCTAAGGTGACACCTTTCGAAATTCGCGAAATGGAGCGACGGCTCCCGGAACCACACGCCGCTGCGGACCTCGATTGGATACCAGACCTCGAGCGATCGGCTTTCGCCAAATTGTATCGATATTTGCCAAACTTCGCCCCGGTCGAAAGCGTATGAGGTCGGGAAATTATACCTGCCGACGATCCACTAGCAGACAGTGTTTGGGCGCCTAGCGTTGTAAGCTCCTCAGGGCCTCCATAGTTTAAGAGAATACGCGATATTTGGTTGGGCGCGAAGGGTCTATTCCCTGTCGAAGAGAGGAATTGCCACGCCCCCGCCCGTCTTGCGTTCCCGTCGAGTTCTTCGGTCGGCGTCGCGGAGCTCTGGCTGATCGCCGCGGCGCCGGATGGGCTCCGCTTTCCAGCTGGCAGAAGTGCCGCGCTGCCGTTCAATCAAGTCGCGAAGGCTTTCCGTCAGGACCAAGGTCGCGGCGCCCATCTTGACGA